>Ga0194138_10000078_pt1 | contig 46874 bp, 40 predicted proteins | sample TARM_MetaG_T2_14_FD_134022 | JGI IMG/M metagenome (GOLD analysis project Ga0194138, IMG submission 134022) | Freshwater microbial communities from Pennsylvania, USA, analyzing microbe dynamics in response to fracking - TARM_MetaG_T2_14 (version 2) | ecosystem: Environmental > Aquatic >...
ATGCTGAATATAACAATGCTCCGTATTAACAATCTCATGGGTTCCGGTTTTGAAAAAACCCATAATCGGAGTGCTGCCATCCATTCCGATCGGAAATTGCGCTTTATTCCGATAGTGGTAAGGTTCTTCCATTCCCAATGTCCCGTGAACCGTGGAGTCAATTTTCCCTATTCGCTTTAAGGTTTCCTTGACCCGTTGGGTTTTTATATTCAGTTGCTCTGAATAGTCCATGCTCATAATTTGACATCCTCCACAAACCTCTGCAAGAGGGCATCTGGGAATTACTCGTTTTTCCGACGGCTTTTGTATTTCTAATAGTTTGGCAAATCCGTAATTCTTTTTCAGCTTGGTGATCTCCACCTTTAGCTCGTCACCCGGTAGCCCTCCTTGAATAAACAGTGGAATACCCTTGACCTTACCGATTCCCTCACCTTTATGTCCGATATCCTCTATGGTTACGGTGTATATTCCGTTTTTCTTTAACATGATTTCACGACTCCTTAATTGATCCTATTTTGTATGATAATTCTATTTTACAGCAAAATCCCCATAAAATCATGGGTAAATTAAATTATATGGTTTATTATTATTTCAAAATATTCTATAATGGTACTAGAGTATTATTTTAAAGGTGGTGGATAAATTCATGTTAAGAGGAATAGCCAAACTTATGCTTTTGTTGATTTTAGTATTAATGGCTACAGGCTTTCCCATATATTTTGACCGTATTGATGCAGAGTCTTTCTGGGAACGGGCTTCCAGTCGAATCAACCAACCGGAGGAAACGGAAACAGAAATACTCGGTTCACTGAATTTTCATCATGATTTGGAGCGACAATCCGAAGAAACCTATATTCTCCATATGTCCATCGATAATCGGGGAGAACCGGTGATTTTCGAAGAGGATTTAGTTTCTTTTACAATTCATCATGGAAGTCAATCCCTAAATGTTTTGAATCTTAATGATTTCAATGTGGATATCCCCTTTGGGCAAACCATTGGCACGGAAGAAGAGATTGATTTTTCTGTGGAGCTTGATCGGACATCCCTGGGTTATCCTTATGAATCCTATGTATTGGAACTTCAACTACGGGATGATATGGTCGCTGTAAATTCCGAGGAGATGGAACTACCCTTCTCCTTTGCGGAAAGCTACACCTATTTACCGGCTGTTTTTAACATTCCCGGTAATGAGACCGCATTAACCCTTTATTTCCCTAGCGGCATGGAGGACTATTCCGTTCCCATAACGCGAATCATCCCTTATACCGCCATGCAAATCCGAGCCACGATCGATGGACTCTTTGAGGGGCCCCATGAGGCCTTGGGACTTACGATACCCGAGGAGGGCATTATGCCACCATGGCGAAACTTAGCTTACGACAATGGCCTCGCAACCATAAATCTCAGTGATGATTTGGAGGTTTTTGATGAAGACCCCGCTCTTGGAAAGCAGGCCTACCGTGCCTATGCTTACTCGGTGAATGCCACAAGTTTTACAAACCGTGTGCAGTTTACCTTTAATCGTGGAATTCGTGAGGAAGCCTTTGGTGGCTTCTCTGTAGACAGTCCTGTTACCCTACCGGAAGGACCGACGATGTACTTCGGTTATGAAACCGATACCGAAAGATTACTGCTCCTTCCGGAATATCTTCAAGAGGATTCGACTTTTGCAGAAAATCAAAATTACTACAATGAAAATTATGAGTTGGAAGACCCTGAGGGTTTTTATAAATTATTAAGCTTGGAAGGAAATCCCGACTTTTATGGGGAGCGTCGACTGCCAATTGTTCACAATTCAGTTGAACTGAATAATATCGAGTTGCAGGATGAAACCCTAGAAATAACCTTTGATAGTAGCTTTATCGAAGAACTATCAGAAGATGCTCAGCATGCAATGCTGGATGGACTGCTTCTCAGCTTCACGAGCTTCAGCAATGTTGATTCCGTCGTGATTTACCTTCAGAATTATGAAGACGAAACTCTATACCATTATCCTATAGGAACTCCTATGGACCCACCGAATCATATTAATCCTGAAATCCCAAGGGATGATTCCTAATATTCGATGATAGCGAAGTTTTTAAATATTTTGGTTCGGTTATTAAGAAGTAACTGGGTCCTTAAAAATCAATAGTTTATTAAGAAATGGTTGGTATCTTAATAAAAAAAGGTTGATCTTTGATGAGATCAGCCTTTTTTATTTTCATTTTTTACATTTTCTCTTTTTTCATAACGCCCGGTTATGCATTATCCATAACTGACTGAACTTCTTCGAGCATTTCTCTGATGGGAAGGTCATAGGGACACTTCGGTTCACAGATTCCACACTTAGTACAGTCGGAAGCCTTTTTATCCAGAGCGTCATACCTTGTTTTTGCCCATTCCTTGAGGTTATAGCGGGAATAGTACCCTTCCATTAAGAATTGTGCCGGAATATCTATTCCCACAGCACAGGGAGCACAGTAGCCGCATCGACGACAAAAACGATTCCCTAATTTTTGTTGGATCTCTTCAATCTTTTCCTGCTCTTTGTCTGTAAGAGTATAATTTACTGCAGGTACCGAAGCATTTTCCTTAACCTGCTCAATGGAGTCCATCCCCGGAATAATTACGGAGATATTGGGATTATTTAGAATGTATTTGAGGGCCAAGGTTCCGTCATCCAAAGCACCACCGGCTAAGGGCTTCATTACAATGACTCCGATGCCCTCTTTTTTCGCTTTTTCAAATACTTTTTCTCCCTGACTCTCCACTATATTATAGGGAAACTGAATACTGGCAAATTTTTTGCTGTCCACGGCTCTTTCCGCCATATCCACATCGTGACCGGTAAAACCGATCGCCTTAATTTTCCCTGCTTCCTTCGCTTCCAGTAACGCTTTATATGCGCCCTTTTCACCCATGATTTCTTCATACTCTTCCATTTTCCGCACATTGTGAAGCTGATACAGATCAATGTAGTCCGTCTGAAGGTTTTGTAAGCTGATTTCAATATCCTTTTTCATGCACTCATAATCTCGAACCATGGACTTAGTAGCTAGAACCCACTGTTCTCGATTATCAGCTATGGCTTTTCCGATAACTTCTTCGCTTTTTCCATAGCCCCTTGCCGTATCAATAAAGTTGATTCCCGAATCCAAGCAGGTGTTAACGACTTCTATACCCTCTTCATCGGTAATTCGTTGAATGGGGATTCCCCCAAAACCGATTACGGAAGCACCGAAATCCATTTTCCCCAGCATTCTTTTTTCCATATGCTCACTCCTTCTTTTGATAAATTTAAACTGTTCATTTTTCAGTTGTCCCTAACGCTCACCGGTTACAGTATTAATCGATTGATTTCCTCTATATATTGATCCTTAGATTATTCTTCCTTAGATTATTCTTCCTTATCATCTACTTCCTCATACTCCACATCTTTTACATCCCCAAAGCCATTTTGGGAATCCTCACCAAAGGAAGACCCTTGACTGCGGGAAGTTTTACTATTAGTAAAGCCTCCATGATCTTTGTAATAGACGTTTACCGTGCCTTCCGTAATCATGGATTTGATTTTCTTTTTAATGGATTTGATTAGAAACATTCTTGTAAAGGGGATCACTAAAACAAAACCGAATACATCGGTAAAAATCCCAGGGGTTAACAGCAGGGCACCACCGACCAATACGCATAAACCGTTGATCAGTTCATCTCCGGGCATTTTACCCATAGTCATATCCTGTTTAATGTTACTGATAATTTGCCGCCCTTCACTTTTTGCAAGAACAGCCCCCACAACCCCGGTGATGAATACCAGCATAATGGTATTGAAAACGCCGATCTCGTTGCCGATCTGTATTAAAATATACAACTCTACGATGGGAACTACGGTAAACAGTAGAATTAATTTTCCGAGCATCATTTCACCTCTTATGATTGATATATTTTTTCCAGCAACTGATACACTTTGGGATAGGATTTCTTTAAGTTCACCGGCCGTTTTTTATTTTTGTCTAAAAATACATGTTCTGTAAAGCCGGTGGCTAATAGTTCCTTTTCCTCCCGTAAAATCCGGTAGTGAAATTTAATTCTGCTACCTATAAACATCTCGATCCAAACCTCAATAACTAAGTCATCATCGTATAGCGCAGAGCTGATATATTTGCAGTTCATTTCAATCACCGGTAAAAAAATACCCAGTTGTTCCATTTCTTTATAGCTCATTCCCCGTTTTTTTAAGAATGATGTTCTTGCCACTTCAAACCATGGGAAATAATTGGAGTGATAAATAATTCCCATCTGGTCTGTCTCGCTATATCTCGGTCGTATAGAGGTGGTGTGAAAATTCATGGAATCCCTCCTTCTCTGCATGGCACTTTTATAGAACTTTACTTTTTCCGCTATAAATCAAACCGGTATTTCCGTCTACGGTAATAATGTCTCCGGTACTCAGCTTCGACGTTGCATTATCCACCCCGACTACGGTGGTTTTATGGAGATTCAGTCCGACAATTGCCGCATGACTGGTAAGTCCTCCCTCTTCCACCACAACCGCAGCTGCTCGTTCTATGGCATCCATAAATCCTCGATTGGTTGCATAGGAAACAAGAATATCTCCTTCTTCCACCTTGTCCAAATCTTCATTATCCTCTACAATTACTGCCCGACCGGTGACCGATTTTTTACCGATTCCTTTTCCGGAAAGCAAAATTTCGCTGGCCACGTGTACTTTTATTAAGTTGGTGGTGCCCGATACTCCCACAGGGACACCTGCGGTAATGACCACTAAATCTCCCGGTTGGATATGTTCCTCTTTCAAGGCTCCCATAACCGAAAGGTTGATAATATCATCAGTGCCTTCCAGATCGTCCATCAACATACTGTATACGCCCCAACTCAGACTCAACTGTCTTTGAACATACTCCTTTGTTGTTGCTGCAATGATACCAGGGCCGGGTCTGAACTTCGACACCATTCTGGCCGTATGTCCCGAGGAGGTGGCGGTAATAATCCCCGCAGCTCCAAGGTCCATTGCTGTGGTGCAAGTAGCATAACTGATGGCATCGGTCACGGATGGAGAGGCCTCAGACCCTCTTTCTTTCAATTTTTTACCGTAATCAATCGACTCTTCCGTTCGAATGGCAATATTAGACATGGTCTGAACCGCCTCTTCAGGGTATTTACCTGCTGCGGTCTCTCCCGATAACATTATCGCATCACTGCCGTCGAATATGGCATTGGAAACATCCGTTACTTCCGCCCGGGTAGGTCTCGGATTCCGAATCATGGAGTCCAGCATCTGTGTCGCGGTAATTACCGGTTTCCCCACGGCGTTGCATCGTGCAATCATATCCTTTTGAATCAAAGCAATGTCTTCCGTAGGAACTTCCACTCCAAGATCTCCTCTGGCCACCATAATACCGTCGGAGACTTCAATGATCTCGTCCAGATTGTCTACCCCTTCCTGATTTTCGATCTTGGGGATAATCTGGATCGTTTCTCCTCCGTTGTCTTCCAAAATTCGTTTAATTTCCAATACATCTCCTGCTTTTCGAACAAAGGATGCCGCAATAAAGTCCACACCCATTCGTATACCGAACTTGATATCTTCGATATCCTTATCCGTAAGTGCCGGCAAGTTAGTTTTTACTCCGGGAAGGTTCACTCCCTTATGGTCCTTAATTTCTCCGTGATTCTCCACGGTACACTGAATATCCGTATCGTTTAAAAATCCGTCAACATTCAGGGAAAGCAGCCCGTCATCGATCAGTATCTTATCTCCGATTTCCAAGTCCCCTACAATACCCTCGTAGGAAACCGAAGCCATGGTCTGGTCTCCGAGAACATCCCGGGTAGTGATAATATAAGAATCCCCTTCCTGCAGTTCTACCTTTTCCACCTTAAACTTTCCCGTTCGAATCTCCGGACCCTTGGTGTCCAGCATAATGGCTAAGGGGACATCCAGGTCCTCCCGCACTTTTTTAATTTCCTCAATTCTTTTTTCGTGCTCTTCATGGTTTCCGTGGGAAAAATTAAGTCTTGCCACATTCATGCCGTTTTGTACCAGGTTCTTTAAAATTTCATAGGTTTCACTGGCCGGTCCTATGGTACATACTACTTTCGTTTTCTTCATCATCGCACCTCCGTTTAATTACTCCAACTTTCAACTGATCCCTCTTTTACTTAAGAAATCTGATAGAATCTTTATTTTAGTTACTCAAGATTTTCCTCGGTTTATTTACTTAATTGCTTCGTGCTTGTTGGGAGAACCGTCTATTTCGATAGTACATCAGCTAAATCATAGGTTTCTTGTTCAATTTTATTATCTACTGCCAGGGCCTCTTCGATGGTCATGGAAATAATTTTCATTCCTTTCATTCCCACTGCCATGCTTTTCTTACCCTCTAGCAGCAGCTCCACTGCCTTGGCTCCCATTTGACTTGCCATCATTCGATCTCTTCCACTGGGGGTTCCTCCCCGTTGAATATGACCGAGAATGGTAGCCCGGGTTTCAATGCCGGTTTTTTCCTGAATCTGTTTTCCCAGATCTATGGCATTGCCTGCTCCTTCCGCCAAGACGATTAAGCTGTGTAGCTTCCCTCGATTTCTTCCCTGTAGCAGTTTATTGCATACCCGGTCGATGTCAAAGGGAACTTCCGGCACAATGATACTTTCCGCTCCTCCTGCAAGTCCTGCGTGGAGAGCTAAGTCACCACATTTTCTGCCCATCACTTCAATAATATTTGCTCGTCCATGGGAAGTGGATGTGTCCCGTATTTTACTGATCGCATCCAGAGCCGTGTTCACTGCCGTATCAAACCCGATCGTAAATTCCGTATAGTCCAGGTCATTGTCAATGGTACCCGGTATGCCGATTGTGGGAACGCCATTTTTCGACAGAACCTCGGCCCCTCGAAAAGATCCGTCTCCTCCTATAACCACCAGACCGTCAATATTAAAAATATTAATTACGTTTAGGGCTTTTCGAAGGCCTTCGGGAGTTTTGAATTCTTCACTCCTGGCGCTTCTAAGTTTCGTTCCTCCCCGGTGAATAATGTCTGCCACGGAAGAAAGATTCATTTCCTCAATTTCTGCGTTTAATAGTCCTTCATAGCCCTGACGAATTCCCAGTACCTTTAGATTTCTATGAATTCCGAATCGTACCACGGAACGAATCGCTGCATTCATCCCCGGAGAGTCTCCTCCACTGGTTAACACCGCAATCGTTTGCATTCTTATCACTCCATTTCCATTCCTTCAATATAATTTTTTTGTGAATTGTACATCAGCTGATTATCCAGTTAAAGAGGAAGTCCCTTATTCATAAAGGGTGACCGCATCTTCCCCCAACTCCTTTTTCAACAGGGAAAGAGCTTTTCCATTATGGGGAATCCATAAGGATTTAGGTGCTTTCAGTTTCTCCTCCGTATCTACAATTCGCAGATACACGGGAGTATCCCCTCTTTCCTTTCCTAATATCATCTTTACCCGATCAAAGGTCTCTTTATCATTTTTATGTTCCAAGGTAATACAAATTTTTCTTTTCTTTAAGGTCTCCACGGATTTGATTTTATTAATCAGAATCTTAGGATCCTCGTCCTCTTTGATATCCAGTGTCCCTTGTATTAATATAATCTGATCTTCTTCAATCAGCGGCTGGTAGCGTTCATAGACATTGGGAAATATCACACATTCCAAATCCCCGTACAAATCCTCCAATCGAATAAATGCCATCATATTATTGTTCCGAGTCATTTTTGTGGATTTTTCCGCCACCATGCCTCCCACAATCACCGACTGTTTATCCCGAAAAACCGGCGTGTTTTCCGCCTCTTTTACCCCTTCTTTTAACTCGGCACTGTTGGTGCTGATAAAATCTTTTAAGATATTCTCATAGGCTGCCAGGGGGTGTCCTGTAATATACATTCCAACGGTTTCCTTTTCCATGGCCAGCTTCTTTTTTTCGTTAAACTCCTTTAAGTCCGGCAACCGGGAGCTGGGCATGGAAAGATTGTCCCCGGCGCCTAAATCAAATAAACCGATCTGCCCGTCCACATTTTTTTTCTTTGCTTTGGAAACACTGTCCAACACATTTTCATGAATGGACATTAGCTGGGCCCGATTGGCATCAAATCCATCAAATGCGCCGCATTTGATTAAACTTTCAATCGCCCGTTTATTTAAATCCTTTGAGGGAACTTTTTGACAGAAATCATTAAAATCCTTATATTCTCCCTTTTCCTTTCGAATCCTGACAATGGAGTCGATCATGGAAACCCCTACATTCTTCACCGCAGCCATGCCAAATCGGATTTTTCCGTCCTCCACCGTAAATTTCGAATGACTCTTGTTTATATTCGGTGGTAGAATCTCAATATCCATTTTTTTCGCATCGTGAATGTACTGCGCGACTTTCGAAGTATCTCCCATGATACTGGTCATTAAGGCTGCCATAAATTCCACAGGATAATAATATTTTAAATAAGCGGTTTGATAGGCCAGTACCGCATAGGCCGCCGCATGGGATTTATTAAAAGCGTACTTGGCAAAATCAATCATCTCATCATAAATTTTATTCGCCGCTTCTTTAGGAATTCCGTTTCGAATACAACCCTGGATTTCCACTTCCCCCTGTTCATTCTCTTTTCCATGGATAAAATACTCCCGTTCCTTTTCCATGACATCCATTTTCTTTTTCCCCATAGCTCGACGAACGATATCACTGCGTCCGAAGCTATATCCTGCCAGTTCTCTTACCACCTGCATTACCTGTTCCTGATACACCATACAACCGTAGGTTACGTCGAGAATCGGTTTTAGCGCTTCATGGGTATAGGTTACTGTTGAAGGGTCTTTTTTCGAGGAAATATACCTTGGAATGGATTCCATAGGACCCGGTCGAAAAAGAGAAATCCCCGCCACCACGTCCTCAAAGGAGTCGGGTTTTAATTCTTTCATAAAGGAAATCATACCCGTACTCTCCAATTGGAATACCCCTAAGGTGTCCCCTTTACTGATCAGCTGATATACGTTGGCATCCTCATAATCCCCTTTGGAAAAGTCAATTTTAACCCCATGGATGGCTTCCACATTATCCATGGCATTTCGTATAACCGTCAGGGTTCGAAGGCCGAGAAAATCCATTTTCAATAACCCTAATTCCTCCAAGGTTCCCATGGTAAACTGAGTGGAAACACTGTCATTATGCATGTACAGTGGTACATATTCATCCACGGCTTTTTTAGCGATCACTACCCCGGCAGCATGGGTTGAGGCGTGTCGGGGAAGCCCCTCCACCCGTCTTGCCATTTGAATCAGATAATCCGCCTGATCGTCCTCTTTCATAATTTCCTTAAGCTTCGGATTCATCTTTAAGGCTTGATCGATGGTCATCCCAATGGCAAAGGGAATTTCCTTGGCAATTCGATCCACTTGAACATAAGGCATATCAATTACCCTACCCACATCCCGAATCGCCGCCCTTGCAGCCATGGTTCCAAAGGTAATAATCTGGGCTACCTTTTCCGAACCGTATTTCTCTTTCACATAGTCGATTACTTCTTCACGACGTTCATAACAAAAGTCGATATCAATATCCGGCATGGAAACCCGCTCGGGATTTAAAAACCGTTCAAAAATCAATTGATATTTGATCGGATCAATATCGGTGATCTCCAGGGTATAGGCCACAATACTTCCGGCGGCACTACCTCTCCCGGGACCTACCGCAATGTTTTGATCCTTGGCATAGCGAATAAAGTCCCAAACGATTAAAAAGTATTCCACATAGCCCATACTTTTTATGGTATCCAACTCGTATTGCAGTCGATCCACCATCTCTTTCGTGGGCTCGCCGTAGCGCATATAGAGTCCATCGGTACATAATTTTTCTAAATAACCATATACCGTATATCCTTCCGGTACATGGTACTCCGGAAGATGCATGGCGTTAAAATCAAATTCCACATTGCAACGCTCCGCAATTTTCACGGTGTTACTTAGAGCCTCGGGCACATGCGAAAATAAATCTTCCATTTCTTCGGGAGATTTTAAGTAAAACTCACTGTTGGGAAATTTCATACGCTGGGTGTCCTGCATGATTTTTCCCGTTTGAATACACAACAGGATATCATGAGGTTCATGATCCTGCCGGTCGATATAGTGAAGATCATTCGTTGCAACTAAAGGGATGTCCAGTTTCTTACTCATTTGGATAAACTCATGATTTACAATCTTTTGCTCCTTTAGCTGATGATCCTGTAATTCCAAATAAAAATGCTCCGGTCCGAAAATCCCCTTGAGCCGTAGCGCTAATTTTTCCGCATTCTGATGCTCTCCGTTAAGGATCAGTTGCTGAATGTCTCCTGCAAGGCAGGCACTAAGACAAATAAGGCCTTCCTTATGTTTTTCCAGTGTTTCATAATCAATTCTCGGCTTATAGTAAAATCCGTCTAAAAATCCCATGGACACCAATTTAATCAGGTTTTGATATCCGGTTTCATTCTCTGCCAGTAAGACCAGATGACCCTGATTTTTATCCTTTATCGGATCCTTATCCCGCATTTTTCTTCGGGCCGTATACACTTCACAACCGATAATCGGTTTGATACCTTTTTCTCTGGCTTTTTTATAAAATTCAACCACTCCGAACATGGATCCGTGATCGGTAATGGCAATGCTATTCATCCCCTTGGCCTTCACCTGGTCCATTAACCGGTCGATGGTGGTAAAACCGTCTAGCAGGCTATATTCCGTATGAACATGCAGGTGGGCAAACTTCTGCTCAGTCATTTTTTACACCTCAACTTCTTTTTATCTCTTAGAAAATATTATACCATAAATGCCTATTTCTTTTTATTTTCTCGAAGATTTATTCCATTAAAAAAGCGCTAAGACTGAGGGCCTTAGCACTTTTTAGGTTTTTTAGAATTCCTATTGTCTGGGTTCTTAAAAAGCATTGGTTTAAACCCATTATCGTAATTATAAAATCAATGCACCGATGATTCCGAAAATCATAATGGGAATATTAAAGTGGATAAAGGTCGGTACGCAGGTGTCCCAAATATGATCATGCTGACCATCTACACTAAGACCTGCAGAAGGTCCAAGTGTACTGTCGGATGCAGGGGATCCCGCATCACCCAGTGCTGCTGCGGAACCGATTAACAATACGGTTGCCATCGGGCTAAATCCCAGCTCTGCTGCCAGGGGTACGTAAATCGCTGCAATAATGGGAATGGTTCCAAAGGATGTTCCGATACCCATGGTAATTAAAAGACCAATCGTAACCATCCCGGTAGCTGCAACTAACTGATTGTTCCCAATAACTCCGCTTACAGAATCAACTAAGGATTCCACACCACCGGTAGCACGAAGAACATCTCCATATCCTGATGCTACAAGCATAACAAAAGCAATAAAACCCATCATTCCGATACCGCTTTTTACCATGCTGTCGATACCGGTCCATTTAATAGCGCCTCCCGCAAGCATAATCCCAAGGCCTAAAATTGCACCCAGGGCTAGGGACCCAACAGTCAATTGAACAACCAAGGCTGCTACGGCTCCAATCACTGTGATAACATGATTTTTATTAAAGACCACATCCTCCACTTCATGCTCCTGCAATCCATACTCCGTTCCGGTTTCTTCAACGGGTTTGTATTCTCTAGGTTTCCGGTACGTAAACAAAATCGCAATAAAGAGCCCCACGACCATGGCCAACCCCGGAATCCACATCACGTGCCAGATTTCACCGTCCACAAGCTCTAAACCGCTGTCGGCCATCTCATCTCGGATAATATTGTGAAAAATCAATCCGAAACCTACGGGAAGAGCAACGTAAGGAGCCTTCAATCCGAAGGTTAATGCGGATGCTACGGCTCTTCTATCAATCTTCAATTTGTTCATAACCATAATTAGTGGCGGGATTAAAATCGGAATAAATGCAATATGCACCGGAATCAGGTTTTGAGAAAAAATACTGATAAAGGCAATGATAAATACTAAGGATTTTCCGGTTCCTTTCATATTTTTCGATAACTTCTGGGTAATAATCGTTGCAGCTCCGGTTTTATGAATCGCTGCAGCTAAAGCTCCAAGTAGAATATAGTTCAGTGCGGTTTCTGCACTATCTCCACCCATACCTTCAATTAAGGTTTCCATGATTTCCATTAAGCCCATATTTGCTACCAGGCCCCCTACAACAGCTGCAACAATTAATGCGAGTAGTACGTTAAGCTTTAATAAGGATAATGCCACCATTACAATAACTGAAATTAGAACAGGATTGGTTAACATCTTCTCACTCCTTTACAATAAATTAGAATATTTTCATTATTCAAACATTATAATACCACACCGTCTCCAGTACGTCTATAATACAAGTAAATCTCTCCATAAAAAAACTTCCGAAAATAGATCCGGAAGTTTTTATTGCTATTTACTTGGGTCTTTCCCATTGTTTGTAATAATAATCCAACTTGTATTGCATATGCTAATTAATATACTATATTAATCACCACCACACACCCATTTATATATTCATATCTCCAACGGCCTTTTCTACCTCTTGTAGAATTTTTTCATCGTCAATAAGCTCCGACGCGGTATTAATATCTTTGTATAGAATTCGATCTTCTTTAAGTGGACTCAGCACTTTCCGAATAGTTTCATAGGCGGGTTTCGTGCCAAGACCCAGCTCTTTTTGTTCATGGAATTCAATACCCTGGGCTGCTGCCATCAGTTCAATACCCAGTACTCTGGAACTGTTAAAGACAATATCCCTTGCTTTTCGAGCTGCAATGGTTCCCATACTCACATGGTCCTCCTGATTCGCAGAAGAAGGAATGGAATCCACACTGGCGGGATGAGCCAATACTTTATTTTCTGATACCAAAGCCGCCGCAGAGTACTGTGCAATCATAAACCCGGAATGGAGACCTCCTTTTTCTGTTAAGAATGCGGGTAAACCGCTTAGTTGAGGATTGACCAAACGTTCAATCCGTCGCTCTGAAGCATTGGCTACTTCCGCCATGGCAATTCCCAGATAATCAAAGGTGAGGGCCATAGGCTGTCCATGGAAGTTTCCGCCGGAAATTACATGATCCTCTTCCGTAAAGATTACCGGATTATCCGTTACGGAGTTCATTTCAATTTCCACTTTTTCCAAAACATATCGAAGGGTATCTTTTGTTGCACCATGAATTTGCGGGATGCACCGAAGACTATAAGCATCCTGTACCCGGATTTCTCCCTGCTTGGTGGTCATTTTACTGCTATCCAGCAAACGTCTTAGATTAGCCGCTGTATTGATTTGTCCTCCGTGAGGCCTTACAGCATGGAGCTTCGGATCAAAAGCGTCGGTAATACCATTAAGGGCTTCTATGGTAAGGGCGGAGGAAATATCCGACATCTTCGCCAAGACGATGGCCTTATGCAGTGTTAAGGCTCCTACGGAAGTCATGGCCTGGGTTCCGTTAATCAGTCCCAGTCCCTCCTTGGAGGTAAGGGTAATGGTTTCAATACCCGCTTGATCCATGGCCTCTTTTCCCGTCATTCTTTTTCCGTTATAGATGGCTTCCCCTTCTCCAATCATAACCAGTACCATATGGGATAGGGGGGCTAGATCTCCACTGGCCCCAAGGGATCCTTTTTCAGGAATAATGGGATGTACTCTTTTATTTAACATGTTAATCAAGGTCTCTATGGTACTTATGCGCACTCCGGAATATCCCTTTGCCAAAGCATTTGCCCGAAGCAGCATAATTCCCCGGGCTTCTTCCTCTGAAAAAGGATTTCCCACTCCGCAGGCATGGCTGATAATGAGATTTCGCTGTAATTCTTCAGTCTCTTCTTTGGAAATTGCCACATCGCTGAATTTTCCGAAACCCGTGGTAATCCCATAGGCTACCCGCTCTTCGTTTACGTAGCGCTCTACTAAATCTCTGGATTCTTGAATTTTGCCTTTGGCTTCTTCCGCTAAAGCAACCTCCTGTTGATGCACCGCTATATCGATAAATCCCTGTAAATTTAAAGTGTTACCATCAATTTTAATCATAATACGCCTCCTTAAAAAATTGTTTTCTTTTATCCTATCGATCTTTCGTCGCTAAACCGTCTAATCTTCGCAGGATATCAATCTCGTAACACCCCTGGATTTTTCCCAGGTTTTCCATACCTTTTCCACAATACCAGGAAAGACTTCGGGGCAAATACTCCTGAAGGCTCTTAGGAACATGTTTACGTTCCATCATCTCCCTCTTAATAGCACTTTTAATTCGGTAAATAATACCCAATTCATAGGGACTTTGAATCTTTTTACTGTACTTATCCCCTCTCGTTAAACAATCCTGTGCTTTATGATAATCTCCCTCTCGAAAATAAATCAGCGCCATAAATCCCTCCGCCGTGGATCTTCCCCAGACCACATCATATTTTCCGTAAAGTCTTAGGCCTTCTTTTAAATAACCCTTGGCTCTACTGAAGTCACCACCGTCAAAAGCCGCTTGTCCGGCTTTTGTATAAAACATATTTAAGCTTCTACTAATATTATGATCCTTGCATATTTTAATAGCTTCATCATAGTATTTCAACCCTTCGAAGAATTTCATTTGAGACCGTCGAACTTCTCCTAAATAATTATAGCCCGCTGCAATATTGAGTAAATACTTTTCCCTTGATTTTGATATTTGTCCAAAAAGTCGGATGGAATGTCGAAGGGTTTCATCGGCCTGTTCGTAGGATTCGATCATTAAATAATATACTCCCTGCAAACGATAAAATACCGCTTCTTCCTTAGGGTAGTCAATGGTTTTTAGTAGCCCCATGCCTTTTTCAAGATTCTTTCTTACCGCATCAATATCGTGGACTTGTATACCATGATATATTCGCTGTTTATATCCTTTGACCGCATTTCTGTAATCCTTATGATCCAAAGCTACTTGAATCATTTTGTCAATATGATCCAGGCCATCGGTGTAGGATCCTTCCCAAATTTGGTATCTACCTTTGATATAGTGAAAATACATTTCCTGCTCAGCAAAATCCCGATTTTGAGAATCTGTCTCCTTAGCTTTTTGCAGATAGTGCTCGATATCCTTCATGGCTTTACTCATTTGCCTTTTGGATAGATTAAATTGGCTAAGATCCTCCCCCGTATATTGATCCAACACGGGAAACAATTCATGGGTAAAATCCACATGCTGATTCAAGTTTTTAATACTGTATCGTAAGGTTTTGTCATAATCTCCTGCCCGGTAAAAGTGATAGATCAGTTTAGAATACAACAACCTATCCCGGTTTCCCTGATTCAGTTGCTTTTCTAAAATATTTGCAATCCGGGTGTGCAGAATTTTACGCTTGCCTCTGCTCTGTCTGAGGTAACAATACTCCCGAAGTTTTTGATGGGTAAAGCGATACTGAATCTGATCCTCCTCCTCATCTTCTTCTAAAATCCCCTCTTCGGACAGGGCTTCCAAATGGTTGATCAATTTCAGCTCATCCCATCCGGTTAAATCTTTTAGCCCTTCAAAGTGAACTTTATCAAAAAAGATGGAGGCCATATCGGAAATTTCCTCTTCTTCCTTTGAAAGGTTTCTAAATCGGGTTTTTAGCAGGTCTTCAATTTTAGGCGTAAAACCGGCAAAATCCCCGTTATTTTTCAAGGCATGTAAATATTCCACGATGAAAAACGGATTTCCCTCGGTTTCCCTGTAAATCTCCCTTGTGACACTCCCTGAAGTTCCCGCATCTTTTTTCCATGATCCCTGATCCTTTCCTCCCTTGGCTGCTACATAATATTTTTCATAATTTTTCATAAAGGCCAGGGTTTCTTCCTTGGTGAAACGCTTTAAAAGAATTTTTTCCAATCGATTTTCCTTGCTCAATTGAGACATAAAAAATTTCAAATCCCGATTTTCCCCAATTCTCAGGGTTCCAATCAATTGTAATTTCGGGGAGTTAATTTTTATCAATAAATTTTCCAACAATCGAAGACTTTTTTCATCCATCCACTGCAGATCTTCAAAAACCAGTAAAACTTCCCTTGTCCGCAGTATCCGTTGAAATACTTCAACAATGGCTTCTTCCAATAGTTGATCCTGTACTTTTCCTTTTCCGTAAAAGTGATCGTCACTTTTTTCTTCCTCAACAACAAATTGAGGAAATACACTGGTTATTATACTGCTCCAGGGTTTCGGCAAGTGAATTTCTTCCTTTTTAAGGATCGGTATCAGCTTGGATACAATGCCGTTCCAAGGTTTAAGGATATATTCCTCCTCTGCGGCATAACAATTGGTTGAAAGAATGGTTGTATTTTCCAAGGCGGTTTCCTTCAGTAACTTATCCTTTAAACTGGTCTTTCCGATCCCCGCTTCCCCTAGAATAATTAATGCACTTTTCTCTTTGGAATTTTCGATGTCCTGCAGAAACTGCTTTCCTCGTTCCAGTTCTTCCCTTCGTCCGAAAAAAATACTTTTTTCTTCTTGGGCTTGCAGGGGTTTCTTATTCTGTTCTTTTTGTCGAATTTCCAAATAGATCCTTTGGGTCTTTTCATCGGGCTCGATTCCCAACTCTTCCTGCAAACACTTCTGAAGCTTTTGATATACCTCCAATGCCTTTGAGCTAAGACCCAGAGACTGATATACCTCCATCAGTTTTCGGTAGCCCCGTTCATCAAATTCATCTTCCCGAATTACTTGTTTACAGTCTTTTTCCCCTTGAATAAAGTTTCCGTTTTTTATTTCCTGATCAATTTTTTCATAAGATTTTTCTATATAAAGATTTCGATAATAACCCCGTTGTTGGTCCACCCACTGGGCAAACCCCTCTTCTCCTTTAATGTAAAACCCTTTTAGAAACTCCCCTCCATAATGATCCAGTATTCTATCCGGGTACTTTTGCACCGATTGAATATCGCTTTCGATAGAAAGGTCTTTATTGATCATTACCGTGGATTTTTTCGGGGAATGGATAATTTCCAAACCGAAGGCTTTTCGGGTTTTATACATGGCATTTCTAAGGTTCTTTTTTGCTACGTCCTCACTGCTTTCTCCCCAAAAAAGACTTACCAGCTCTTCACGGGTCCCTTGGTTTTGGACCAGCAGATAATAAAACAAAGCCTCGGCCTTTCGATAAGGGAAGTGTAATTTTTCCCCGTTTTTATAAACGCCGGGAGTGCCAAACAAATATACTTTAATTTTGTCCATCCAATCCACTCCCTTTCCCAACCTTTTCCCGGGGGATAGTTTTTACAGTACATAACTATTTCGCCCGGAATTTCTCTGCTATTTCAATGTAAATATTTCTACTTCTATTTTTCTGTTCCTATTTCATTATATCTTATTCTATTTTTTTGTAAAACAAAAAATCGGAGTAGAAACTCTACTCCGATTGAATGGCTGATTCTTTAAACAAAAGTTCTTACCCTCTGTTTTTTCTTGATATTTTACTCCGCTTCCATGAAGGGGTATCGATAATCCGTAGGCGCGATGTACGTCTCCTTTATGGACCTTGCGGACATCCAACGTTGCATATTCAGCTTGCTTCCTGCCTTGTCGTTGGTTCCCGATCCCCTTGCACCGCCGAACGGCTGTTGGTTTACAATAGAACCGGTAGGTTTATCATTAATGTAAAAGTTTCCGGCAGCTTGTTGCAGAACCTTTTGTGCCTTCATTACAGCCTCTCGATCCTTAGCAAAAATACTTCCCGTCAGAGCGTATTGTGTTGCCTGATCGCACTCATGAAGAATTTCATCGTACTTTTCATCTTCATATACGAAAACCGTAATCACCGGTCCGAATATTTCTTCCACCATGGTTTTAAACCGGGGATTTGTGGTTTCTATAATGGTGGGATCCACAAAGTAGCCCTTGGAATCGTCATAGGTGCCTCCCTGAAGGATGGTTGCTTCTTCGGATTCCTTGGCGTAATCAATATAGGAAGCAATTTTTTCGAAGGATTTCCCGTCGATCACAGGATTGATAAAGTTTCGAAAATCCTCTGTGGAACCGACTTTTAATTCCTTCGTTAGAGCTATAAACTCTTCTTTGATTTCATTCCACAAACTCTTGGGGATATAAGCTCTGGATGCTGCCGAACATTTTTGTCCCTGATACTCAAAGGCGCCTCGAACTAGTGCGGTAGGGATCGGTTTAATATCTGCGGAGGGATGTACCACCACAAAGTCTTTTCCTCCGGTTTCCCCTACAATTCGGGGATAATTACGATATCCGGTGATGTTTTCTCCGACGGTTTTCCACATATACTGGAAAGTTTTCGTTGATCCCGTAAAATGAACCCCTGCCAAATCCTTATGGGGAAGAATCTTCTCTCCGATTTCTGCGCCGGATCCCGGTAAGAAGTTGATAACTCCTTTCGGCAGTCCCGCTTCTTCAAGAATCTTCATAAAGAGGTATGCGGAGTATACCGCTGAAGATGCCGGTTTCCATATTACAGTATTCCCCGCCATTGCCGGTGCCGTTGGCAGATTCCCGGCGATCGCCGTAAAGTTAAAAGGTGTTACGGCAAACACAAACCCGTCTAAGGGTCGGTATTCCATCCGGTTCCATGTGTTATCGGGAGAATAGGGCTGTTCTTTCATAATCTCAGACATAAAGTAGGCATTGAATCGTAAAAAGTCGATCAATTCACAGGCCGCATCAATTTCCGCCTGATAAATGTTTTTTCCCTGTCCTAACATCGTAGCCGCATTAATGGTTGCCCGGTAGGGACCCGCCACTAAGTCCGCAGCTTTTAGAAATATGGCAACCCGTTCTTCCCAAGGCATATGGGCCCATTCGTCCTTCGCTTCCCCGCAAGCTTTAATGGCTTTTTCAATTTCCCCGTCTCCGGCTTTATGATACTCGGCTAAAAGAAGATTGTGATCCTCGGGAGAAGTTCTTTTTCCCATATTCCCGGTTTTAATCTCTTCTCCGTTAATAATCACGGGAATTTCCGTAACTTCCTTTTTTAATTCTTTAAGTTTTTCTTTGACTTCCTTTTTTTCACTGCTTCCTTCCCGATAGGTCAAAATCGGTTCATTTTCCGGTTTTTCAATCATAAAATAGGCATTGGACACACGTAACAACCTCCTTGTTATTCTTGTGTTTTTTTCCTTCAATTTGTTGTTTACCCTAAAAATTCTTCTTTCAAACGCTTTATCGGTAAACCCCGGGGTTTCCTTCCTTATCGTAAACCAGTTTTCCACCCTTGATCACTTTTTCCACAGTACTTACCCCAATATGATAAGGGATATACTTATAGGATTCAAATTCTAATAGAATCATGTCCCCTTTCTTTCCCACGTCAATACTGCCGATGGTATCGGCACGGTCAAGGGCCGCTGCACCGTTAATCGTAAGGGCAGTGATGGCTTCCTCTGTGGAAACATTCATATATAAGGTTGCCAGTGAAAAAATCAACGGAATGGATTCGGAAAAACAACTTCCCGGATTCAAGTCCGTAGCCAAAGCCACGGCGGAACCCCGATCGATCATCTCCCGGGCTCTTGCATATTTTTCCTTCAGACTGAAGGCTGTACCGGGTAAAATCGTGGCAACCACTCCTTTTTCTGCCATTTGATCAATACCTTCATCGGAAGCCTGTAATAAATGATCCGCAGAAACCGCTTCCAGTTCCGCTGCAAGCTCCGCTCCCCCTAAGGGTACGATTTCATCCGCATGAAGCTTTACTTTCAGTCCCATTTCCTTAGCCTTTGTTAACAAACGTCGGGACTGTTCGATGCTAAACACATTTTTCTCACAAAAGACATCACAAAACTCGGCGAGTTTTCGCTCAACCACTACGGGCAGTACGTCTTTTATTATCTCATCGATCATTTCATCTTCCCGTCCTTTGTACTCTTTCGGGACTGCATGGGCCCCCAAATAGGTTTTTACCACTTCAATGGGATGGTCCCGATCCGTATCATGCATAACTTCCAGTTGCTTGATTTCCGTATCAAAATCCAGGCCGTACCCGCTTTTCCCCTCGACAGTGGTCACCCCGAAGGATAACATGGAGTCCAGTCGCTTCATTCCCTCTCGATAAAGCTCCTCTTTAGTAGCCGCTTTGGTTTGGCGGACACTGCTTAGGATTCCGCCCCCCCGATTCATAATGTCCATATAGTCATCGCCCCGAAGTCTCCAGGAAAATTCTTCCGCTCGATAGCCACCCCAAATATAGTGGGTATGGGAGTCCACAAAGCCCGGTAACAGGGCTTTACCCTTGGCATCCAGTACTTCGTATTGCTCTTCGTTAAACTCTTTTAAAATTTCTGTCTGAGGGCCCACAGCCTTAATAATGCCGTCTTCCACAACCACAGCGCCCTTTTCGATTATCCCAAGCTCCGACATGTCCTTCCCCTTTTTTGCTTCAAAACCACTGCAGGTCACGATTTCCGATGCATTTTTGATAATTATATTCCCTTTGCTCATGATTTTTGCTCCTTTCCTTCTAAACTGTATTGAATCTACCCAGGATTCTAAAATAGCATAAGCACCTGGGGTACTTATGCTATTGGTCTCCATAAGAGATCTTTCCTATTTCGTTTTATAATATACCCTGTACCCGAAGCATTTATTCAATCCACGGGCTGAAATCCTACAGGTATTTTTTTACCAAGGGTTTACTCCATAATCCGCTGTTCCAGGATCTGATCCATGGAAAAGTCCTCTACTCCAAGGTAATACACTGCAGTATCAATTAATGCCTCCATGGGTAACAGGCCGATAATTTCCGAGCCTACCACATTCACTCCATATCGTTTGGCTTCAATTTTAATTAATTCAAACACCCGGTATAAAGCGGTTTTCGTAAAGTCTGTCATATTCATGGAAACCTGTACAATTCCCCGGTCCTTAAGCTCAATTCCGATCCCTTTGCAGTAGCGGAAGCCTCCGCTTAAATGCCGTACATTTTTTGCAATCTGATTGGCGAAATCAATATTATCCGTGTCAAGATTTACATTAAAGGCAACCAGGGGCATTCTTGCACCCACAGCGGTAATTCCTGCGGTAGGATGAATCTTTTTACCGCCAAAATCCGGTTCCCAGTCCTCTTCCTTCACTTTTTCCTCCATTCCTTCAAACTGGCCCTTTCGTACCTTTGCCAAGTTCTGTCTATGGGGTGCGGATGCAGATTTTTCATAAAGAAAAATCGGTAAATCATATTTTTCATTTACAGCCTTGGCCACTTCCTTTGAGAGTTCAATGGCCTCATCCATGGTAACATTTTTGATCGGGATAAAGGGAACCACATCCGTAGCTCCCATTCTCGGGTGCTGTCCTTCGTGCTTGGTCATATCAATTTCCTTTGTGGCTATGCCCATGGCCTCAATTACCGCTTCTTTTAACGGGTCCGGTTCTCCCACTAAGGTTACTACGGTTCGGTTATGATCCTCATCGGAACTGTAATTTAACAGCTTCACCCCTTTTTTCCCTCGAAAGGGCTCTACTATTCGATCTATTTTTTTTACATCTCTTCCTTCACTGAAATTCGGTACGCACTGTACGATCTTGTTCATTTAAAAAACTCCTTTCTCTTTCCGTTTTCTTATTCACTATTTTAAGCAGACATCTAATTCGAAGTCCTTCATATTTTATGCATTTTTCATACGAACAATCAGCCCTATCCGAAAGGATTTCCTCTCGGATAAGGCTATAGAGTTTTATTTCTTATTCTTTTCAAAAGCTTTGGCTACTAAATCTTCCACCAAGCCTTCTTTGGGAATATAGGGAATGGTAATATGATCCGCCCCCGTATTTTCCTTATTGTATTCAATACTGGTACTGATGGAGTTTTCATTTCTTGCCCAGGCCCTTCTTGCTACGCCGCCCATAACATCCCAGGGCATAGCGGTACTTAAGATATCATCCACTCTCCGGCTTCCGTCTAGAACCATTCCGAATCCACCGTTAATGGATTTCCCGATTCCCACACCGCCACCGTTATGAAGAGCGATTAAACTCATGCCGCGGGCAGCATTTCCTGCAAAACACTGAGTAGCCATATCCGCCATTACATTACTTCCATCTTTGATATTGGCGGTTTCTCTAAAGGGTGAGTCCGTACCGCTGACATCGTGGTGATCCCGCCCGAGCATAATCGGTCCCACTTCTCCTTTTCGTACCATTTCATTAAATTTCAGTGCAATTTTTGTACGTCCCATGGCATCCTGATAAAGAATCCGTGCCTGGGTTCCCACAACCAGTTTGTTTTCTTCTGCATCCCGGATCCAAACATAGTTGTCCCGGTCCTGCCCCCGTCGATCAGGGTCAATGCAGTCCATGGCCGCTTTATCGGTTTTTTGAAGATCCTTCGGGTCGCCACTTAAGCATACCCATCTAAAGGGTCCGTATCCGTAATCAAAGAGCTCCGGCCCCATAATATCTTCCACGTAGGAGGGGAAAATGAAACCGTCTTTATCATCAATCTTGTTTTTGGAGATTTCTTTTACCCCCGCATCATATACGGCTTTCATAAAAGAGTTTCCGTAATCAAAAAAGTAAGTTCCCCGTTGGTCCAGGGTTTTAATCAATTCAAAATGCTTTTTCAGCGTGTCATCCACCATCTCTTTGAACTTATCCCGATCCGTCTGGAGTAACTCCGTTCGTTCTTCAAAGGTCAGTCCCTGGGGACAGTAGCCTCCTTCATAAACTGCGTGACAGGAAGTTTGATCCGACAACAGCTCGATCTTTTCATTATTTTCCACCGCATACTCCAATAAATCCACGATATTTCCGTGGTAAGCAATGGAGATGGGTTCTCTTTTTTCCATATATTCCTTGGCGGTATCAAAAATTTCCTTTAAATTATCGGAGATTTTACTTACCCAGCCTTGGTCATATCGGGTTTTAATACGGGAATAATCAACTTCCGCTACAATACCTACACCATTGGCGATTTCAATAGCCTTCGGTTGGGCACCACTCATTCCCCCAAGTCCGGAGGATACAAAGAGGTGTCCCCGCAGATCTTCATCATCGGCGATGCCAAGCTTCTTTCGACCGGCGTTCACAATGGTGTTAAAGGTTCCGTGAACAATTCCCTGAGGACCGATATACATCCATCCTCCGGCGGTCATTTGTCCGTAATTTGCCACTCCCATTTGCTCCGCAATATCCTGATCCTTAATATTATCAAACATACCGATCATTAAAGAATTGGTAATGATCACCCTTGGGGCTCTGGGATGAGACTTAAATAACCCAAGTGGGTGCCCCGACTCCACCACTAAGGTCTGATCCTCCGTTAATTCTTCCAGATACTTTTTAAGCAACTGATACTGCATCCAGTTTTGGCAAACCCGACCGGTTTCCCCGTAGGTTACCAGTTCATAAGGGTAAAGGGCGATATCAAAATCCAAATTGTTATCGATCATCACCTGCATGGCTTTTCCTTCCAGGCAGTTCCCTTTATATTCCTGTACCGGTTTCCCTTTAATCTCACCCTTGGGTCGGAATCGATAACCGTATATTCTTCCCTTGGTCATCAGCTCCTCTAAGAATTCCGGTGCCAGAGTATCATGTAAAGACTCCGGAACATAACGAAGGGCGTTTTTCAACGCCACCTCCGTTTGATCCTTCGTTAATTTAAAACCACGATTGGGTGCTCGCCGGATCCCTTCTTTGAAATTCAAAGGTTCCGGTAATTTGCTGTCTAACTTTATCGTCATTGCTTGAGATATATCAAAGTTTCTACTCATCCAGGATCGCTCCTTCCTAAAATAATCCGATAATAGTTCCTTCTTCATCAATGTCCATTTTTTCAGCAGAAGGTACTTTAGGAAGTCCCGGCATAGTCATTACATCTCCGGTTAAGCAAACGATGAATCCTGCCCCTGCAGATACATTTACTTCCCGTACCGTAATGTCAAATCCTGTTGGTGCTCCTAATAATGTAGGATCATCGGATAATGAATACTGGGTTTTCGCCATACAAATCGGAAGGTTATCCAAGCCGATTTCTTCAAGCTTTTGGATTTGCTTTTTCGCTTTACCCGTAAAGATTACCTGATCTCCACCGTAAATTTCTCTAACAATGGTTTCAACTTTTTCAGGGATTGATTTATCCACTTCATATAAGGGTTTGTAGTTCGCTTCCCCTTTTTCAACGATGCTTACCACTTTTTCAGCCAGTTCGATTCCGCCTTCTCCACCTTTGGTGAATACTTCGGATAAAGCAACTTCCACACCCAGCTCTTCGCATAGGGCTCTCATGACTTTAATTTCTTCTTCCGTATCGGTTGGGAAACGGTTCATGGCCACCACTGCAGGTAAACCGAACTTTCGAATGTTTTCCACTTGCTTTTTAAGATTTACAAATCCGGCTTTTAAAGCCTCTACATTTTCTTCCTGTAAACTCTTTTTATCTACGCCACCGTGCATCTTCAGCGCTCGGATTGTACCGACGATTACTACGGCTTCAGGCTTTAGACCACCATAACGACATTTGATGTCTAGGAATTTCTCAGCTCCCAGGTCTGCACCGAATCCGGCTTCCGTTACTGCATAGTCTCCAAGCTTAAGAGCCATTTTTGTAGCCATAATACTGTTACAACCATGAGCAATATTTGCAAAAGGTCCACCATGAATAAATGCCGGTGTATTCTCTAGGGTTTGTACTAAGTTCGGCTTGATTGCATCCTTTAACAGTAATGCTAAAGCGCCCTGCACATTCAGTTCCTTTGCAAGAACCGGTTTATTAGCCCGTGTATAGGCAACGATAATATTTCCAAGGCGTTCTTTCAGATCCGCAAGACTGTTGGCCAGACATAAGGTCGCCATGATTTCCGATGCTACGGAGATCATAAAGCTGTCCTGTCGGGTAAATCCGTTTCCTTTTGGTCCAAGACCTACTGTAACTTCCCGTAGGGCACGGTCGTTCATGTCCAAAACCCGTTTCCAGACAATTTGTCGCATATCAATATCCAGGGAGTTTCCTTGATGGATGTGATTATCAATGGTTGCGGATAGTAAATTGTTTGCTGTGGTAATGGCATGCATGTCTCCGGTAAAGTGAAGATTTATATCTTCCATTGGCACCACTTGTGCGTATCCACCACCGGCAGCTCCACCTTTAACTCCGAAAACCGGTCCTAAAGAAGGCTCTCGTAAAGCAATAGCGGTTTTCTTACCGATTTTATTCAGTGCTTGTCCTAAACCTACGGTAGTTGTGGATTTTCCTTCTCCCGCAGGAGTAGGGTTGATCGCGGTTACCAAAATCAGTTTCCCGTTTTCTTCCTTCTCCAGTCGGTCAAACAAATCAAGAGATACTTTGGCTTTATAATGGCCATACATCTCCAGTTCATTACTATTGATACCTGCCTCCTCAGCGATTTCGGAAATATACTTCATTTCAGCTTTTTGTGCAATTTGAATATCAGTTAACATGTTATCTCATCCTTTCTTTTATTGTGATAATATTATGATATCTTTCAAGCGTCAATTTTACGTCAAAAAAACACGCTGTTTATCTTTTTTTCAGCGTGTTTCTTAATGATGAACTTTGACAATTTTTTCGTTATGTATTTTTGTCAGATCCAAAATCTCCCGTTCAATAAATCCTCTGGCTTCCTTTTGGATAATCTGTATCATAGGCCGTGTGGGAAAGGACCGGTTAAATTTCCGAACAACCGCACTTTTCCCGGAACTCAGCTCAATGAGTCTTCCTTCCAGATAGATTTCAAAGCTCTGTAAAAAAGCTTGTACAAAATTTCCGTCGAAAATCTCTCCCTGATAGGCAATAAGATATTCCACCACGTCACTAAAAGACCATGCTTTTCGATACACCCGATCCGTACTTAGGGCGTCAAATTGATCACAAATCGCAACAATCCTTGCAAAGGGGTGAATTTCCCGATCTTTTAGACCTTTCGGGTAGCCTCTTCCGTTAACCCACTCATGATGGTCCCTTATTACTCGTCGGGAGTCCTCACAAAGCAGATCCAAACTCTTTACCAGTTCATAGCCCTTGGTTGTATGTCTTTTGATTTCTTCGTATTCCCCATCCGTAAGCCCTCTTGACTTTTTCAGAATTTCCTCATCCACTCCCACTTTTCCAATATCATGTAGCAAAGCGCCGAGACCAATTTTTTTTAAGTTTTTTTTGCTGTATCCAATAGCTTTTCCTAAGATCATGGCAAGAATGCAAACATTCACCGAATGTTCAAAGGTATAGTTATCCGTTGACCGGACTTCCGTCAAATCAATTAGCAGTTTTTTATTGTCTAAAATTTCGTTTAAAATTTCTTCTATCAGATTTTCAATTTTTTCAAATTCCAGGTTTTTGTTATCCGCCAGACGCTGAAAACTTTTTTTGAACTGCTCTTGAATCTGTTTTTGGGTATCCTGGATGATTCCTTCCATAATTTCCATGGGATATTTATGATGCCAATCGATATAAACTTCTTTAACTTCGTAGTTTTTGATTCGATTAATAAAGGGTCCCTTAAGAATCTCCCCCTTATGAAGCAGAAGCTGGTCTTCCTCCGTGAAAATCGGCTTCGCTAATCGCATCCCCGGCTTTAATACCTCTTTACGAATTCTCAGCATGGATGTCTGTCCTCCTTGACTTGTATTGTCGCACTTCTTGCCTTAGGTCTATTATAGCTTGAATTTCAGAATAATCCAACAGTTCTTTTAGTCTTTTTCATGGTTTTCGATGTTAAGTTCCGCCGATTTCTTTAACAACTATGGGTTTCGGCGAATTTTCTTTGCTAAATTTTCCATTTTCCGAAAACGATGATTCACACCGGATTTTCCTACAGGGGGACTCATCATTTCACCCAGCTCTTTTAAACTTGCATCCTCATGCTGAATTCTAAGTTCCGCCAACTCCCTCAATCCTTCCGGGAGTTCATTCAGTCCCATGGTTCTTTGAATAAGATGAATATTTTCCAGCTGTTTTACCGAAGCATTTACGGTTTTACTGAGATTTGCGGTTTCACAGTTAACGATTCGATTAATATTATTACGCATCTCTTTTAAAATACGGGCATTTTCCAGTTCCAATAAAGCGGTATGGGCGCCGATAATGTTTAAGAGTTCCACGATTTGGTCCCCTTCTTTTAAATATACCACCTGATACTTTTTCCGCGGCACGATTTTGGCATTGAGACCGAAGGTGTTGATCAGGCTTTGTATGCCTATTGCCACATTTATTTCATGCACTGCAAATTCCAGGTGATAGGTTTTTTCCGGTGCGCTGATGGACCCTCCCGATAAAAATGCCCCCCGAAGGTACGCCCGTTTGCAACATCGTTTTTCTAAAATTTCATCCTTAGGAAAATGAACCAAGTTGTCCCCGGTTTCATGTTTTTTCAGCAGTCCCAATTCACTAATAATCCTTCGGCTTCCCATAACGTGGGTAATCACCATTAAGTAATAGTTGGATTTTTTAAAACTTGAATTCTTTCGTACTTTTATTTCAGGATTGATGGCAAATAGGATTTTAATCAGCTTAAAGATCTTACGGGCTACCGCCGGATTTTCTACGGTAATTTTTAAGTTGAATTTTTCTTCAGCGGTATGAACCACATCTCCATTTAGACCGATCAAAGCTGAAAGCTCCGCCTTATTACAGCAGAGGTTCTCCACTTCCATCCGTGCCAACTCTCCCTTAACTTTTAAGGAAAAAGACATCTCATCACATCCTTACTGTTCTATACCCCTTTTTTATACAACCGAATACCCCGTTCTATAATATCTTTTTCATCCTGATAGCGGGCCATATCCACCGCTTTGTCTTCATGAACAAAAATCGCCTCAATAAATCCCTCTTCCTTCTGCGGGAAACAGTCTATCGTATTGGACTCCATTAAAAACCAATGTACGGTTTTGTATACCCGTTTGTCCTTGCTCCAGGAGTTATGGTAACTGTATTCTATTTTATCAATATACTTCATGGGGCGGCCCCGGACTTTTGCTTCCTCCAGAACTTCCCGTTGTGCGGTTTCCTCTAATGTTTCTCCCGATTCCACCTTTCCCTTTGGCAGTACATAATCTCCGTTATATTTCTTTAATAATAATACGGCGTTCCCGAAAATCACGACGCCTCCGGCACTTATTTCTATACTCAAGACTCTCCACTCCTTCAATTTTGTGGATGGTTTTATCGCATCGCATTCTAATACTCTTTATTATAGCATAATACCGTACATCTTTAAAATACACAGAAAAAAGGAGTCCCACAGTTTTGCGGAACTCTTTCGGGAATTTTACCTTCCATTACATTTCATCGGATATATCAAAGGACTTTTTTGCTCTTTTTTTCGAACGCCATCGGTTAAACCATCGAGAACCTTTTTTTTCATAGGCACAGGAAAGAATTAACCGAGAAAGCTCGAGATTGTTATGGCGAACGTAATCCTTTCTTATATCCACCAAGTCCTCTTCGAGAATGTTAACGTTTAACGCCTTGAGTTTATCCCGATCCTCTTTTGTAATAGATACCAGTTGGGCACCTTGTTGTTCATATTTCTCCTTGACTTTTGTCGGCAGCGGTTTGCTGTTGTTTGCGATAATCCAGTCCAGATGAAGATTTCGATTGTGATTTAACAGGCCCTGAACATGATCAAATACCGAATAACCATCGGTTTCCCCCGGCTGGGTCATGATATTCGGAATGTATATCTTGGAGGCTTTGGTATTTTTGATTTTTTTGCTTAAGCGCTCCACCAGTAAATTCGGAATAATGCTGGTAAATAAACTTCCCGGTCCCAGTACCACCACATCCGCCTCTTCAATAGCCCGCAGCGCCTCACTTAAGGGTTTGGAATATTTCGGTTTAATAAATACCTTTTCAATCTTACTTTGGTATTCCAGACTTTTCAACGGAATATCCGATTCACCCTTGACCACCATACCGTTTTCCAACTTTGCATATAAGGTAATATCCTCTAAGGATACGGGCAAAACCTGGCCCGTTACCGCTAAGATGCTGGACATTTCTTTAATGGCATTTTCAAAATTACCCGTAATTTCATTCATGGACGCAATGAATAAATTTCCGAAACTTTGTCCCTTTAGGCTTCCCTCTTCAAATCGATAATTAAGTAGCTTTTCCATCGTAGGTTCCATATCCGATAATGCCAAGATACAGCTTCGGATATCTCCCGGAGGCAACATGCCCAAGTCCTCCCGCAGAATGCCGGAACCTCCCCCGTCATCGGCTACCGTTACAATGGCGGTAATATTTGAGGTGAATTTCTTCATCCCTCTAAGAAGCACGGAAAGCCCGGTTCCTCCACCAACTACCACGACTTTCGGACCGCGAATCAACCGTTTTTTCTGCAGAATCTGGCTTCGGATATCTTTTTTTGAAAAGGTTCTGATTTTCATATGGGTTAGAAAGAACACGAGCATTCCCCGAAGGGAAAGAATCGCTATAATTAGTCCCACAAGTAATAGCAGTCCCTTTACAGGCATGGTTAAGTAGCTATTAAGTCTTGAAAAAACGCCACTGAAGGCGGATAGCATCATAGCAAATCCTAAAAATACTAAAAACAGATATTCTTTAATCCGCCAACCGGTTTTTAACATTTCTTTTACAATGACCCTCTCCCCCTCTCCGGTTTTAAACATTTCAATCTAGTTTTATCTAGTTTTTCTTTTTTCCCTTATCCCGATGGTGGATCGTAACCCGGTTGCCTTCCTCGGTCAGTTCCTTAAAAAGCTTGTTGACGATGGTAACCGAGCGGTGTCTTCCTCCGGTGCAGCCAATGGAGATGACCAAATTGTTCTTACCCTCCTGTATATAGTTCGGTATTAAAAATCGAATCATATCCAACAGCTTTTCATAAAATTCCCGGGTGATATCATGGTCCATTACAAAGCGTTGCACCCTGGGGTCATCCCCGGTATACTCTTTTAAGTTTTTATCATAAAAAGGATTCGGTAAAAATCGAACATCGAATACCAGGTCTGAGTCCAGGGGAATTCCATATTTAAACCCGAAGGAAGTTAAGGAAATCCTAAGATTTTTCCCCTTTTGTCCTTCAATATACAGATTTCGTATTTCTTCTTTTAAAGTCTGCAAATCCAACCCCGTGGTGTCGATAATCTTATTTGCCATTTGACGAAGATTTCGAAGCTTTTTCCGCTCTTTTTTGATCCCCTCTTCCAAGGTACCGTCCATGGATAAGGGATGGGTCCGTCGGGTTTCTTTAAAACGTCGGATCAGTTCCTCGTTGCTGGCATCGAGAAATAAAATATCATACTGATAACCTAATCGCTCCAATTCTTCCAAGTTTGATACCAGATCGTCAAAAAATTCTCCTCCCCGGATATCCATAACAATGGCGACTTTTTTAAAAGCACCTTGGGATTGGTCACAAAGCTCTGCGAATTTTTGTAATAGCATGGGAGGCATATTGTCCACACAGTAGTATCCTAAATCTTCCATATATTTTACCACTTGGCTTTTCCCTGCACCGGACATTCCGGTAATAATGGTGAACTTCATCCTCTCATCTCCTTCTTTATATCTTCTATCCCTTATGTTTCAGGATCCTTATTCTTCACCGATAATTCGAAGCTCCCGTTCCAGGTCCACTCCGAATTTTTCTTTTACGTTTTTTTGTACTTCTGCTACTAAATCAATTACATCCTGAGCCGAAGCCTCCCCTTGATTTACTATAAAACCACAGTGCAGGGTTGACACTTCAGCTCCACCTATACGGCAGCCTTTCAGTCCGCTATCTTGAATCAATTTCCCCGCAAAGTATCCTTCCGGCCGTTTAAAAACACTGCCGGCACTGGGTAGATGTATGGGTTGCTTTGTGGTTCGTTTATGATCCAGCTCCCGAATTTTTTCGTAAATCTCATCAGATTCCCCAAATTCCAATTCCATTTCCACTTCCAGCACTGCATAATGTTTTTCCTGCAGTATACTGTTTCGATATCGCATTTGTAATTCCTGATTGCTTAAAGTAATCACTTCTCCATGATCATTTAGTGCCTTTACGGAGGTTACCACATCCTTCATTTCTCCCCCATAGGCGCCGGCGTTCATAAAAACCGCACCGCCCAAGCTTCCGGGAATCCCGCTGGCAAACTCAAATCCTTTTAAGGAGGCCTTTGCAATCCTTTTTGCCAGTCTCGATAACAAAATGCCGGGCTCCGCTGTCACCTTGGTCCCTTCTATGGTTACATGATTATAGCTCTCCCCAAGCTTAATTACCACCCCGCGAATCCCTTTATCACGAACCAGTAAATTACTGGCGTTTCCGATAATCATATAGGGAATGTTTTCTTTTTTTAAGTTGATCACGGTTCCCGTGATCTCTTCCATTTTTTCCGGCAATACCAAAAAATCCGCAGGCCCTCCAATTTTAAAAGATGTGTGATTTTTCATGGGCTCATCGATTAAAATCCGCTTTTTATCTACGGTCTTCTCCAGTACGGCTAATATATCCGTTTTATTCAATCCATTCACTCCTTGTTCTCTATTCTGTAATCTCTATTCTTTATTCTTAATGCTCTATCCCGTAATCTCCATTCTGTGATCTCGATACTGCGATCTTTATTCTGTGATTTTATGCTCTCGATCCTTTTCGCTGTAAACAAGATTTTCCATCAAATTCAGTTCTCCGGGTTCCAGTACTTGCAAAAACAAGATCTCCCCCAGAAAAGCGCATCCTGATTTAGTATATATCCGACAATTACTGTGACATTTTTTCCCGATTCGTTGAATAATGAATGCCGTCTCCGTGCCCAGCATTTTATCCCCCGGAGTCATTGGGTCAAGGGTAAGATCCCCCGATGTATCCAATACAATATTGGCTTTGAACCTTCGGTGACAAAATCCGGCTCTTCCTTGTTCAATATCATTTGTAATCAGCTTAACTCCATAATTTGTGATCAAGGAGAGTTCTTCCCTTTCATGCAACAGGAGCTTTCTTCGACTTTGCCAGCCCTCTTCGGTCTTTACCTGAAGCTTTTGCACTCTCATATCTAGCCTCCGATTTGGGACATGTTTCGTGTAATTCCCTGATAATCCACATTGTCTAAATGATGTTTTTCCGGTTTGGATGAAACCGCCTCTGCCAACAGTTCCTTTAGGGAACCTTTTTTCTCCCGCAACGCTGGAAGAAGATCGATTTCCTGGCTGCTATGGAGGCAAGGTTTTAATTTTCCATCAAAGGTTACCCGTAGACGATTGCATTCACTGCAAAAGTGGCTGGAAATCGGATCAATAAAGCCGACTCTTCCCTTTCCTTCCGGCAGTTTATAATACTGTGCAGGACTGCCTATTTCATGACTTTGGGGAATCAACTCCGGAACCAGACTTCTCACTTCTTCGTTAGAGATAAAGTGTTCCTTGGACCAGTTACTTGCTCGCCCGATGGGCATCAGTTCTATAAACCGTACATCAATAGGGTATATTTTCGTCAGGTTCATGAGTTTTGGAATATCTTCCTCATTTTCTCCACCCACGATCACCGTATTCAGTTTAATCGGTTTTAGCCCCAGCTTTAGAGCTTCTTCAATTCCTTCCAACACCTGTATTACTTCTCCCCCTCGGGTGATTCTTCGGTATTTGTCGGGATCCAGGGAATCAATGCTGATATTAACCCGGTTAAGTCCTGCTTCCTTTAAATCTTTCCCGTATTTCTTAAGGAGCAGTCCATTGGTGGTCATTGCAACATCTTTAATACCCTCAATAGCTGAAATCCCCTTTACCAAATCGATAATCCCATTTCTTATCAGGGGTTCTCCCCCGGTGATCCTTACTTTCTCTATTCCGAGGCTTGCGCTTTCTTTGGCAATTCGTATGATTTCTTCAACACTTAACACATCACAGTGCGAGATTTTTTCCACACCGGTTTCCGGCATACAGTATTTACAACGGAGATTACAAAGGTCCGTCACGGAAATTCGAAGATAATTGATATTTCTTCTATAGGTATCTTTCATAAGATCTCTCCATTCTACAAAGTCTTTACACGGACTCTTTTGCTTCCATGATAGATATTCATTCGATTTCCTCTAGCAAAGCCGATTAAGGTAATATCCAAATCCTTTGCAATATTCACCGACAGTTCTGTAGGTGCTGACCTTGAAACTACCACCGGAATCGCTTTTTTTGCCGCCTTGATGATCATTTCTGAAGATAGCCTTCCACTGGTGACAAGGATTTTATCCTTTAAATCCACTTCCTTTGAAAAAGCTTCGCCGATGATTTTATCCAGTGCATTGTGCCTTCCGATATCTTCATGAAAAAACAACACTTTTTCCTGATCGCAGAGGGCACAGAAGTGTACTCCTCCCGTTTCTTTGAAGAGACCGGACTGTTGATTCAATTCTTTAGAGAGCTTTAAGATATGTTCATAATCATAGAGAATATCTCCCATGATTTTTTTACTTCCCAGAGAATCCAATACATTATAAAAAACCGTTCCTTTTCCACATCCCGTGGTTACCGTTCGCTTGCCGTAAAGCTTTTGCTTAAGGTCGATTTTATTATTCAGTTGTATGTGAATATGACCGGCTTCTTCCTCAATGGTAACCTTTCCAACATCGCTTTTTTTAACAATCATCCCTTCGGAGATTAAAAAGCCCAGAGCCAGATACTTGAGGTTTTCTGTTGAATTTGGCGAGCACAGTAATGTAATGAACTCCTCATCGTTTAAGTATATGGTTAAGGGGTACTCCATTACCACTTGGTCTTCCATCTTCTGAATGACACCCTCTTTAATTTGTTCTATCAGAATTTTTTTTGTCCCCTTCATGGATATTCCTCCAAAACTTCTGTTATGAATTCCTGTACTTCATCATCTTCGATCCTTATACTTTTGATATACTGCTGAATGCAGGGAGACCAGAATCCCTAAGAATAGGTACACTACTAAACCGTCTATAAATTGCACTCCCACCATGGCAATAATCAAAAAAGGAATCACCGATACAAAAAAAACTTTTGTATTAAAACTCTGAAATTTTTCTTTGATTTTCATCCACACTTCTCCTTTGATATACAGCAAATATGCTTTTTTCTATATGCTTATTTTAACATAGATGTCATAAAAAAAGCCATGTTTCAGAAGGATTTCTTTCTGAAACACGGCTTATATCCCTTATTATAGAATCAACTGCTGATTTTTATTCGCTAAATATTTAACCTAATTTCTCATTCAGTACTTCCGCTACATACTTCGCCACATCCGCTGTGACAGAAGCACATCGTTCTTTTCGCTCAGGATCTCCATAGGCTAGACCCTCTACTTTAATGTATTTGCTCACAGAATCGTAACATAGTGTACTTCCAGCTACTGTGGTAGAAGCACTTCGTTCACCGGAATCATAAATTGGTAAATCCGCAGCTCTGTACCAGTCGAACATCTCTTTGATAGCCGGTCTCGCTTCTTCCGGCTCAAGTACTGCTCCGAAAAAGGTTGCCGCAACTCCTAAGGCGCCACATAAAGAAGCTTCACTGGCAAATCCTCCGGAGAAGGATTTGAACATCTGGGTATTATAATGGTTATAAGGGTATCCTACTTCATCCGCTAACGTGCCGAAAAGACCTTCGGCGACACCGATCCCTCATCCGCCTTTTTCTTTGTAGCCTGCGTAAGCTCGATCCGCAACTTTATCGGGATCCACCTTTTTGTAATTCATAGGATAAGAAGCTTCTCCTTGGCTGTTGGAAGCTTGGGCCTCCTCATCACATCCGGTTAAGACGCTGGTCATACCTCCCAATACAGTAACCCCTGCAATCGTTGTACCCATTCCTTTTAGAAAATTCTTTCTGGTAATTTGTTTTTCGCTCATTTTCTTTCCTCCTATTTAATAATATTTCATTCGAATTATAAATGATTACCAATACACGTTTCGTTAAAATTACTACAATCCTTCCAATAAATAAAGCACTTTACAGTGCTTATGAATATGTTAATTTTTTATCTAATAACATTATAGTACAAATCCCGGCCTTTGAATAATTAGTCTTTATTATGGTTCATAACAGATCCTTATTTACTAGTATTCACTTTTCCTCCTCCACATCATTACCTTCTTTATGTTATAATATTAATAAACCGTTTGTTATATATAGGGGAAAGGAAGTTATTGCAATGAATCTTCAATACTTAAAATCGTTTTATATCACCGTCAAGCTTAATAGCATCTCTAAGGCGGCTAAAGAATTACATCTCACCCAGCCGGGTTTGAGTATGCAGCTGCAGGCATTGGAAAAGGAACTGGATTCCAATTTGTTAATCCGAAGCAACCGGGGTGTGGAACTGACCGACGCCGGAAAAATTCTGTTTGATTATGCGGATACCATTTTATCGCTTCAAAACAATATTGAACGGGATCTCAGCAATTTTAAAACTTCTAAAAAAGAATTGTTCCTGGGGGCCTGCAAGTCCATCGGAGAACACGCCCTCCCCTGTAGTATATATATCTTCAAACATAATCATCCGGAAATTGACATCAATTTCAATATTTATAATTCCAAGGAAGTGATCGGTCGACTAAAGGATCAGTCCATTAACCTTGGCATCATCCAGGAAGAAATCTCGGAAGAAGACATTATTACGGAGTTAATCGCCGAAGATCCTCTGTTGCTTGTTACCTCTTCATCCAAACAAAAAGATTCCATTACCCTTGAGGAACTCTCGGAACTTCCGCTGATTTCCAGAGAAAAAGGCTCCGGAACACAAAAGGCCATCGCTTCGGCATTAAAGGAAACTTCCCTGGGCATTAATGACTTAACTATTATGTATCAGTTAAACTCCATGGAAGCCATAAAAAGTTCCGTGGTGTCTGGGAAAGGCATGGCCTTCATCCCAAAATTAACCATTGAGCGGGAGCTGTACGAAGGTACCCTCCGGACAATCGAGGTGGAGGGTCTGAGTATTAATAGTCGTTATTATGTAGCCTACAGAAAAAAACATCCCCTTTCCATTTATGAAGAGGAGTTTAAGAAGTTCTTAAAATCCTCCGGTCGTGGCTTCTGTTAAACCACAAACCCCCGTGCTCCTAAAAGATATTCTTTTAAGAGCACGGGGGTTTTATTTAAATCATATACCGCATTAATATTTTGGATCCGATGATTCCTCCGACTCCCATAAATATGGCAAAAACCCATCCGTGCAGAGAAAAAGAGGGAATTGCGCTAAAAAAAGCTCCGATATTGCATCCGAAGGCTAATCTTCCTCCATAACCCATTAACAGTCCACCAAAAATTCCAAAGGCCACCTGCTTCGGATTTTTAATTTTCCGCCATTTAAATTCACTACTGATCAAAACCGATGCCAGTGCACCAAGGATTACAGCCAAATTCAAAATACTGACGGTGTTTAGTAAAAATGTTTCCCCCGGTGAAATATCTCCGTATAATTCAAAATAGCTACCGGCAAAATTATTATATCCCACTTTTTCCAACACCCACATACCCCAGTACAAAAACCCGGAAGTAACCCGCCAGGTGGAGCCAGTAAGCATGAGTAACAGAATGTTCAGCAGGCTTAAAACAATGCCTGCGATCCAATAGGCCCAGGGAGTTTTAAAGATGTTTTCGTAGAGCTTATTCATCCGTTACCACCTTCTCAATGTAGATTTCCCATTCTCCCTTTCCGGTTTCCATATAATCCATTTTATGTCCCTGTTTTTCCACCCATTCTATCACATTAGTAATGGAACAGTTGTGGTCCGTCTGCATAATCAGTAGATCTCCGGCTTTCATTTTTCCCAATTTTTTCAGCGCTTTTATCAACGGAATCGGACAGGCCTCATGCATACAGTCCAAAAATTCTTCTTTCATCCTTCTCTTCCCCTTTCACCTTCTACCTATTATATTTTTTTCCGACTGTCAAAGCGTCGAGCTGCAAAATACAATAACCCCAACACGGTTATTTGAAGTATTAACGCAGGAATAAATCCCAGGACCTCCGGCAAGTATACGATTTCCCTTCCCTCAATGAATAAGTCATACCAAAAAGGATAATGAAATACCCCCGCAAGAACGGAACCGGTTATAAAAGCTATTAAGACCACAATTTGCAGGGTAAATCCTTCTCCAATCCTCATTAGGGTTCCGGAAGCGCATCCTCCCGCAATGACCATCCCGATTCCGAATAAAATTCCTCCGACAACCGTGTTCCATCCCACGGGTTTAAGCGTTCCGGGAACCTCACTTATTTGAAAATTATTTATATCTATTGTCTGTACCTGCACAAAATAAAATCCCAAGGTGGATACGATCAAAGCTATAATCACTGCCTGAAGCAGTTTTGTTGTCCCAATGGTTAAAGGGTTTCGGATACTGGCAGCAAAACAAAATCGTGAACGTTCCAAGGTTAACCCCAATAAAATTCCGATGGGAAAAACCCACTGATAGGAAGATTCGAAGAAAAACAAAGCACCCGTAAATAATAGTGCCAGTAACATAAGCCACCAGCCATAAGCGCTCTGATTACTCTTATTTGTAATTTGTAGTTCTTCTTTTCGTCTTTTTTTTAACGCTTCGATCCGTTGGGAAGTCATTTTTCTCCTCCTTCTGTGCCTTGTTTTCTTACTCTTTCTCTTTTCATTTTAACATAATTTTCTCTAAAGACTAAACTATATTAAAGACTAGGCGATATTGGAAAAGCGCTCTATGGTTATAGAGCGCTTCTATTCTTCTTCATCCTTTGCTTTTTCTTTTTTACGATAAATAATTGAAGAAATCAAAACACTTAATTCAAAGAGAATCATCATCGGTCCTGCCAGCAAGGCCTGAGAGATAATATCCGGCGGCGTAAGAAAAGCGGATAAAACCACAACCACTAAGAATACAAACTTCCTGGCACGGCGAAGAGCCTTAGGTTGGACCAGGTTGAATTTAGTCAACAGCAAAACCACCATTGGAAGTTCAAAGGCTAAGCCGAAGGCCAATAATATTGAAGTAACAAATCCAATGTAGTTGGTGAAAGAAAACAGGGCTTGTACCTGTTCACTAGCCATTCCCGCAAAAAAATCCAAACTTAAGGGTAGAATTAATATATAGGCAAAAACAATGCCCCCTACAAAAAAGAAGGTTCCGAAAAAAACAGATAAAAACAAAAAGAACTTCTGTTTTTTTTCGATCCCGGGAACGATGAAAGCCCACAAATGATAAAATATTATGGGTAATGCCCCTATCAACCCTGCCATTAAAGCCAACTTAATATGGGCCATTAACAGTTCCGGCGGACTTAAATAAATAAAATCCACCTCCCCACTGGGGCGAATCATCAGGTTTTGTATTTCGTCAACAAAATAAAAAGCCACACCTGTTGCGCCCAGTAGGGAAACAATCACAATAATAATTCTTTTTCTTAATTCAGTTAAATGTTCAACCAGTGTTAATCCTTCTTCATTCAACGAAGGACCCTCCCTTAGCACGTAACGTACAGTCTATTTTTGATCTTCTTCTCTGTCTTTTTCTTTTACCTCTTCACCTTTTGTTTCTTCAGTTTTGGGAGCTTCCCCGGTTTTTTTTTCGTCGGTACTTTTGGGTTCCGTTTTGTCTCCGTCTCCCATAATATTGCTGGTCTCTTTCTTGAATTCCTTTAAGCTTTTCCCTACGGCTTTTCCGATTTCCGGAAGTTTTGCCGGACCGAAAATAACTAAAGCAACCACTAGAATTAATATCAGTTCAACAATTCCTAATCTTCCACCAAACATGTGTATTCCTCCTAAAGTATATTTGCAGCATCATACAATGTTACTGTATATTGCTACGACTTATTCTTCCATTGATAAAATTATAACATATTTTTGATAAGATTAATTCTCTTTTTCTCGTTTATGCTATAATTTTATAGTTCATAATGATTGGTTATAACCGGAAATTAATCACAACCTGATCGCCGGAAAACCCTATAGCCTTCGGTATCCTTCGCTTTGATTAAAATCCTTGTCCTCCCTGAGAACATCCTCGATGGTCTTAAGTAAAACAGGCTTATCCCCGGGAAGATCACCTTTAAGGGCCACATAGTTCGAAGCATGGTTGCTACGAAAGACGGTATTTTTTAAGGCTAAGTCTTTGATCATCCACTGGGTTTCCCGTAGAATTTCCTTAGGCGTTAGCAGTTGAAATGTTCCTTTTTCTACGGCGTCGTATAACGGAGTATCTTCCTGGACTAATAGTGTTAATAAGGCGAAGTAGTCCGGTTGAATAGCGTTTATGACCCTGGCGGATTCCACCGCATGCTCCTGCCACAGTTCTTTCCCGCCAAGACCGGAAATCACCGTAACCGATAGCTTAAACCCGGAATCTTTTGCTTTTTGACCGGCTTCAATCATCTCCTTCGAGCCGACTCCTTTGTGAATCCTTTCCAGTACTCTGTCGCTACCGGATTCCACCCCCAGATATAGCTGCCGAAGCCCTAATTTCTTGATTTTTTCCAGTTCCTCCCGTTTTTTTCGTAAAATATCCTTGGGAGCACTGTAAGCGGAGACTCTTTTACATTCGGGAAAGAGTTTTTTGATTTTCGAAAGAATGGATTCTAAATCATTATTCGGTATAGCCAGTGCATTTCCATCGGCTAAAAAGATTTTTTCAACATGGGAATAGGCCTTCCGTGCACTTTCTAAATCCTCCAGTATTTCTTCTACTTTGCGTATCCGAAAGCTTTTTCCCTTGTACATTCCGCAAAAGGTACATTGATTGTGGGAACAACCGATACTTACCTGTATTATTAAGCTATAGGCTTCGCTGGGAGGCCGGTAAACATTTCCTTCATAGTTCATTTTCTGATCTCTCCCATATCCTTTTGATTTATTTATTCTACTATTTGCTTTCTTACTATTTTACCATTTGATTTGTCTTTATTCTACCATACTTTCAGTGATTCTTTTAACCCCCGTGGTTCTTGTTTTATTAACTTTTCTTTAATTTCCCGCTGTTGCCTTTCTAAGAATTTTCGAGATACAGGAAAATGTCTCTCAGCCCATAGCACGTATTCACTGCTAAAACAGGAAGGATTCATCAATACGGAACCCAGGATCAAGAGCAATGTATTTTCCATTAGGAACTTTTTCATCCCTTTAGAATTTTTATCCGAGAAATAGATCTCAAAAACGTTCTCAGCAAAACGAATTAATTGGTGGGCTTTATTGTCTAATGTTTTCTTCCCGTATTCCATAGAAAACAGGGTCTGATGTTGATTTTCATAGTCTTCCTTACAATCCTGCAAATCATCAGCCATTTGCAATAATGCACCGTAATTAAAACAAAAAATCCTTTCCTCCTGATTAAGTTTTCCCTTTACCAGATACCCATCGGCCAGTACCGATGCGCCACCTTTATGAAAACTGATTTCCAACAGTCTCTTTTCCTGTAGTTTATCTTTTGGTTCGGGTCTCCGTGAATTTTCAGCTCTTTGATCCGAGATATCCGAAATGTGTTGCCGCAGGCTTTCCTGCTGACTGTGATGAATATATAAAAGGCTGTCAAAAACTTCCGGATATTCTTTTCTTGAAAAAGCTCCTTCGATTTTTTCTATCATATCGAAAACTTTTTCTTCATTTTCTCCCTTTGCTTTTTCCTTCGATCCTAATAAACGTTGATGCAATCTTTTACCGGCTAAATATTTTTCTTCTTTTTTGACCCCGGGATCATCCATAAAGTTATCGGTATAAGGATACAGCATACTATATCCGAAAACCCCATCGGTACAAATCAGGGGGATATCAAAAGTCTTTTGCAACAAATTCATAATCCATACATTACGAAAGGCCTGACCGATGTCTTCTTTATTTATTCCAGGATCGTAGTTACGAACCTTATTAATAAATGCTTCCGAGCTTATAAAGAATCCGGGATCCATAAATATTTCTTTACCCTCCCGGGAAAAGATGGGACCTTGCAGCAAAAATGCTTGCAAAACACTTTTTAGTTTTTCCTTGGTTTTTGATTCTTCAATTTTCTGTATCAGTTCAAGCAGTGCCTGCTCATTTTCGTTTTTTTCTGTTTGATTAAATCCTCGGATTTTTACCTTGCGTGCTCCTTCTATAGACTCTTGCCATAGCTTTACGGCTTGCCGATGCATTTGGTCAATGTCAAAATACTGATATTTATAGTCCTCAAGGTTTTCTTTGATCATCTTGTTTCCCTCCCATAACTGATTCCTTTGATTTAATTATAATCAAGTTCAGAAATAAAACCACCTCTTAAGGACTTTTTCTGTCTCCGTCTGAAGACGGAGTCTTTTAAAAAACCCTACAAGGATGGACTCCTTGCAGGGTTAAATGAATCAATCTAAAGGTATTGCACCTTATGGTTTAGGAAGCTTTTTCAATATTTACTGCACTAACCTTTAATTCCGGTATTTTGGAATACTCATCCAACACACTTCCGTTGGTCAGAACGTTTGCCGCTCCTTCTGCCCAGTGGAAAGGAATGAATACGGTGTTCCCCGAAATTTTATCCGTTACCTTGGCTTTTACAGTAATCGATCCTCTTCTGGAAGAAACCTTAATCCGGTCTCCGGTTTCGATGTTTTTCGTACGGGATAGTTCCGGACTGATCTCAATATAACTCTCAGGAGCTAAGTTGTTGAGTCCGTCGGTTTTCCCCGTCATGGTTCTGGTATGATACTGATAAAGCACGCGTCCTGTAGTCATGATCAGCGGATACTTTTCATCGGTTACTTCCGCTGACGGTCGATATTGAGCCGGCTTAAAGAGTCCCAGTCCTCGAGCAAAACGCTCACCATGTAAATACTTCGTTCCTTCATGGGTTTTTGTTGGGCATGGCCACTGCAGACCTTCACCTTCTAATCGGCTATAATCAATCCCTGCATACTGTGGGGTTACCATAGCAATTTCATCCATGATTTCTGATGCACTTCCGTAGGTTTTATCATAACCCAATCGGTTCATCAGATTCATAAAGATCTCCCAGTCATTCTTGGCTTCTCCCGGTGCATCAATGGCTTTTCGGATACGTTGTACCCGTCTTTCCGTATTTACAAAGGTACCATCCTTTTCCGCATAGGCGGTTGCCGGAAGTACCACATCTGCCAGTTCCGCAGTTTCCGTCATAAAGATATCCTGCACCACTAAGAAGTCTAAACTCTCTAAGGCTTTACGAATATGAGTCGTATCCGGATCGGATACCATGGGGTTCTCACCCATAACATAAATCATTTTCAAGCTTTTTCGAAGAGCATTATCCATCATTTCCGGAAGGGTCAGACCGTTTTCATCGGAAAGCTCCACACCCCAGGCATCTTCAAATTTTTTCTTTATATCAGGATGTACCACCGGCTGATATCCCGGATATACGTTGGGAAGGCCACCCATATCACAGGCTCCCTGAACATTATTTTGTCCTCTTAAAGGATTCACGCCGGTTCCTTCTTTACCGACATTTCCCGTAAGCATGGCAAGATTTGCAATACTCATTACACTCTCGGTACCGGTACTGTGCTGGGTTATTCCCATACAGTAATAAATCGCCGAACGATTGCCTTCACCGTAAATCTTCGCAGCTTTGATAATATCCTTTGCATCCACTTCACATATTTCCGCAACTTTTTCCGGTGTATATTCCTTAACCAATTCCTTTAAAGCTTCAAAGTTTTCCGTTCGCTCTTGAATAAAAGCATCATCCTGAAGTCCTTCCTCTAAAATCACATGCATTAGTCCATTGGAAAGGGCCAGGCTGGTTCCCGGTTTAATCTGTAAAAATACATCGGCATAATAAGCAAGCTCAATTTCCCGAGGATCGGCAACAATAAGCTTCGCACCGTTTCTTACCGCTTGTTTCATTTTGGATCCGATTACCGGATGATTCTCTGTAGTATTGGAACCCGTTACAAACAGAACATCGGATTTCAGTACTTCTTCCACACTATTTGTCATTGCTCCACTACCAAACGTTGTTGCAAGACCTGCAACGGTAGAGGAATGTCAGAGCCGTGCACAGTGGTCCACACTGTTGGTTCCGATGGCTGCCCGCATAAACTTTTGCATCATATAATTATCTTCCGTACTACATCTTGCAGAGGTTAGGCCTGCAAAAGCTGCCGGACCGTTTTCCTCTTTAATGCTATTGATTTTTCCAATAATGGTATCATAGGCCTCTTCCCAGCTGGTTTCCTGAAGTCTGCCGTCCTTTCGGACCAAAGGCATCTTTAATCGGGCAGGATGACTTAGAAAATCGAAAGCAAACTTTCCTTTTACACAGAGCATTTTATCATTAACTCCCTCTGCCGGTTGAACCTCCACTACTTTATTATCTTTTACCAATAAGTCCATTTGACAACCCACACCGCAGTAAGAACAAGTGGTTCGAACTTTATCCACTTCCCAGTATCGAAACTTGGTTTTCTTCTTCGGTGCCAGAGCATCTACGGGGCATACGGATACACAATTTCCACAGGATACACAGGTGGATTCGGAAAGTCCTCTTTCTAAAGGTGTTGCAATATGAGTTTCGAATCCTCTTTCTGCAAATCCGATAGCATGGGTTTCCTGAAGTTGGTCACAGACCATCACACATTTCCCGCATTTAATACATTTATTCTGATCACTATAATAAAAGTCATTGGAGTTGTCCACTTCATAGTTTGTTCTTTCTCCGTCGTAAGAAGTTTCTTCTACGCCGTATTGATAACAAAGATCCTGTAACGTACAGTCCCCGGCTTTTTCACAGGTTAGGCATGTCAAGGGGTGATCCGCTAAAAGAAGGTCTAAAATCTCTTTACGGGCGGTTATCACTTCTTCACTTTCGGTTTCCACTTCCATCCCCTCATAAACGGGAGTTACACAGGCCGTAGGAAGGTTTTTTCCACCATTTACTTCCACCACACAAATTCTACAGGAACCATGGGGTTTTAATCTGGGATCATGGCAGAAGGTAGGAATCTTAATGCCGATTTTTGCTGCTGCTTCTAATACGGTGGTGTCTTGTTCCACTTCCACCTTTTGACCATTTATTGATAAGGTCACCATATACTTTCGCCTCCTTCATAAAATCATTTCGCTATATTTCTATTATCGATGACTATTGTGGTTGTTAAGGAAATTATTTTAATACATCCTTATCCTTTTTTGATCGCGTCAAAAGGACAGGCTTCCAAGCAAGCGTTACATTTGATACACTTTTCCGTATCAATATGGTATACGGTTTTGCCTTTTGTACCACTAATACAGTTCACCGGACATTTCGCTGCACAGATTCCACATTTTTTACACTTATCTTCAATAACCATGTAATTCAGTAAGGCTTTACATACCCCTGCAGGACACTTTTTATCATGCACATGGGCTTCGTATTCATCCATAAAGTAGTGCAGTGTGGATAGTACCGGATTTGGTGCAGTTTGTCCCAGTCCACAAAGAGATGCATTTTTTATGGTCTTCGCCAGGGTTTGAAGTTTCGTCAGATCTTCAGGTGTTCCTTTCCCCTCTGCGATTTTATCCAGCATTTCCAGCATTCGTTTCGTGCCGTCTCGACAAGGAGTACATTTACCGCAGGACTCTTCCACCGTAAAATCTAAGAAGAACCGGGCGATATCCACCATACAGTTGTCCTCATCCATAACAATCATTCCACCGGAACCCATCATAGATCCCAGTTCAATTAAGTTGTCGTAATCAATGGGGGTGTCAATATGGGCCGCAGGAATACATCCTCCTGATGGTCCACCGGTTTGCACCGCTTTAAATTCTTTTCCGTTGGGAATGCCTCCTCCTACGTCATAAATCGCTTCACGAAGGGTGGTTCCCATAGGAATTTCCAAGAGTCCGGTGTTGTTGATTTTTCCACCCAGGGCAAATACCTTGGTTCCCTTGGACTTTTCCGTACCGATGCTGGAAAACCAATCCGCTCCCCGTAGAATAATTTGAGGAATATTTGCATAGGTTTCTACATTGTTCAGTAGTGTCGGTTTATCAAAAATTCCTTTTACTGCCGGGAATGGCGGTCTTGGTCTTGGCATTCCCCGTTTTCCTTCGATAGAGTTAATCAGTGCAGTTTCCTCTCCACATACAAAGGCCCCTGCTCCCAATCGTATTTCCATATCAAAGCTAAAATCCGTTCCGAAAATATTTTCTCCTAAAAGTCCCATATCCTTTGCCTGATCAATAGCAATTTGCAGTCGATTTACCGCTATAGGATACTCTGCTCGAATATACACATATCCTTTATTCGCTCCCACGGCATAGCCTGCGATGGCCATGGCTTCGATGATTACATGAGGGTCTCCCTCCAGTACGGAACGATCCATAAAGGCCCCCGGGTCTCCTTCATCGGCATTACAGGCAACATACTTCTGATCGCCATCGGCTTTTGCGGTAAAGTCCCATTTCAGACCTGTGGGAAAACCACCGCCTCCCCGGCCCCGAAGACCTGAGTCTTTTACAACCTGGATAACCTCTTCCGGCTTCATATCCGTAAGTACTCGGCCTAAAGCTTCATATCCGTCATAGGCAATATACTCTTCAATGATTTCAGGATTAATCACACCACAGTTTCTCAGTGCCACCCGTTCCTGCTTTTTATAGAATCCTACATCGTTGATGGATTGCATTTCTCCTTCTTTATAGGATTCTTTAAACAATAGATCCGTAACAATTCTTCCCTTTACCAAATGCTCCGATACAATGGCATCCACATCTTCTACCTTCAGCTGACTGTAAAAGGCTCCTTCAGGATATACTATAACAATAGGTCCTGCTTCACAAAGTCCGAAACATCCGGTTTTTACAACCTTTGCTTCATTTTGCAAGTCATTTTTTTCAATAAGCTCTTTAAAGCGTTCTTCAATTTTCAGGGAATCGGAAGATACACACCCGGTTCCTCCACATACAAGTATATGGGATCGATATAATTCCATGTTCAAACCTCCTTGCGCTTAGTTTAGTCCCTTACTTTTCATAGGCTCCAATTGTATATTCACTGACAACCTGTCCATTAACAATATGCTCTGCGATTACTTTTTTCGCTTTTTCCGCATCCATATGAACATAGGTCACTTTTTCTTCTCCTGTTCGATATACTTCAAACATCGGTTCTAATCGACAGGCTCCGATACATCCGGTTTGAGTAACCGTAACATCCTGCAGATTTCGTTTTTTCACTTCCTCTACTAAGGACATCATTACCGGTCTCGCCCCGGCGGAAATTCCACAGGTTGCCATTCCTACCACGATTCGAGTTCCCTTTCCACTTCTTCGCATATCTACTTGATCCAATGAATCTTTGCGCAGTTTTCTCAGTTCTTCTAAACTTTTCATGAACGAACCTCCCTTAATCCATAAATTACTTACTTCCGATTTCCTTATTTTTGGTATTTCTCCATTATCCCGGGAATATCCTTAACTTCCAGCTTCCCATACACATCTTCGTTGATGGTTATGACCGGTGCCAATCCACAGGCACCAATACATCGGGTGGCTTCTAAGGTAAACCTTCCATCCTCAGAGGTTTCACCGGTTTTTGTATCAATGATTTCACTGATTTTATCCAATATGGGCTGAGAGTTCTTTACATAACAAGCCGTTCCCATACAAACCCCAATTACAAACTCTCCCTTTGGTACTAGAGAAAATTGGGAGTAAAAGGTTACCACTCCGTAAATATCACTCATAGGCACCTTTAAAGCATCGGATACATGCTTTTGTACTTCATAGGGCACACAGCCAAAGATCTTCTGGGCTTGGGTTAATACCGGCATAAGAGGCCCTTTGGTTCCCTTTACTTTTTCAATCTGTTGATCCAGCTGCTGAAAATTTTCTTCCGTTAACACTTTGCTTACCAATTCTTCCATAATGTCCCTCCTTAGCTATATATTCATAGCTCGTTGCAGAACTCTACAACTCGCAATTTTACTACATTTTCTTCTATTGAAATGGCTGGTTCCTCCCATTTTTGGGTATACATCTAGTATTAACATGTGTATAACTCAAAATGAAAAG
>Ga0194138_10000080_pt1 | contig 46143 bp, 52 predicted proteins | sample TARM_MetaG_T2_14_FD_134022 | JGI IMG/M metagenome (GOLD analysis project Ga0194138, IMG submission 134022) | Freshwater microbial communities from Pennsylvania, USA, analyzing microbe dynamics in response to fracking - TARM_MetaG_T2_14 (version 2) | ecosystem: Environmental > Aquatic >...
AGTCTACGGCGAAGAAGTCCTGCCGTTGGGCAATGTGACGACTGCCAAGAAAGCAGCCAAAATCGAAGTAGCAACCAGCAAATAAACAGCTGAATAAAATGAAAAAACGGGCGCTATGCAGCATGATTGCATAGCGCCCGTTTTTTGCCTTTTCGGTGGCGTTCCTCCGCCCTCCGGCGAGGATTGTCATTCGAAGTCAGCAGCAATATCTGTTTTACGGGGCTGGCTTGTGCAACCTGACCTGAAAATTTGCCTACTGCTATGTCCTGGATAACGGCTGAATTTGCTTGATTTCTGTCGTTCGCGTCTTGGCGGTCTATCTGCTGACGATCCGGCAACAATGGATCCGCGCGGCTTTCTTTTTGCCTTCTTCGATTTCCTGGTCGAAGGCTGCCCTTTCTTCCGGCGTCAAATCATTGATCGACAGGAAGCTAAGGTTGGAGAGCCTGTAAGTTTCCTTCACAGCGCTGTCGTTGCCGAAGGCCGTCGCTTCGATGTTGCTCAGTACTTTGTCTGGATTGCCGGCGCCCATCGCTTCCAAGGTTTCTTTGTCCTGTTCGGAAAAGCGCAGCGCCAGATCGAGCGTCGTCGTCTTGTAGACGGTGCTGCCCATGAAGGTGACCCGCGTCAGATATTCGTTCGTGACTTCGTTGAAAAGGATGTATTCTTTTGCTTTTGTCTGTTCCATGTTTAAATTGTTCCCTCCAAAATACCGGTCCGCCGCTCAGCGGGAACCTGTTCTGTTTGCATTCCCATTATAGACCATCCGCCCAGCTTTTCACATACCCACAGCAACAGTTTGCCGGTTCAGGCCGGCTTTTTGCTGTTTTTGTAGGCATCGTGGAACCCTTCGAAGGAATCCAACAGGAAGATGAACAGGAAGACCGCTTTGATCGAATTGAAGGCGGTATTGAGTACCCGTTGCCCGTCCGTGGCTTTAGCTATTTCCGTGACAAGCTCCGGATTCAGAATCGCAGTATCCTGAATGATGAACCATAACAACAGAAAGGAAAGGATATTCAAAACCAGATTAGCGGCCGCGACCGGGTAGGTCCACTTCCTGAAAACGAGCTTGCTGGCGGAAAATAACAATTGCAGCACCAACATGCCGTTGATGTAGGGCAGGTAACTCCGGAACACTTCCTGATCCAAGATCGGAATCATTTCCTGGATGCTGCCGTCCAGCGTATAGTAGACTCCCAAGAGATGGCTGTATTGATTGATCAGGACGAGGAAAAACACCGTGAAGATGATGCCGATGATGACCCCGACCCTGCTGAACGGTTTCTGAGGGACTTCTTTCTCAGGCAGATCAGCCAGACTCCAGTCTTCCTGGATTTCCGTCAGGATTTTCTGTTTCGCCGTCTTTTCCATGATGGCGAAAATAAGCGTCACCCAACCGAAGGCCCCGATAGCCGCACTGAGCGCGGTAGCGAAACTCTGAGCCAAGTACCCCAGCAGCCCCCCGCCGTTGACGATGAAATCCACAGTATTCCCGATCAGCGTGCCGATGACCGCCACCGTCATGACGATTTTCACAATCAAAATGTAGGTGCCGTAGAGTTCCGGTCCGATCAGATGGGGCGCGTCCTTCAGTTGTCTTTCAGCCAGCAGCCTTGGATTCCCCAGCCCCCTCAACACTTCGCGTTCCGTTTCTTCGGAAGGATCGCCGCGTCCCTCCAGCCGCTCCGCGATGATGCGGCGCATGGCCTCTTCAACCCCATCCTTTTCGGTCGGCGGGATATGTTTCAGACCCGCTGCGATGTACCTTTCCAGCAGTTCCATTTTATTTCTCCTCTTTTCTTTTCAGCCTTTGATTACAGCGACGGTCTTGAGGCGGCGGACCGGTTCGACGAGATCCAGTTCCTGCGAGAGCACAAAATCGATGGCTTTGTAGGCAAAGCGCGATTCCGTGCCGACATCGGTCCGTTTGGCTTTCGCCAGGAAGACGCCCAATTCCCTCAAGTCCAGGATGGTGTCCTGCACGCTGAATTGTTCCCTCGCATCCAAACGGCTCATGCGCCTGCCTGCCCCGTGCGAACAGGAAAGGAAGCTTTCCGGGTTGCCCTTGCCTTTCACCAGATAGGAATAGGTCCCCATCGCGCCCGGAATGATGCCCATTTCTCCCGTCCCGGCGCGGATGGCTCCTTTGCGGTGGACCCAAACCTCTTTGCCGTAGTGTTCTTCCAGTGCGGCATAATTGTGGTGGCAATGGACGGCATCCGACAAGTTGACATGGTTGATGCCGGCGTATTTTTTCACCCAAAGGCGGACGATTTCCAGCACCTTCTCCATCATCTGGTTGCGGTTCTCCTCGGCGAAATCCATCGCCAATTTCATCCAGCGCAGATACAGTTTCCCGATATCACTTTCGGTCGAAAAATAAGCCAGATCCCACTCGGGAGGGACCGGCGACTGGTCCTGTCTGTTCACTTCCTTGGCCAGATCGTTGAAATAATGGCAGATCTTGAAGCCCAGATTCCGCGACCCGGAATGCAGCATGATGCCGAGTTTTCCCTGATCGTCCGTCTGCAGTTCGATGAAATGGTTGCCGCTGCCGAGCGTGCCGACTTGATAAGCGGCATCGTCCAGTTCCTTCATCAATTCCTGCGGCATTGTTTCCTTTTCCTCGGTTGTCATGCCCTCAAGGAAGCGGGCGACCGATTCGCATTGCTGTTTTTTCTTATGGTGCTCGAAGCCGGTCGGGACATTCCGCAGGATGTCGCCCGCGATCGCCTGGGCCAGTTTCCCGTTCGGCGTCTCGATTTCGATCAGCCGTTCTACCGGGATGTTCGTCTGGACAAAGCTCATCCCGCACCCTATATCCACCCCGACTGCATTCGGAATGATGACCTTTTCGGCAGCGATGACGCCCCCGATCGGCATGCCATAGCCGGAATGCGTATCCGGCATCAGCACGACCCATTGGTGCAGAAACGGCAGATTCGCCAGGTTCATCGCCTGTTGCAGGCCCTCCTCGCCGATTTGTTCCTCATTCTCCAACCAGACCTTGATCGGCCACTTCTGTTCCTCGGGATTGAAGATGGTTATCATCTGATGATGCCCCTTTCCGTTTTGCAAATGCAGCGCTCTATTTTGCTTTTTGATCCATCCGCGCGGCCAAATCGCTGAACTGCTGCAACAAATCCGTGATCTGCCTTTCGCGGCGCGGATTTTTCCAGTTGATGACGCCACTGCCGATGACGTCGGCGCCGTGTTCTTCGCAAAGTGCGGTCATCTGCTTCAGGGCGTTTTTGCCGCCCATCCAGGGGAACGGGAAGAATTCGGTCACAAACAGTAGTGTGGGCTTATTTTCCAGTTGTCCGATCCGCGAAAAATAATGCTTCAGGATTGGTGAAGCGGAAGCTCCTCTGACCGGTCCGGCGATGATCAGCAGATCGTGCGCCTGCGGATCCGGGTAAGACTTCAATGATATATTCGCACTGTTCGATTCGTTGGTGTTTTCCTCACCGATCGTCTTGAGTTGTTCGATTTCCACGTCATGCCCGTCAGCGGTGAGTCTTTCCTGCAGCCGCTCCGCCACCGACAAAGTATTGCCGGTCAGAGAATGGAGGATGATCCCGATTTCCATAACCTTTCCCACTTTCTGTTTCAAATTTTTCGCTCTTAATGGATGTGTTTCGTCTGTCCGGATGCCGACCTTAAAGCGACCTCGACTTTGATCCGATCGGGGTCTTCGAAAAAGACGGCGTAGTGTTCCTTTCCGCCCGCGAAAGGATGTCTTTCCGGGTACAGCAATGGGATGCCGCGCGTTTGCAGCTCCCGGTACAGTTCGTCCACCGCATGCTTTGTATCGACCGCGAAGGCAAGATGGTTCAATCCCGTCCGGCTGCGGTGATACGCTTCGTCAAGGAAGCGTTCGGCTGTCTGGACGAAGACGATATAAGTGCCGTTTTCCCTGTAGCTGAAGCCCTGCTCCCATTCTTGGTACTTCGTAAAACCAAGTTTTTCCAACAGCCAGGACCAGAAAGCTTTGCTGGCGGATAAGTCACTGACATTGATTTCGATATGATGGATGAGGCTCAATTTGCCACTCCCTTTCTAGTGTAAGATTACCCCTCTCGCTTACAATTCAGAAGCAGATTCTTTGTCCCGTGCGTTTGGGTTTGTTATAGTCAGTATATCAGCAATTTATCTGCATCAATCATCCAGAAAAATCGGAGGAAATTATGAAACTCAGCATCTTGGACCAGGTCCACATCACAGCAGGGGGCACTGCCGAACAGTCCCTGCAGAACGCCAAAGGACTCGCACGTTTAGGGGACAGCCTCGGTTACGAACGCATCTGGTTCGCCGAACACCACGGCAGCAACTTGATGGCGAGCGCCGCACCTGAAATCATCGCTGCCTTCATCGCAGCTGCGACCGAGCGGATCCGCGTCGGGACCGGCGGCGTCATGATGATGCACTACTCGCCTTTGAAAATCGCGGAAGTCTTCAAAACGTTGTCCGGTTTTGCGCCAAGCCGGATCGACCTGGGCGTCGGCCGGGCTCCCGGAGGCGACCATCGATCCATGCACGCATTGGCGCAAGGCAATCCGCCTCAATTGGACAATCACTACGAAAAACTGCAGACGATTTTGGATCTTTTGGAAGACCGTACGCCGCAAGACCCGCTTTACCGCGGCACTCCGGCAGCGCCTGTCGCTGTGACGATTCCGCAGACCTGGTTGTTGGGGTCGAGCGGCAACAGCGCCGTGCAGGCCGGCAGAATGGGCGTGGGTTATTCCTTCGCGCAGTTCTTCACCGGCACGCTCGACAAAAACATTTTCGAACTCTACAAGAAAAACTTTGTTCCGTCCGCCGCCATGCCCGAAAAGCAGATCAATGTGGCATTCCACGCCATCGTGGCGGACACGCGCGAAGAAGCGCTTTATGAAGAATTGCCGTATGCAATCTTCAAGATGCAGCTCTTCCGCGGAATGATGCGCAACAATCTGATGACACCGGAACAGGCCGCGGCTTACCCGTTGACGGAAATCGAAAAACAGCTCATCAATGACATCCGCAAAACGCATATCATCGGGACCGCAAAAGAGGCCGGTGAAACATTGCTGACTCTGCAGGAACAGTACGGCTTCGATGAAGCGATGATCATCAGCATGCCGCATTCCCAACAGGCGCGGCTCAAAACCTATTCCCTATTGGCGCAGGAACTGCTATAGACTGTCTGCTGTGTCAAGGTCGGCCATCCTCTTCACGGGGATGGTCTTTTTTGGATTTTATCCGTTCCAATGTTTCGGCGATCCTTTTTTGCCTGGTTTCCGGGCGTTTAGCTTGGGCGATCCAGAAAAGATAGTGGGCCTTTTCGCCGGTCGGCCAGTCTTCGAAACACGCACGGGCAACCGGATCATCCCTGAATGCTTGCTCCAATTCTTCCGGCAGCTTCGGGACTTCCTTCGAAGAATAGGCCGCTTGCCATTTTCCACTTGCCTTAGCCGCTTCGATTGCCGCCAAACCGGCTGCGGTCATCTTCCCCGTCTTCAGCAAAGCTTCCGCCCGCCGCCGATTGATCAGCGACCAGACACTCCCGCTTCTGCGCGGGGTCATGCGGATGATGAAGCTTTCTTTATCCAAACTGTACATCTTGCCGTCGATCCAACCGAAGCAAAGCGCCTCTTCGACCGCTTCCGCGAGCAGGATGCCATCGCCAGCAGCGTGGGCTTTTTTGATTTTCAGCCAAATAAGTCCCTTTCTGTCATGGTTTTGCGCCAACCAGTCATGCCATTCCTGAGGATCACGCAAACTGAGCCATGCTTCGGGAAATCCGGATTCCGTCATAACCAGCCTCCTTCCATTTCGCGGATACTTCCGATTTTCAGAGCACTTTCATTCCCTATCATAATATTCCAACACGCGCAGGCACCTGAGCGTGTTCCAGCGGCTCGGGTTGCCGGCTTCTTCCATCTGGAAATGGACTTCACCGGGATGATGGGCCTGCGTCTTCCAGCGTCCGTCCGGCAACCTTTTTTCCTTCAGCACGTCCAACGCATCCTGCATCCGCTCATCATAGGGATGACGGACGCTCTGGAAATAATCGAGCGCGCGCAGAATATCGTAGCGCCAACGCGGCGGATAGACCAGTTTCAAAAAACTCGGATGGATGATTGCATCGGTGTGATCGGACTTATACAGGCGATGCCGCAGCAGGAACTCCTGTCCATCCGATTCCATTTTTATCAACTCATCCACCCTGTAGGCATACCCGGCTATGGCGTATTCCCGTATGCCTTCCAGAACGCTCAGCGTGGAATGCACCGAGCTGTGCCTGGCACCGGAACGGTTCAGGCGGCAATTGAAGCCTCCGTCGGTCAGCTGTTGGCCGAGGATGAAATCGACCACCGATCTGAGTTTCTCCTCTTCTGTACCGAAATAGCAGGCATAGTTCAGGAACATGCCGTTGACGCAGACGTCGCTTTGCTCGATTCCTTTTGCCGGATTGACGCCTCCATCCGGCGCAATCACCGTTTCAAGGATGAGATCCAATGCCTTCCTGATTTCCGGCGTTGCGGGGATGCAGAGGTTCCTGAGGTCCAGCAAGGTGTAGTGGCTGCTCGTCCATTTCGGCTGGTAGAACCACTGCCCCCAATGCCCGTCCGGCTGTTGCTTCTCCAAAAACGCGCGGCCCCAGCCTTCCGTTGCGATCCGGTCCCTCAGCTCGACCAAAGTTGCCGGATTTTCGTGCAACAGATCGCGCCGTGTCTGATATTGGATCGATGCGTCGCCTTCCAGAAGCCATGCGATGATTTCAGCCCTTCCCATTTCCATCGGTCCTTCCTTTTTCGCTTCAATCGTAATAGATGCTGCCGCCGATGAATTCCCTCAGAATGGAATTGAACGGCACTTTTGACACGTCCAGCGGTTCGAAGAAACTCAGCAGATTCAACAGGCGTTCGCGCGTATCGTAATAAGGGCTGTCGGCCGGTATTTTCTGCAGCGCTGTTTCCGCGAAGGGCCGCAAGGCGTTCATTTCGTAAAGCATGCTGGAGTTGAACATGACGTCAGCTTCTTCCTGGAATTTGAAGATGTTCTGGTACTCGCCACGGCGCACGCTGTCCCATTGATGGATCGTGTTTTCCGGCATGACGCCCCTGTATTTGTCGTCCCTGACCAAGCGGCGGAGCAGGCGGATTTCCGAAGTCGGAACCCGGCTCATCAAGTCGATGTTTAGCCCGCCGAGCGCGCTGATGTAGATTTTGTAGATAAGGTTGCGGTTGATGTTGGTGACCAATTCCGGATTCAGCGCGTGGATGCCTTCAATGATGAGAATCTCCGATGGACCGACCTGCATCGGTTTGTTTTCGGCCAAGCGCTTGCCTGTGACAAAGTCGAATTGGGGAACGGATACACGTTCGCCTTCGATAAGTTGTTCGATTTGTTGTTTCAGGAGCGGCAGATCCAGCGCCTCCATGCTGTCGAAATCGTATTTCCCATCGGCATCCCGGGGCGTGTGCTCCCGGTCCACGAAATAATGGTCCAACGACAACGCAATCGGCTTCAGCCCATTCACTTCCAGTTGGGTCGACAGCCGTTGCGCGAAGGACGTTTTCCCTGACGAGGAAGGGCCCGATACGAGCAGCAACCGCAAAGCGCGCCGGTGCTGCAGGATGGCATCCGCGATGATGGAGATTTCCTTTTCGTGCAAAGCTTCAGCGATGCTGACCAATTTCATCGTGCGCCCGGACCGGATGTAGTCATTGACGTCCTTGACGAGCTCAATGTTGATGTTGTCCATCCAGATTTGGTTCTTTTCGAACACTTGGGACAACTGCACCGGCGGAATCAGCGGCCGCTTGCTGCCTTTGTCGATGTCGCCGAAATCGACGATGAAACCGTAGGAAAACGGCAGGATGGTGAAAGGTTCAACGAGGCTCGTGTCCGTAAAAGCCGGATAGACGGCCTTAACAACGATGTCTCCCACTTGGTAATGGTAATAGCCGCCTTCAATGCGGAGCATCTCGATGCCGCTGTTCCGTTCTACCCACTCCCGCAGCTTCAGCTCGATCTGCTTCACTTCCCGCGTCGACAGGATCGACCCGTACAGGTTGCAGAAGACCCCTTCAAGGATGGAATAGGATGTCTTCAGCGTTTCTTCCGGAAAAAGGTCATGCACGACCTTGATCAAACCCAACTTGACGGTCTGGCGGCCTCTGTGCAGATGCGTTTCGCTCATGATCATTCGCCTCCTTGCATTTTCTTTATGGTTGCCTATGTTTTTGAAGAAGGCGCGTTTCCCCGCGTTTCTGAGAACCGGTACGCCTCCCGCAGCCATGTATCGAGAGCCTGAATCAGGTCCGCTTCCTCCGCGATGATGACGTGGTGTGTCCATCTGCCGGGGTACGGTTCGACCGCTTCGACGATCTGTTCATGATCGATCCGGCGCCCGCAGCCGAAGCTGAGCACCAGACTGTTCAGTGGCCGCTTTCTGTCCGTCGGTTGCGGCAGCCAGACCCAGGCGAATTGTGTCCTTGTGGCGAAAGAAATCTGCGTCTTGCTCACTGTGATGATGGCGGGGCCGATCGCCCGGATTTTCCTTTCAATAGCCATGAAAAGCTCCCTGGCTTCCGGTTTCCCGGAAAAGAAAGCCTCTTTTTCTTTGTTGGTCATTACGTCCGTCATATTCTCACCTCATTGTCAGTCTCGACCGTTGCCGAAATCCTTCATTCCACCAAAAAGACGATTTTCGTCAACAGTTCGCTTTCCGGCACTTCTTCAGGGGAATTGTAATAATGCTCATACACGGGTCCGCGCGGTTTATAGCCATTGTCCTTGATCCATTTCTGGATTTCATCATAGGCTGGCGGCATCCCCATGTATGGGCCTTTGTACATGCAGGTGACCTGTTTGCCGGCCGGGATGCTCCCGGGTTGGACCTCCCCTTTGCCGGGCAACGGCTTGGACACAGGAAAGCCGATCTCCAGTTGCAGGTGTTCCATATCCATGTTGAAATAGCCGACGAACGCCGGCCCTACCGGTTGTTCACCCAATTCTATGATGTGCGTGACGATATCCATGAAGGCCTTGCCCAATATTTTCGGCAACTCGCTTATGGTGGTAACCGTTTTCAAAATCATGGTGGGTTGTTCCTGCGTTTCCACCATTTCGATAATGTAACCCATCTTCCTCGTCCCCTTTTCTGAAACCCAGTATCTCATGCTTATTTTATCACTTCCGCAGGCGTTGGGCCATCAATACGATAGCCAGCGGAAAGTGCTCAAGACCGCGCATTGACGGCATGGGAGACCCTTAGCTTTTCCTTTTATTCGGCTTCTTTCCTGATACGCAAAAAAGGCGTCCCAGTCAAGAGCGCCTCCCTTGCTATCAAAATAACTTCTTTAACCGCTGTTTTAGGCAAAAACAAGCTTACTGTTCTTCACCCAAGAGCGCCGTGATCGCTGCCTGCGAATCCGTATGATCGACATAGTCCACGACGACGCCCTTTTCGAGCTTCACCAATTTCGGCACCGTCACGACTTCGTGCGTATCCAAGGTATCCTGAAAATCGTCATCGCCACTGTGTTCGTCCGTGTCGTAGTGATAGACGACCGCATCCGTTTCGGAGATAGCTTCTTCCAACAAAGGTTCGAAGTCGCGGCAGTATTTGCACGTATCCCGTCCGAAGTAGAGATAAGCGACCTCCTCATCCATCACGTCAGCGTATTCACCCGGACTGTCGACAGCCTGATAGACGGAGCCTGATGCCGTCGTCAAACCGAACAAAACCAATACAGCCGCTAACGGCAACAGCCACATCAAATATTTTTTCATCGTCATTTTTTCCTTCCGTAGCTTATTTGGTCGCCAAACTCCGTTTGATCCTTACCGAAACGGCCTCAAGCAAGAAGCAGGTCAAGAGGATCAGGAAAGTTATGGCGCCGACTTCCTTCATGTTGTAGTAGAAATTCCCCGACATGAACAAGTGGAACCCGATACCGCCGGCCCCTGCAGCCGCCCCCATTCCGAGGGCCACTATGTAGTTGATTTCGAAGCGCATGAAGGTCCAAGCCACCAATGAGCGGATCGTTGTCGGCAGCACCCCTTGGAAAACGATTTCCCACCAGCTGGCTCCCGTTGCCCGCAGTGCTTCGATGACCCCTTCATCCATTTCCTCAAAACTTTCCGAAAACATCTTCGTCAAGTAACCCAATGAATGGAAAGAAATGCCGATGACAGCCGCGACACTGCCCAAACCGGTGACAATCGCAAAAATCAGGACCCACATGACAGTAGGGATTACGCGTATAAGTGCGACGAAACCTTTTATCAATGCGGATGAGCGTTTACCGCCCAGATTACGCGCCGCCAACAACCCCAACAGGACCGATAAGAAGGCTGAAAATACCGTCGTCAGAAAAGCGATCGCAAAAGTGATGACCACCTGCAGCAACGCTTCATTGAGGCTGATGCTGCTTAATTCCGCTTCTAGGAAGATCGTCTTCAGATTGGCGAATGTGCCGCTGATAGCAAGCACCCAATCGATATTCCCGTAGTCGAAGCTCAAAAAGGCGTAGAGAGTGACGAGCGTCAAGCCAATCAGAACGAACCAGACATTGCGCAGGCTGCTTTTCTGGCCTCTTGCTTCCGAAACCTGAGGACCTTTTGATTTGAGTCTGCGCTTTTGCTCATCCAGCGCCGCGCTCCACGGTAACCCATTTTCGCTCATAGGATGGACCTCCTTACTTGATTCGAGATGGCTTCCAAACCCAGCACAACAATCATGATGCAGAGTACGATCAAGCTGCTGGAGTGGTAATCCAGGTTTTTGTAATAGAGATTGAAAATATGGCCGATTCCCGACCCCGTCAGCATGCCGATCAACGTTGCGCTGCGGACATTGGTTTCGATGCTGTACAGGATCCAGGAAATGACGCCGGCGATGCTGTTCGGGAAGATCGCCTGTCCGATGATCTGCCAACGGGAAGCTCCGGTTGCGGTCAAAGCTTCCACCGAGTCCTTCGCTGTCTCATCGATTGTTTCGATGAAGGCACGGTTCAAAGTCCCAAAAGTCACGAAAAACAACGCCAAGAAACCGGTCATGATGTTCATCCCGAATGAAAACAAGAAAATCATCGACCAGACGATATCCGGCACATTCCGGAAGAAAGAGGCGAACAGCTTGGAAGCCCCAGCCAGACTGTTGTTTACTTTTGTGGACTCTGCCCCGAGCAAGGCAAAAACGTAAGCGAAGAGGCTTGCCGATGTCGCCGAGGCCACCGACAGCAGCACGGTTTCCGTCAATTTTTCGAGAATGTCCGGAAGTCTTGCCCATGCAGCCGCATTCGGATAAAAATTCCGGATAAGCCACACAGCGGCATCCGGAAAGGCGCTGACCGCTTCAGCATACTCAAACTCCAGCAGCAGTGAGGCGCCCACCACCAACAGCAGCATCGCCAAAAAAGTGAGTGTTCTTTTCATTCCGCGCGTTTGCAGCGGGTTCGTCGTTACTTGCATCTTATCCTCCTTTTAGGCTGAAACATCGGTGATGAGTTCGCCGGCTTCGGAACCATAGATTTCATGGATTTTTTCCTGTGTCAATTCCTCAGGCGTGCCATCGAAAACGATTTGGCCGCCGTTCACGCCGATGATGCGTTTCGAATAGGCAATGGCGACATCGACTTGGTGCAAGTTGCAGATGACCGTGATGCCCATTTTTTTGTTGATTTCCTTCAAGTACTCCATGATGATGCGTGAGGAGCTCGGATCCAGGGACGCAATCGGTTCATCGCAAAGGATCAGTTTCGGATTCTGGACCAAGGCCCGAGCAATCCCGACACGCTGTTTCTGGCCGCCGGACAATTGATCGCAGCGCTGATGGATTTGTTCTTTCAGACCCAATTGCTCCAGAATCGCAATCGCGTCGGCTTTGTCTTCATTCGTGAAAGCGCCGAACACCCCTCTGAGTGTGCTTGTGTAGCCAAGGCGCCCGTGGCAAGTATTGTCCAGCACGCTGAGGCGGTTCACCAAATTATAGTGCTGAAAAATCATGCCGATCTGTCTTCTCAGTTCGCGCAATTCTTTCGTGTTCAGTTTTTCGGTATCCACACCATCGAACAGTACCACTCCTTCAGACGGCTCAATCATGCGATTGATGCAGCGAAGTAGAGTCGATTTCCCTGCACCGGACTTGCCGATGATTGAAATGAACTCCCCTTCTTCGACTGAAAAGTGAATGTCCGACAATGCTTTCGTCCCCTTTGTGTATTCTTTCGACACATGGGTCATTTCCAGCAATGCCATTCTCATTCGCTCCTTTTTACTGTTTACGTACCGTTACACGATTATTTTGCGGACAATGCGCGGATCGGATCGAACCAGGCATCTTCGGCCGCTACAAATTGGGATTCGCCATCTTTTTCAAACAGTGCACTTTCTTCCGATTCCGGGTCTTTCCAGATCGACGGATCATTGTTCATTTCTTCGCTCGTGAAAGCCGCCAGCAATGCTTCTTGGTCCTCAGGAGAAGTGACATCGTTGTTGATGACCATCGGCGCGTTCAATACCGGCATCACGCCGATCGACACAAACTCCTGGCCAGCCAAACCTGTGAACGGATCCGCTGCATCTTCCTTGACTGCATACGTCGTTCCGACGGCATTCTTTTCGCCGTCGACCGGCTCCACATAGTTGGCTACGCATGTATCACAGAAGGCAGCAACGTCCGCGCGGTCAGTCAGCAAGTTGACTGCAGAGCCCTGGTGCGATCCGCCGAACAGAACTTCGCTGAAGAACTTGTCTTCGCCGCCCTCCATCAAGGCTTCTTGCGTCAACTCTTCGTCAGGGAAAGCCGCAATGATGCCGGATGTAGGCACGACAAAGCCAGAAGTGGATGAATTCGAGACGAAGGAGAAACGCTTGCCTTGGATATTATCCAACGAATAGCTGCCGTTGCCGTCGCTGTAGGCTTCTTCATTGCCTTTTTTGACGTTGATCCAGCTGTAGTAGATGGCATCATCCAAAGTTCCGGACTCTCCGGACGGCACAACCAAGGGCAGAACGTTTTCGTTCTTGTCGTGGGCTTCCACGTAGCCTTGTGCGCCCATGAAGGCCAGATTGGCTTGTCCATTGGCGATCGCTTCGATGGCGATAGCGTAGTCTGTCGTCAGTTGGTGCTCGACTTCTTTGCCGGTGGCCTCTTCAATATAGCTGCCGATTGCTTCACGGGAAGCTTCCATATCACTGCCCGATTCATTCGGGTACCAGACGATCGTGATTGTGTCAGTGTATTCGCCGGTTGTTTCCGTTTCTGTGGATTCGTTGCCTGCTGCAGAGTCTTCCGTCGCCGAGCCGCTGTTTCCGCATGCAGCCAGTGCCAAAGCGCTCATTGAGAGCAGTGCGATCTTCGATAATACGTTTTTCATGATAGCCTCCAGAACGATTTTTTTGTTTTATTCCTACAGTATTAAAATTAACATATGGATATAAATTATCGGTTAAACAAATGTAAATCTATGTTAATAAACTGTTAATGTTTTTAAACCAACTGGTGCAGCGCGTCCCCGGGTGCAGTCGTATGCCCCACTTCCAATGGGATCCAATAGTTGCCGTGGTAGTCCGATCCGCCTGTCAGGAACAGGCCGTACTGTTCAGCGATTTTCTTGATTTTGATGCGGTCCTCGTCGATGTGATCGGGATGGTTAAGTTCAAGCCCGGCCAAACCATTTTTCACCAATTCCGGGATGATGTCGTAAGAATCCAACTGGCCGGGATGCGCCAAAACAGGCAAGCCGCCATCGGCCCTGATCGCCTTCACTGCCAGATTCGCGTCGATGTATTCGATGTCACTGGCGCAGACACCGTTCCCTTTGAAGAGAGCCCGGTACAGCGTTTTGTATTCGGCCGATCCGTAAGGTGCATCCGTCAGTGATTCCATAATGTGCTGCTTGTAGAGGGTCGGTTGATCACCTTTGGATTTCTTCAATTTGCTGGTCCGGATTGTGTAGCCATGGTCGATTAACGTTTCCACCTGGATCCAGGAATGATCGTCCCTTCGTTTCAATAATTCTCCGCACAGTCCATCGATGTGTAAAGCTGGATAATGATAGCCATATCCGAGGATATGCACTTTGCGGCTCCTTTTGAAATCGTAGGCGGAGATTTCGATACCGGGAATGAGCTGGATACCACGCTCCTCGGCGGCTTTTTTGGCCGCCGGATAAGTGCTTGTTGTATCGTGATCGACAAAGCTGAGAATTTCGACGCCGTTCTTTTTAGCCTGATCGATAATTGTCTCGATGCCGTCGAAGCCGTCCGAATAGTCGCTGTGCACATGCAGATCTGCCTTCATCTAGTTTGCCTCCATTCGTCTTTCCTGCATATGGTACGTATAATCGCAGAGCCCTTCCATGAACTCCAAGTCATGGAAGATGCCCAACAGGGTCGTACCGCCGCTCTTCAGTTTCTGGATGACTTCACGGACTTTCTGCTTGGACTCGTTGTCCAGACTGGCGGTAGGTTCGTCCAAGAGCAGCAAGCGCGGGTTTTTTACGGTCGCGCGGGCGATGTTCAAACGCAGCTTTTCGCCTCCGGAAAAAGTGTTCGGATAGCTGTTCCACAAAGCTTCTGCGATGTCAAAATGGCGCAAAGCCTCTTTTGCGCGCAGTGTGGCGTTTTTTTCATCCACTCCGGTCTCAAGCAGACTCTGCTCGACCAGTTCCAACGTGGTTGTGCGTGGCATGACGCTCAGGAATTGTGACACATAGCCGATCTCATTTTTGCGCAAATGGATAATTTCCCGTTCCGACGCCGTCACCAGGTCGACCTTACCGAAAGCCTCGGAATCGTAAAGGATCTGCCCATCCTGCGGCAGATAAGTCCGGTAGAGGCACTTGATGATCGTAGACTTGCCGCTGCCGCTTTTGCCGACGATGCCGAGGAAGTCCCCTCTCTCAAGGCTGAAAGAAATGTCTTCGATGGCGGTCATCGTCTGGTCCAGATGATGGGTCGTAAAGGACTTGTGCAACCCTTGGATTTCAATCAATTTCGTCATATGCTCCTCCTTCCGCAAAAACCGGCCGTTGTTGGTGTTTTTCGATGAAGCGCTCGATCGGACCACGGAAATCCTCCAGCCTTTCCCTGAGCAGCTCCGGTTCCCAATTCCACCACTGTATTTCCTCCAAGGCAGTGATGACCTCCGGCTCAAAACGGTACTTCACGATCTTGGCCGGCACCCCTACGGCGATCGCATAAGCTGGAATGTCCTTTGTGACGACCGCACCCGAGCCGACGATGGCGCCATTCCCGATCGTCACTTCAGGCATGATGACCGCACCGTGGCCAATCCACGTGTCGTGCCCGATTGTCGTGATGCGGCTGAGCCGGTGTTCGAAGAAGGCAGTATCCTCTCCATCGGCGAATCCGTACATCTGCGGACGGTAAGTGAAATGGTGCAACGAGGCGCGTTCGTAGGGATGATCGGTCGGTCCGATCCTGACTGCTGCCGCGATGTTGGCGAACTTGCCAATCCGCGCATTCTGAACGAAACAGAACTGGCCGGTATAGGCATAATCGCCGAAGTGGCTGTTTTCGATGAAATTATGCGGACCGATTTCGCAATAGCTTTCAAAAGTTGTATTCATTACGCTTGCTGTCTGGGCGAGCGTCGGATCCTCCGTCAGTCTTTTTTCATTGATGATCATCGGCGGTACTCCGTTCTGTAGACGATCTTTCCGTCGATCATGACGGAGGTGATGGCCGGATAGTTGTCCTTCGTTTTGATCAGCAATAAGTCAGCTTTCTTGCCTTCTTCAATCGAACCGATCTCGTGGTCCATCTTCACCGCCCTGGCCGGATTGATGGTCAGCATGCGGAACATCCGCGCCAAGCCGATGCCATAAGTCTGGTGCATAATGTAGACGGCATGGATCAAGGCAGCCGGATAATAATCGCTGCAGAGGATCGAGATGTTGCCTTCCTGAATCCCTTGGGCAGCGCTCAGGTTGCCCGTGTGCGATCCGCCCAAGAGTATATTCGGCGCACCGGCGATCGTCCACAGGCCGGCATCATGGGCCGCATCCGCCACTTCAAGCGTAATCGGAAATTCGCTGATGGTCGTCCCGAGCCGTTTGACCAACTCCAGTTTTTCGATGGAATCGTCGTCATGCGAAGCGACAGCCAAGCCATACTCCAACGCGACCTCAGCCATTTCCGCAATCTGTTCAAAAGCAATCTTCTCCTTGCTTTGGCGTTTGACGATCACGGCTTCGGCCTCGGCATCGGTCAATTCCGAATAGCCGGCGATCGTCTTTTTGTAGATCTCCAGATTGCGGTATTGGCCTTGGCCCGGCGTGTGGTCCATGAAGGATATCAAATGGATTTTGCCGTTGCGGATATGCTCCTTGACCTGTTCCACCATCTCGACGTTGTCGATCTCGAAGCGGGCATGGACCCGGTGGCGGATCATATGGTCACTGGTGTGGGTGGCATTGATGGCTTCGATCAGCCGGTTCGCATGTTTGGGTTGGCGGATCGCCTTCACCCCGAAATCCTGTTCCTTGTAGAGGGACAGCGAATGGAACATCGTCGTGATGCCATGCGTTATCAGGATGCGCTCGCTTTCGCGCAGACCGATGTTGAAATCCATCATCGCGGTCGGCCGCGGCGACACGATGGTCTCGATGTAATCGGAATGGATATCCACGAAGCCGGGTGCAATCAGCCCGCCATCCGCATCCAGCACTTGATACTCCGGACCGTATTGCTCCACCTCATGTTTCGACATGATTTTTTTGATGGTATCTCCTTCAACCAGCAGTGCGGCATTCTCCAACAAGGAATCCTCCAGCACGATGGTTCCGTTTGTGATAATGTACATGTCGTTCCTCCTATAATAATGAATAGACCAATTGTTGTGTGTACGCGTGTTGCGGGTCTTCCAACACCTGATCGGTCAAGCCTTCTTCGATGATTTCGCCGTTGTACATCACAATCGTCCGGTCGGAAAGCATGCGGATGACGGCAAGATCGTGCGAAACGACGATCATGCTGATCTGCAGTTCCCGTTGGATCGTTTTGATGAGATCCAAAACGTCTGCCTGAACGCTCAAGTCAAGCCCGGTCGTCACTTCATCCAACAGCAGCACCGGCGGATTGTTCGAGAGAGCCTTGGCGATCTGCACCCGCTGCTGCATCCCGCCGGAGAAATTTTTCGGCGCTTCACTCGATCGGAACGTCGGGATGTTGACTTTATCGAGCAATTCGTGCCCTCTGCTGAACATCGCTTCGACGTTGCGGTGGTTTGCTGCGATCATCTTCTCGGCGATGTTGGCGATCGATGAGAACTCCATCCGCAGCCCCAGGAGCGGGTTCTGATAGACCATGCCCAACAGCATGTTGCGGATCCATTTCTGTTGCTGCAGTGATGAGCCGAAGACATTCTCCTGGCCGCCTTTGTAGTCAGCCAGCAAATATTCACCGTCCGTCACTTCACTGTCGAAATAGAGTGACTTCATCAAAGTCGATTTCCCGGAGCCGCTCTCACCGACGATACCGATGATTTCGCCTTTGTACAGGTCGAAGGAAATGTCGCGGCAGGCATAGACCGTACCGCAGGCCGGGCAATAGTTTTTTTCAAGATTTCCCGATTTTTCTGCGCATTGCGCACAACCTTCCCCGAATTGCTTGTTCATACCGCGCAGAGACAGTACAGGTGATTCCTTAGTCATGTCTGATCCCTCCTGCTGCTGTTTCTTGTTTTGCATTCAAAGTTTCCAATAGATACGATTGGTCATTCGTCATATAGTAGGTTTCCCCCGTCGCTTCATCCACCAGTTCATCGAGGAAAACATCCGTCAGCCCGCTCAAGCGGCAGACTGCGCCAGCGAAGCTTTCCACTTCGAAAGGATGGTCTTCAAAATCGATCGACACGACATCCGTATAAGGGGGAACGGCGTAAATTTTCTTTTCGCGCCCCGCCCCGAACAACACAAGCCCATCGTTGTGGTGGAGCTTAGGATTGTCGAAACGCGGAATCGGGCTCGGAGCCATCAGATAGCGCTTGTTCACGATGACGGGATAATCCGAATGCATCGCCGTTTTGCCATAGCGGACGATCTGTTCGAACAGATGCAGCCAGGAAACGCTGTATTCGCCGTAGGCATGCATCGCCTTGGTTTTGCGTTCCGAAGGCTCGACCGCCCGCAGCGGTTCCGGCAGCGGCACCTGCAGCACAAGGATCTGTTCCTCTGTCAAAGGCACTTCGGGAATCCGGTGGCGCGATTGGATCAATGTCGCTTCACTTGTATGGATCGTCGTCGCCACACCGGTCGTATCAGCAATCATTTTTTTGATGTTGACGGCGTTGACACTCTCATCGGAGCCTTGGTCGATGACTTTCAGCACGTCTTCCTCGCCGATCAACGATAGGCTGATTTGCAGCCCCCCCGTCCCCCAACCGCGGGCAATCGGCATTTCGCGGGATGCGAACGGCACCTGATAGCCCGGGATGGCCACTGCTTTCAGGATCGTGCGGCGAATCTCCATTTTGGAATTTTCGTCGAGGAAAGCATAATTTCCTTGGTAATTCATTTTGTTCCTCCTTTGATCTTCCTGATGCCGTCCAACAGCGACTGGAAGGTCACGTAATGCGGCAATTTCAGATGCGAAATGAAGCCGGTCGATTCGACCGAATCCACATGCAGCAGCACAAACTCCTCATCCGAAGTCGGGTGGTTTTCGGCCGGATGCTCCAACGAATAATCCAGGATACTCATCGCGATCGTCTTCGTTTCGTTCTTGCCGAACGTCAACCCATAACCGATCGAAAAGCTCATCTTCGTTTTCCCATCCGCATCAGTCACATCGATCGGGATGAAAGACTCGACTTCGGTCACCGTGATCGATCCGATGTAATAGGCATCTTCTTCATCTTCCGGATGGCGTGGATCGGCGACATGCAACGGCAGCTGGCCGACCCGCAGTTCGCCGATATTCGGGTGGTTTGCCACACCATAACCACGGATTCCCGCGTAGCCCAACGACGTGACTGCTCCCGTCTGGCCGCGCGTCAACGATTGAAGGCGTTGGCTCCGGGAAGTCGGGAACTGGATGCTGCGCTTGGTGATGTCGTCCGGTTCACGGTCGTCAAACGGGGCTGTTTCGAACAAACCTTGCTCCTCCAAATAATCGACGACTTTCGGCAAGCGGTGCAGGTCCATCATCGGCGCTTCCGGATTTTCCGCCTTTTCTTCATACTGTTTGGCTTTTTGGACCGCATCCTCTTCCGTTTCGGTAAGTAAATCGAAATCAAGGAAGCGCTGCGTAAAATCAGTGGCTGTACCCAACAACTGGCCCCCGGGGATATCCTTGAAGGAAGCCGAAATCCGCCGTTCCACAAACATTTCTTTCGGATTTGTCACTGTCGTATAGTACAGCCGCGAGAGCGTCGACCGGTGCGCACGCAGCAGGAAGACCGCTTCCTCCATACTGCCGCCAGCCTGTTTGATGGCCAAGGCAGCCAACTGTTCATCATAGAGGCTGCTCTCCGACATCACCTGATCGACCAGCGGACGCATGCCCGCCAAAATATCCGCAACATCCAGTACCCTGCCGGCTTTTATTCGCGCATAAGCAAGACCTAGGTTCGATTGCGCAATGGCTTCCTGTCCGCCTTTTACCGCTACATAACCCATCTAGCGCACCCCTTCCATAACCGTCGTACGCGGCAAACCAATGCAGGATCCGCTTTGATCGACGATGAAACAGTCCATGCCGAGGGGGAATTCAGCGACTGCTTCATTGCGTGCCGTAATCCAATGGTTGGCGTCAGTGATATCCACCCATTGGCACTCCCTTACGCCCGGACCGGTCAACACATAGCTTGCATCCATAGAGATGGCTTCCGTCTCCAGAATCACAGTCGCGTTGTGGTTCGGATCCAAGAGTGTGCCTTTCTTCGCTAGGCGGAAGACAGCGGTCGTTTGTGCCTGACTGGTTGTTTTCGGGATAATGATGTAATCTGCTTCTGCCATGCCTGCTGACCGGGCCAGTGTCCGAATTTCGATTTCTTCGGTGGTTTCCTTGTCGTCCCCTACAAGATGGAAAGTCACTTCCCTGTCCAGAAGGGTCATCAGGATATCCATCGTTTCATCCAATAACATCGTTCTGTATGCGAATGTCGTATCCATTGCCACGATTTTTCCCGGGTGGGACAAACTCTCCAAAATCTTCCGGAAAACTCTCTGTGTATCCTTCACTTTGTTATGCATGTTGACCTCCTATTGGTTCATCGTCTCAAAATTCACTTTTGTTCTTGCCGACTGCTGGATCCGGTGCGCAATCGCATCTTCCCCGGCACGTTCCAGTTCCTCGAGCAGCACTTGCCATTTTTCCGTTTCCGGAAGGTCGGCACTGTAGGCAGCATCGATGATGGCCAAAGCCAGCGAAAGATCTGTTTCATGGCCTTTGACGAGACCGATTCCGAGTTTTCCGGCTACGCGTACTTTCGTTTCTGTGACCAGAACTTCCCCCAAGTAGAAAAGTGAATTCTGCGCAGACTCCCTGACTTTGATCATCGTCAATGCTTCGGTAGGTTCAGAAATCATTTCAATAGAATATTTTTCTTTGATGAACTCCGCCATCGTGATGGCAGTGGCTTTGCCGTAGTCGATCAGTATTCGTGTCCTTCTTGTTTTATTCAACCGGAACACCCCTTTCGAAAATCAGTGTAACTTGTCGCCAAGTTCGAAACCATGAATTTTGGGTCAAGTTTCTGTAAACACTGTAAGCATTTTGTAAATCAGCTTTCCTCTTGAAATCTTTTACCCGCGATTTCGCAACCTGTTTACGGAACAGAAAAAAGCATGAAATCAAAGTCCGGGCGTTTTGATTTCATGCTTTTTATATTCGTTTTTACATCAGAAAATTTTTCACGGTCCCATCACCAGGAACTGTATTTTACGAACTTGGAATGGATTTACCTATTGAATTTGCCTGTCATTTCTTCGTTTTCGCCTTCCGTTTGGATTTATGTTGCTCCTTCGAATCGAAAGTCAGCCCCTCCTTCGCGATGCTCAATGCCCGTAACCGGGATGATTTTTTGTATTGGTGTTGTTGCATCTTCTCGAGTATTTCGGAGAGGAAGGTCATGGCATCGAACAAGTAAGGTCCCTTATTGAGCATCACACATTCCGCACTGGCACCGCCTTCAGCAGCATCCGTCACTTCAGCTCGGGTCGGGATGCCCGTCCTGACCATGTTATCCAGTACCTGCGTCGCCCAGACAACCGGGATATCGGCGGCTTCACTGATCCACAGAATTTCCTCCTGAAGCTCGGCCAACCGCAGGAAGCCCTCCTCTACAGCCAAATCTCCCCGCGCAATCATGATGGCGAAAGGATTTTTCCCCGCTGCCGCAAAAATGATATCGACCAGGTTCTTGACCCCCTGTGCTGTCTCAATTTTTGCCATTACGGGGAACTGTTCCGCTTTCTCTTCTCCGACTGTGTCTTTCAGCTCCTGCTGGATACAGTAAATATCGTTGGCGTCCTTGACGAAGGAAAAGCTCAAAATATCAGCGACGCTGGTGGCGAATCGGATGTCGGCATGGTCCTTGTCGGTGAGCAGTTCCAATTCTGTTTCTGAATGAGGGAAATTGATGCCCTTCTCGGCCTTCAGACGAACGCCATTATCTCTTTGGACCTTTTTCACTTTTATCAAAATACCATGCTCATTGATTTCCTCTATCCTGCCTTCGACGATGCCGTCATCCAACAACACGGTCTCGCCGACATTCAGATAAGCCAGCATCTCAGGCAGACTGCATCCGATGACGATCGGATAATCGGGATTGGGCCGCACTGTTTCTCCACGCGACAGCAATATCCAGTCTCCTGAAGTCACTTTCGGATTCGCCAGGCTGGTATACAGCCAACTGATGCGCGCTTTCGGGCCGGCGATGTCCATCATGACTTTACATCCTGTGTGCAGTTCTTTCTCCGCCCGACGTACATTGTTGATGATGCCGGCCCAAATGGCTTCGTTGTCGTGCGCACAGTTTATCCGAGCCACATTCATCCCTTTTTCCATAAGCGTTTTGACGAACTTGTAGTCGTCGCATGCGTCCGCCTGCATCGTGACCATGATTCTTGTATTCCGATTTTTGGGGGGCTCTCCGAAGAAGTCATCTGCATTTCGTGCCAATTGTTGCCTTCCGAGCATAAACGATTCGCGTGAAGGGTAATGGATTGCCGGCACCTCCACGCCTGTTATCATCGACAGACTTGCGATGACGGCATCAATGGTGTCCAATGTTCGTGACTCCAACCTGCCTAAGGAAGAGAGCCCCAATGGCATCAAATCCTCTTGGATTTCCCGAATGTCCCTAGTTCTGAGCGCTAAATAATAGGCTAAGTTACGCGCACTGTTCTTGAACTGCTCGCGTTTGATCTGAGGGGCCCATCTGCTGTAAAGAGCATTCCCTTCTTGATGGACCTTGTCCCGCAGTTCAATCAGGCCCTCCAATAATACAACGGCATCTTGGCTTTTCATGTACTTTTCCATAGACTGCACATCTCCATATTCTTTTTCTTAACATTAGATTCCCATAGCCTGGCAATCGGTTTGCAGTGTCTGTCACTCAAACTATATACCCTGAATGTATAGATTTCTTTGCATTTGTGTAAACTTCGCGTAAACGCTACTAAAAAATGATATCTTGATGAAGCAAACCACCTCCGTGCCGACTTTTTTGCGCCGGCACCGCGGTGGTTTGCTTAAACATTGATCTTGTACTTGAAGCGGTCGCTGCGGTAAACGATTTTGGTCAACTCCAGCAGTTGCCCGCTCGCTTCATCCCGGCAGTCGCTTTCCAGGATCAGCAACGGAACCAGTTCGCCGCACTCCAGCAAATCCTGTTCCTCCGCATGCGGAAAGGAAACGCTCAATTCCGACCCGCTGCTTGTGAAAGTGCGGTGGCCTTTGGAAAGGTAATAACTGAACATCGATTGGATGGCCGCTCCATCAGCCTGAATGTCCGGGAATAGCACGTTCGAAACATAGGAATAGTGGAGCGCTGCAGGTGCACCGTGGACGAGCCGCAAACGGCAGATTTCATAGAGTTCGCCTTCGCCGAGAAGTTGACGCAAGCGAACGTCTTCGCTATCTTTGTCAGCCAGTCTGCAATGGACATTCAGGGAATGATAGGGAATATTCTGCTGATGCATCTTTTCGGAAAAACTGACGTCGCCGCGCAACGCAAGTTCGATGGCTGGCCGTTTTTCGCGCGGAAAATGGCCCAGCCCCTGTTTGGAGCTGATGTAGCCCATCGCTTCCAGCATCTCGTAGATTTTTCGGACCGTGTTGCGGGTCGTCCCGAAAAGGTGCGCCAACTCATTTTCGCTCGGCAGTTTTTGTTTATCCGGAAACCCATGATGGATTATTTTGTCCAACAGATAGTCACGGATTTCGCTTTCGATCGTGCGCAGTTTGCATCAACCTTTCTGTATTTTTCATTTCATTACTGGGGGCATCTGTTTCTTCGCGAACAGCACATAGCCGATTGCCACGCCCATCAGCACGATGCAGGCGATGACGGTCGTGATGATGCTTGGATATTGGCCGGCAAAACCGCTTTGGGACATATGCTTGATCAAAATGCCTGTGTATGCCCAGATGATAACCAATCCGTAGGCAATGTCATGGTTGCGGATCATCGTGACGGCACCGATCGCCAGCCCGATCACTATGATGAGGATCGTCCAGGCCGACTCAGGGATGCCGAAACCGTTCCAGCCGATGTCGACCAGCAGCGTCGTGATGTTCGCGATGGTCGCTACAGTGATCCAGCCGAAATAGACGCTGAACGGCAGACGGATGAACAGCTTCTCCTTCTGATCGAGCTTTTCCTTTTTGATTGTTTCATTGATGTAGATCAGGCTCAAGAGTAGCACGAGCATCAGGAGCACCGACAAGCCGATCAGACCGTAATGCCAACTGAAGATCCAGGCGGCATTCACGACAGAAGTGCCCGAAAAAACGATGCCGACTTTCCGCAGCAGCTCCGTTTTGACTTTGCTCTTGTCGCCTTGGAACAGGCCGAATTGGTAGAGCGTATAGCCCGCCAACAGCAGATAGATGACGCCCCAGATCGAAAACGTCAAGCCGGCCGGCGCAAACAGGTTCGGATAGGAATCCGACACGGCCCCAGTGTCGATTCCGTTTATCGGCAGGATGTTTGCCATGGCGTTGACGACGATCATGATCAGATAAGTCACAATCACCGCAATTTTGACGGGTGTTTCCAGTTGTTTCGTATCCATTTTTGTTTCCATCTTCGTTTCCTCCTTTTCCATTGTTCCTGATAAGCATAATAATGGCAGCAACACCAGTAAACGTCAGTTTTTCATATGCTGAATAACCTTACTTTTCTAACTCAATAGTACTCAAAACAGAACGTTTATGCAAATATTGAGATAGGCTTGGCGGCAAATAATTTTGTCGTTTTCAATCCCGATTTTTTGACAATTTTGGCCATCGGGCGTACCTTTAAGGCGACAGAAACTTCGTACAGTCCTGCCATTCATCCAAAAACCGCAACTCCAATTCTCCATCCCAACCACTCCCATCGCATTGTATGAAAGGACGAAAAATAATGAACAGGAAACAGAAACTTTATGGAACGGCCACTCTGTTTAGTCTGTTGCTGTTGGTCGGTTGTGCGGCGGACGACGATGCCGCGACAAACGATTCTTCGGCAGCGGGCTCAGCGGAAATGACCGAAAGCAGTTCCGAACTGGATGAATCCATAATGGATGATAGCGAGGAAAGCGACACGGAAGAAGACGAATCGATGGAAGCGCCTCCGCCATACATCTACGGTGCAGTCGGCGCCTTGGCGGACAATGATTTGACGATGGAGGAGATGTTCACGTACGCCATCCAGGATGAACAATTGGCCCACGGAGAATACGCCTACGTACTGGAAACATTCGGCGATCAGGCTCCATTCAACAACATCGTCTCTGCCGAAGCCCAGCATGTCTCTGAAATGACGGTTCTTTTCGAAAAATACGACTTGACGATTCCGGCTGACGAATCGGCCGATCACCTGAAACAAGCGGCGGATATCAAGGAGGCTTTGGAAAACTGTGCCACAGGGGAAGTGGACAATATCGCGATGTACAACAAATTCCTCGAACAGGATATCCCGGATGACGTGCGTGCCACCTTTACAGCTTTGCGGAACGCTTCCGAATGGCATCTGGACTCCTTCAATAAGAGCCTCGAAAAATACTGAACGGCAATAACTGAAAAAGGGAGGTGTCTCATGACGAGGCACCTCCCTTTTTTTGCGCTAATTATAGTCAATAATCCGTTCACCGGGAATTTCGGAGTTTTTGGTTGCCTAATTCCCGGTGAACAATGTCTCGCCGGTAATTCTGGACTTTCCGGCTGCCGTTTTCCCGGTGAGCGACGCTTCGCCGGTAATTCTGGGCATTCCGGTTGCCGAATTCCCGGTAAACATCGTCTCGCCGGGAATTCTGGACTTTCCGGCTACTAATTTCCCGGTGAACATCGTCTCGCCGGGAATTCCGGACTTTCCTGTTGCCGATTTCCCGGTGAATGTTTTAATGGACTATCCGGTATCCGAGGGTGTTACATTTTTCGCCGTCATTTCACCCAAAATGATGGCGAAAGAAAAATGCTGGGGGATAAAAAAACTTTCCACCCCACAAGGTGTCTTGACACCTGTAAACTTACGTGCTATATTCATTTTCATTAAACTATCATATAAAAGGGGTCGCACAAATGGATGAACTTACGGAAAGAATATTGCAGCTGAAAGCAGAAAAAGATGCCGTCATTCTCGCACATTACTACGTTCCTGGAGCCGTTCAAGATATCGCAGATTTCATCGGGGATTCGTACTATTTGAGCAAAATTGCAGCACAGGTCACGGAGAAAGTGATCGTATTCTGCGGCGTGGCCTTCATGGGCGAAAGCGCGAAGATGCTGAATCCGAAGAAAGTCGTCCTGATGCCCGACCTGCAGGCGGATTGCCCGATGGCCCACATGGTCAAAATCCGCGATATCCAGAAAATCCGCGAGAAATACGAAGACGTGGCGGTTGTCTGCTACATCAACTCCACTGCCGAAATCAAGGGCTATGCCGATGTCATCGTCACGTCATCCAACGCGAAAAATGTCATCGCCGCCCTGCCCAACCGCTACATCTACTTCATTCCGGATGAGCACCTCGGCAGATACATCGCCCGCCAGCTTCCTGAGAAGACGTTCCTCTTCAATGACGGCTACTGCCCGGTCCACACCAGCATCCACGTGGTCGATGTCCTGAAGATGAAACGCGACCTGCCGCAAGCCGAAATACTGGCGCATCCGGAATGCAAGGAGGAGATCCTTGATTTGGCGGACTTTGTCGGCAGTACATCGGACCTTGTCGCCTATACCGAAAAGAGTCCATCGCAGGATTTCATCATCTGCACGGAAATCGGGGTCATCCATGAAATGGAGAAACGCTCGCCTGGCAAGCATTTCCACTCCCCTTCCGTCGGTCAGGTCTGCCCCGACATGAAACTGAACACCGTGGAGAAAATAATCGCCGCTTTGGAGACTTTCGAACCCGCAGTGGAAATGGACGAAGCGCTGCGCAAAAAAGGCTTGCAGCCGTTGGAACGGATGCTGGAATTGGCCGAGGTGAAGACTCATGCGCAACTATGACGTCATCATCATCGGAACGGGTGTTGCCGGACTTTTCGCGGCCCTCAACCTCAGCAGCGACAAACAGATCCTGATCGTCACCAAGGGGACTTTGGAAGACAACGATTCCTTCCTTGCCCAGGGCGGTATCTGCGTCCAGCGCGACGAAACGGACTTCGAGCCATTCCTGGAGGACACGCTGCGTGCCGGCCACTACGAAAACAACGAAGCCGCGGTTTCAATCATGATCAATTCTTCACAGAATATCATCGATGATCTGATCGCGTTGGGCGTGGCTTTCGACAAAAAGGGAGAAGGCTTCTCCTACACCAAAGAAGGCGCCCACTCCCGGGCCAGGATTTTGCACTGCAAGGATATGACCGGCAAGGAAATCAACAGCAAACTGATCGCACGCGTGAAAGAGCTGAAAAATGTGAGTATCCTTGAAAGCAGCACGCTTGTCGATCTGTTGGTCGCCGAGGACCGTTGCCACGGCGTTGTGCTCCGCGATCAGTCCGGGAAATTATCCACCGTTTATGCACAGGCCACCCTGCTTGCCACCGGCGGCATCGGCGGCCTGTTCAGCAAATCGACCAACTTCGCGCATCTGACCGGCGACGCCATCGCCATCGCGCTGAAGCACGGCATCCGCGTCAAGGACATGAATTATGTCCAGATCCATCCGACTTCGTTCTACACGGGACGCCCCGGGAAAGCTTTCCTGATGTCAGAATCGCTGCGCGGGGAAGGCGCCATCCTCGTCGGCAAAGACGGCCAGCGTTTCGCCGACGAACTCCTGCCGCGCGACCTGCTGACGAAAGCGATCTACGCCCAGATGGAAAAGGACCGCCTCCCTTATGTCCGGATGCTCCTGAAAGGACATATCGACGGACCGATCGCCGAAAGGTTCCCGGGCATCCATGCCCATTGCCTGCAGGAAGGCTATGATCTCACCGAAGATTACATCCCGGTCGTGCCCGCCCAACACTACTTCATGGGCGGCATCGAAGTCGACCTGCAGAGCAAAACCTCGCTGACGAACCTGTATGCAGCAGGGGAAACGAGCTGCAACGGCGTGCACGGGAAGAACCGCTTGGCGAGCAATTCGCTGTTGGAAAGCTTGGTATTCAGCAAACGCGCCGCCCAAGCCATCGAAGCGGAATTCCAGCTCGCGCTTCCTTATCCGTTTCCCGAACCGGATGCTCGCTCCATCGCGGACGGCTTGGATGAAGCCACAAAAACGTTATTAAAATTAATCGGAATCGAGGAGGAGGCCCATGCAAAGTAATCTGGACCGCCTGATTTTGGCAGCGCTGCAGGAAGATATCCCCACCGAGGATCTCTCGGTCAATGCCATCATCACAGGCTACACTAAAGGAAAAGCCCAACTGTTGTGCAAACAGGATGGCATCATTGCCGGCCTGGACGTCTTCGCCCGGACCTTCGCTCTTCTGGACGACACGACTGAAGTGATTTTGCATTGCCAGGACGGGGATACCGTCAAATCCGGCGAGCTGTTGGCCGAAGTGATCGGCGATATCCGCGTCATCCTGTCCGGCGAACGCACCGCGCTGAATTATCTCCAGCGCATGAGCGGCATCGCCACGCATACCCGCAAGATCGTCGACTTGCTTGAGGGCAGCGGCATCACGCTGCTTGACACCCGCAAGACGACACCGAACAACCGCATTTTCGAAAAATATGCCGTGAAGGTTGGCGGCGGCAGCAACCACCGCTTCAGCCTTTCCGACGGCGTCATGCTGAAGGACAACCATATCGCGGCGGCCGGCGGCATCAAAGAAGCGGTCGCGGCGGCACGGGCCTACGCCTCCTTTGTGCATAAGATCGAAGTCGAAGTGGAAAACCTGGAGATGGTCCAAGAGGCGATTGAAGCGAAAGCCGATATCATCATGCTCGACAACATGACTCCGGCCGCGATGAAGGAAGCCGTCCGCTTGATAGACGGGCGCGCTTTGGTGGAATGCTCCGGCAATCTTACCGCGGATAACATTATCGCATTGCGCGACACCGGAGTGGATTTCCTTTCGTCGGGCGCCCTGACCCACTCTTCGCCGATCCTGGATCTGTCGCTGAAAAACCTGGAACGGATCTGACGGGAAGTTATTGCCATTAAAAAGCAGATAAGCTGTGGAAAAGCCATTCAAAATGGTTTTCCACAGCTTATTCTTTGTCGTCATCCACAAACAGGATGATTTTAGTTCAGGTGTGTCCTCAGAAAGTGATGATCGGCTTCTTGAACAGGCCGTCGATCAGCGCTTGGAGCAAAGCCAGCGGCAGATAGACGATGATGCTCATCATCATCGTTATTTCATACAGCAGGCTGCTCTTTTTGACTGATTTGCCTTTCAAGCGGCTCACGAAGGCACTGAACGCGATGCCATGCGCGTTGCCGACCATGATGGCACGAACGGCACCCAAAATCCCTTTCGCTTTGTCTTCTCCATACAGCGAAACGATCCGGTCCCAGGATTCTTCGGTCGGATAGCCTCTTCTGTCGGCATAATGCTGAGCGAAAAGATACGCGGGCATTTCCTCCATTGGGATTTCGTCAGCGGATCCCGCCAGCAATTGTTGGATTTCTTCCGCAGCCATCCCTTGTTCGAGAGCCATCTTCGTGTGGGCATAGGAGCAGACTTCACAGCCATTCACTTCCGTCACGCCCAACATGATCCTTTCGATAAATTCCGGACTCAATTCTTTTTTCTTTTTGGCCTTGATCATGTACTTCATTGTGCGGATTCCGTCATACAAAATCGTATAGAATTCCCGCACCGAGTATATTTTCTTGTAGAATTCCTGCGCCATTTTTTTCTCCTTTATTCTGGATGCTTCGCCAGATTTGTTAAAAACCATTATACCCCTACAGGTATCAAGAGTAAAGGAACTCCTTTGGATATACTACCCGTTTTTCCAGTTCCACCATTTCAGCTTCTCCGGATCCGGATGCGGTTCGGTCGCATAATAGACGGCGCAGCGGAAAGTATACAGCATGCAAGGATCCTGCCGATGCCCGGTTATCCGATTAAAACGGTCATAGAGTTCCTGCGGATCCTTGTCGCGCAGATCAGCGATTTTGTTTATCCCCAATGAAACAAGGGTAGCCGCCATCTTCGGACCGATTCCGGGGATTTGCTGCAGTTCTTTCATTTGATTTCCTCCTCCATTCGTAACGATACTTTTTTAGTCAAAACCATTGTATCCCTTGCCGCATACGATTGCCAATAATCACGATTTGGTGAAAACACAAAAAACCGGACAGGTTGGGCATCCAACAGAAGCTTTCTGGTGGACGCCCAACCTGTCCGGTTGCAGCATTGTGATTCAGATATAAGCAAAGCAGAAACAAAATACATTTCCTCCACAAGTTCAATATACACCAGTTGTGTAAATTCTATCGAAAAATACTGTCATTTTTTTGTAAAGGCTGCTGTTTGATGGCAAGCTGCCTTACGGCTGCATCGCCCCGAACAGCACGAGCCAAGCAAGGATTGATTTGGCAACCAAGCTCAGCACGATATAGACACGCTCCCCGTAGAGGTAGTCAGCCCATTTGCCGACTTTCTTGTACTGCAGAATCATGTTGATCGGGAACGTGTTGAAGGCGACAAAGTACGAGCCGACGATCGCCCAGACGAACCAAGGCACCTCACCGAAATTGCCGGTCCCGAACATATACAGCAGGATGGCGATCCATGGCGCGATTCCGGCAATCGATCCCCAGATGAACGGCCCCCATTGGATGTTGTCTTTTGAACGGCCCGCATTCAGCTGCTCCATCACGAGCCCAAAAAGATTCATCGTGGCGTTCACGATGAAAATCAGGATGAGCGAAGCGATGTCGTAAATGCCAAACAGGGTCGCGATCAGGATGATCATGATCGAGGAACTGAGTGCGTATTCGAACCAGCGGAACTTATTGATGCCCCTTGCCAAATCGGCGTTATAGATCGCATTCAGATTTTTCGGGATCGAAATCAAGGCATGCGCGATGGCGGAAATGAACAGGAACGAAGCAACAAGGATCCCGAACGGCAAATCGAACAGGACGCGCGAGGCCGTTTCCAGCGAGCGCGTTTCGGGATTGAAAGCCAGATAGAATTGGGTGATTTGTGGGCTGAATTCGGCGATTTTTTGGATGACCGTCGTCGCCAAGAACAGCATTGCGATTCCTTGAACCAAATGCAGTCCGCCCATAATCAGATTGAAGCGCCTCAGTTTTTCTGTCGTGATCTCTTTCATGACAATACACCTTTCTTTCTCCACTGTTTGCTACATTAAACGCCCTAACCGATACCTTATCAGGTGAATATGAAATCTTTCTGTTCACATTTTCCGAAATGGAATAAGGGAAAAAATGATTCTTCCTTGGATAGCCTGTTCCGAGATAAAAGGCTCAAGAAAAGAACGACTATCATAAGAATGCGCTCTGTTATCGCCCAACAAAAAATACTTACCTGCCGGCACCCGATATTCCGATTTTTTCCCTTCTGTTTGCTTGAAATAAGGTTCCTCCAGTCTTTTGCCGTTGACGTAAACGGTGCCATCACTGTCACAGATGATATGGTCATACGGAAATCCGATGACCCTTTTTACCAACGTATCTTTAAGCTCCTCGGAATAAAAAACAAGGATGTTTCCTCTTTTGATTTCCATTGCGTTGTGGATGCGCAGTGTGATTCCCCAATCCTTTGGCCGCAGGGCGGGAAACATCGAATCGGACTGCACCACTGTCAGGAAAAACAGATGTTTCCGGACGAATCCAGCGGCCAAAATGGCGGCAACAATCAGTGAAATATACAGAACGCCCTGTTCCCAATCAGTGCGGGTGAGCAGCATGGCCATGATCGTGTTTATGTGCATGGTGCTCACCTTCCACCGTTTTGAAGAAATCGACATAAGCCTCTATGTAGGCTCTCCCAGCTTCCACATCATCCACATCGAATGCTTTCAATGACAAAGCTTTTTGGTATTTTCCTTCCAGTTCATGAAGCTCTTCATGGGACATCAGCCCCTCCAATGGGGATAAGTTCCCCACTTCCATACATTTGTCGGCTGCGGCAACTTTCTCATCGATGGGGGTTCCCGAAGGTTTCAATCCTTCATAGAAGGCGCCTTCCCCGGCCCGATGAATTCTGACCAAATTTTGAAGGAAATACCTGTCAGCCAATTCCTTTGCATCCGGCCCGAGTGTCCTGACCTTGCAGCTCAAGGCAAAGATTTCCTTCAGCTCTTCTTCATGCTCCGGAAGGATCCATTTTACCGCATAATTGATGTTGCAGGTCTCCAGTGCTCGCTTTCCGTCAACAGCTGTAGGTCCATCCATGGTGTCACAATGTGCTTTTGCTTTCACAGGCACAACAAGAACGCTGAAAAATACAATGGCTGCCATTACCAGCATCAGTTCCATTTCATTTTCCTCCTTCTCGCAAATACTACAAAAATGATTTTCACCCTGCTCCAACCTCATCTTTACCTTCATTATAGGCCAACAGCCAGAGTCTGGCTAATCGAGAGGTCCATCGGGATCTCCCATCTTTTCCATCTGGCGGTCGTGGAACGGGCCGAACAGAAACACCGCCAGGCTAGCGCCGACCAATGCCCAAATCATATCCCAAATGCTGTCGAAGGCGTCCCCTTGCGTCCCCATAACGGCATCGGCGGGCACATCCATAATTTTGACGATCGCAAATTCGCTTAGCTCATAAGCTGCACTGAAGCCGAGGCAAGAGAGGAGGACGATGAGCAGCAGCACCTTGCTCTTCCTGACGTAGCCGCCCCGCAGCAGGAATTCCTTGGCCAGAAACGCCGGCACGAAGCCTTGCGCGAAATGCCCCACCCGGTCGAAGTAATTGCGCTCCCAGTCGAACTGTTCCTTCCATTGATTGAACAAAGGATTCTGGGAATAGGTAAAGTGCGCGCCGTACACCAACAGCAAAGCATGCAGAAAAGCCATCACATACACAAAGGTACTGAAACGGAACTTCCGGTAAGTCACAACCAGCAAGAAAACGAGCAGGAGCGCAGGCGTCATCTGGCCCATCCAAGCCAGCCGATCCAATGGACGGATGGCTGAAAAAATGTAGGCGATGATGAAAAGCAACAGAAGGATTATATGCAAGGGTTCCGCCTTTTTGCGACTGTCGACCATCCTTTCCGCCCCCTTTCTGCCTACGTGCTAGTTCTGGGCCCGCTTCGCAACCTGATCCAGATACAGTGGCATGTCGAACTTGCGCTTCAGGCCTTTGTCGTTCATAAAACGGACATTCCCGAAGATGGCCCGTTCCCCCCACGGCCGGTCGTGCTTGCCGAAGCACCAGCTCACCCCGGCGAAACCGTTCGGATCGCGGCCGTCCAGCAGATACTTGTTGTTCAGATAAATGGCTTTGCGGTAGGCTTCCTCAGGCGTGCTGCTCCACTCCAGGATTTTTTTGGCCCAATACATGCGCATGTATCCGTGCATTTTCCCGGTCAGGTTCATTTCCAGTTGGGCAGCATTCCAATAACCGTCATGGGTCTTGGCCGCTTCCAGATCCTCAAGGGAGTACAAATATTCGCGTTCATCCGCCAAATGCTTGGCCAGCGTCTTCTTGGCCCAATCCGGCACGGCTGCGAAGGAATCGTATTGTTCGTTGTAGTAAACGAAATTGACGGCCAGTTCCCTTCTGACGACAAGTTCCTCAAGGAAAGACTGTTGGCTTTCGCTGTCCATTCCCATCAGCCTGCGGTAAATATAGAGCGGCGAAATCTGGCCGAAATGCAGATACGGGCTCATGTTGGAGGTGAAGGATTCACCAGGGCGGTTCTTGCGTTCGCTGTACCCTGCCAATTTGTGTTCGATGAAATCCTCCAGCCAGCGCTTGGCTTCCGAAGTTCCGCCGACATAATCCGCAACGCGCGGGACACTGCGGTCGATATTTAATCCGGCCAAAGCCGCTCCGGTATCCGAAACGTCATATGCCTCGAACGGAAGTTCCAATACGACAGACTGATGATTGCAGATGGTCTCCTCCAGGGGCGCCAGGCATTGCGGCAAGACTTTCTTCACTTTCGAACGCAAGGTCGCGGCGGAATACTCCTCTTTCGGAGAAGCCAGCTCGACCGGGACGACGACATTACTTTCGACTTGAACGACGGCGCATTCGGCACCCTCGGCCAAGGCAGCACGCCATTGCCGCTCGATCCGGAGATAGCCGCGGTCCACCACCAACAGGGCCGCCAGTCCGGATAGCTCCAGAGCTCCATTTTCCGGCGATATTTTCCGGATCAGCAGCTGGATGCCGCGCTGCTCCAAGACCGCCTTCGTTTCCTTCAGCCCTTCCAGCATGAAGGCGTAGTGGCGTTCATTGGCTTCCGGAAAACCGTCCGTGATCCCGAAATAGACAATCAATGGCTTCTCCAGCCGGTTAGCCTGGCGGATCGCATATTCCAGAGCATGGTTGTACTCCGCACGCTGCGAACTCTGCATCCAGTAGACTACATAAGGTTGGTCCTCCACTAAGTTCTTATCGTTCAGTTGTTTGATTCTTTCTTCCATGATCATTCGTTTCCCTCGCATTTCTTCACGTTTATTCTTACACATATTATAGAACATCACACCCATTCCGACTATTTTTGCGAATCGGGTATCAAAGGAATAGGTGCTTTATTGCTTGCCCTTCACTGAATAGATGCGCAAAAAAGCTGACTCCGTTCTTCGGAATCAGCTTTTTTAGTTCGGAATCATCGCGCTCTTACATATTATTACGGATTTGTTCAGCTAATGCTTCGTATGCATCATCCGTTAAGGTCACGCGGCCTGGGTTCATGTCGAAAGTCGAGCCCCATTCGAAGGAGTCGTCTTTGTATTTCGGCACTAAGTGGAAATGCAGGTGCTTGCCGGTATCACCGTAAGCGCCGTAGTTCACTTTTTCAGGGTTGAACGCTTTGTGCAACGCGTTCGCAACTTTGGCGACGTCGGCGAAGTAGCCGTTGCGTTCCTCATCCGTAATGTTAACCAATTCGCTCACGTGGTCTTTGTAGGCAACGATCACACGTCCTTTGTGGCTTTGTTCTTTAAAAACGTATACTTTGCTGTATGGCAGTTCACAGCAAGGGTAGCCGAAAGCCAACACCATTTCGCCTTCCATGCAATAGGCGCAATTTTCATCTTTCATCAACACAGACCTCCTAGAAATATACTTTCGGTTCATTATAGCACTTTTAAGCGCCTACATTTTGTCCATAACCCAACAGTATTGCGTACAAAATGTGAACACACTGACGATACCGGTCATGGATCATCGCTCGCTGAACATAATGAACAGCGCTAAAGCCACACCGCATAGGAAGGCTAAATATGAGTGCTCCTTGTCGTGCTCCTCCGCTTCCGGCAACAGGTGTGCGGCTGAAACATAGATCAACACCCCGACCGCAAAACCAAGGGCAAGTCCAAGAAAGGTATCGTTCAGTCCAGCTACAAATGGATACGCAATGAAAGCTCCGATTGGGGTCGTCAGTGCTGCAACCAGAAAGGCATAGAGGATAGCCCTTTTACCGTTCACACCGGCTTTCACTAACGCTGAAAAGGTAATCGCACCTTCAGCAAACTCATGCACAACCAAGCCGATCCCCGCCATCACACCTGTAGCCGTACTAATGCTGAAAGCAACGGCGTAGATGATGCCGTCCACAAAGGAATGGATCCCAATGCCTTCCAGCGCGACGATACCGAAAGCCAACTCGGCTTGTTGCGTCCTGTGTTTGATGAGTTTGTTGCTGAAGAACATGAAAATGAACCCCGCCAATGCCGCCAGCCCCGCATCTGCATTTTTCTCGAGTGCTTCCGGAAAAGCAATAATCAACGGGGAGGCGATCAGGACGCCGGCCGCAAAACACATGAAATACTCGATATTCCGGTCGACCCACTGTTTATTTTTGTAGATGACCCAAATTCCGATGCTATTCACGATCATGGCACTCAGGGCAAATAACGCAACCAGATAGAATGTGCTGTCTGTAACCATAATTCCACTCCCTGACTCATCCATTCCACACAAGAATCACTCTTCCTAATAACCAAAGTAAGCCAGAATTGTCTCCAGAACTTGGTAATCTGGGATATAACCATATCCCGCGGATTGATCTTCACTGATACTGAAAGGCGCTGATCCGATGAGCGTTTCCTGATGGAGGATGGTCCCGGTAGCCCTGTCCAGTATGGTTATGTGGACATAGCGCGTATAGACAACCGACTATACAACGCATTTTGTAACCGCTCTATTTCGTTCTCATTATAACATATCACGAGCGCCTGAATCGCGTGCGGCTGCATCTGATGCACTGAAAAAAGACCATACAGAAGTCCCTTTCCAAGGATGTCTGTATGGCCTTACTGATTGTTTATTTACCCAAACGGTCCGGCATCATGAATTCCATGAAGCCCCAGACGCCGTTCGCAAGCAACAGTTCTTCGCGGTCGTAGTGGGATATTGCTTGGCGGATCAGCTCGTCCTTTTTGTCGAGGGCTTTCGCGCCCCAATGCGGATCGATCAGCAAAGCCCGTCCGACGGCAACAAGCTCCGAATTTTCCAGTACTTGCTCCGCATCCACGCTCGTGCGGACGTCACCGACACCGACCAACAGCACGCGTCCGTTGATCAGTTCATGAATGTACGCCATCATGCTTTTCTCTTTATGATCCTCCGAAACGGAAACGAGTTGGCTGTCACGCAAGGAAATATGCAGATAGTCCAAGCCTTTGTCGGCCAATTGGTCCACCAGGAACAGCGTATCGGCAAAACGGATGCCAGGATTTTCGTATTCCTCGGGTGAAAAACGGTAACCGACGATAAAGTTCTCGGCGCCTGATTCATCCACGACTGCCGTCACTTCATCAACCAATTTGTCGATGAAACGGAATCTCTTTTCCAGGCTGCCGCCCCATTCATCCTCCCGGCGGTTGGAGTGCGGCGAGAAGAATTGTTGCAACAAATAAGTATTGGCGCCGTGCAGTTCCACACCGTCAAAGCCGGCTTCGATCGCGCGACGGGTAGCGGCTTTGAAGTTTTCGATCAAGTCCAGTATTTCGTCTCCGGCCAATGCTCTCGGCGTTTCCGCATTCGGTCTTTCGGCAGCGATCGCACTCGGCGCCACTGGCTGCACGCCACGCAAGACGCTGGAATCCGTCATGCGTCCGCCGTGGAAAATCTGCAGGATGGCTTTCGTTCCGTCCTTCTTGATGGCCGCCGCCAGTTTGCTCAGGCCCGGGATGAACACATCGGAAGCGACGCTCAATTCGCCTTCCCAGCCCTTGCCGTCGCTCTGCACATTCGCCGCGCCTGTGATGACCGCGCCGATTTCGCCGGAACGGAGTGCGTAGTAATTGATTTCGTCGGATGTCACGACACCGTCATAGAAACTCATCTTTGTTGTCATCGGCGCCATCATGATGCGGTTCTTCAGCTCAAGGCCGCGTTTGAAAGTCAGTTTGCTGTTCATTGTTGACATATTTTTCTCTCCCCTTGGATCGCTTTATTTCATTCTACCGAGCCTGCCTGAAATTACCTAACAGAATGCTCGGTTTTTTAAAATTGCATGCGCATGCATACATTTTATTACAAGTCATTATTTTTTGCAAGAGCTGCGCTTTTGAAAGTAAATCTTCAGAAAAAAAAGACTGCCATCATGCAAAAAAAAACTGCGAAGAAGGCAGCACGCCCGCCTCCGCAGTCTGTATCCATTATTGCCTGTTCCGGAATTCCGATCAGTAGTCCGTCTGTGTGCTGATGGAACTCCAGTCCTCGATTTCCTGCAGTCTCTCTTTCATTTCGGCGGACACGATTTTGACGGCATCCGATCCCAGCAACAAGCGTTTCGGAAGGGTTTCTTTCTGGATGGTTTCGTAAATGACTTCCCCCGCCTTGTCCGGATCGCCGGGCTGATCCTGGTTGTCGACGATGTTCTCTTTTCTCGTTTTCCAGGCTGTTTCGGCGTAATCCCCGATCTGCTGCTGCGTCCCTTTCAGGGAAGTGTCGTAGAATTTGGTGCGGAAGGCGCCGGGTTCCACGGTCATGACTTTGATCCCCAATGGCACGACTTCCTTCATCAGGCCGTCCGTCATCAGTTCCAAAGCGGCTTTGGATGCGGCGTAATAGCCGGAACCGACACCGGAACGGGCTGCGGCAATCGAGGAAACATTGATGATGGCGCCGTTTTTCTGCGCCCGCATGTGCGGCAGCACTTGCTTGATCAAGGCGATCGGGCCGAAGAAATTCGTCTCGAACAGCAGATCCACACTGTCCTCTTCGCCTTCTTCGACGGAGGAACGGTAGCCGTAACCTGCATTGTTCACCAGAATATCAACCCCGCCAAACTTGTCCTCCGCCGCTTTCACGGCCTTCGCGATGCTCGCTTTGTCTGTGATATCCAAAGCTATTGAAATGGCCGTATCAGGGTAATCTGCGATGATATCCGCCACTGTAGAAATATCCCGTGCAGTCACGACCGCATTCTCCCCATGCTTTAAAACTGCCTTTGCAATCCCTCTGCCGATGCCGCTTGAGCAGCCTGTAATCAACCATGTTGTCATATTGTTTCCTTCCTTTCCGAAGCTGTTTGTTTTGATCATCGCGCCCTAATGCAAAAACAAAAGCGCCCTTCGCGTTACAGGAAGAAGTATACACCTTGGAGTGCGCTCCAAGGGAAGCATTTTTATATGTTTTTGGTAAATATCCGGGAAATGTGCATGCTGCGCATGGCGGAAAACCCTCGGAGAAAGACTGTACTCCGGTGAAACCGGCCTCGCCGAAGTTCAGGATCTGCATTCAGTCTGTTCTCCGGTGAACGGGGCTTCCCCGGAGATGGGCGTATTTTCAGCGCTGTCCTCCGGTTAGCACAGCTTCCCCGGAGTTGGAGTCCGATTTCTCGCCGTCCTCCGGCGAACCTGGACTTCGCCGGAGGTCCCGGACTTCGCAAATGATTGGATCATTCAACTGCAAATAACGCGGAACAGGCAGCCTGCCCATCCCGCGTTTCAAATCCTGTTCTAATCCAATTCCATCGGTTTGATCTTGCGCACGACATCAAGGATCGTGCCGTCGCGTGCTTCCACGATGGCAACGACATCGTCTTCCCATTCTAGGTCGTCCGGCGTGCCGATCATGCTGTAGGCTTTTTCCTGCAAAGATTCGATGGTGACATGCTTGATGCCGGCCTCGTCCAAGTAGCCGATGATGTCTCCGCGCAGCGGATTGACGGCGATGCCGTAGTCCGTGACCAGCACGTCCACACAGTCGCCCGGCGTCGTTACCGTAACGACATCCTTGCAGACGGTCGCCATGCGGCCGCGCGTCAATGGCGTCACGATGATGCAGCACTTGCTTCCGGCAGCCGTATCCGGGTGTCCGCCCGGAGCGCCGCGCAGCACGCCGTCGGAACCAGTGATGACGTTCACGTTGAAGTTCGTGTCGATTTCAAAGCGGACAGGACAACGAAATCCAGCTTGTTGACGTAAGCGCCCTTGTTGGCCGGGTTCGCGTATTCGCTCAGGTCGATTTCGACGTGGTTCGGATTCTTGAAAATGTGATCGATGGCGCCCTGATCGAAATCCTGTGTATCCAGGATGCGGCCGACCAGACCTTTATCCATCAGATCGCAGATTGCTTTGCTGGTACCGCCCAATGCGAAACTCATCTTGATGCCCTTTTCAAGCATGTGTTTTTCCAGGAAGCGGTTGACGGCCAGTGAAGGCCCGCCGACCCCTGTCTGGAACGAAAAACCGTCCTTGAAGTAAGGGTTAGCCGCGATGACGTTCGCGACATTTTCGGCCATCATCAGTTCGCGCGGATTGTCGGTCATACGCGCCTCTTTACTGGAGATTTTTGTCGCATCGCCGACTTCATCAACCACGCAGACGCAGTCCACATCGATGGATGAAATCGAGGACGGCAAATTCGGATAAGCGACGATCGTGTCCGTCACGATGACGACATGATCCGCGAAATGTGTGTCGTGGATCGCAAAGCCGAGCGAGCCGCAATTGTTCTTGCCGCCGATGCCGCTTGAGTTGCCGCAGCAATCGGATGACGCAACCGCCAGGAACGCGATATCGATGTGCACATCTCCCGTTTCGATGGCGCGCGGACGGCCACCGTGGCTGCGAATGATGGCCGGCGTCTTCAGTTTGCCTGCCGAGATGACTTCGCCGATGCGGCCACGGACGCCTGAAGTCTGCACACCGATGATTTTGCCTTGTTCGATATAGTCGGCAAAATTATCCTGGGCGTTGCCCAATGAAGTGGCCGCCACTGTGATGTCCTTCAAGCCCATATCTTCGATCAGTACTTTCGCGACCATGCTCGCGACATAATCCCCTTCGCGGAATTCCGTATGGAACGAAAAGGTCATGCCGTCGTGCGCTCCGCACTTTTCGCAAGCCTCGCGGATACTTTGGACGATTTTGCTCTCTTGCGGCGTTTCATAGCGGCGTGTCCGCGGCGTAGCCTTCTGGAAATACTTGCCGTCCATATAGCCCTTGCCTTGATAAACTTCTTTTCCTTCACTCAACAACTGGTCCGGAATTTCTCTTCCTACTGCATTTTCCATTGATGAACCCACTTCCTTTCCTGTCTTTTATAAATCGCCTTTGTAGACGCCGCAGGCTTTCGCCAGCGCGATGATCCGTCTTGCATCCTCGAAGAACGGGATGTCGATCATTTTGCCGTCAACCGTGTAGACTCCGACCCCGGAATCCGCCTGCTCATCGAATGAGCGCACCAATTTTTCGGCATAGGCGATCTCTTTTTGCGTCGGGGCAAAAGTGTCATGCACAAATTGGATTTGTTTTGGACTGACGATGGATTTGCCGTCGAAGCCCATTTTGTGGTTTTGGATCACTTCCGCTTTGAAAGTTTCCATATCGTCGATATTCGGGAACATGGTGTCGAAGCACATCACACCTGCCGCACGCGCCGCCAACAGCATCTGTCCCCTTGCGGTCAGCATTTCGATGCCGCCTTCTTCGATCTGGACGTGCATGCTCTTGCGGAAATCCCCTCCGGAGATGGCGCAACCGAACATGCGGGGAGAAGCGCTGACGATTTCGTAGGCGTTCAGGATGCCTTTCGGGCTCTCAAGCGCAGCCATCAGCAGCGTCCGGCCTTCTTCGACCCCGAATTCGCGTTCAGCCGCCAGAACATGCTCTTCAACGGTCAGGACATCCTGCGCGCTTTCGCATTTCGCGATGCGGATGCCATCAGCGCCGGCCGCGACGACGCACCGGATATCTTCCTGCCAATGCGGCGTATCCAAGCCGTTGATGCGGACGATGACTTCCGTGTCGCCGTAATCGACCGATTTCAGGGCATTGTACAACGAGAATCTGGCCGAATCCTTCTGGTTTTCCGCAACGGCATCTTCCAGATCCAGGATGATGCTGTCGCTTCCGTAAATGTAAGCGTCCTTGATCAGCCCTGGTTTTTGCGCATTCATGAACATCATGGTGCGGCGCAGGCGCACTTTTTGCGGTGTTGGACGTTTGATCATTTTACGACCCCTCCCCAAGGAATATTTTTCTCCGATGCTTCGCCGCTGCGGAACACGGCGCATTCCACCCGGGCCTTGATGGTGCAATCCAAAGCACCCTTGTCGACCACGTTGACTTTCGCATTTTCCACCCCGAGGTTTTCCAATGTCTGAAGAACGGTCGCCTTGATCTGTTTGCCGTACTGGTTCATGACGCTGCTCTGAACGGTCAGGCGGATGCCTGCATTTGAAGGCTCGATGCTGACTTGGGCATCGCTCGACTCCAATGTCCCGGCTAATCCTGTTTTTTTGATTTCCATTGCTTTGCTCCTTTTCCTTTTGCTTGTCCCAACAATCACTCTACTTCCTGCCCCTATTACACAACTTTTTCAGCCGGATGTAAAAGTCTCGATTTTCATGCATAACCATTCCGATATGGAATGATTTCAACTATCGTTTTTTGTGCGGAATGAGCTATAATGATTAGCGAAAGAACGGTTACAAATGGAGACTATACACTACTCCAGTAATTCGTTAGTAGTATTAAAATAATTATTTTTCCATTCCGATATGGAATCATCCAACAAATCTCCGAAAGGAAGGTGCACCCATGGATGAAAGAGATTTTGAACTGCTGATCACCTTGAACGATACCAAAAACATCACGCACGCAGCCGATAAACTGTTCATTTCCCAGTCCTCCCTCTCGAAACGCATCCGCGCCATCGAGGAGGAACTCGGCATCTGCCTGATGCTCCGGTCCAGGCAAGGCATCCATTTCACGCCTGAAGGGGAAGAAGTCCTCCGCCGCAGCAAAGAGGCCGCCGATCAGCTGAAAAGGATGCGCGCCACTCTCGATGCACAGAAAGACTACATCTGCGGCACGCTCCGGGCAGGCGTATCAATCAATTATGCCCTTTATGCACTACCCGATGTCCTGGCCGACTATTGCCAGCGTTACCCGCATGTGAATACACACGTCACGACGGACCAGAGCCGCAAACTGTATCTCCAGATACTGAACGGCACGATCGACGTCGCCATCCTGCGCGGGGAATACGAATGGAAAAGCAATAAATTGCTGCTGTCGCGCGAGAACATGTGCGTCATCCGTTCGGTGCCGGACAAGGACCGCAGGCTTCAGGAACTGCCCTACATCGGACGGAATTCCGATGCCGAGTCGGAACGGGAAATGGGCCAATGGATGCACGAGAACGGACTGCATCCGAAAAACTACAGCATCCACGTCGATAACCTTTCCACCTGCGTAGAGATGGTCAAACGCGGACTGGGCTGGGCGATTGTTCCGGAAATCTGCCTGAAGGACTTCGACGGACACGCCGAACCGCTTTCCTTCGCCAACGGAGAGCCGTTTGTGCGCTCCACCTATATCCTCTATACCGAACAAGCCCTGAAGCTGCCGCAGGTCAAGGCGTTCGTGGATCTGATCAGAAAAAACTAAGCAAGGAGAGAACAACATGTCAGATTACAGCATTTCCCGCATTTTTCCGAAAGATTCAGCCGGCAACAAAAAAGTCGATCTGCTTTTGGAATCGGAAGGCATCGCCCGCGACAAAAATCTCGATTATACCTGCGGCATGTATGATGAGAAGATGAACATCATCGCCACCGGCAGCTGCTTCGGCAACACGCTGCGCTGCCTGGCCGTCAGCAAGGACCATCAAGGCGAAGGCCTGCTGAACGAAATCATCACCCATCTCATCAACGTGCAGTTCGAGCGCGGCAACATCCATTTGTTTGTGTACACGAAGACCGACACCGCCAAATTTTTCGGCGATTTGGGCTTCTACGAAATCGCCCGCGTGGAGGATCAGGTCGTCTTCATGGAGAACCGCAGGACCGGTTTTGCTGATTACCTGGACAATCTGGCCGCAGATAAGATCGATGCACCGAAAACGGCCGCTATCGTCGTCAACGCGAATCCGTTCACTTTGGGGCATCAGTATCTGATCGAAAAAGCCGCAGCGGAGAACGATGCGCTACACATCTTCATCGTCAGCGAGGATGCCAGCCTTGTGCCTTTCGATGTCCGCAAGAAGTTGGTCATGGCCGGGACTGCCCACCTCCAAAACGTCCGCTATCACGACAGCGGGCCGTACATCATCAGCAGCGCCACCTTCCCGAGCTACTTCCTGAAGGACGATGTGTCCGTCATCAAAGGCCAGGCGATGATCGACTTGGCCATCTTCGAAAAGATCGCCGCGAAGCTGGGGATCAACCACCGCTACGTTGGGGAGGAGCCGACGAGCCAGGTCACGAACCTCTACAATGAAATCATGCAGAAGGAATTGCCGAAATCCGGCATCGCCTGCACGGTTGTCCCGCGCAAAGAATCCGGCGGCCGCGCCATCAGCGCTTCGACTGTGCGCAAAGCCATCCAGGACGGTGATTTCGCAAAATTCAAAAATCTCGTCCCGCAGACTACCTACGATTTCTTCATGAGCGAAGAGGCAAAACCGGTGATTGATCGCATCAAAAAGGCGGAAAATGTCATTCATTATTGAAACAAAAAAGACGCCCCGGGGCGTCTTTTTTGTTTCAATAGGCTTTTCGGATAAGGATGCATCAGTGCGGGAAGGCGATTTCCGCCAGTGTCCATAGTATGATCACAAGCCCGACCGGAATGGACAGCAGCGTCAGCAAGGCTCTGTCCTTGTGTTTGATGACTGCTATCAAGCCCATGATGAAACCGACCACACCCATCACCGCAAGGACCGGTGTCGGCAACGGCAATCTGATGGTTGCTCCCAAGGCCGTCATTTTGATGGCCATCAGTACGATGAAAGCCAACGTCAACCCTGCTGCCCACTTCCCTGTTGTTGTTTTGGACCATATCTGCATTTTCATGATAAGTTCCTCCTATTCTTGTTCAGGGTAAAATGCTTCATCAGGTAAACTGCCGTTTATTGCATCAGGATTTGCCTCAAGAATTAGATTCAGGTACTCTTCCACTGTTGATTTGGAACTTACAGCATCCAGATAAATCAAATTGCTTCGGGAAATCACTCCCTCTGCTTGCTCTTTCGTAATTCCCATTTCATGTTTATCCACCAATTCCGCCGTTTCAGCCGGATTACTGTTGACCCAATCGATGGAATCCTTATAATCCGCGACAAACAAGCCCCATTCCTCTGCTCTATCAATAGGGATTTCCTTCTTCACGATCAAGCAGGTCAAAGGCAAGGACATTCCATTCCCATTAACTTGCATCCATTCATCCTGGATATCCAAAGCAATGGCGAAGTCATCATTTTCACCCAATAAGTCGGTCACCCAAGGCTCCGCTAACAATATCAGCTCGCTGCTTGCGGCGTTTTCGACTGCGGTTTCCGAACTTGAAGCATAGGTCAGCGTCACATCAGCATCCGTATTGAGGCCGCTCCGTTCCAACAGTTTCCTGATCACAACTTCCGCCACCGATTTCTCCCCTGCAAGCGTGATGACTTTGCCTCTCAGATCAGCAACCCCTTTGATTGAGTCATCCGTTGACAACAAATACAGATACCCGCCCGTATTGACTGCCGCCAATTGGTATCCGGCACCCTCATGATAGAGCTTCGCAGCAATTTCTGTGGGTACAACTGCTATGTCCGCTTGACCTTCCAACAGTTTCGCATAAAGCGTTGCCTCATCCTCCTCGAAAGAGTAGTACACGGTGTCACCCAACCTCACCGGCGGATCGAGGCCTGGTTCCATTGCCTTGACCAACCCAAGAGCCCCTGGACCTTTAAGGGCCATAACCGTAAGACTGGCTGAACCCGCTTCTTCATATGCCTTTTCCCATGAACTGCACCCAGCCAACAACAGGATCATCAATTGCATCACACTCATCCATAAACGTTTCATGGGCTTTCCCTCCGCTGCAAACCAATAGGCATTACCGGTTAAACGCACCCGGTTCTCTGTAGCTTCATTATATCACTCCACATAGAAATCGCGGTCCAATCCACTTCGTTGGCGCTATACTTTTTCAGGCAAGAAAATTTCCGCCACCGAATACAGCGCGGCTTTCCCGGCGATCAGCACGCGGTCCTTTTCCATACGGCAATACAACTCCCCTGTGCGTTGCGAGGCCTGGAAAGCATGGAAATCCGTTTTGTGCATTTTTTCAGCCCACAACGGGATCACATGGCAGTGGCCGGATCCGCAGACGGGGTCTTCCCACACGCCCAGTTTCGGCGCGAAGCTGCGCGTCACACAGTCGTAGTCCTTGCTTTTTGCCGTAAGCTGCAGCAGCAAGCCGTTCAGATTCCCCACTTTTTCCTTGTCAGGCGCGGCTTGGATGACCTGATCCTCGTTCTCCAGCACACACACCAAGTCGCGGCCCATCCAGGCCTCCAACGGGCGGAAGCCGATTGCTTCCTCCATTTCGGCCGTGACCGGCACCCGCTTCAACTTGTAGGCCGGCATATCCATTTCATACAGATCTCCTTTCCGCTCCACCGTCAGCACCCCGCTCAAAGTGTAAAAAGATACCACATCCCGCTTCGGCTCGAAGAACCGCAGCAGGACGTACGCGGTGGCAAGCGTCGCGTGGCCGCACAAGTCGATTTCCCCGCCCGGCGTGAACCAGCGCAGATCGTAGTCCTCCCCGTTGCGCACCGTGAAGGCCGTCTCGGAAAGATTGTTTTCCTTTGCGATTTCCTGCATCAAATCAGCGGGCAGCCATTCGTCCAACACGCATACGGCGGCTGGATTCCCCTTGAAAACCGTATCCGTAAAAGCATCCACAACATAACATTTCATATCCAAAACCCCAATCCAGTATTATTACGCGACAAGCCCCGCTCATTCACTTGGCCTTGCGTCTTTTATCATTTTCCGCCAGAAGACTCCCACCTCTAGGAATGAAAAGGGCACAGCCCAATGAGTAGGTGGGAGATGAATGGCGGTAGGCGTCAGCCTATTCTTTTCGAAAAATCTTGTTGTTAA
>Ga0194138_10000081_pt1 | contig 45951 bp, 43 predicted proteins | sample TARM_MetaG_T2_14_FD_134022 | JGI IMG/M metagenome (GOLD analysis project Ga0194138, IMG submission 134022) | Freshwater microbial communities from Pennsylvania, USA, analyzing microbe dynamics in response to fracking - TARM_MetaG_T2_14 (version 2) | ecosystem: Environmental > Aquatic >...
GACGATGAGCTTCCCGGTGCCCGGCACCGGGAAGCTCATCGTCGGCGCGTGGAAGCCGAAGTCCATCAGGCGCTTGGCGATGTCTTCGTTGCTGATGCCCGATTCCTTCTGCAGCGGGCGGATGTCGAGAATGCACTCGTGCGCCACCAGGCCGTGCGCGCCCGTGTAGAGCACCGGGTAGTACGGCGCAAGACGCTTGGCCACGTAGTTGGCCGTCAGGATAGCCGTCTCGGTGGCGGCGGTCAGGCCCGCGGCGCCCATCATCGCGATGTACATCCACGAGATCGGCAGGATCGACGCAGAGCCGAACGCCGACGCCGACACGTTGCCGATGTTCTGGCTGGCATCTTCACCCGACGCCGCGCGGCCGGGCAGGAACGGCGCGAGGTGTGCGCCCACGGCCACCGGACCAACGCCCGGGCCGCCGCCGCCGTGCGGAATGCAGAACGTCTTGTGCAGGTTCAGGTGCGAGACGTCGCCGCCGAAGTGGCCCGGCGCGGCCGTGCCGACCATGGCGTTCATGTTCGCGCCGTCCACGTAGACCTGACCGCCGTGGCTGTGCACGATCTCGCAGACGCGCTTCACGCCTTCCTCGAACACGCCGTGCGTGGACGGGTAGGTGATCATGATCGCCGCGAGGTTCTTGCTGTGCTCGGCCGCCTTCTTCTCCAGGTCGGCCAGATCGACGTTGCCGCACTCATCGCACGCCACGACAACGACCTGCATGCCGGCCATCTGCGCCGATGCGGGGTTCGTACCGTGCGCCGACGATGGGATCAGGCACACGTTGCGGTGCGCTTCACCGCGGCTGGCGTGGTAGGCGTGAATGATCAGCAGACCGGCGTACTCACCTTGCGAACCTGCGTTCGGCTGCAGGCTCACGGCCGCGTAGCCGGTGGCGGCGCACAGCATCTGCTCGAGCTGGTCGATCATCTCGCGGTAGCCGACGGTCTGGTCGGCCGGCGCGAACGGGTGGATGTTCGAGAACTCGGGCCACGTCACCGGCAGCATTTCTGCGGTGGCATTGAGCTTCATGGTGCACGAGCCCAGCGGGATCATCGTGCGGTCGAGCGCGAGGTCCTTGTCGGCCAGGCTGCGCAGGTAGCGCAGCATTTCGTGCTCGGAATGGTGTGCGTTGAACACCGGGTGCGTCAGGTACGCGCTCTGGCGGATGAGCGAGGCCGGATACGCATCGGCCACGCCCGCTTCGGTCTGGTCGAAGTCCGGTGCGGCGGCGTGGGCGGCATGCGCGAAGACTTCCCACAGCGCAACGACGTCCGCGCGTGTGACCGTCTCGTCCAGCGAGATGCCCAGTCGCGCATCGTCGATCTGGCGCAGGTTGATGCCGTGCGCCTGTGCTGCGATGTGCAGGTTCGCGGTGCGCGGGCCGGTGGCGACGGTCAGCGTGTCGAAGAACGCGTCGGATTCCAGCGTGTAGCCGATCGCACGCAGGCCGGCTGCCAGCGTGGCGGTCAGGCGATGCACGCGCTGGGCGATGCGCTTCAGGCCTTGCGGGCCGTGGTAGACGGCGTACATCGACGCCATCACGCCCAGCAGCACCTGCGCGGTACAGATGTTCGAGGTGGCCTTCTCGCGGCGGATGTGCTGTTCGCGCGTTTGCAGAGCGAGGCGGTAGGCCGGATTGCCTTGCGCATCGATCGTCACGCCGACCAGTCGGCCGGGCATCGAGCGCTTGAACGCGTCGCGCACGGCCATGTAGCCGGCGTGCGGGCCGCCGAAACCGAACGGCACGCCAAAACGCTGCGTGTTGCCGATCACGACGTCGGCACCCCATTCGCCCGGCGCGGCCAGCAGCGTGAGTGCCAGCAGATCGGCGGCGGCCACGACCAGACCGCCGGCGGCGTGCACGGCATCGGTCAGGGCCTGGTACGTCGCCAGATCGCCCAGCAGCGCACCGTTGGCGCCCGGGTATTGCAGCAGCACGCCGAACGCGTCGTGCTTGGCCGCGTCGGCCGCCGGGCCGGTCACCACTTGCACGCCGATCGGCTCGGCGCGCGTGCGCACGACTTCCAGCGTTTGCGGCAGCACGTCGTCGGCCACGAAGAACACGGTCGACTTCGATTTGCCAATGCGCTGCAGCAGCGTCATGGCTTCGGCAGCGGCGGTCGCTTCGTCCAGCATCGACGCATTGGCGATGTCCATCGCCGTGAGGTCGATCACCATCTGCTGGAAATTCAGCATCGCCTCCAGGCGGCCCTGCGAGATTTCCGGCTGATATGGCGTGTACGCCGTGTACCAGGCGGGGTTCTCGAGAATGTTGCGCAGGATGACGCCCGGCGTATGCGTGCCGTAATAGCCCTGGCCGATCAGGCTCTTGACCACGCGGTTCTGCCCGGCGATGCCGCGCAGCTTGGCGAGCGCCGCTTCTTCGGTCAGCGGCTGCGTGAATTCGCCCAGCGGCATGCCGTCCTGGCGGCGGATGGCCGGCGGGATCACGGCGTCGATCAGCGCGGCGCGGCTGGTATAGCCGAGCGTGCCGAGCATGGCGGTCTGCTCGTCGGCAGACGGGCCGATGTGGCGGTGCGCGAAGGCGTCGCGCGCCTCCAGGTCAGCCAACGTCGGGCGTTCGGCGGCAAGCGCCGAGGAAGCGGGGTGCGGAGCGTTCATGGCAAGGGCTCGAAATTCAGGCGATGCAAGCAATGGCCGATGCGCAGCGCAGGTCAGGGCGCGCGCACCGGCCGGAGGACCGGATTAGCCGATCTTGGCTTCGTAATCAGCAGCCGACATCAGGGCGTTCACGTCGTCGGCGTTGGTCGGCTTGATCTTGAACAGCCAGGCCTCGTAGGCGCCGGCGTTCACGGATTCCGGCGCGCCGGCGGCGTCAGCGTTGTTGGCGACGATCTCGCCGGCCACCGGGGCGAAGATGTCGGAAGCGGCCTTGACCGACTCCACCACCGCAATCGCTTCGTCCTTGGCGACGGCGCGGCCGGCTTCCGGCAGCTCCAGAAAGACGATGTCGCCGAGCTGTTCCTGCGCGAAGTCGGTAATGCCGATGGTCAGCGTGCCGTCGGCTTCAACGCGGATCCACTCGTCGTGTTCGGTGTACTTCAGATCGGCGGGGACGTTGCTCATGAAAGGGTTCTCCGGAAAATGGGTATTGGGGGATGCAAATTCGGTGTTCAGCTGACCAGCGCCTTGCCATTGCGCACGAACGGCAGTTTAACCACAGTCGCGGTCAACTTGCGGTCGCGAATTTCGACCTGTACGTCGGTGCCGATGGCCACGTCCTTGGGCAGGCGCGCCAGTGCGATGGAGAGCGACAGGCTCGGGCTGAACGTGCCGCTGGTGATCTCGCCGTCACCGGCGGCGGTGATGACTTTCTGGTGGGCGCGCAGCACGCCGCCCTTGTCGCGCAGGATCAGGCCGACGAACTGTTCGCGTTGTCCACCGGCTTGCAGCGCGGCCTTGCCGGTGAAGTCGCGTTCGCTTTGCAGGTCGACCGTCCAGGCGAGGCCGGCGTCGAGCGGCGAGACGTGCTCGTCCATATCCTGGCCGTAGAGGTTCATGCCGGCTTCCAGGCGCAGCGTGTCGCGCGCGCCCAGGCCTGCCGGGCGCACGCCGGCCTGCAGCAGGCGCTCCCAGACGCCCGCAATCTGCGCGGCCGGCACGACCAGTTCGAAACCGTCTTCACCGGTGTAGCCGGTGCGGGCCACCATGATCTCGCCCACGTTTTCCACGGTGACAAAGCCCGCGTTGAACGGCTTGAGCGCGTCGCCCACGGCCTGCGAGCCGGGCAGCGCGGCGTAGGTCTTGGCACGCGCGTTCGGGCCTTGCACCGCCAGGATGCCCAGCGGCTCGGCGCCCGCGTTGTTGTCGGAGCGGCGCGGCGTGATGGTCACGTCGGTGCCGGCGGCGGCGTTCTGCGCGACGATCCACTCCAGGTCCGTCGGGGCGGTGCCGGCGTTGACCACCAGGCGGAACCAGTCTTCGCGGAAGAAGTAGACGATCAGGTCGTCGATCACGCCGCCCTTGGGGTTCAGCATGCAACTGTAGAGCGCCTTGCCGGGGGTCTGCAGCTTGTCGACGTTGTTGGCGAGCAGCCCTCGCAGGAAGTCGCGCACACGCGCACCGGTGAGGTCGACCACGCACATGTGCGAGACGTCGAAGACGCCGGCGTCCTGGCGCACCGCGTGATGTTCTTCGATCTGGGAGCCGTAGTTGACGGGCATGTCCCAGCCGCCAAAGTCGACCATGCGGGCGCCCAGCGAGCGGTGGATGGCATTGAGCGGCGTGTGTTGGAGCGTCATGGAATCTCTCGGCAGAGGCGCCGCCACTGTGGCCGGGCGCGGCGCGTTATTCGGGACCAGAAAAGCAAAAAGGCCACCCGCGCAGCCTGATGCCTCATGGTGACGCCATGAAGATCAACAAGCTGCGCAGATGGCCCCTCTGTCCTTGGTACCTGAGAGATTGCGAAGCGGGGCGCATAGCGGTGCGCGCCGTTCGTGAGCCCCTTCGGTGGGCGCCCGCAGTGGTCGTGCGGCGCCAGCTCTCCAGAGTGCGGTCGGACGCATGTCCGCCGATCCGCCCGGTCCTGGATGCCTGAGAGTTTTCGGGTGCTACCCCTTCGGCGGCGCCTTGCCGTGTACGGCGGGCACGCTCTCCCGGATGGATGGCCGGAATTTACGGAAGGGGGATGGGATTGTCAATTGGGGTGGACTTGGCGGTTTCGGGTTGGGGGGGAGGGCTGGATTTTTTGTGCTTGTGGTGCATCCCTTGTTTCATCCCCTGCCGGGGCTGACTCACTTTCTTTGGTCTTGCCCAAAGAAAGTAAGCAAAGAAATGCGCGCCCGAGATGGCGAAAGACTCCTTCAATTTCCGTAACCGGGCGGAGACGGGGAAAACTCGCTGCGCTCAGACAGTTCCCCGTCTTTTTTCCGCCCGCTTACGAAAATTGAAGGCGCCATCTAGGGCAGGACCGTCAAAGGCCAAAGACAACGGCCACACCGTCGGGGCGCGGGCGGGAGCGCCTTGTTCGGGTGTGGCCGACGTGCGGGTGTTGGTCGTCTTGCTTTGACTTACTTGCCGATTTGGCGGCTGACCTGGTTTTCCTGCTGGTTCAGCGTGCGCTGTTCCTGTTTGGTGATGTGCCCACCGTTTTGGGCCGCCATGTCGCGCTCTTCCTGGCGAATCTGGCGGTCTTCCTTGTGCAGCTGGCGCGCCTGGCCCTTGGTGATTTCGCCTTCCTTCACTTCGTTGTGGATGCGCTTGTTCTGGTTGGCGAGACGGTGGTTGACCTCGGCACGGCGCGGGTGGTCCTTTTGCCATTGGGTCTGGGCGAAGGCGCCGGTGGTTGCCGACACGGCGACGGCGCCGATGGCCAGGGCTTTGAGGATGCGGTTCATGGTGCGTTCTCCGGTGGGCGGCCGACCGATTCAGCCGCTGTCCTGTCCATAACGGCGGGCCGTGCGGGGTCGACTACGCCGTTCGTGTAACGGCGCGTAAGCGGTGTAACGCCCCTGCGAAAAGCGAGGGGCGCAAACGCGTGCGGTGCGGTATTGGCACCTCCGACGGCGCCCCCGGCAAACGGCTTTTCATCGGCTCAATCGATGCAAAGGCGCCGTGCTACCATCGCCCTCCGCTGTCGTTCCCGCCTGCTTTTTCTTCCGCCTGTTCCGATGTCTTCCGGTCTCGCCCACGGGCTCAATGCTGCCCAATCCGAAGGTGTGCACTACCTCGACGGCCCTTGCCTGGTGCTGGCCGGGGCGGGCTCGGGCAAGACGCGCGTGATCACGCAGAAGATCGCGCACCTGATTCTCGACAAGGGCTTCGAGCCCAAGCACATCGCCGCGGTGACGTTCACCAACAAGGCGGCCAAGGAAATGCAGGAGCGCGTGGCCAAGTTGATGGACGGCAAGACGCGCGAAGATGGCAAGCGCATTCCCATCAAGCAGTTGACGGTCTGTACGTTTCACTCGCTGGGCGTGCAGATCCTGCGGGCGGAAGCCGAGCATGTCGGCCTCAAGCCACGTTTCTCGATCATGGATTCGGACGATTGCTTCGGCATGATCCAGGAGCAGCTCGCAACCACCGACAAGCAGTTGATCCGCCGCGTGCAGAGCACGATCTCGCTATGGAAGAACGGTCTCGTCGACCCGGACACGGCGATTGCCGAGGCGCTCGTCAACAACAACGTCGATGACCACCAGGCGGCGCTCGTCTATCGCAACTACGTGGCGACGCTGCACGCGTATCAGGCGGTGGACTTCGACGACCTGATCCGCATTCCCGCCGAGCTGTTCGCGCGCAATGAAGAGGTGCGCCTGAAGTGGCAGAACCGTCTGCGCTACTTCCTCGTCGATGAATACCAGGACACCAACGCCTGCCAGTATCAGTTGCTGAAGCTGCTGGCGGGCGGCTCGCACCTGCGTGCGCCGGCCTTTACGGCCGTGGGCGACGACGATCAGGCCATCTACGGCTGGCGTGGCGCCACGCTCGACAACCTCAAGCTGTTGCAGACGGATTTCCCGAACCTGAAAGTCATCAAGCTGGAGCAGAACTACCGCTCCACGGTGCGCATTCTGAATGCCGCCAACGCGGTCATCGCACAGAACCCGAAACTGTTCGAGAAGACGCTGTGGAGCGAGCACGGCATGGGCGACGCGATCAACGTCACCAGCGCCAATGACGAGGAGCACGAAGCCGAAAGCGTCGTCTTCAAGCTCTCTGCCCACAAGTTCGAGCGTCGTGCGCAGTTTCGCGATTACGCGATCCTGTATCGCGGCAACTTTCAGGCGCGCCTGTTCGAGCAGATCCTGCGCCGCGAGCGCATTCCGTATGTGCTCTCGGGCGGGCAAAGCTTTTTCGACAAGGCCGAGATCAAGGATCTGTGCGCGTACCTGCGGCTGATTGCCAACGCGGATGACGACCCCGCCTTCATTCGCGCCATCACCACGCCCAAGCGCGGTGTGGGCAATGCGACGCTCGAAGTGCTGGGTTCGTTTGCGGGGCAGGCCAAGGTGTCGCTGTTCGAGGCGGCGATGATGGGCGGCATCGAAGCGCAACTCGCGCCGCGCCAGCTCGAGCCGCTGCGCGTGTTCTGCGAATTCATCGTGCGGCTCTCGGACCGCGCCGCCAAGGAGCCCGCCGCCACGCTGCTCGACGAGATGATGGAAGGCATCCATTACGAGGCCTACCTGTACGACACCTACGACGAGCGCCAGGCCCAGAACAAGTGGACCAACGTGCTGGAGTTTCTGGACTGGCTCAAGCGCAAGGGCACCAAGCCCGAAAAGGATGACGACGAAGAAGCCACGGGCTTCGACAATGCCGATGGCTTGATGGACACCGGCAAGAACCTGCTGGAACTCACGCAGACCATCGCGCTGATCAGCATGCTCGAAGGCAAGGAAGAGGATCCGGATGCGGTGCGCCTGTCCACGCTGCACGCGAGCAAGGGGCTGGAGTATCCGCATGTGTTCCTGGTCGGCGTGGAAGAGGGCATCTTGCCGCACTGCCGCGAAGACGATGAGTTGACCGACGAGAAGATCGAAGAAGAACGGCGGTTGATGTATGTGGGGATCACGCGGGCGCAGCGCAGCCTGCATATCAGCTGGTGCAAGAAGCGCAAGCGGGCGCGGGAGACGGTGGTGTGCGAGCCGTCACGCTATATCGCTGAGATGAAGCTTGGAGAGGATGCCGGGCCGACGCCGGAGGACACCATGCCGGCGATGTCGCCGAAGGATCGGCTGGGGGCGTTGAAGGGGTTGTTGGCGGCTAAGAAACCTGTGGCTTCGTGAGTCGGTTTTGGGTTTTGGGTTTTTGTTTTTTGTTTTTGGTTTTGGTGCATCCCTTGTTTCAGCCCCTGCCGGGGCTGACTCACTTTCTTTGGTCTTGCCCAAAGAAAGTAAGCAAAGAAATGCGCGCCCGAGATGGCGAAAGATTCCTTCAATTTCCGTAACCGTGCGGAGGCGGGGAAAACTCGCTACGCTCAGACAGTTCCCCGCCTTTTTTCCGCCCGCTTACAAAAATTGAAGGCGCCATCTAGGGCAGGAAAGTCAAAGGAGAAAGCCACACCCTCGGGGCGCAAGCCCAAATGAAAAGGCCAACCGCGCGATGGGTTGGCCTTTCTCTTTTGACGTTGAGCCCTTGATGGCGCCTTGAATTTTTGTGAGCGGGCGGATCAAGGAAGGAGGCTGTCTGAGCGAAGCGAGTTTGCCTCCTTCCCCGCCCGGTCACACAATTTCAAGGGGAAGTCGCCATCTCGGGCGCGCCTTTCTTTTGCTTACTTTTCTTTGGCAAGACAAAGAAAAGTGAGTCGGTCCCGGCAGGGAACGAAAGGAGGGTGGACCCCCAAGCCAGAATCAATTCCCCGCTCCCTGAATGTAATTCAGATCAACAAACTCGCTCCCCCGATTCCCACGCGTGAAATCCAGCGTGAACCCGCCTACATCAACGCGCGTCTGCAACGCGCGCCGCAGTTCCACGCCGGTCACCTTGCCGCCCGCGGCATTCATCGCCTGAACCAAATACACCGCGGCGATATACCCCGATAGCGTCGCGGCGGAAGGCGGCTCATCCAGAAACTGCTTCATCCGCGCCATATGCTCGCGCGCGACCTTGGTGACGCCGCTGGCCGGGTTTGGCACCGTCTGGGCGAGCAGCATGCCGCCGCTGTAGCCGGAGCCCAGGATTTCGCGCGCCACTTGAGGGTTGACGGACGACAGCCCGACCAGAAAGCCATACCAGCCCTGCTGCGCCAGCGCACGTCCGACGGTGGCGTAGGTGAGCGTGTCGCCGGCGATGATCACCGCTGTTGGCTTTGTCGGCGCGATGCGGGCCGCAAGCTCGGCCGGGTCTCCGGTAAGTGTGTAAAGGTCCAGCGGTTCGGCAGCATTTCCCTTGGCGATCGAGCCACGCAGGCGCACCCCGAGTTGCGGATCGAAGCCCGCTGCCGTGACGAGTGCAATTCGCCGCATGCCGAACTGCCGCAGCCGGTTGTGCGCGGCGACGATTTCGTGGTCGTAATCGGGGCGGATGAACAAAACGTTGTCGGCGGTCGACGTCGCACCTGAGAGCGGGGCGAGCAACGGCACATTGCGCCGTGCGATCTCGGGAGACGCTGCCAGCACCGGCAGCAAGCGTTCGCTTACGCCAAAGAGCAACTCGACATGGTCGTGTTCGATCATGTCAACGGCCTGCGGAATGGCTTCGTTGAGCGCCGCCTCGCGCCGGACGAGGCTGATGCGCCGGCCCTTGATGCCGCCGCTCTGGTTGGCAGCATCGAAAGCCACCTTGGCGCCCGCCATGAAGTCGCGCGCATAGTCGGCCTGGTCTGCGCCGCGCTCGATCAGTTGCCCCACGACGAACGACGTGCCTTGCGCATGCGCCGTCAGCGTGACGGCCGCCCAGGCCAGTGCGCACGCGCCGCGGCGTGCCAGTCTCTGCCACATGGTGCTTCCCCCAAAAGACGAGTCGACGGCCTGTGCTGTTGTGTTGTTTTGACGGCCTGCGTACGACGGGCGACGAGCCCTTGGCGCCGATCGCCGATGTTAGGGGGCATAACATGACAGATCGGTGAAGTTGGGGCCCTCCCAACGGAGGGTGAGGCGCGTTTGAACAGGTGTGGACCGACGTTGACACACATCAACGCGGCGCTCACCTGGCAGTTTTAGGATGAGCCATCGCCCCCACGACGATCGCCCCCATGTTTCCGTTCGCGAAAATGGCTGACACTCCGTCTGCCGAAAATGACACCGCCTTCCGCTGGTCGGCGCCGCAGGTGCGCGCGCTCGCGCAGCGCTTTGATACGCACGGCCCGCGCTACACCTCGTACCCAACGGCCGACCGCTTCCACAACGGGTTCGGCAACTCCGACTATCTCGACGCCTTGCACCGCCGCGCCGCGATCGCGCCCGCGCTGCATGCGCCGCTGTCGCTGTACATGCACCTGCCGTTCTGCGCGAACCTTTGCTACTACTGCGGCTGCAACAAGGTCATCACAAAGGACCGCTCGCGCAGCGCACGCTACGTTGAAACGCTCGCGCGCGAGATGGCGATGGTGGCCAGCCAGATTGGCCCACTGCGCCGCGTGACGCAGTTGCATTGGGGCGGCGGCACGCCGACTTTTCTTGCGCACGACGAAATGCGTGCCGTGATGGCCGCCACGCGCGAGCATTTCGACTTGGCCACCGATGGCGAGATCTCCGTCGAACTCGACCCGCGCCATGCCGACGACGCCACGCTCGAAGTCTTGGCTGAAATCGGCTTCAACCGCGCAAGCCTGGGCATCCAAGACTTCGACCCCGACGTCCAGCGCGCCGTCCACCGCATCCAAAGTGTGGAAGAGACACGCCGTGTGGTCGATACCGCGCGCCGGCTGGGCTTCGAGTCGATCAGCTTCGACCTGATCTACGGCTTGCCATATCAGCGCACGGAAACCTTCAACGCCACGCTGGATCGCGTGCTGGAGATGGCGCCCGATCGGCTGTCCGTTTACAGCTATGCGCATCTGCCGCACCTGTTCAAGGCGCAGCGCCGCATCGACATGTTCACGCTGCCTACCGCCGACGAGAAGCTCGACTTACTCGCCATGACGGTCGAGCGGCTCGTCGCCGAAGGCTATGTCTACATCGGCATGGATCACTTCGCGCGGCCTGACGATGCACTTGCCATTGCGCAGCGTGAAGGGCGGCTGCAGCGCAATTTCCAGGGCTATTCCACGCACGCCGATTGCGACATGCTGGCGTTTGGCGTGTCCGCCATCAGCCGCGTGGGCGATGTGTATGCGCAGAACGAAAAGGATCTCGACGCTTACTACGCTCGCATCGACGCAGGCGAGCTGGCCGTGCTGCGCGGCATGTCGCTCACGCCGGACGATCACGTGCGCCGCGCGCTGATCGGCGAGCTGATGTGCGGATTTGAATTGAACATGCGCGCATTCGGCGCGCGCCACGGGCTGGACTTCAAGCGCAGTTTTGCGGACGAGTTGCAGGCGCTGGCGCCGCTGGAAGAAGCCGGGCTGGTGAAGGTCGGGGACGAGCGCATCGTCATCACACCGCAAGGGCGGCTGCTCGTGCGCCGCATCGCGATGGTGTTCGATGCGCACCTGCGCGAGGCGGGCACGGAGCGCGCGATGGAAGCCGAGGGCAAGCCCGTCACCTTCGTCCCGCGCTACTCCAAGGTGGTCTGACCTTCCTGCTGGCCCGAAGCCACGTCAGACCGTTGCCGGTTCGGGCTGCAGTGCAGTGGTTTGCGTCTGGGCGCTGACCAACGTCTGCGGCCAGATTTCCGCCAGGCGCAGCAGGTTGGTTGACCCGGCCTGACCGAACGGCATGCCCGCCGTGATGGCGATCTGGTCGCCCGACACGGCAAAGCCTTCACGCGCGGCAGCTCGGCACGCCGCATCCACCATCTCGTCGACATTGCTCACATCGAGGCTGACCGTGCTGTGTACACCCCACGTGATCGCCAGACGGCGCGCCGTATCCAGGCGCGGCGTGATGCTCACGATGGGCGCCAGTGGCCGCTCGCGTGCGGCGCGCAGGCTGGTCTTGCCGCTGGACGTGTAGGTGACGGTAGCCACTGCGCCCAGGATGTGCGTCACGTCACGCAGGGCCGCGCAGATTGCGTCCTGGCGCGTGGGCAGCGGCGGTTGGTGCTGCGCGTCGATCAGGTTGCGGTAGAGCGGGTCGCGTTCGGTCTCGGCGATGATGCGGTTCATGATGCTGACCGCCGCCACCGGATGCTTGCCGCTGGCCGACTCGGCCGACAGCATCACGGCATCGGTGCCGTCGTACACGGCGCTGGCCACGTCGGAGGCTTCGGCACGCGTCGGCACCGGCGCTTCGATCATCGATTCCAGCATCTGCGTGGCCACCACCACCGGCTTGCCATGCTGGCGCGCCATGCGCAGGATGCGCTTCTGCACGCCGGGCACGCGTTCGGGCGGCAGTTCCACGCCCAGATCACCACGCGCCACCATCAGGGCGTCGGACGCCTGCACGATGTCTTCCAGATGCAGCAGCGCTGCGGGCTTCTCGATCTTGGAGAGCAGGCCCGCGCGGTCGCCAATGATCTCGCGCGCGGCGATCACGTCTTCGGCGCGCTGCACGAACGACAGGGCGATCCAATCGACGCCCAGCGACAAGGCGAAGTCCAAGTCGCGCAGATCCTTCTCAGTAAGCGCGGGAATGGGAATCACGGCATCCGGCACATTCACGCCCTTGCGGTCCGACAGCGGGCCGCCATCGACCACGCGCGTGACGATGGCCGTCGGATCAGCCGCTTCGACTGCCAGGCGGATCTTGCCGTCGTCCAGCAACAGCGACTGGCCCGGCGCGGTCGCGGCGTACAGCTCGGGGTGCGGCAAGTGCACACGCGTGACATCACCCGGCGTCGGATCGCGATCGAGCACAAAGCGATCACCGTTCTTGAGCACGACGCGTCCGTCGGCAAAGGTGCCAATGCGCAGCTTCGGGCCTTGCATGTCAGCGAGGATGCCGATCGGGCGGCCGGTCTCGGCCTCCACCGCGCGCACGGTGTCGTAGCGCTTGCGGTGGTCTTCGTGCGAGCCGTGGCTGAAGTTCAGGCGGAAGACGTCTGCGCCGGCGTCGAAGAGGGCGCGGATGGTGTCTTTGTCGCTGCTGGCGGGGCCTAGGGTGGCGAGGATTTTGGTGTTGCGGAAGCGGCGCATCGTTGATGGCTCCGGTGGCTGGCTATTGCTTGCTGCGTTTGCGGACCTTGGTGGTCCATCTCCCTTTCACCCCCTGCCGGGGGCGACTCACTTTCTTTGTCTTGCCAAAGAAAGTAAGCAAAGAAAGGCGCGCCCGAGATGGCGACCCCTTCCTTGAATTTGTGTAACCGGGCGGAGAACGGGAAAACTCGCTTCGCTCAGACAGTTCCCGTTCTTTTTTCCGCCCGCTTACACAAATTCAAGGCGCCATCTAGGGCAGGGTACGGCCACACAATCTGTGTGCTGACCTGGAGGCTCTTGTTTGTTGCTGTTGCTGTTGCTGTTGCTGCTCGCTCTGCTTCGCGTTGTGCTGCTGATTCCTGCTGCAGTCGTGCTCCGATTGTTTGGCCGTTGGAGCCCTAGATGGCGCCTTGAATTTCTGTTGCACAGAGGAAAAAGGAAGGGAAACTGTCTGAGCGAAGCGAGTTTTTCCCTTCCCCTCTCTGCGACATAAATTCAAGGGGTGGGTCGCCATCTCGGGCGCGCCTTTCTTTTGCTTACTTTTCTTTGGCAAGACAAAGAAAAGTGAGTCAGCCCCGGCAGGGGATGAAACAAGGGATGAACCAACAACCTCAATCCATCCCTCATCCAACCTCACCCGGTAATCAAAATCGCCCGAAAATCATTCACATTAGTCCGCGTAGGCCCAGTCACAATCAAATCCCCCAACGCATCAAAGAACCCATACCCGTCGTTGTTGTCGAGCAATTGCTTCGGCTTCAACCCAAGCGCTTCAGCACGCGCCAGACTATCCGGCGTCAAGATCGCACCAGCGTTGTCTTCAGACCCATCGATGCCATCGGTATCGCAAGCAATCGCATGCACACCCGGCAAACCATCCAACGCCACGCCCAGCGCCAGCAGGAACTCGGCATTGCGCCCGCCGCGGCCGCTACCGCGCACCGTCACGGTCGTCTCACCGCCCGACAGAATCACGCACGGCTTGGTGAACGGCTGATTGCGCGCCACGATCTGCCGCACGATGCCGGCGTGGACTTCTGCCACATCGCGTGCTTCGCCTTCAATGCTGTCCGACAGGATGTGGGCCTCATAACCGAGTGCGCGTGCCTGTGCGGCCGCCGCCTCCAGTGCGTGCTGAGCCGTCGCGATGACGTGACTGCGATGGCCTTCGAAACGTGCATCGCCGGGTTTGGGCGTCTCGCCCGCGCCGGTTTTCAGATGACGGCGCACCGCTTCGGGCACGTCGATGCCGTACTTGTCGATCACGGCCAGCGCATCCGCGCAGGTGGTGGCGTCGGGCAGCGTCGGGCCGCTGGCGATGAGCGTCGGGTCGTCGCCTGGAATATCGGAGATCAGCAGCGTCTCGACGCGCGCCGGTGCGCACGCCAGTGCCAGGCGCCCGCCTTTGATTGACGACAGGTGCTTGCGCACGCAGTTCATCTCGCCGATGCTCGCGCCGCTTTTGAGCAGCGCGCGGTTGACGGACTGCTTGTCGGCCAGCGTCAGGCCCTCCGCCGGTGCAGCCAGAAGGGCCGAGCCACCGCCCGAGATCAGGCACAGCACGAGGTCGTCTTCCGTCAAACCTTCGAGCAGGCTGACCATGCGTTGCGCAGCGCGTTGGCCGGCTGCATCGGGCACCGGGTGCGAGGCTTCCACCACTTCGATACGGCCTTGCGTACCAGGCGCGCGGCCGTGCCCGTAACGCGTGACGACCAGGCCAGACAGCTCGCCCTTCCAGTGCTGCTCCACCGCCTCGGCCATCGCCGCTGCGCCCTTGCCGGCGCCGATGACGATGGTGCGGCCACGCGGCGGTTCAGGCAGAAATGCCGGCAAGCATTGCGCAGCGCTGACCGCAGCCACCGCAGTATCAAACAGGCCGTGCAGCAACGCGCGCGGCGACGGATTGGGCAGGGCAGCGCGCAGGGCGGCCTGGGCAGACTGGTCGTGGTGCATGGCAGAAAGCGGGGAGACAGCAAAAAGACTGCCGCCGCCCGAGGGCCGCGACAGTGCACACAACTTACACGCGCATTCAGGCGATGTCGTGGTTCGACATGATCTCGATCGCGCGGCACAGGGCCGAATGATCTTGCTTGCCCATGCCGTTGGCGGCGCAGGTGTTGAACAGCTCCTGCGCGGTGGCCGTGTTCGGCAGGGCCACGCCCAGCGTCTTGGCGCCCTGCAGGGCCAGGTTCAAGTCCTTCTGGTGCAGCTCGATGCGGAAGCCCGGGTCGAACGTGCGCTTCACCATGCGCTCGCCGTGCACTTCAAGAATGCGCGACGCAGCGAAGCCGCCCATCAGTGCCTGACGTACCTTTGCGGGATCGGCACCCGCCTTCGATGCAAACAGCAGCGCTTCGGACACGGCCTGGATGTTCAGCGCCACGATGATCTGGTTGGCCACCTTGGTGGTCTGGCCGTCACCGTTGCCGCCGACCAGCGTGATGTTCTTGCCCATCAGGTTGAACAGCGGAGCAACGCGGTCGAACGCAGCCTGCTCACCGCCCACCATGATCGTCAGCGACGCAGCCTTCGCGCCCACTTCACCGCCCGACACCGGAGCGTCCAGGTATTGCGCGCCGGTCTTGTTGATGCGCGATGCGAAGTCCTTCGTCGCAATCGGCGAGATCGAGCTCATGTCGACGACGATCTTGTTGGCAGCAGCGTCCTTGCCGGCATCCTTCAGTGCCTTGGCGACGCCCTTCTCGCTGAACAGCACGGCTTCAACGTGCGGGGTGTCCGGCACCATGATGAAGATGATGTCGGCGCGCTTGGCGACTTCTTCCGCGCTCGTGCAGACCGTCACGCCGGCTTCCACCAGCGCGGCGGGTGCCGGGTTGACGTCGTGCACGAAGAGCGTGTGGCCTGCTGCGCGCAGGTGACCTGCCATGGGGGCGCCCATGATGCCGAGGCCGATGAAACCGAGGTTCAGAGTTGCGGTTGCCATGGTGAGGGATCTCCTTGGTTTGGATGTGTTGGTGGTTCGCGGTTCGTGGTTTGGGCCTTGGTGGTCCACTCCCTTTTCACCCCCTGCCGGGGGCGACTCACTTTCTTTGTCTTGCCAAAGAAAGTAAGCAAAGAAAGGCGCGCCCGAGATGGCGACCCCTTCCTTGAATTTGTGTAACCGGGCGGGGAAGGAGGCAAACTCGCTGCGCTCAAACAGCCTCCTTCCATTTTCCGCCCGCTTACACAAATTCAAGGCGCCATCTAGGGCAGGGTACGGCCACACAATCTGTGTGCTGTCCTGGGTGGCTCTTGTTTGTTGCGGTGTTGCTCGCTTTGCTTCGCGTTGTGCTGCTGGTTCCTGCTGCAGTCGTGGCCGATGGTTTGGCCGTTGACGTTCCTGCCCTAGATGGCGCCTTGAATTTCTGTTGCAGAGAGGAAAAAGGAAGGGAAACTGTCTGAGCGAAGCGAGTTTTTCCCTTCCCCTCTCTGCGACATAAATTCAAGGGGAAGTCGCCATCTCGGGCGCGCCTTTCTTTTGCTTACTTTTCTTTGGCAAGACAAAGAAAAGTGAGTCAGCCCCGGCAGGGGATGAAACAAGGGATGAACCGCCCCGCCGGAACAAGGCAAACAAAAAATCAAGCAACGTTGTGAGCAGCCCGCCAGCCAAGGCCTTCAACGGTCCCTGCCTTGGGCTTGTACTCACAGCCAACCCAGCCCTTGTAGCCAATCTCATCCAACCAACGGAACAGGAACTGATAGTTGATCTCCCCAGTCCCCGGCTCATTGCGCCCAGGGTTGTCCGCCAGCTGCACATGCTTGATCTTGTCCAGATGGCGCTTCAGCGTGCTAGCCACTTCGCCTTCCATCCGCTGCATGTGATAGATGTCGTACTGCACATACAGGTTGGACGCATCCACGTCGTTGATCAGGTCCAGCGCCTGCTGCGTGCGGTTCAGATAAAAGCCCGGAATATCGAACGTGTTGATCGGTTCGATCAGCAGATCGATCTTCTCGGCCTTCAGTGCCTTCGCCGCAAACTTGAGGTTGTCCACCAGCGTCTTGCGTGCCGCGTCTTCGCTCACACTTTCGGGGCGAATGCCCACCAGGCAATTGAGCTGTTTCACGCCGAGCACCTTGGCGTACTTGATGGCTTCGCCCACGCCGTCTTGAAACTCGCTCACGCGGTCCGGCAGGATGGCGATGCCGCGCTCGCCGCCGTCCCAGTTGCCGGCCGGCAGGTTGTGCAGGACCAGGTCGAGCTGGAAGCGGTTCAGGCGATCGGCAATCTGGTCGGCGTGGAACGCGTAGGGAAACAGGAACTCCACGCCGCGGAAGCCCGCACGGGCGGCGGCTTCGAAGCGGTCAAGGAAGGCCTGCTCGTTGAAGAGCATGGTCAGGTTGGCTGCCAGCTTTGTCATGGTTTCTCCTTGTATCGGACGGTGAGGGAGGGGCGCGCCGTCTTTATGCGGTGACGCCTTCGGCTTCCGTGAGGGTGTCTTCCAGGTCGAGCACGTCTTCAAACTCGACCACGTTGTCGATCTCGGTGCCCATCGCGATGTTGGTCACGCGCTCGAGAATCACCTCCACCATCACCGGCACCGAGAACTCGGCCATCAGCAGGCGGGCCTGCGCAAAGGCGGGTTCGATGTCTTCGGGCTTGAACACGCGGATCGCCTTGCAACCCAGGCCTTCGACCACCTTCACGTGGTCGACGCCGTAGCCGTTCAGCTCGGGCGCGTTGACGTTGTCGAAGGCGAGCTGGACGCAGTAGTCCATGTCGAAGTTGCGCTGCGCCTGGCGGATCAGGCCCAGGTACGAGTTATTCACCACCACGTGGATGTACGGCACCTTGAACTGCGCGGCCACCGCCATCTCTTCGATCATGAATTGGAAGTCGTAGTCACCCGAGATGGCGACCACGTCGCTGTTGGGCGATGCCACCTTCACGCCGATGGCGGCGGGAATGGTCCAGCCCAGCGGGCCTGCCTGCCCGCAGTTGATCCAGTGGCGCGGCTGGTTGACCGACAGGAACTGCGCGGCAGCGATCTGCGACAGGCCGATCGTGCTCACGTAACGCACCGAGTTTTCCCCCTTCTGCGGGAAGTACTGGTTCATCTCGCGGTACACGCGCTGCGGCTTGATGGGCACGTTGTCGAAGTCCGAACGACGCAGCATCGTGCGCTTGCGCTTCTGCACGTCGGCGTTCCAACTCTTGCGGCACGGCAGCTTGCCGGCAGCCTTCAGCTCACGCGCGACTTCAATGAACTTCTCCAGTGCCGCCTTGGCGTCCGAGACGATGCCCAGGTCCGGGCCGAACACGCGGCCGATCTGGGTCGGTTCGATATCGACGTGAATGAACTTGCGGCCCTTGGTGTAGACGTCGACGCTGCCCGTGTGACGATTGGCCCAGCGGTTGCCGATGCCGAACACGAAGTCCGAAGCCAGCAGCGTGGCGTTGCCGTAGCGGTGCGACGTCTGCAGGCCGACCATGCCGGCGTTGAGCGGGTGGTCGTCGGCGAGCACGCCCCAGCCCATCAGGGTCGGGACGACGGGCACGTTCACCAGCTCGGCAAACTCGACCATCAGCTTGGCCGCATCGGCGTTGATCACGCCGCCGCCGCACACCAGCAGCGGGCGCTCGGCCTGGCACAGCATCTCGATGGCACGCTCGGCTTGGGCACGCGTGGCCGCGGGCTTGTAGACCGGCAGCGGGCTGTACGTGTCGGGGTCAAATTCAATCTCGGCGACTTGCACGTCGAACGGCAGGTCGATCAGCACCGGGCCCGGACGACCCGAGCGCATCAGATGGAACGCCTGCTGGAACACGCGCGGCACCAGCGCCGGCTCACGCACGGTGACGGCCCACTTGGTGACCGGCTTGGCGATCGACTCGATGTCGACGGCCTGGAAGTCTTCCTTGTACAGGCGGGCGCGGGGGGCCTGGCCGGTGATGCACAGGATGGGAATCGAGTCTGCCCAGGCCGAGTACAGGCCGGTGATCATGTCGGTGCCTGCAGGGCCCGACGTGCCGATGCATACACCGATGTTGCCGGGTTCGGCACGGGTGTAGCCCTCGGCCATGTGCGAGGCGCCTTCAACGTGGCGGGCCAGCACGTGGTCAATGTTGCCAGCCTTGCGCAGGGCCGAGTACAACGGGTTGATGGCGGCACCGGGCACGCCGAAGGCGGTGGTGATGCCTTCTTTTTCCATCACCGCAACTGCGGCATCAATCGCTCTCATCTTCGGCATGGGGGTGTCTCCAGGAAGGGGAAGGTGGGAATCAGTTGGAACTGATCCTATTCCCGCATGCCGATATGGATAAACGCAGATTTCGTCAGTTGATTGCTAACCCAAAATACCGAATGGTTTTGCGTGCTGCACCAATATGGAGGCACGCCAACTGCCGAAAAGGCGCACGCTGCAGCCATTTGAAGCTGTTTTTGTGCGACGCAAAAAACTGGTTTGACGGGCTTGCATCGATCACATGGCCGTCCGCCATTTTTGCCATTCGTCACAGGTGATATGCGCCAGAAAGTCGCAATCCAGGTACGCAATGCTCACTAAAATGGTCAGACATTGCGAACTGGAATGATGGAATGGACAAGCTCAAGCAGATCGAAGCGTTCATCGCCGTGGTGGAACACGGCAGCATGGCCGCTGCCGCCCTCACGCAGGACGTGACGCCGGTCATGATCGGACGCCGCATCAACGCGCTGGAAGCCCGCCTGGGCGTGAAGCTGCTGCACCGGTCGACGCGCCGCATTGCGGTGACGGAGCAAGGCGCGGTCTTCATGGAACAGTGCAAGAAGGCGCTGGGGGAGCTGGACCGCGCGGAGCTGCTCGTTGCGGAAGGCCGCCACAAGGCGACCGGGCACCTGATCGTTTCGGCGCCGGCCGCCTTTGGCCGCAAGAACGTTGCACCGCACGCGCCGGACTTCCTGCGTGCCAACCCCGACGTGCGCATCTCGTTCAACCTGACCGACCGCGTGGTCGACCTCGTGCGCGAAGGCTACGACGTGGGCATCCGCATTGGCGGCGCGATCGATCCGAACTTCGTGGCGATTCGCCTGGCGTCGAACAAGCGCGTGGTGTGCGGCACGCCTGCGTACTTCGCCAAGCACGGCGTGCCGCGCACGCTCGATGACCTCGCGCGCCACAACTGCCTCGCCTTCAACCTGCAGGGCGGTCAGCAGCGCGGCTGGTATTTCCAGCAGAACGGCAAGGCCGTCACCGTGAAGGTGAACGGCAACCTCGACTGCAACGACGGTGAACTGCTGCACCGCTGGATGGGCGAAGGCCTGGGCCTGGGCTGGCGCTCAACGTGGGAGATCCAGCCTGAGCTGGAATCCGGCGCGCTGATGACGGTGCTGGACGACTACGCGCTGCCCGACTACGACATCCTCGCCGTGTACCCGCAGCAGCGGCCGGTACCGGCAAAGATCCGGTTCTTTATCGAGCATCTGAAGACCGTGTACGGGCAGGCGGGGTATTGGTCGCGAACGGCTTGAGCGTGCGGAAATGGATGACGGTTCCTACACTTGTCATCAGGCGCATCGCGGTGGCGCGCTCAATGCCGGAGACTGAAGATGCTACCCAGAACTGCAGTTGTCGGCGCGCTCATGCTCAGCACCTCGGCCGTGGCCTGCGATCTGACCGGGCTTGAGCATCCGCTGGTGTTCTCGCCTGGCGAGTCTGCGCTGCCGACCACCGAAATCCTGAAACTGGCGGAATGGGATTCGCAGCTCAAAGACGATTTTCGCAGCGGCGGCAAGTACCGGGTGCGCCTGCAGGAGGCGTCCGAGCCTGCTCCCGACCCAGAGCTGGCTGTGCTGCGCCTCAAAAGCCTCCAGGCCGTGCTGGACGCCGTCGGAATCGAGGGCGACAAAGTCGAGTCGTCCGAAGCCGATACACATCTGCGTGCCGTGGAGCGCGAGGGGGCCGCTCCCCACATGCCGACAGCCGCCTACGTCGTTTTCCAACCGGACTGCCAGAACCCGTGTTGCCCGGGCGCCGCGCCGGCCGCTCCGCTCGCTCCCAAGCGATAAGCGCTAGGTAATCACCACACGCCCCTGCGTCAAATCCCGCAACGCGACCCGCGCGGCCGCCTCGTCCGTCACCGGCAATCGCACAGTGAGTGTGACGCCCGCATCGTAGGCAGCATCCAGCAGCACATACCCGCGATCATCGATCCAGCGGCGGATGCGCGCCTCATCGGCGTAATCGGTGGCGAGGGTCAGCGTGGTGCTGGCGATGCGCTCGACGCGTTCGGCCTGCATGAGCGCGGTAGCGATGGCATCGGTGTAGGCGCGTACGAGGCCGCCCGCGCCGAGCTTGACCCCGCCGAAGTAGCGCACCACGGCGCCCAGCGTGGCGTCCAGATCGTGATGGCGCAGCACTTCCAGGATGGGGCGACCGGCGGTGCCGGAGGGCTCGCCGTCATCGGACATGCCGGACTGGCCGCCCGCCAGGAGCGCCCAGCAGACGTGCGTGGCAGCGGGGTGCTCGGCGCGCAGGCGCGCGATCACGTCCATGGCGGCAGCCCGGTCTTCCACCGGCACGGCCAATCCGATAAAGCGGCTTTTCTTGATGTCCAGCTCGGCCGAAACCGGCGCGCGCAGCGTGTACGTCGGCACGCGCGGTCAGGCGAGGAGGGCGGCTACGAGATCCGTCGCCCGGCCGCCCGGCGATTCGAACTTGAGTGACGCCTCGGTGTGCGCCATGTGCTCTTCCATCAGGGCGATGGCGCCTTCCACATCACCGCGCTTGGCGGCTTCCAGGAAAGCGGTGTGTTCATCGGACGAACGCACGGCATCGTACGTGGACTGGTACATCATCGTGATCACTGAGCTGCGGGCGGAAAGCTCGTACAGCATTTCCTTGAGCACGCTGTTGCCGACCACGTCGGCCATCAGCAGGTGAAAGTCGGCCATCAGGCGATTGCGGCGCGGGACGTCAGACAAGTCGCCGCTGGCCGCCACCTTGTGCTCTTCGGCCAGGTGCTTTTCCAACCGCTTGTAATCGGCCGGCGTCGCCTTCGCGATGAACTCGCGCACCAGCGCCACTTCCAGCACGCGGCGCACGGCAAAGACCTCGCGCGCCTCGGTCTCGTCGGGTTTGGCGACGAAGGCGCCGCGGTCCGGCTCCATGCGGATCAGCTTGTCCTTGGCCAGCATCAGCAGCGCCGCGCGAATCTTCGTGCGGCTGACGTTGTAGACCCGCGCCAGCGCCTCTTCGCGCAGCTTGGTGCCCGGCGGCAGCCGATGCGCGACGATCGCCTGGGCGATGTCGTCGGCAATGCCTTCGGAGGAGATGTCGGCGGCGGTGGTTTCAGTCATGGCGCCGATTTTACCGCCGTCCGGCAGTCGAGCCGCTTCAGGCATGCGGCAGTGTGTGCGCAGCCGGCGCCGCCACACCAAGGCCGTGCGGAATCGCTTCGCCTTCCTCGGTGATGTCGATCTTGCCGTCGAGCACCGCATTGGCGCGCACGCGGTCGATGTCTTTTTCCCACGCGGCGATGACCACCGTGGCGACGCAGTTGCCGATCAGGTTGCCCAGCGCACGGGCAATGCCGATGAACCAGTCGACGGAGAGCACCAGCACCAGGCCGATGGCCGGAATGGCCGGAATGACCGACAGCGTGGCCGCCAGAATGACGATGGCAGAACCCGGGATGCCGTGCGCGCCCTTCGAGGTGACGAGCGCCACGCCCAGGATCAACAGCAGGTCCTGCAGGGCCAGCGGCGTGTTGGTCGCCTGTGCGATGAATACGGCGGCCAGCGTCAGATAGATCGAAAACGCATCGAGGTTGAACGAATAGCCGGTCGGGATGACAAGGCCGACCACCGACCGCTTGATGCCCATCTTTTCAAGCTTGTTCATGATGGACGGCAGCACCGCGTCGGACGATGCCGTGCCCAGCACCACCAGCAGTTCCGCGCGCAGGAACCGGATCAGCTTGAAGATGTTGAAACCCGCCATGCGCAGGATCGTGCCGAGCACCACCACCACGAAGATCGCCACGGCTGCATAGAACAGCAGCACCAGGAAGCCCAGTTGCTTGAGCGAACCTGCGCCGTACTTGCCGACGGTAAAGGCCACCGCGCCCAGCACGCCCAGCGGCGCCAGGCGGATGATCACGGCCATCATGCGGAACAGCACATGGGAGAGCTGATCGATCAGGTTGACCAGCGGCTTGGTCCGCTCTCCCAGCAGCGAGAGGGAGCAGCCGAACAGGATCGACACCAGCAGCACCTGCAGGATGTCGCCCTTCACGAAGCCGCTGACGAACGTATCGGGAATCAGCTTGAGGAAGAACGCTGCAACGCCAGTCGATTCCACCTGCTTGGCGGTCGTCATGTACGACGCCATGGCCGCCGGATCGAGCGATTTCGGATCCACATTCATGCCGTGGCCGGGCCCGAACAGATAGGCCAGTGCAATGCCCAGCGCCAACGCAATCGTCGTGACGATTTCAAAGTAGATGACGGCCTTGCCGCCTACGCGCCCAACCTTCTTCAGCTCGCCGGCGCCGCAGATCCCCACCACCACGACAGAGAAGACGATCGGCGCGATCAGCATCTTGATCAGCTTCAGAAAACCATCACCGAGCGGCTGCAGCTTCTGCGCAAATTCGGGCGCCCAGATGCCCAGCGCGATGCCCACCGCCAGGGCAATCAAAACCTGCCCGAACAACGGGCGCGTAAAGCGTTGCATGGTGAATCCTCCTTTGGATTACGGGGTGTCTCAAGCCGCGCCCAATCGTCTAGTTCGGGTTGCTGCGATTGTTGTCACGGCTTTGTTTCGCTCACTGCATTGCAACGAATTGTTGCGAGGAATTGTCGAGCGTTGACGGCATCATAGGCCATCCAATTTTTGTATGCAATTTTTGAATTCACATGCTAGGATCGACCCATGCAGTCCCGCGAAGCCTTGTGCTTCCGCCATCTACGCTGCACTTCCGGCGTTCCCATCATCACGGTTTCGAGTGTTCTTACTCGCCGTTTTTGTTCGATGGGCTGGCCGTATAACATCCAGAGACAAACACCAAGGAGTTCCACATGGCGATGCCTACGCTCGATCCGAACGCGCCGGATTTCACGCGCCGATATCCGAACCTGGCGGACCCCCGCCTTGGCGCCGAGGCCACGTTCGCGACCGACGAATTCTTCGCGCCGAAAGATCGCATGCTCAATCCCGAGCCGGCGGTGTTCATCCCCGGCAAGTACGACGACCACGGCAAGTGGATGGATGGCTGGGAAACGCGCCGTCGCCGCAACGGCGGCTATGACCATTGCATCGTCCGCCTGGCCCGCCCGGGCGTCGTGAAGGGTGTGGATATCGACACGAGCCACTTCACGGGCAACTTCCCACCGGCCGCTTCCATCGAAGCCGCCTATCTGCCGGATGGCGAGCCGACCGATGCCACGCAGTGGACTGAGATCGTTCCGTCGACCACGCTGCAAGGCAACAGCCACGCCTATGTGGCCGTGACCAGCCCGCAGGCCTTCACGCATCTGCGACTGAACATCTTCCCGGACGGCGGCATCGCACGCCTGCGGGTGTATGGCCAGCCGCAGGTCGACTGGAAGGGTGCGGACCGCACCAAGCTGATCGACCTGGCCGCCATGGAAAACGGCGCCTATGTGGTCGAAGCCAACAACGAGCACTTCGGGCCGGCCTCGCGCATGCTGATGCCGGGCCGTGGCGTGAACATGGGCGACGGCTGGGAAACGCGCCGCCGCCGCGAGCCGGGCAACGACTGGTGCGTGATCGCCCTGGCCAACCCCGGCCGCATCCGCAAGATCGAAGTCGACACCGCGCACTTCAAGGGCAACTTTGCTGACCGCGTTTCCATCCAGGCCGCGCGCGTGGTGGGGGGCACCGACAGTTCGCTGAAGACGCAAGCGATGTTCTGGCAAACGCTGCTGCCCGAGCAGAAGCTGCAGATGGATCTGCAGCACTACTACGAAGCGGAAATCGCCGACCTCGGCATCGTCACGCACGTGCGCTTCAACATGTTCCCGGACGGCGGCGTGTCGCGTCTACGCCTGTGGGGGGTGCTCGAATGAGCCAAGAGACCGCTGCACGCGTTGCACTGACCATCGAGCCGCTCACGCGCGAAGCCTTCGCGCCGTTTGGCGATGTGATCGAGCTGGAAGGGGCCAAGCAATTCCCCATCAACCAGGGCACGACCATCCGCTTTCATGACCTCGCCAACGTGGATGTGGGCGAGGGCGGCCGCGCGCTGATCAGCCTGTTCCGTGGTCAGCCGCGCACGCTGCCGTTCGAGGTCAAGATGCTGGAGCGCCACCCGCGTGGCAGCCAGGCCTTCATCCCGCAGAACGACAAGCCGTATCTGGTGGTCGTGGCGCCGGCCGGCGAGCTGGACCCATCCAAATTGCGCGCGTTCGTCTCGCGCGGCTGGCAAGGCGTGAACTACGCGCGCGGCGTGTGGCATCACCCGTTGCTGGCGCTGGGCGAGGTGAGCGATTTCCTTGTCGTCGACCGCGGTGGCGAAGGCCACAACTGCGACGAGCAGGACCTGGCTGAGTCGGTATGGTTGACCGCCGAGGCCATGCAGGCCGCGCTGTAAACCTCGCTTCATCGGCATCCATACTGAGCCCCCGCACAACGGGGGCTCAGTCACTTTCAATCTCCGTCCCACCACAAGCAGGAAGACATCGACATGACCCAGGCCCAACTTGCGAATCCCGGCATCGATGCGGACATCCGCGCGTTTGTCGAATCGGCACACGCGCAGCAGATTGATTTCCTGCGCGAGCTGGTGAAAGTGCCGTCGGATAACCCGTCCGGCGATTGCGCCCCGCATGCCGCACGCGCCAAGGCACTGCTTGAGGCACTGGGCCTGACGGTCGAGGCGCATGCCGTGCCGCAGGCGCAGGTGCGTGCCGTCGGCATGGTCAGCGCCACCAACCTGATCGTGCGCCACACGTTCGGCAACGGCGGCCCCACGGTCGCCATGAACGCGCACGGCGACGTCGTCCCGCCTGGCCTCGGCTGGACGCACGACCCATACGGCGGCGAGATCGTCGAGACCGAACACGGCCCCACCATGTTCGGCCGCGGCGTGGCGGTGTCCAAGTCGGACTTCGCCACCTACACGTGGGCGCTGCTTGCACTGATCGAAGCGGAAAAGCGCGGCGCGAAGCTCAATGGCACGGTCGAACTCCATTTCACCTACGACGAAGAAACCGGCGGCGATATCGGCCCGAAGTGGCTGCTCGATCAAGGCCTGAGCAAGCCCGATTACGCGATCTCCGCCGGCTTTGCCTATGGCATCACCTCGGCGCACAACGGGTGCCTGCACGTGGAGGTGACGGTGCGCGGCAAGCAGGCGCACGCCGCCATGCCGCATACGGGCATCGACGCCATCGAAGCGGCCACGCATATCCTGCAAGCCGTGTATGCCTATCGCGCGGAACTCGCCACGCGCACATCCTCCGTGCCGGGCATTGACCACGCAACGCTCAACGTCGGGTTGATCCAGGGCGGCATCAACACCAACGTCGTGCCCGATCTGGTGACGTTCCGTGTTGACCGACGGATGATTCCCGAAGAAGCCGGGCGCGATGCAGAAGGCGAACTGCGCGCCGTGATCGAGCACGCGGCTGCAGAACGGCCGGGGATCGAGGTTGCAGTGGAACGCATTCTCTTGGCACAGCCGCTTGCCGAATTGCCGGGCGTGGACGCGCTGATTGGCGCGCTACGGCGGAATGCGTTGGCGGTGTTCGGTGGCGATGTGCCGGTGCATGGCGTGCCGCTGTATACCGATGCGCGGCATTACACGGCGCATGGCGTGCCGACGGTGCTGTATGGCGCGGGCCCGCGGACGTTGATGGAAGCGCGTGGGCACAACACGGATGAAAACCTGCGGTTGAATGATCTGCGGGGCGCGACTGTGGTGGTGGGGTGTGCTGTGGGGGAGTTGTTGGGCGGGTGATTAGGGGTTGTTTGGGTTTTTGCCTTGGTGGTCCACCTCCCTTTCGTTCCCGGCAGGGGATGAAACAGGGGTGCACCAACAAGCTCAAAAATCACGAACCCCCTCACAATCAACCACGAAACCAGCAACCACTCGCCAGCCCTTAAGATTGCTGCACGTTCCATCAAGCCAAAACCAGAGCCCATGCAGATCTACCACAACCCCCGCTGCTCTAAATCCCGCACCGCCCTCGAACAAGCCCAATCCTTCACAGCAAAGAACGGCGAACAGCTCGAGGTCATCGAATACCTGACCACGCCGCCCACGCTGGCTGACCTTAAGAAGCTCGCCGCGCAACTCGACACACCGCTGCGCAGCCTGATCCGCGAAAACGAAGACGAATACGCGCAGCTCAATCTGGCCGATGCCTCCGACGACGCGCTGCTCAAAGCCGTCGCAGCGCATCCGAAGCTGCTGCAGCGCCCGGTGCTGGTTCGCAACGGCCGCGCCATCATCGGCCGCACGCCTGAAGCGCTTGCGGCGTTCCTGAAGTAATTCACCGCGCCCCACAAAGTTGAACGGCCTGCCGATTTCCATCGGACAGGCCGTTCAGGGGTGGCCGTATCTCGCTTTGCGCGAGGGCCGGGGCTGCGTCCGTCAAGACGCGCAAGGGCACCGGTTTATTCCAGGCCCATCCATCGGGCCATTTCTGACCCGAAACCAACTGCCAGCAGGGCGGCAAGCACCACTGCCAGCGCCGCCGCGGTCGAGACCATGGCGACCTTCATGACTTCTGCGTCGTGGTGCGCGCTGCTGTGCGTGTGATGCAAGTGCTGCAGATGCTGCGCACGCATGCTCAGCGGGACCGCTTTCGCAGAGGATTTGCGATGCCAATGCAAGCGCTCCGTCATCGCTCGCAAGTGTTGCGTGTCAAACGCGTCACGGGAAAATCGCACCGCGGTACCTCCCGTTGTTGGCTGATAGCCGACGCCGGCACGCACCGGCGTCGGGGGCACGTGCGGCCCGAAAACGATACGGCAAGCAAATGGCGTATGCGAGTGGCTTTGCTTGTCGGCGCCGGGTGGCGCAGTCGTCTGGTCGCTCGCACAAGCCCAGCGTAGACGCGGGTTTGCGAGCCCGCAAGTTGCGTTGCGGCATGGTGCGCGCATCACGCGGGCAAAAGGCAAACCGCGTGCGGGTCTTCGTGAAATGCGTGACGCGTCCGGCGCTCAATCCTGCGCAGATTGCTGGGTCACTTGTGCGGCGGCGCGTTCGCCTTCGCGTTTGCGCAACTCGGCGAGCATGTTGCAGAAGAGGGCGCCTTGCTCTTTCGCGTCATCCAGCGCGATATGCGTGTGCGGCAGCGGGTCGTGCCAGTGCTCGGGAAAGGCCGCTTTGACGTTGCGCCGATACGGCATGCCCGTGAGCGCAAAAGCCAGCGTCTTGATGTCGAGTGCGGCCCACCCAAACGGCGAGCGCCCGGCAAAACGCATCATGTACCAGAACATGAACGTGAAATCGAAGCCCGCCGGAAACGCCACGAACACCGGCTTGCCCGGCAGACTCTCGACCCACTCCACGTAACGCGGCAGGGCCACCTCGGGCGCCTCAAGGTTGGCGCGGCATGCGGCCCACGCCTCGGGCTGCGTCTTCCACCATTGCATCTGGACCGGATGGCCCTCGGCGCCTGCCAGCGTTTCCAGGTTGGCTTCGAACGTGCCGACGAGCGTCTTGTCGGCCAGGTACGCCGCGCTGGCGAAGCTCAGCATCGAATGCGGACCGGGGATAGGGCCGTCAGCCTCGATGTCGGTGCTGACGTAGATTTCGGGCCGCGTGTCGGGCGGCTGGTTGCCGCGCTTGCGGCGGGGCTTATCCGCCGGCGCAGCGGGTGAGGAGTCGGCGAACGGGTCGTCGCTCTCGTTGGCGCTGTCGTTGGTGTTTGCGCTCATGCCGAGCCTTCGTTGGCAAACAGGCGATCGGCGACGTACGGGTTGCTGGCACGCTCATCGCCAAAGGTCGAGACTGGCCCATGACCCGGCACAAACGTGACGTCGTCGCCCAGCGGCCATAGCTTCGTGCGGATCGCGTTGATCAGGTCCGCATGGTTGCCACGCGGAAAATCCGTGCGACCGATCGACCCCGCAAACAGCACATCGCCGACGATGGCCACGCGGTCTTCGGCGCTGAAGAACACCACGTGGCCGGGCGTGTGACCCGGGCAGTGAAACACCTGCAGCGTGCGGCCGGCGGCTTCCACGGTGTCGCCGTCTTCGAGCCAGCGGTCGGGCACGAACGCCTTGGCGGGCGGAAAACCAAAGCGCTGGCTCTGCATGGGCAGTTGGTCGATCCAGAACGCCTCGTCCTTCTGCGGCCCTTCGATCGGCACGCCGAGCTGCGTGCGCAGGGCGTCGGCGGCGGCGCAGTGGTCGACATGGCCGTGCGTGAGCAGGATTTTTTCGATGCGTGCGCCGTGCTGCTGTGCGGCGGCCAGGATGCGGTCGATATCGCCGCCGGGATCGGTGACGGCGGCAGCGCCATCGTCGCCAATCAGCAGCGTGCAGTTCTGTTCAAACGGCGTAACGGGGACGACAACGACTTTCATGTGATCTTATGTGCGCATTTGCACATGGCAGGGATAACCCGATTGTATCGGGCCGAGCCCGCGCCAGCACTGGGCTTGCGGGGTGCGCTGTTACATCCGAAAGAAAATATTACAAAATTGGTGGGAGATGACAGCATGATGTGATCGTTTTAATAGGAAATGTAAATAAGCGATCAAAGCATGCATGTTAGACTCGCGGCCATGCTCAAGTTGACCCATTCGATTTCCTGCCTTCCGGCCGGCCGCACGCTGCGTGCCTGGCTCACGCACGGCACCGCGCTGCTGGTGCTGGCGGGCTGTGCCGCCGTCCCCGGCGAACCGCCCGCGGGTGGGCAATCCGGTCTCCAGGCCAGCAAGCCCGCAGCGCCCACGTTGAAGCTGGCCGACCCGCGCGACAACCCCGATGCCTGGGGCACGCTGTCGTTCCGCGGGGTGCCGGATTCGACCAGCCTCAAGCTGGACGAGAACACCGACACCAGCCCCGGCCTGCGCGCCGACCTCGGCACGTTCGAACAACGCGGCCTGGCTTCGTGGTACGGCCGCGGCTTCCACGGCCGCCGCACCGCCAGCGGCGAGCGTTTCGATATGAACGCCTTCACGGTGGCGCATCCGTCGCTGCCGCTGCAGAGCTGGGTTCTCGTGCGCAACCTCTCCAACGACCGCGTGGTCGTGGCCAAGGTGACGGATCGCGGTCCGTACCACGGCAAGCGCATCGTCGACATGTCGTATGCCGCCGCCAAGCGGCTCGACTTCGTCAAACGCGGTTCAACGCAGGTGGAAATCCGCCGACTGTCCCGCGCTGAAGTTGAAGCGCTGCGCCCTGAGCTGACGCAGACCGATGTCGCCAGCAACGATGGCGACGCCGATGTGGGTGCCGATGAACCCGCACCGGTGAAGAAGAAAGCGGTCAAGCGTCGCGCCAAGCGTCGTTGAACCGCTGATCCGGCCGCCTTCCTGCCTCAGTCCTTCCCTTCGTTTTTCAGCGCCAGCGCGCTTTGATACAGCGCGTCGACCGACGCACCCGTAATTGCGCCGGCCAGCTTGGCTGCGCGCTTGGCAGGCAACTCGGCCAACAGCAGACGCAAGACGTGGTCTGCCGCCATCGCCGTCGGCGCGGCGTCCTGCGCGCCTGCGCCCTCCACCACCAGAACGAATTCGCCCTTGCCATGTGAGACATCGGCGGCAAGCCAGGCCGGTGCTTCGGCGGCAGGCAGCACGACGATCTGCTCGAACAGCTTGGTCAATTCCCGGCCGATCAGGATGCGTCGCGCGGGCAAGTGTTCCGCCAACGCGGCGAGTGTGGCCTCGATGCGATGCGGCGCCTCGTACAGGACCCATGCCGGCCCGTGCGCCGCCCATTGGCGGATGGCCGCCTCGCGTTGCCCGGCCTTGGGCGGCAGGAAGCCGACGAAGGTGAACTGCCCACCAGACGTGTCGAGCAACTCCCCGGCGGCAGAAAGCGCCGTCACCACCGCGCTCGCGCCCGGCAGCGGAATCACGCGCTGGCCCGCCGCACGCACCGCCTCGACAATCCGCGAGCCCGGGTCCGACACGCCCGGCGTGCCCGCATCGGACACATAGGCGATGCGCTCGCCCTGCGCCAGCCGCGCCACGATGCGCGCGGCGGCCTCGCGCTCGTTGTGTTCGTGCGCCGCGAGCATCGGCCGCGACAGCCCCAGCCGATGGAGCAGTTGCCCTGTGTTGCGCGTGTCTTCGCAGGCCACCGCGTTGACAAGGCCCAGCACGTAGCGCGCCCGCAGCGACACGTCGGCCGCGTTCCCGATGGGGGTGGCCACCACATATAATGCGCCGGCGGGATAGTGCTGGTCGTACGCCAGCAGGGTCCAGTCAGGATCACTCACGAGAACTTCTCTCTGTTACTTGGTTCAAACCGCGAATGCATGCGCCGCAGCCCATCACAGCCGCCACCGGTGAAGCCGGTGAAGACCGTGCGCTGCGCTACTTGCAGGCGCGCGGGCTGGCCGTGGTCAGCCGCAATTATCGCTGCAAGGGCGGTGAAATCGATCTGGTGATGCGCGATGCGGCCGGCGCCCTGGTATTCGTTGAATTACGTGCCCGTGTGGCCCGCTCCACGCAGCGCTTCGGCGGGGCGGCGGCGAGTGTCACGCCCGCCAAGCAGCGCCGCCTGATTGCCGCAGCCGAAGATTTTCTCGCGCGGCAGGTTGAAGATGTACCGGCCTGCCGATTTGACGTCATCGCCATTGACGGTGCGCGTATCGAATGGATGCGCGATGCCTTCGGCGTTGATGCCTGAACCTCGCATCAACCTCGCTCTTCTTTCTTCTGCACTTCATTCAAGGACAGCATGAAACTCTCGTCGCCTACGTTTGCCCGTTTCCGTCGCACGGTCACGCGCACCGCCGTGCTGGCCGCCCTGGCCGGCATGACCGCAACGCAGTTGACTGCCTGCTTCCCGCTGTTTGCGGGCGCCGTGGCCGGCGGCGTGGCGCTTGCCACCGACCGTCGCCCGACCGCCACCCAGACCATCGACCGCGGCCTGCAGATGGAAGCCGAGAACACGCTGATCTCGCGCTACGACGGCCGTGCCCACGTCAACGTGACGGTCTACAACCGCAAGGTCCTGCTGACCGGCGAAGCCGGCACCGAGCAGACCAAGCAGGAGATCGGCCAATACGCGCAGAAGCTGCAGAACGCGCGTGAGGTCGTCAACGAGATCGTGGTGACGCCGGAGTCGAGCACGTTCGGCTCGCGCACAAACGATACGTACATCACCACCAAGGTGAAGAGCGTGCTGGCCGGCACGGAAGGCGTGCCCTGGAACTCCATCAAGGTGACGACCGAAGCGCAGACCGTCTTCCTGCTCGGCGTGGTGACCGAGGCCGAGGGCAACAAGGCCACCGAAGCCGTGCGCACCGTGGGCGGCGTCAATAAGGTCGTGAAGGTGTTCGATTACGTGACCGACGAAGAGCGCAAGCGCCTGGATGCGAATGCCACGTCGACCAACCCGTCGACCGCGCCCGACGCGTCGCAAGGCACGCCAACGCGCACGCAGGGTACGCCGACGGCCACGCAGGCACCGGCCCCGGTCACGTCGGCCGCGCCGGGCGTGACCGTGTCGCCCACCACCTCGCCCGCGCTGCCGCCGGGCAAGCAACTGCCGTAAGCCAGCGCGGCAACACCGCATCGCAAGAAACGCAGCCACCGTGCTGCGTTTTTTGTTGGCTGCACGCATCACAGGGCACATGGCCGGCCGTGCGTGTTAGCGTATGACGCTCCCGCGACTTCGCAGCCCCCCGATGCCCGTCGTCCACCGCCCTGCCGCCGCAGCACTGCTTGCGGCGCTGCTGACGGCCCCTGCGCCCACTGTGGCCCATGCGGCCGATCATCCCCCCACCAATCTGCAGGCCCGCACCTGGGCTGCCACGTGCGCCAGCTGCCATCACGCCGATACCGCGCCCGGTGCCAAGCTTCCCGCACAGACGTTGCCGCCGCTCGCCGGTCGCTCGCAGGCCGAGCTGATCGACACCATGCAAGCCTTTCGCAGCGGCGCGCGCCCTTCCACGGTGATGGGCCAGATCGCCCGCGGTTATGACGGTGCGCAGATCGCCGCCATTGCCGGCTGGCTGTCACGCCAACCTCAGGAGGCGCCATGAGCGAATGGCTGCGCAAGGACCGACGCGCACTTCTGCGCGCGCTCGGGGCAACCGCGCTGGCCGGGCCGCTGGCCGCCTGCGCATCGCTGTCGGGCGTGCGCAATGCACGCGTGGTGGTGGTGGGCGGCGGCTATGGCGGCGCAACGGCGGCCAAATACGTGCGCGTGTTTTCCGGTGGCCGTGTCGACGTCACGCTGGTGGAGCCGAACGCCGCGTTCGTCTCGTGCCCGCTGTCGAACCTCGTCCTGTCGGGCGACCGTGACCTGGCGTCGATCACCGTGCCGTATGACGCGCTGGTCGAGCGCCACGGCGTGCGGTGGGTGCGCGACCGCGCATCGGCCATCGACCCTGGCGCCAAGCAGGTGCGGCTGGCAGGCGGCGGCACGCTTGATTACGACCGGCTGATCCTCTCGCCCGGCATCGACTTCGTGCCGGGGGCGATTCCCGGTCTCGCCAATGCGGCCACCGCCGCGCAAGCGCCGCACGCCTGGAAAGCCGGCACGCAGACGCTGGCGCTGCGCCATCGGCTCGAAGCCATGCCCAACGGCGGCACGGTGGCGATCAGCATTCCGCTGGCGCCGTACCGCTGCCCGCCCGCGCCGTACGAGCGCGCGTGCCTGATCGCCCACTGGCTGCAGCGCGCCAAGCCCGATTCGCGCGTGCTCATTCTCGATGCCAACGATGACGTCACCTCCAAAGGCGCGTTGTTCAAGCGCGTCTGGGCAGAGCGCTATCCGCAGCACATCGAATATCGCCCGCAATACAACGCCGTCGACATCGATGCCACGGGCCGCGTCCTCAAGTTCGATGTGCAGGACGACGTGCAGGCCGATGTCGTCAACCTGATCCCGCCGCAGCGTGCCGGGGCGATTGCCGTGCAGGCCGGCCTGGCGACGGCCAATGGGCGCTGGTGCGAAGTGGATTTCCTGTCGTTTGAGTCGAAGGTGGCGCCGGGCGTGCATGTGATTGGCGATGCCATCCAGACCGCGCCGCTGATGCCGAAGTCGGGCCACATGGCCAATCAGCACGGCAAGGTGGCCGCCGCCGCCGTGGTGGCGATGCTGGCCGGGCACGCGCCCGATGCGTCACCGCTGTACACCAACACCTGCTACAGCTTTGCCACGCCCGACGAGGCCATGCACGTGGCAACCGTCCACCGTTACGACGCGACCGAGCACACCATGGTGACGGTGCCCGGCGCCGGCGGGCTTTCCGACGTGCCTTCCCCAGCGGAGGGCAAGCTGGCGCAAGGCTGGAGCCGCGCCATCTGGTCGGACATGCTGGGTTGAATGTCAGGCGGAAGGTGCGGCCCCGGGCACAAACAATGCGCAAGATTGTGCAAGTCGCCTAAGCGGCCGGCGCCTACAGTGCGTCATGTGGCCGCACGGGCGGCCGTCCGAACCTTCCGATCATCATGTCTCCCAAGGATCTGCTGCTGGCCCTGACCGTTGTGCTGGTGTGGGGCGTCAACTTTGTCGTCATCAAGGTGGGCCTGCACGGCGTGCCGCCCATGCTGCTAGGTGCGCTGCGCTTTGCGCTGGTCGCGTTCCCGGCTGTGCTGTTCGTGCCGCGCCCGAAGATTGCGCTCAAGTGGCTGGTGGCTTACGGCGCCACCATCAGCTTCGGGCAGTTCGCGTTCCTGTTCTCCGCCATGTATGTGGGCATGCCGGCGGGGCTGGCCTCGCTGGTGCTGCAGTCGCAGGCGTTCTTTACGCTGACGATTGCCGCCATCGTGCTGCGCGAGCCGATCCGCTGGTTCCACCTGGCCGGCATGGCGGTGGCCGCGAGCGGCCTGGCCGTCATCGGTATGGCGGGTGGCGGCTCGGTCACGGGCATGACCACCGCCGGCTTCCTGCTGACGCTGTGCGCTGCGTTTTCGTGGGCCAGCGGCAATATCGTCACCAAGCGGATCGGGCCGGTGAATGTGGTGAGCCTGGTGGTGTGGGGCGCCGTCATCCCACCAGTTCCGTTCTTCCTGCTGTCGTACTGGCTGGAGGGGCCGCAGCAGATCGCACACAGCCTGGCGAACATCAGCTGGTCAAGCATCGGCGCGATCGTCTACCTGTCTTTTGGCGCCACCATCTTCGGCTACAGCCTGTGGAGCCGCCTGCTGGCGCGCTACGCCGCCAGCCAGGTCGCGCCGCTCACGCTGCTGGTGCCGGTGGTGGGGCTGGTGTCGGCCGCCGTGCTGCTGGGCGAGCGCCTGGTGCCTGCCCAATGGCTGGGCGGCGCGGTGGTGATGGCCGGGCTGCTGCTCAACGTGTTTGGCGGCCGGCTGGCCGCGCGGCGGGCGATGGCTTGATCGCCGCATCCCCATCAGAAACAAGCGCCCGGGGCCGAAAGGTACCGGGCGTTTTGCTTTGCGGACGACATTTGCGGGCGACATAGGATTTGGCCCGTTTCGGGCACAATACCGGGTCCAATTCCCGCCATTTCGCCCGCACACGCATGCGGGCAGCCTCGTCTTCTGGAGACCACATGAAGTTCGCCCCCACGCTCGCCTCAGCGGCGGTGCTGGCCGGCTTGGCACTGTCCGCCACGCCCGCGCTGGCCGCCGTTGATGCTGCCCGCGCCTTGTCCATCGCCAACCAGAACGCCTGCATGGGCTGCCACGCCGTCGACCGCAAGCTCGTCGGCCCGGCCTACCAGGACGTTGCCGCCAAGTACAAGGGCGATGCCGGCGCGCAAGCCAAGCTCATCAAGAAGGTGCGCGAAGGCGGCATGGGCAATTGGGGCCAGATCCCGATGCCGGCCAATCCGAAGATTGCCGATACCGATCTGAAAACCGTGATCGACTGGGTGCTCGCGGGCGCCCCGGCCAAGTGAGGAACGGACGATGAACGACGCAATCAATCTGGGCCGCCGTGACGTACTGCGTGCCGGCGCCATGATGGCGCTGCTGGTGTCTGCCGGCATTGCCACGCCGGCCCAGGCGGCCGAATGGAACAAGGCCGCCTTTGCCGTGAAAGGCGTGAACGACGTGCTCAAGCAACTGGGCGGTGGCGCGGTGGAGAAGGGCGGCGCCGGCATCCAGCTCACCGCACCGGACATTGCTGAAAACGGCGCCGTCGTGCCGCTGGTCGTGACCAGCACGCTGCCGGGCACCGACCTCATCGCCATCCTGGTCGAAAAGAACCCGAACACGCTGGCCGCCACGTTCGCCATTCCCGCCGGCACCGAACCGTTTGTGAGCACGCGCGTGAAGATGGGCGAGACGTCAACGGTCTACGCCGCCGTGCGCGCCAACGGCAAATGGGTGCTGGCGAGCAAGGAAGTGAAGGTCACCCTGGGTGGCTGCGGCGGTTAAACATCGGGAGAAACACACCATGGCAGACCCGATGCGCATTCGCGCAATGGAAAACGGCGGCACCACCGACGTGAAGATCCTGATGAAGCACGACATGGAAACCGGCCAGCGCAAAGACGCGTCCGGCAAGGTCGTGCCCGCCTGGCACATCACCAACGTAACGGTGCAGCACAGCGGCAAGACGGTGCTCGACGCCCAGTTCGGCCCGGCCGTGTCGAAAGATCCGTTCCTGAACCTCAAGTTCAAGGGCGGCGCCAAGGGCGACAAGGTGACGGTCACCTGGGTCGACAACCACGGCGACAAGCGCACCGACGAAACGTCTATCCAGTAAGCCCCCGGAGGCTCAAATGCGACGCAGCTTCTTTCGTGTGACCGCCGCGCTGGCGGCATTGGGTGTGGCCGGCAAGGCCGCTGCCCAGAACGCCCCGCGCGCAGGCGGTGCCGGTGCCCGCTACAAGGTGGTCTACCAGTTGAGCGAAGGGATCGACCAGGCCGTGCGCGCCATCGGGAACCTGCGCAACCACCTGAACGGCGCGCCCGGCACGAAGATCGTGGTGGTGGCGCTGGGCCACGGCATCGACTTCCTCGTTGAAGGCGCCAAGGATGCGCAGGGGCGCCCGTTCGATGCGCCCGTGGCCGCGCTGGCCAGCATGGGCGTGGAGTTTCGCGTGTGCCACAACTCGCTGATGGCCTTCAAGGTGCCGGAAGACAAGCTGCTGCTCGAAGCCAAGGTGGTGCCGGCCGGCGTGGTGGAAATCACCCGCCTGCAGCAGGAAGAAGGTTTCGCCTATATCAAGCCGTAGGCGACCCACGGAGGGGACCGTGAAACACAAGACATGGACGATGGTGCTGGCTGCGGCGTTGGCAGCCGGCGGCGCCGTAATGGCATCCGCCCAGGACGCCAAGGACAGCACCGCCGCCGGCATCGCGCAGTACCGCGAGATGCTGGCCGACGGCAACCCGGCCGAACTCTGGGAAGCCGCCGGCGAAGAACTCTGGAAGAAGCCCGCCGGCCCCAAGCAGGCCTCGCTTGAAGCGTGCGACCTGGGCCTGGGCCCCGGCGTGGTGAAGGGCGCCTACGCCAAGCTGCCGCGCTTCTTCAAAGACACCGGCCGCGTGATGGACGCCGAACAGCGCCTTATGTACTGCCGCATGACGCTGCAGGGGCTGACCAAGGAAGAGGCGTCGGCCCGCCCGTTCTCGTCGCCCGGCAAGGCGTCGGACATTGAACGGCTGATGGCCTACGTCGCATCGGAATCGCGCGGCGCGGCCATCGACATTCCGCTCGCCCATCCTGAAGAAAAGCGCGTGTACGAACTGGGCCGCCGCATGTTCTTCTACCGCGGCGGCGCGTATGACTTTGCCTGTGCCACGTGCCATGCCCAGCCGGGTTTGCGCATCCGCCTGCAGGAGCTGCCCGATCTGCTGACCGCCGACGGCGCGCGCTTTGCGTATTCCACCTGGCCGGGGTATCGCGTCTCGCAGGGCGAGGTACGCACGATGCAGCACCGCCTGTATGACTGCCTGCGCCAGCAGCGCTTTCCGGAACCGCTCTACGGCAGCGAGGTGATTACCGCGCTGGAGATGTTCCTCGCCCGAAACGCCAACGGCGGCAAGATGGACGCGCCGTCCATCAAACGCTGACACGATGAGGCCACGCATGACCCGACTGACCCCCATCGTTCTGACGGCGCTCACATTGGCGCTGGCCGCCGGCACCGCGCAGGCAGCCGACGCCGCCAAGGCCGTCACCGCACCCAAGCCCGAAGCCAAGGCCGACGCGGCCCTCGCCAAGGTCATCCAGGAGAGCTTTGTCTCCAAGGGCCCGGCCACCGTGGAAGGCGTGACCGAGCGCGACGACGTGCAAAAGGTCTGCAGCCAGTTTGCCGACCGTAACGCCGTGCCCGCCGCCGTGGCAAAGAAGCTGGAAGACGCGCAATTCAAGACCATCCACTACCCGGCAGACAACACCTGGCTGGGCGACTGGAAGGAAGGCGAGAAGACCGCGCAGAGCGGCCGCGGCATGCAGTTCTCCGACCCGGCTGGCACTGTGAACGGCGCCAATTGCTACGCCTGCCACCGCCTGTCGAAAGACGAACTGTCGTACGGCACCATCGGCCCCTCGCTGTACCAGTACGGCAAGCTGCGCGGCGATTCGGAGGCGATCCTGCGCTACACGTGGGGCAAGATCTACAACTCCAACGCGTATGCGGCGTGCTCCAACATGCCGCGCTTCGGGCACAAGGGCATCCTGACCGAGCAGCAGATTCGCGACGTGATGGCGCTGTTGTTCGATCCGGCATCTCCCGTCAACCAGTGACCTCATAACGCCATGCACACGCTTCGACGGTTCCTGATGTGGACGGCAGCGGCGATGGTGTTTGCCGCAAGCACCGTGCAGGCCGTCGAAGTGGGCGATGTGGTGGCGCTGCCCGAGGTTCAGTTGCTCGACGGCACGCGCGTGCCGGGCGATGCATGGCGGGGGCACCCCGTCATCATCGCCACGTGGGCGTCGTGGTGCCCGTTCTGCGCGCTGCAGAACCCGCGTCTGCAAAAGCTCTACGACGCCACGCGCGGCACGGACCTGCGCATCCTCACCATCAGCATCGATGCCAACCCGCAGCTTGCGAAGGACTACGTCGCCAAGCGCGGCTTCACCTTCCCGGTGACGATGGAAACCGACGCGCTGTGCGCCGCCACCGGCCCGCGCAAGGGCCTGCCCGAACTGCTCGTGCTCGACGCCGAGGGCCGCGTGGCGCGCAAGGAAGTCGGCGAGATGCTGGAAGACGACGTGGCCGACCTCGCACGCTACGCGCACAGCCCCAAGCAATGAACCGCCGCGAATTCGTTCAAGCCCTGGCGATTGCCGCAGCCGCCGGCCTGCGCCTGACCGACGCGCACGCCGATACGTTCAGCTACGACGTACCCCCTTTCGGCAACGTCCACCTGCTGCACTTCACCGACTGCCACGCGCAGTTGCTGCCCATCGAATACCGCGAGCCCAGCGTCAACCTGGGCGTGGCGCAATGGGCCGGGCAGCCGCCGCATCTGGTGGGGCACGCGTTGCTCAAGCGGTACGGCATCGCGCCGGGCTCGCGCGCCGCGCACGCGCTTACGTCACTCGACTTTACCGAGGCCGCGCGCCGCTACGGCCGCATGGGCGGCTTCGCGCATCTGGCCACGCTCATCAAGCGCCTGCGGGCCACGCGCCCCAATGCGCTGCTGCTGGACGGCGGCGACACCTGGCAGGGCTCCGCCACCGCGTTGTGGACCAACGGCCAGGACATGGTCGACGCCGCCCTCGCGCTGGGCGTGGACGTCATGACCCCGCATTGGGAGATGACCTACGGCGCCGACCGCGTGCGCCACGTGGTCGATCACGACTTCAAGAACAAGGTCGCCTTTGTCGCGCAAAACATCCAGACCGCCGACTTTGGTGACCCGGTGTTCGACCCGTACGTGCTGCGCGAGCTGAACGGCGTGCCGGTCGCCATCACTGGGCAGGCGTTTCCGTACACGCCCATTGCGCACCCGGCGGATTTCACGCCTGACTGGACCTTCGGCATTCAGGAAGAACGGCTGCAGAAGATGATTGACGAGGCGCGCGGCAAGGGCGCCAAGGTGGTCGTGCTGCTCTCGCACAACGGCATGGATGTCGACCTCAAGCTCGCCTCGCGCGTGCGCGGGTTGGACGCCATCCTGGGCGGGCATACGCACGATGCCGTGCCCGCGCCTGTCAAGGTCAGCAACCCGGGCGGCGTGACGCTCGTGACCAACGCGGGCGCCAACGGCAAGTTTGTCGGTGTGCTCGATCTGGATGTGCGCGGCGGCACCGTGCGCGACATCCGCTACACGTTGCTGCCCGTGTTTGCCGATCTGCTGCCGCCCGACCCGGCCATGACGGCGCTGATTGACCGCGTGCGCGCGCCGTACAAAGACAAGCTGGGCGAAACGCTCGCCACCAACCGCGGCCTGCTGTACCGGCGCGGCAACTTCAACGGCACGTTCGACCAGCTCATCGTCGATGGGCTGATGCACGCGCAGGGCGCCGAGATTGCCTTCTCGCCCGGCTTCCGCTGGGGCACCACGCTGCTGCCCGGCGAGGCCCTGACCATGGAAGCGCTGATGGCCCAGACTGCCATCACGTACCCGGCCACCACGCTGACCGAGATGACCGGCGCCACCATCAAGACCGTGCTGGAAGACGTGGCCGACAACCTGTTCAACCCAGACCCGTACTACCAGCAGGGCGGCGACATGGTGCGCACCGGCGGCCTGCGCTACACCATCGACCCGATGAAGCCCATGGGCCAGCGCATTACCGACATGCGCCTGGGGCCGGGTGACGGCAAGCCCATCGACGCCGACCGCCGCTACAAAGTGGCCGGCTGGGCCGCCGTATCGCCCGAAGCCCGCAAGGCGGGCGGCCGCCCCGTGTGGGACGTGCTGGCCGACTGGCTGCGCGACCAGCGCGAAGTGACCGCAAGGCCGCTGAACACGCCGCGCATTATCGGCATGGAAGGCAATCCGGGCATGGAAAACGCGGGTTGACCCCCCGATTGAAAGCGCCCGGGGAGTTCGGGTAGACTCATCTTCAACGGGCCGATAGCTCAGCTGGGAGAGCGCCGCGTTCGCAATGCGGAGGTCGGGAGTTCGATCCTCCTTCGGTCCACCAAAAACACTTCCAGCAGCACCTGGGATGGTCTGAAGACCCCGCAAACATCAAGGTTTGCGGGGTTTTTTGTTCCTGCGCGTCTGGCTTGATCCATTGACATCCGGGGGCACCCGGGGGCATGTGGGGCATTGTTGGGGGCACTTTGGAAGCCGCGCAGATTGATGCCACCATGAAGACCGGAATGCCCCTGACCGATGTTGAAATCCGTGGTGCGCGGCCGAGCGATAAGACCTACCAGCTGGCTGACGTGGCGGGCATGTACTTGGAAGTCTCCCGGGCAGGCGCCAAATATGGGCAGCTCAAGGACCGGTTTACTGGCAAGGAGAAGCGGCTGGCGCTTTGCGTCTAGGTACATGGAGCGCGTTGAGTGATGCGGTCTGTAGAGGGTGGGGCTGGTCGGGGCGAACGGATGCTGGGCGGTGCATCTTTGGTTGCACGTAGCATCGGCGAGCTAAAATCGCTCGGTTCCCTGCACGTGAGCTGCCATAGGCAGCAATAGCGCAAATGAGCGACCTGAAATTGAAGTCTTGCGGCTTTTCAACCTCGGCGAGCCGTGGCGGTTGTCGCAATGAGTGTTGGGCGGAACGAGAAAGGCATCGACAATGATGAAGTACGTTAACGACTCGGATCAAATCTCGCGACTTGTTTTGCATGGATACAAATCCATCGCTGAATGCGATCTGGAACTGGGGCGACTCAACGTACTGATTGGCGCCAACGGCGCGGGCAAATCCAATTTCATCGGGTTCTTTCGTCTGATAAACCGCATCCTGGATCAGCAGTTGCAAACCGCCGTCGGATTGGCTGGTGGTCCGGATGCTTTGCTGCACTATGGGCGCAAGAAGACAGAAGAACTGCGGGCTGAGCTGTACTTCGGTAACAACGGATACCAGTTCACGCTACGGCCCACTCAAGATAATCGGATGATGTTTGCTCATGAGGCGCTATGGTGGAACATGCGTGGAGACTGGCATCCCGCCTCAGGTCATTTTGAAACTCATTACAAGGAGCGGCGCCACCATGGAATGATCTGGGATTTCGTCGTCCCTGCTATGCGCAGTTGGCGCCTGTACCACTTCCATGACACCAGCGGCAGTGCTCTTGTCAAACAGATCCATAACGTTAACGACAACGAGTATCTGCGTGATGATGCTCGTAATCTGGCGGCCTTTCTCCTGCGGTTGAAGAACCATCACGACGAACACTACCAGCGTATCGTCAAGGCGATTCGCTTGGTTGCGCCTTTCTTCGGCGACTTTCATCTAAGGCCTACTGTCGACAACAAGGAAAAGATTCAACTCGAATGGACGGAGCAGGGCCAAGACGAGCCGTTCACTGCCAGTGCTTTGTCCGACGGCACACTGCGGTTCATTTGCCTAGCCACTGTGTTGCTTCAGCCGGAAGACTTCATGCCGGCAGCCATCTTGATCGACGAGCCGGAACTGGGGCTACATCCGTTTGCAGTCAGCGTACTAGCCGGGTTGATGAAATCTGCATCGCAGAAGCATCAATTGATCGTCTCGACCCAATCCGTGGAGTTGGTCAACGAGTTTGACGCAGAAGATCTGATAGTGGTCGACAAGCGAGGTGGGGCGTCCAGCTTTGCGCGACCGGATGCCCAGGCGCTGTCTGAATGGCTGGCTGAATACAGCCTTGGGGACTTGTGGAAGAAGAACCTCCTCGGTGGCAGGCCTGGGCGATGAGTCGCGTCTATCTGCTCGTAGAGGGCCAAACGGAAGAGGCCTTCGTTAACGAATTGCTAGTGCCTCACTATGCGCGGATGGGGCTCTACCTTACGCCCATCATTGTTAGCACCAGCCCTGGCTATCGCGGTGGTGTGGTCAGCTTTGCCAAGATAAAGCCCCAGATCGAAAAACTCTGTAAGCAAGACAATGGTGCGCACGTCACCACGCTGTTTGACTTATACGCGCTACCGGACGATTTTCCCGGTAAGAGCAGTGCGGCCTATCCTGCTGGGATGAGTGGACAGCGCAAGGCAGAGTTTTTGGAAACAGAACTTGCCAAGAGCATCGGGCAACGCAACTTCATCCCCAACCTGCTCGTTCACGAGTTCGAGGCGTTACTGTTCGTCCAGATTGAAACCTTTGAGCAGTGGACCGATGATGATTCCGTTCTGGAACCGTTGCGTGCAGTGCGGAGGACAACTTTGCCGGAGGACATCAATGACAGTCCCCTTACAGCTCCTTCCAAACGCATCCTGTCGGCTTGGCAGGGTTATCAAAAGACGTTCCATGGACCATTGATTGCGTGCGACATTGGGCTGGACACCATGCGTGCGGCTTGCCCGCATTTTGATGGGTGGCTGCAGAAGCTAGAAGCGCTTCGCGTGGTGGCTCCCCTTTCCTAGAGGTCGTAGCGGTCGCCGTGCCATTGACTGCGCTATTTATGCTGTAAGCGACAGGGGCGTAGTTGTTCCGCGAGGCTCAGCGGTGGGGTGTTATTGGAGGCATAGCCATATGCCCCCTTGCCCCCGTGCAGCGCACTTAGTGGGCAAAAAGCAGAACCGAAAGGTCTATTCGGGACGCGTTCAACTTTTTTCTTCTTCCCGCGCACACTTAGGACAGGTAGAAATCAAATCCTCAGAGATTTGATAGTAGTAGGGGATCCAAAATGTCAGCCCGTCTGATCTGATGGCGTCAAAAGCATTGCGTTTTATGGCCACTACGCCGGATTCGCTGTTCATTTTCTGATCCATGACCAAAACGTCGCTGAGTGGCAAATCGTTAGGGTTGTAGATTAGAACCTCCCCTGGCTGACGCTTATATGCCTCCTCATTGTCTCCGGGTCGACCATAGGCTATATCTATCGCGCGAATCCAATTTGTCGGCTTTGATTTTTCTTTGCACCAGTTAATGACGGACTCTAATTTTTGCTCAGTGAATTTTCTCTGAAAATCTCCATGCTTCTCACATACGTCATATTCAACAAGACTGCCGAATTCATACTCGTAGGAGTACGGACCTGCGGTCAAAGGAAGTCGGAAATATTGTTGGATGGGGGCGGGTTCAACAGCCGTTCCGGCCAAAAGCTCCATCAGAATGCTGTAAAAGCCATATAGGCACGTATCATCACGATCAGGCCTTTCATGGACCAAGGGCTCAGTTAGGGCTGTCAGCGACGAATTTGAGAGCGCCACCTGCTTGTCGTCACCAAAGAATAATATTCCCTTGGTTAAAATTACAACGGCATTACATAAATTCTTGCTGGGTGTTTCGCGAGCAAAATCGGTGAGTTCAGCAACAATCGCAACCCAATCCAAATCAGTGTCAAATGCAAACAGAATGCCAAATCCGCTTTGGCATTTTGGCATACCGATTTGGATTTGATGCAGGTGCGAGCTGTGACGTTTTAAGCTTTTAAAAGATGCAATGTTAAGGAGTCCGTCGCGTATATCTTTTTTTGTAGCCTTTGATTTAACTTGAATCGTCCCGTATGCAACTTCCACGGGAAATACATCGTAAACTCGATCCTCACGCATCAAGGAAATGGAGTCGAGCGAGTCAATAATGAGAAGGTCAAGCTCTTTACTCAGATGCCCGGTCGTCGATGCGACACGAACGCTAGTGTCGGAGACAGCATATCTAGCGGGAAGCAGGCCGGTTCGCGTCAGAAACGTTCGGACAATTTCTTCTCGTGCAGTACCCACATCACGAGGATGCTTGATTTTTTTTGTCTTCTCGAAAGCCTCAATCACGTTCTTCTGAGCATCCTTAAGTTCACGCTCTAAGCCGTGAAACTCCCGATCTTTAGATCGAAGTGCGATCGCTCGCGCAGACCTGTCTGCGAAGTAGGCTTTTAGATTTTTCTCTCTTTCGGCGAAGGCTTTTTTCTCTTCACGTTCCTGCGCAGTAAGCCTTTTTCGTGTTTTTCTTGCTGTTTGCATGGGTACATTCTCGCGATCTATAAGGTGGCTTTCCGGTGGCACTTGGTTTCTGAAGGTCCGGCAAGTAGATGCTGACATCTTGAAGCATCGGCCAATGGCTGAGAAGCTGAACGAAAACCTTATTGCTCATCTAGGCTTCGATGATCGAGAACAAGCCCCAGACGACAGCAGCAGAGACGGGCAAAGCGCGGCATCTCGCCAGTTCACTTTCAATCGCCCCTGTGGCGACTACCGCTCGTATGTTGAGGGAGCGTAGTATGCTGGGCCGCCCACAACGTATGCATGCGCAAAGTGCCTACGCCTGCATTCCGAGGTTGCACGCAAATCCTCCCCGGAGCGTCCTTTACCCCTCTTGCTTACAGAAATTCGCCGATGATCAAAATTCCGGGCAAGGTTGGGCTAGAGGCGTTGAAATCACCACTAGAAGGGCTTGCCAATGTCGCTCGAAGGCATTTCCACCTATTCATAGGCGAGATTGGGAAAAGCGCTTCAACAAAAAGCCCACGAGCCTCTCAGCATCGCGGGCTTTTCCACATCTAGGCCGCATCAAACCATCAGCAACCCCTCACCTCACTCCCCAGCCACCTCCTCGACCGTCTTCCGTGGTCCCCGACTAAACCGCGCCGACAACGTCCGCCGCGCCGAATCCAACCCTTCCCCTTTGCCCGCAACCTTCAGGTACGTGTAACCCTCCAGCGCGGCCGTCATCAGGTCACTGCCCATCGCCAGTTGCGAATCCTGCATCCTTTCCAGCAACTTCTCCACGCGGGCGAGGCGAGGGCGCAGTGTGTCAAAGCCCACCAAGTCACGTCGCATTTCCTGCAGGTTGAAATTGGCGGGAAGCACGCCGGGGTTGTTGCTCAGCAGTTCCACTGCCTGGCGGCAGAACGCTTCGGACTTGTCGCCCATCTTCATGAGTGTGCTGCGCTGCTCGACTGACAGGCCAATCAGGCCGACGAGCTTTTCTTCCAGTGTCTTGAGCGCACCGTCAATGGCGGTCAGGTCGGTGGCGCTGGGTTGAAACGAGATCAAGTTCTGAGACATTGCGTTCCTTCTAAAGCGGATATCAACGTCATGCCGATTGGCACAACCCGGTGAGGTTGGCTACCGCTGCGGCGTATCGCAATGCTGTACACAACTTTTGACGGAGAGCGCCCGCACATGGGGCGAGTGAATCGCCCCGACTTTCCTAGACACCCACGAGCCGTGGGGAATGGCGTTGTTCGAACTCTACCGGCGATAGTCCGTTGGCGCTCGAATGGCGCCGTGTTGGGTTGTAGAACATCTCGATGTA
>Ga0194138_10000084_pt1 | contig 45601 bp, 37 predicted proteins | sample TARM_MetaG_T2_14_FD_134022 | JGI IMG/M metagenome (GOLD analysis project Ga0194138, IMG submission 134022) | Freshwater microbial communities from Pennsylvania, USA, analyzing microbe dynamics in response to fracking - TARM_MetaG_T2_14 (version 2) | ecosystem: Environmental > Aquatic >...
CCAGCCATTTCAATAGAAGAAAATGTAGTAAAATTGCGAGTTGTAGAGTTCTGCAACGAGCTAATCAAAATATTACTAAGGAGGGATTATATGATTCATACGGATCAAATTTGTAAAGATGTCTATTTTGTAGGAGTAAATGATCGTGAGACCAGACTTTTTGAGAACCTCTGGCCTTTGGATCGGGGAGTATCCTATAACTCTTATCTCATTGTGGATGAGAAGGTGGCCCTATTCGATACCGTAAAGAATACGAAAATGGATGCGTTCATTAAAAAAATTGAAGGCATTCTTGGAGAACGAGAGGTGGATTACTTAATCATCAATCATATGGAACCGGACCACTCCGGTGCCATAAAGGATATCCGACAGCGCTATCCTGATGTACAAATCGTTGGAAACAGCAAAACATTTAATTTTATCAAAAACTTTTATGGAGACTTAAGCCCCTATCATGAAGTAAAGGATGGGGATACGTTATCTCTTGGAAAGCACGAACTGAAATTTTTCATGACCCCCATGGTGCACTGGCCGGAAACCATGATGACCTATGAGATGCGCCAGGGTATTTTATTCTCCGGAGACGCTTTTGGCGGTTTCGGCTCCCTGGATGGAGGGATCTTTGATGATGAAGTAAATCTGGAGTTTTATATGGATGAAATTCGCCGCTATTACTCGAATATCGTTGGGAAATTCGGACCCATGGTGCAGCGTGCCATAAAAAAACTCAAAGATGCGGAGATTCCCCTTCATGTAATCGCATCCACCCATGGTCCGGTTTGGCGGAAAGACCCGGGATGTATTTTGAATTATTACGACCGATGGTCCCGAGCAGAAACTGAAGAAGGCGTGGTAATTGTTTATGGATCCATGTATGGGAATACTCAGAAAATGGCAGATCTCATGGCCCGTAGACTTTCCGAACGGGGAATTAAAAATATTCGAATCTATGATGCATCCAAAACCCATATTTCTTATATCATCAGTGATATCTGGCGCTTTAAAGGGGTTCTGCTCGGAAGCTGTGCTTACAATACAGGATTGTTTCCTCCAATGCAGACTTTGGTTCATAAAATCGAAAACTCCCAATTGAAAAATCGCTATTTAGGGATTTTCGGAACCGCATCCTGGAGTGGCGGCGGCGTTTCCTCTCTAATGAGTTTCGCTGAAAAAATCAAATGGGAGCTGGTGGAGGCCTCTGTAGAAGCAACCTCTTCTCCTAATAACGAAGATCTTGAAAAGTGTGCACTGGTGGCGGATGCCTTGGCTAATAAACTGATTTCCGAACGGGAAGGAGAAACCTCTCCTTGCTAAAAAGCAGTATTTTTTGAACAATCAATTATTTTCTATATCCCCCTTTACTTTTTTGTCATAAGGAGATATTATGAAGATGAACATGTGGGCAGAGTAGTCGTTATGCGTTAAGTGTTAGAAGATGGGAAGTTGCTTCTAAACGAAGATTCTTATCGCGTTGTAACGTCGCTTCCGCTGCTCCACCATTGGAGATTTCACCAAATTTCTCTTAATGTTGGAGCTTCCGTGCCTAACTTAAGAGAAAGGAGGTGGCCGTTATGGTTCACAACCAAAAAACCCAAAAGTCCGGTGTCTCGAAAAATTCGGGATCCAGACTTCCCATTAAAACCTTAGTTACCTCTGCACTATTGGTTTCTATGTCTGTGGTCATCGGGCAGTTATCGATGATTTTCGCAAATCACACGCTCCGCATTGGGATTGCTAGAATTCCTATTGTGATTGCCAGCATGATTTTCGGACCCTTTGCCGGGGCCTTAGCCGGTTTTATCCAAGATATCATTGGAGTTATGTTAATCGGAGGAGGCTTTCACCCCGGTTTTACCTTAAGTTCGATTTTAGTCGGGATAATTCCGGGAATGGTTGTATGGTTTACCCGAAGTAAATTGGGTAAGAAAAAAACTTTTACTTTGTTTAATGCGCTAATATCAACTGCCTTGATTTTTCTACTTGTAAACCTTACCCTGGATACGTACTGGGCATCCACAATTCTAGGCGATGCGTATTTATTGCTTCTCCCCGCAAGAGCCGTGATCTACGGGCTTATTGCCGTGATTACCACAGTGGTGATTATAACGCTGTCCGGTGTTCTTGAATCCTTTAAGAATAAAACCTTAAAATTGTAAGAACCGAACCGATTACAACCAGCAATAAACTCTCAGGAAAGTCCTCTGCTATTAGAGGACTTTCCTCTATTTCATAACAAGGGAGGTTCCCATGAAAAATCAAAAGATTTCTCCTCTTATTTCCCGTGCTCAAAAGTACGGCAGTATCCTCGGACTTGAAACTATCAAGACCTTACTTTCGGAGTTGGGTAATCCCGAAAAAAAACTCCGGGTAATTCATATCGCCGGAACCAACGGTAAAGGTTCCATCGCTTCTTTCTGTCAGGGTATACTAATGGAAAATGGTTATAACATAGGGCTTTTCACCTCCCCCTACTTTGAGGACCCCAGAGAAATGATTCAATACAACCGAGAGCGGATCCTGAAAAAAGACTTTGAAAATTCCTTAAAGGAAGTGGGAGACGCCGTAGAGAAAATGCTCCAAAAAGGAAGTCCCCATCCTACGGAATTTGAAATTTACGTGGCGGTCGCATTTATTTATTTTGCCAAAATGCCCGTGGACTTTTTAATCCTTGAGGTAGGTCTTGGAGGACGGGAAGATGCCACAAATGTTATTGAAAAGCCTGTGCTTTCCATCATCACTCAGATCGGTCTGGATCATACCCGTTTTCTCGGCAACACACTAAAAGAAATTGCCTATCATAAGGGAGGCATTATAAAAAAAGGGACACCGGTGGTGGTCTATCCCCAGGAAGAGGAAGCCTATGAAGTACTTCAACATATTGCTGCAGACCTAAAGAGCCCATTGTATTCCCTTGATCCTAAGCAGGTGTTCATACAGAGCAGTTCTTTACAGGAACAGTGCTTCTCGGTGGACTTTAGTCCTCCGGCTATTGCTAAGTCTCTGAGTGTTCCTTCACATTTGGACTCCTTTAATCCTATTCGATTTTCCAACGTAAAGATTCAACTCTCGGGGAAACATCAGGTGTTCAATGCGGCTACAGCTTTACTCGCTATGGCGGTTCTTGAAGCAAATAGAACAATCTCCCTCGCTTCCGCTAAAACCTTCAAGGGCCTTTTTGATACGAAGTGGCCCGGCCGCTTGGAAATTTTAGGACTTCACCCCTTAACCCTGATTGATGGTGCCCACAATGTGGCTGCTGCAAAATCCTTAGCAAATACGTTAAAAACCCACTGTGGTAGTTATTCCATCACGCTGATCCTTGGCATGTTGGAGGATAAGGATGTGGAGGGTTTCCTTTTAGAAATTATGCCTTTTGTGGACCGGGTGGTTGTTACCAAACCTTTGAGCGACCGGGCGATGGATCCCGTAAAATTAAAAGAGAAGCTTAAGAGATACCCGGTGGATATCATAGTAGAGCCCTCTATTTCCAAAGCAAGCGTAAAAGCCCTGGAATTGACGAATTCCAACGATATGATCTTAGCCGTCGGATCCTTATATATGATCGGTGAAGCCCGTGAGGTTTTACTAGAACATTTTAATGGGCCTTGAAACTTTTAATCCCTTGGTTAAACAAAAAACCGAAGTTCTGAAATTCAGAGCTTCGGTTTTTTTATGATTCAATTATTCAATTCTACAGCTTTTCGATGTCTATTTGCATGATGTAAGAAGAAATGAGTTTACGCTTCCCTTTTCATCAGTTTTTCATGGATATTTTTCGCCGTTTTGTAAGTTGTCTGATCAATAGCTTTTTCCCCGTATCGGGCCTGAATATAAATGTCTCGAAAGAGGGAGAGCTCCTCCTCAGCAAAATAGGCCTCACCCTTTCGCTGAAAATCCCGGGTCGTATCCGAAGGCAATAAAACGACTCCTTTTTCTTTCAGACTCTCTAAAAAGTCCTGATAGTACATCCGAATTCGGTCTTCCTTGGTTTTCGGTTTTAATCGATTCTTAATTGCCTGCCACAAATTCCGATTTCGATTAGGCAGGATCACTTCTTTCCTTTCCGTATAGGTTTCACTAACCCCACGGGTAGTTGCTTTTCGCGAGTAAATTTTATATAAAATAAAGAATAGCACCAACAGTAGAATAACCCCTAGTATGATCCGAAACAAGGGACTCTCTGCCAGGGAGGTGCTATCAAAATTCCGATGAATATTTTGCATATCCCCTTCAACATCTCCGCCTCCGGCCTCTTGGGGAAAACCCTCGGGGTTTTGCAAAAAGTTGGTAATGATATAACTCAAAAAGCTCCCAATAAAGAAAAGCGGCCAATAAAGCAACCACAAAACAAAGTTAATCAACCCGTTATATCCTATCCATAGAAGGCCCCGCAGTTGCTGATAAAACCCCATAAAAACCTCCGTGCTAAGGGTTATGCTGAGAATCAGAATTATTTCGATGGCCCGAAAGTTTATTCTTCTAAGCTGCTGCACATCCCCATTATGCTCGATATACCGAAGGGATCGTAGCAGCAATACTCCTGATAAAAGATAAATCAAAAGATATCCTGCGGCCACATCATTGAAAAGACTGATACCTCCCATAATCAAAGAGAAAAACAAAAGGACAGATGCGATGGCGATCCCTGTTCCAAATTCAAATTCAATACGATCGTAATGAGGATCCTCCATATTTTTGTAAAAAAGAGTAAGCATAAAAATCCCTATAAAGAACAGGTATCCCATCTGATATAGGGGAACGTCTCTAATTACCGGGAGTACCACCCAGAGAATCAACACCCCTCCAAATAAGCCGGTTTTCGTTTTTAGGAATAGGGCCAGAACGCTGATCAATAGCGACCAGAGAAAAAGACCTCCGTAATGATTGCTGTCAAAAAACAATCGAAGAAAAACATTTCCCACAATAAACGTTAATGACAATATATTAATCACATGTAGCAGGGTTAAGGTTTTAATTTTTTCCATAGGAATACTCCTTACTCTTCCATTGAAACTCGATAGGTTTCAATCTTCGGCGATATTTCATCTAAAAAGTCGGTGCTTAAGGTTATCAGAACTATTTTTCCTGATGACTTCCGGAGTTCTTCCAATTCCGGCAAATCTTCTTTGATAATGCTAGGGGTTACCAGTACGTAGGTTCGATATCTATCCCGACTATTCTTCAGCTCTCCCAAAAGCTTTCCGAAAGTGCTCCGGGTATAGTACTCGGCTCTTCCCAAAGATTCCAATAGTCCCCGAAGATGTCCCGGTCCATGACCGATATCCGTTAGGGTTCTCCCGAAAAACTGGAATATGGTTCCCACGTTGGATGCCAATCCATAGGGAATACCTGTGGACTCAAATTCTTCAAGGATACTGCGTGTAATGGAAAAACAGGTTTCAATTTTTTCAGGATCCTTCTTTCCCCAGATATGCTTACTCATGGCCGTGTTCAGTACCACCACAGCGGATTGATCGGTGGTATAGTCAAAATTCTTCACCAGCAGCTCTCCGGTCTTTAGGCTGGACGGCCAATGAATATGCTTTTCCGGCTCATTTCCTGTATATTCCCGAAGCCCCCGGTTTAGTATGGGATCTTCAATGATCCAACGATTAACGGAAATATCTCCATAGTAATTTCCGTAGGGTTCTAATACCTCATCTAATGCAACGGCCTTCGGTAGCACCACCACTTCATGATTGTTCTGATCATAGATCCGTTTGACGGTTTGCAGTCCGATAAAATCTCCCGAAATCAGCGTGGCTTCCTGCAAAAAATGCCGTCCCCGTTTATGAGCCACCAACTGGTAGCTTCTTGTGATTCGTTGAAAGGGCAGAAGACTAAGGGTCATGGTATGCACCTTGGACAAACCGATGTCCTGAACATTATTTTTATGAATAAAATCAAAATGGGTAGGATACTTTTCCTTAACCTGTAAAAAAGATAAGGGCAGCCATTTTTGATTTTCTACGATACTATCCACAAAAAACGGTTCTTCGATCTCTAAAACAAGATTTTTGATTTCTCTTCGAAATTCCAACTTTTCCAAACTGTATTCCTTGGTGTACTGGTTGAATAGTAACGCCAAAATTATTAAGACCATCAGTAATTGAATCATCTAATCCCCCCTTAACCTACTTTGCTTTCCGTCGGGGTATCAATCTCCATTAATATTTTCTCGATGCCGTCATAGAGATGTCGATTCTTAAAAGAGCCTTTGTATCCGATTCGGTGATTCAAGATGTATTTTGCCATGGTTTTCACATCTTCAGGAATCATAAAATCTCTTCCCTGGATGGCGGCATAGGCTTGGGCGCCCTTGTAAAGAGCAATGGTTCCCCGAGGACTGACTCCGTAAAGAAGTCTATGATCCTGTCGGGTTTTCTCAATAATATCCATTAGATAGTTTCGAACATCTTCCGATACCGTTACTTTTTTATAGGCTTCCCGAAGCTCAACGATCTCTCCTGCTTCAACTCGTTCCTCCAGGGTTTCCAGTGCGTCCAACTCAAGATTTCGATCCACAATCGCCAACTCCTCCCCTCGCGTGGGATATCCTATGGAAATTCGCATAAAAAATCGATCCAATTGAGCTTCAGGCAGGGGAAAGGTACCATGGGTTTCAATAGGATTTTGCGTAGCGAGAACCATATAAGGATTTGCCAGTTTTCGAGTTTCACCGTCAACGGTGATTTGATGCTCTTCCATGGCCTCCAGCAAACTGGATTGGGTTCTTGGAGTGGCTCGATTAATTTCATCGGCGAGGATTACATTGGCAAACATCGGTCCTTTTCGAAATTCAAAGTCCTTGGTTTTCTGATTATAAAAATGAATTCCCGTTAAATCCGACGGCAATAAATCCGGAGTAAACTGAATTCTTTTAAACTCTGAACCGATGGTTTTTGCAAAGGAACGAACCAGCTTGGTTTTTCCAAGCCCCGGTGCATCTTCCAATAAAACATGACCTTCACAGATAAAAGCTACGGTCAATAACTCGATAACTTCGTCTTTGCCGATAATCACCTTTGATACATTATCTACCACTTTCCCTCGAAAATTCTTTATTTTATCAATACTCATATGCTTGGTCCCTAAGGACCCACCCCCTCTATTTTTCCTCTTTTTATTTCCGATAATTTTATACCGGTGTATATATAGTTTTTTTAATATGGTTATTTTTCATTTTATAACAAATTTTCAAACAATACAATGATCTAGTATAAAAAAGAAATCGTATTCGGAAACCCCCTAATAAAAACCCTGTAGATCCCTCGCCGATAGCGTTGGTTCTACAGGGTTTAGACTTCACATATGCTATTATCCTTAGATTTTTTTCATAACCATTTATTTGTCTTTTTTCTTCGAAGCGAGAGCGTGTATGGACTCTCCCTTAAGTCCCAACACCGCCTCAGCAAAACCTTCACTCATCGTGGGGTGTGCATGTACAGTCCCCGTAATGTCATCGATTCTCATACCCTTACTAACGGCAAGTACGCCTTCGTGTATTAAGTCCGATGCATTTAGGCCCATAATGTGAACCCCTACAATGGTATCGCCATTAGCAATAACTTTAATGAATCCTTGGGAGTCTCCCATGGCTAAGGCTTTTCCGTTTCCTCCGAACATAAATTTCGAAGTAACATAATCCAGCTTTTTCGCTTTTGCTTCTTCTTCGCTAAGACCAACGGTTGCCACTTCCGGTGATGTGAAAATAGCACTTGGGATGATGGAACCGTTGTGAGTGATTCGTTTATTCATTGCAGCTTCCGCAGCGATAATCCCATGATGCGAGGCTTCATGAGCGAGCATAACACCACCGGTAACATCTCCGATGGCAAATATGCCCTCCACATTGGTCTCAAAATTTTCATTGGTTTCAATTCCCCTCGGGGAATGATGAATCCCTAATTTTTCCAGGTTCATTCCTTTGAGATTAGGTCTTCGACCTACGGCGACTAGCACCTTTTCACAACTAAAGGTCAGCTCTTTTCCTTTTCTCTCACCAATCATTTCAATGCTGCCATCTTCCTTAACCTTAAGCTCATTTACTACCGCATTGTTATGAATTTTCATTCCCTGCTTTTTCACATAGGCTTGCAGTCTTTTGGACAAATCGCTATCTAATCGATGTAAGATTCGATCGTTGCGTTCCATCACGTGGACCTCCGTACCCATGGCATGAAAAATGTTTGCAAACTCCATACCGATTACGCCTCCCCCAATGATTACAAGGGATTTTGGAATATGATCAAAGTTGATAATCTCATCACTGGTCATAATACTCGGGTTATCACTTTTCATATTTTCCGGTATAAAAGGGGTGGCTCCCGTGGCAATAATGATGTTTTTTGTCTCAAGTTTTTCCGTTTCACCATCATTTTTATGAACCACCACATGGTTTCGGTCCTCAATTTCCGCTTCTCCGAAGATGGTCTCGATTTCATAAGAGTTTAAAATTCTTCTTACGCCATCCACAAGCTTAAAAACCACTTCTTCTTTCCTTTTATGAATTTGAGGAATGTCTATCGTAAAACCTCCCTCAATATTTACTCCGAATTCTTTCATGGTACTAACCGAGTGAACCACTTCCGCATTTTTATATAATGCTTTCGTAGGAATACAACCTTTATTTAGACAAGTGCCTCCGAGGTTTTCTTTTTCCACTACTGTCACGGTGGCTCCAAGTTGGGCTGCACGAATAGCTGCTACATAACCCCCTGGGCCTCCTCCAATTACAATTACGTCTTTCATTGAAACTGACACCGCCTTATATATTTATTCTTCCGGTTCCCACCGTACGATCGGATTCCTTGCGGCTCCAACTTCATCCAGTTTTCTTACGGAGGTAGTATGGGGAGCATTTTTCACAAGTTCCGGATCATTTTTAGATTCTTCAACAATCGCTTTCATAGCTTTTATAAAATCGTCGAGCATTTCTTTCGACTCGGTTTCCGTAGGCTCCACCATCAAGGCCTCATGAACGATTAGTGGGAAATAAACAGTTGGCGGATGATGTCCATAATCCAACAGTCTTTTCGCAATATTCACTGTTGGCATTTCGGCGATATCCGTATTGATTCCCGCTAACACAAACTCATGCTTGCATGGTCGGTCTACGGCGAGCTTAAAGTGATCTTGTAAAGAGTACATTACATAGTTGGCGTTTAGTACCGCTACTTCACTTGCTCGCTTTAATCCGTTGTAACCCATGCTTAGGATATAGACGTAAGCTCTTAAATAGATTCCGAAATTTCCGTAGTAATTTGAAATTTTACCAAGAGATTTTGGAGCATCATAGCTTAGTTTATAGCCCTCTTCATTTTTCTTTACCAGGGGTACGGGCAGATACGGAATCAGTCGCTCTTTCACCCCTACGGGGCCGCTTCCCGGACCACCGCCACCATGAGGAGTTGTAAAGGTTTTGTGTAGGTTTAGGTGCACGATGTCAAATCCCATATCTCCGGGACGTGTGATTCCCATAATGGCATTGGTATTGGCTCCATCGTAATAAAGAAGTCCACCGGCTTCATGAACCATGGTTGCAATTTCTTTGATTTGCTTTTCAAAAAGACCCAGCGTGTTGGGGTTGGTAAGCATTAACCCGGCCACATCGTCTCCCAGGGCCTCTTTTAACTCGTCCAGGTCCACTTCACCGTCTTCTTTTGACTCGATGGTTACTACGTCAAGTCCAGCCATTGCAGCACTAGCTGGGTTCGTTCCATGAGATGAGTCGGGAACGATGATTTTTTTTCTATTGGTATCTCCTCTATCCGCATGGTATGCCTTCATTAGCATAAGCCCCAACATTTCACCGTGAGAACCGGCAATGGGTTGCAAGGTCATTTTATCCATACCCGTTATTTCGCAAAGCATCTGATCCAAATTATCCATCAGCTCAAGATTTCCTTGAACCAAAGAGTCATCCTGCATCGGATGGGTTTCTGTAAAGTTTGGCAGTCTCGCCATATCTTCATTGATTTTAGGATTATATTTCATTGTGCAAGATCCAAGAGGATAAAATCCTGTGTCCAGTCCGTAATTTTTATGGGACAGATTCGTATAATGTCTCATAAGATCCACTTGACTAACCTGAGGAAGCTCCGGAGTTTCCGCCCTTAAGGATTCTTTTGGCAAAAAGCTATCAAGGGATTCTTCCCCTACATCACTTTTCGGAATTTCAAAGGCTCTTCGATCGGGGTTTGAAAGTTCAAAAATTAAGCTTTCATAGTTTTTCATTTTAATCCCTCCAATACCTGAACAAATTGATCCATTTCTTTTTTCGTACGTTTTTCTGTTACCGCTACAAGAAGACCGTTTTTGAACTGTTCTCCACAAATTCGAAGTTCAATTCCTCCAAGAATTCCTTCTTTTAATAGAGCTTCTTTCACCTTGGTTACAGGAGTATCACTGGTGATTCCAAACTCCATAAAGAAAGGCTTATCATAAATCGGTTTAAAACTGGTCTTCTCAAGGATTTGATTATACAAATAATGAGCCTTTTGTGCACTTTGGGTTGCCACTTCTGCAATTCCTTTTTTCCCGAGGGCCACCATATAAACACTGGCCGCTAAGGCATTTAAGGCTTGATTGGTACAAATATTGGAAGTCGCTTTTTCCCTTCGAATATGCTGTTCTCTGGTTTGAAGAGTCAACACGAATCCCCTTTTTCCTTCTTTATCTTTGGTTTGACCCACAATTCGACCGGGCATTTTTCGAATTAATTTAGTTGTGGCTGCCATAAATCCAAAGTACGGCCCACCAAAGTTCAATCCGTTTCCTAAAGACTGTCCATCGCCTACAGCAATGTCAGCACCGTACTCTCCCGGTGATTTTAAAACGCCTAGGGTAATAGGATCCACACTCATGATAAGAAGTGCTTTGTTTTTATGGGTTAATTCCACAATTTCTTCAATTTCATCCTCTACCAAGCCATAAAAATTCGGGTTTTGCACTAACACCCCGGCAGTATTTTTGCTAATCTTCTCTTCTAGAGCCGCCTTTGAGAAAGTTCCCTCCTTTGTGGGTACCACCACAAGCTCCAAGTCCTTAAACCGTAAATAGGTTTTTAGTACCCGTAAGGTATTGGGATGAATATTATCCGGTACAATAATCTCTTTATTTCGGGTTTTATCCACTGCCATAAATGCAGCTTCTGCCACAGCACTGGCTCCATCATATAAGGATGCATTCGAGACATCCATTCCGGTTAAATTGGTAATCATCGTCTGGTATTCAAAGATTGCTTGCAACATACCCTGACTGATTTCCGGTTGATAGGGAGTATATGCAGTGTAGAACTCCGATCTTGAAATTACATGATTGATCACAGAAGGAATATGACGGTCATAAACACCGCCTCCAAGGAAGCTTACAAGCTCCTTACCGCGATTCTTTGAACCGAGTTCTTCCATATGCACTTTAATTTCCGCTTCCGTCATTGCAGGCTTAAGATTTAAGTCGCGATTTAAGCGAAGTTCCTTCGGAATATCGTCAAAAAATTCTTCAATGGAATTAAATCCGATGGCTTTTAACATATCCTTTTCGTCTTGCGGAGTGTTGGCTATATAAGGAAACATTTTTATTCCTCCTCAATAAAGTCTTTGTACTGATCTTCTGTTAAGAGGTCCTCTAACTCTGCTTTATTCGTAACTTCCACTTTAAGCATCCAGTTTGCCATAGCGTCTTCATTTACAAGCTCCGGCGCGTCCTCCAGTTCTTCATTGATTTCTACAACTTTTCCACTGATGGGCATATACAGGTCTGAAGCCGCTTTAACGGATTCTACGACACCAAAGTCATCTCCTTGTTCAAAGTCCTCATCTACGTCGGGAAGTTCAATAAATACGATGTCTCCCAACTGTTCCTGGGCATAGTCACTGATTCCAATTGTGGCATGCTCACCATCTACCTTTACCCACTCATGCTTCTTCGTAAAAAATAATTCACTCATTCTAATTCCTCCTTTAAATTTTTAAGATTTTTCGGGTTCTCCCCAAGGACACTTCTAGTGTATTTTTATCCAATTCTAATGGATTCAATCCTTATTTCAAAAATCTTTTAGAAATAATGGTACCGTCAATCTCTCGTTTTCGTACCTTGATTTGAATGGTACCTCCCATTTTACTATGGTCGATATCTACTAATGCGAGACCAATACTCTTTCCTAAGGTAGGGGATAGATAACCGGTGGTCACGTATCCGATTTTTTCGCCGTCTTTATAAACTTCATATCCTTCTCTTGGAATTCCTTTTTTCATCAGTTCGAAGCCGACGATTTTTCGTTTTAACCCTTCTTCTTTTTGTTTTTGAAGAGGAGCTTTTCCGATAAAGTCATCTTCGGTAAACTTCACAAAGAATCCGAATCCGGCTTCAAGGGGTGTAATATCCTTCGATAGCTCGTTTCCATACAGGGGTAGTCCCGCTTCAAATCGAAGCGTGTCTCTGGAGCCAAGACCGGTGGGTTTGATGCCTTCCTCTTCTCCGGCACGTAAAATCTCCGTCCATATTTCTCGAGCATCCTCCGGCTTCATATAAACCTCAAAACCGTCTTCTCCGGTATAGCCGGTTCTTGAAACCAAGCAGTCCTTACCCTTGATTGTAACATTGTCTTTAAAAGTGAAAAAAGTAATCTCTTTTAAGGGGGTATCCGTAAGCTTTTGTAATATCCCTTCCGCTTTCGGCCCCTGCAGAGCTACTTCTGCTACTTCATCGGATTCGTTTTGAATTTCAACCTGAAAATCCTTTTGTTGATCCTTCATCCACTGAAAATCCTTTTCAATATTTGATGCATTTACCACAAGATAATAATGCTCCCGGTCAAACTTATAGACTAATAAATCATCTACCACCCCTCCATCGGGGTAACACATAAAAGTGTATAAAATCTGTCCGTTGTCTAAGGTTTTAATGTCATTCGTCATTAAATACTGTACAAAAGCTTCAGCTTCTTTGCCTTTAATACGAATCTCTCCCATATGGGATACATCAAACAGTCCTGCCTTTTCCCTTACGGCTTGATGTTCCTGAAGAATCCCTTCATACTCGATGGGAAGCGCCCAGCCATGAAAATCCACCACCTTACCCTTTAAATTTATATGTTCTTCATAAAGGGGGGTTTTTTTTGCATTTTCCATGTTTATTACACTCCTCTCTTTGCATTCTGTATAGATCGAAATAGATTTCCTTTCTATAATTGTGATTATAGTATAGAAGACTGAATAATTCAACTGTTAAAAAAATAACTAATAAAGACTGGTTATCCAGTTGTAAACCTTATCATAATTGGGTATGATAAGAAGAGTACATTTGTTACATTATTACAAACTCTGATTTGAAATCCAAAGGAGGTTTCAGTATGCGTTACATTCGAAATAATAATTTGAATCCCTATTTTAATCTTGCCCTTGAAGAATACATCTTGAAAAATTTTGAGGAGGATTTCTTTTTAATCTGGCGAAATCCCAACGCGATCATCGTAGGTCGTCATCAAAACACCTATTCTGAAATCAACCTTGATTATGTAGAAACTCATAGTTTACCGGTGGTTCGAAGACTTTCCGGTGGCGGCAGTGTATATCATGATCTGGGGAATTTGAATTTTACTTTTATTATGAAGAATGATCAAAAGGAATCCGCAACCTTTCAAGATTTTACCAAACCCATCATTGAGGTGCTTCATGATTTATCCGTTGATGCAGCTTTTTCCGGTCGAAATGACCTTACCATTGAGGGTCGTAAATTTTCCGGTAATGCTCAATATCACTATAAAGATCGAACCCTTCATCATGGAACGATCCTCTTTTCTTCCAATATGTCGGATCTTTCCGGTGCATTGAAGCACAAGGAAGGGAAGTTTAAAGACAAAAGCGTAAAATCCGTACAAAGCCGGGTAACCAATATTTCCGACCATCTAAAAGAACCCCTATCCATTGAGGCGTTTCAAGACAAAATTATGGACCATATCATGAACCAGTATGGTAAAGACCATCTATATTCCCTTACTCCCGAGGATATCGAAGCGGTAAATCAATTGGTTCGAGATAAATACGCCACCTGGGGATGGAACTTCGGAAAGTCTCCGGCCTATAATTACGTTACGGAACATAAATTCCCCGGAGGACTGGTGGAAATTCATATGAATGTTTCTCAGGGTAAAATAGAAGATTTACAATTATACGGAGACTTTTTTGCGAAACGGGATATTCAGCCCATCACCGATGCACTAATCGGTGCAGATCACGAACGGGAAGCCCTTCACAGGCGACTTGAACCCTTTACCTTTGATGAGTATTTTATCAATCTCTCGAAGGAAGAACTGGTTACCGCTTTCTTTTCATAGTCCCGTCATACTCCCGGATAAAACCCGTTACAAAAGCCCCGATCAAGAACAAACTTGATGGGGGCTTTCATCTTTTTATTGTATTTATAGCAAAGGGATCCCGTGAATATCACAGGTTTCGATCATGTCCTTTGACCAAATTCCTGCCTGGACTTCTCCGATATGGGCCTTTTGCAGAAAGAACATACAAATCCGTGATTGCCCGATGCCGCCTCCGATGGTCAGTGGAAGAGTGTTGTCCAGAACCATACGATGGTACTCCAAATCTTTTTTCCAAAGCTCACCCTTTTCTTCCAGTTGACCGGCTAAGGCTTTATCGTCTACCCGAATACCCATGGAAGACAGTTCCAGCGCTCCCTGTAAGGGCTCAAACCAAAACAGAATATCTCCGTTTAACGACCAGTCATCATAATCTGCAGCTCTGCCATCATGCTTTTGGCCACTGTTTAGCTTCTTCCCGATTTCCATTAGGAAAACCGCGCCTTTTTCTTTTGTAATCGCGTCTTCCCGCTCTTTTGCACTTAGCTCGGGATAGCGGTCTTCCAACTCCTGGGTGGTTAGGAAAGTAATTTTTTCCGGAAGGCTCGGCTCCAGGTCCGGGTAGGAGCCTGCCACCAATTTTTCCGTATCTTTAAATACCTGATAAAGCTTTTCCACAATTTCCTGAAGGTTTTTTTTCGACCGTTCCTCTTTTGTCAGGATTCGTTCCCAATCCCACTGATCTACATAAACCGAGTGGGTATTATCAAGAACCTCGTCTCTTCGAATGGCATTCATATCCGTATAGATCCCTTCTCCCGGCTGAAAACCATACCGGTACAGGGCCATTCTCTTCCATTTTGCCAAAGAATGGACAATCTCAACATGGGAATAATCCAAGTCCTTCACATCAAAGGATACCGGTCGTTCTACTCCGTTTAAGTTATCATTCAGTCCTGTTTCCGGGCTAACGAATAGCGGTGCTGAAACCCGGGTTAAGTTTAATGCTTTCCCTAACCTTCTCTCAAAGTGATCCTTAACTTTTTTTATGGCTACGGCGGTTTCTCGAATATCTAAGGGGGTTTTATATCCCTGTGGTAAAATCAATTTTTTTTCTCCGTTCATTTGACTCACTCCTTATTTTTTTGTTCCCGGCTTCCTTTGGAAGCCACTGTAGTGTTCCTACTTCATATTTCCCGCTTTTCAATTATTGATTTCGATCCCATGTACAAAAATGTTTTTTTCTATTAAAAAAAACCTCTCCTCCTTTAAAATAAATTTAAAGGACGAAAGGTTAAAGTTTCGCGGTACCACCTTTATTGGCTTTAAAAAAGCCCACTCATGATCTCTACGGATATACCTATCGATAGAGTCCCCGTATAACGGCAGGATCCGACTAAGCCTACTCTGGATAATCCATTTTGGTTAGTAACTCCGAGATGTTTTTCAACAATCTTTTCATACCGGGCTCTCACCTATCCCGACTCTCTGTAAATCCCATGATTATTTACTCTTCTCATCACTGTCTTTATTTATTAAAAATCTATTTATAAATTAATAGTATTATAGTCGGTTATTGAACCTCTGTCAAGCATAAAAATAGATTTTTATGTATAATTAATATATCCGTTATTTTTTTCCGGTTTTTAGAAGTCTTTCGAAGTCCTCAGGATCCATAGGACGGTACATAAAATATCCCTGTCCGACGTCACAACCGTACTTTTTTAACAACTCCCACTGTTCTTTCTGTTCAATTCCCTCAGCCACGGTTTGGATCTTAAGACTTTTGGCCATATCGATTACGGACTTAACTATTGCCTGCTCACTATCATTAGCAACAATATCATCGATAAAGCTTTTATCAATTTTCAGTTTATCAATGGGTAAATTTTTTAAGTAGCTCAGGGAAGAATACCCTGTTCCAAAATCATCCAGGGAAACTTTCACCCCCATGGACCGGATGCTGTTCATAATTTTTATTGCATAGTCCAGATTATTCATAATCACGCTTTCCGTAATCTCCACCTCCAGTAGAGGCTGTTCGAAGCCGGACCCTTGTAAAACTTCGTGAATACGATCAAGCAAGCCGTTATGCAGTATTTGCGGTACCGATAGATTCACAGAGATCGGCACCGGTGTTATCCCGCTCTTCATTAAGTGAGTATTAAAGGCACATACTTCTTTTAACACTCTTTCTCCGATGGGTACAATGATTCCGGTTTCTTCTGCAACGGGAATAAACTCCCCGGGAGAGATTCTACCCCTTGTTTTATGATTCCAGCGAAGCAGGGCTTCCCCTGCAACGACTCTGCCGGTTTTCACTTCTACCAGGGGCTGAATCTGTATGATGAATTCTTTATTCTCCAATGCTTTTCTTAGATCACTTTCAAGAATGATATTATCCCGTATTTTCTCATTAATTTCCCGAGAATAAAAACGCATTCGATCCCTACCGTTTTTCTTCGCTTCGTACATGGCAGCATCTGCATTTTGTAGCAGTATATCCTTATCCTTCCCATGTTCGGGATAAACCGAAATCCCGATACTTCCGGTTATCAAAAACTGATATCCCTTTACGGTACTTTTTTCTTTTAAGATATCCAACAGACGATTTGCCGTTACGTACACCTGACTGCGGTCGGGATTTCCGATTTTTACCACCACAAACTCGTCGCCACCGAACCGGGTAAGGGTTTCTCCCTCCTCCAGATTTTCTTGAATTTTTTTTGCAATTTCGTTGAGAAACTGATCCCCCATTTCATGGGTTAAGATATCGTTTACTTTTTTAAAATTATCCAGATCAATTAATAAAACCGCTAACTTCTCTTTGTTTTTATTGCACTGTTCAATTTGTTCCTCTAGGTACTCCCCAAGCCAGAATCGATTGGGAACCTTTGTCGTGCTGTCATAATATGCCATGGTTTCAATTCTTTTTTCTTGGATCTTCCCTTGGGTAATATCCGTATGGGATCCGCATACTCGAATAGGCTTACCCTTACTATCCCAAATGGCTTTTGCTTTGCTGAGAATCCATCTGTACTCTCCATTTTGGTGTCGAATCCGGTACTCCGATTCATAGGTATCGGTATTTCCTGTTAAATATTCGGAAATTCTTCTCTTTACCCTTAGGCCATCCTCCGGGTGAATTAAATCAAACCAGTCCTGTTGTGTATGAATGTTATGTTCTTCACCCAGTCCAAGTAGTTCATGGGGTTTTGTTATAAGGAAACGATCAGTTTGTACATTCCAGTCCCAAAGACCGTCCTTTGAACCCTCCAATGCCAGTTGATATCGCTCTTTCAGTATTCGCAAATGATCCTGGTTTTCCTCCAGGGTTCTGTACGTCTCCTCCAGGTCCTCCTCGGTGGAGATCAATTCTTCATGGAGGGTTTCCAGTTCTTCGTAGTTTGTTGCTAATTTTTCATAAAGAGCCTTCATAGCATCGGTGTTTCGCTTAATAAACCAGTACAAAAATACTCCGGTTATGACGACATAAAACCAACCCTTCATCGTTTGGATCCTGGTTATTTGCTCAGTTCCTCCGAATATATAGTCCACCAGTTGATCGGAAAAAGCAATCCACAAAAGTCCGATGGTTAAGTATAATATGGTCACTCGGAGAGGAAAATTTCGTGTTTTTTTATGTAGTATATCGCTACGTTGAAAGAAACCATCCTTAGCATTTTGAAATTCCTGATGCTTATCCATTCTTTCACATCCTTAGCCTTAGGCATCCTTGCCTATATTTGATCCCTTGATTTTCGACCTTCTTGTCTGATCCTACAGAATTGACCCCGGAGATTTTTCAACCCCCCGTGCAAACATCGAAACTTTTCAAAACAATACGGTACTCTTTTATTATATAATACTTCAGTCATATTAGAAATAGTAAATCCGTGGAGGATTTACATCCTTTGTAATAAAACAAAAAGAAAAAAACCCTCTAGAGGGTTTTTCGGCTTATTTCTTCCATTCCTTTAGATAAGCTTTTAAATCTTTAATGGTACCGGAAAATATGAATACTTTCATCAGACTTCCTCCTTTATAGACTCTATTAACAGTCAAACGCTTGTTCTTTATATTCTTATTATAAGCGAACGTTCGTTCTTTGTAAAGGGGTAATCCATTATTTTTTTATTCTTTATTCTTCCCCATCCATCAAATGATGTTTATTGGCATAAACTGCGGCTTTGGTTCGATCTTCCAACTCCAACTTGGATAGAATATTGCTCACATGGGTTTTAACGGTTTTGATTCCGATAAATAAGGTCTCGGATATTTCTTTATTGGTTTTTCCTCTTCCCAGTTCCAATAGCACCTCAAATTCTCTTTCCGTTAAAATTTCATGCTTCTCCGCTTTCTTTCGACTGCTTTTCAGCATTACCTGACTTACTTTCCCCTCTAAAACCGATTCTCCTTCATAGGCTTTTTTTATGGCCCGAACAATGTCCTCGGCCTTTGTGGTTTTCAGTAAGTAACTGAAAGCTCCCGCTTCAAGGGCGGGCATCACTTTGTCTTCTTCAATGAAACTGGTAAGCACGATAATCTTAACCTCCCAGCCTCTTTCCTGAAAGGCTTTTGTAATGGCCCTGGTTGCTTCAATTCCATTCATTTCCTCCATAACCAGATCCATCAGAATAACTTCCGGTTTTCGTTCCAGAGCCATCTCCAGGCCTTCTCTTCCATTACTGGCTTCCCCAACGATTTCAATGTCTTCATCGGTGGATATGTATGCGCCCAGGCCCATGCGTACCATCTCATGATCATCCACAAGCATTACTTTGATTTTTTTCTCCAATGGGAACCCTCCTATGATTTATTTTTTAATAACTTTTTGATTTACTTTATGGGTTTATACTTTATTCTTTTGTCGAAACTTTTTTGAAAGTGCTCTGCAAACCTACGGGAACTCGAACTTCAATTCTTGTTCCTTTATCAGGAAAGGAGATCACATCAAAACGACCGCCAAGTTCTTCGATTCGTTCCCGCATAGTGGCCATTCCGTAAGAAGATTTTTTATTATCTGAATTCTTTATGCCCACGCCGTTATCTTCTATGATTAGGGATAAGACTTTTTCTTTTTGAAAAAGCTTTACGGAAAACTTTGTGGCCTTCGAGTGACGAAGAATGTTGGAAATTGCTTCCTGGGTAACCCGGAAAATATTATTTTCCAATCCGGGAGCCAAGCCTTCAATATTATGTAGCTCCTGATGAATTTCGATATTTGCGTGCTTAGTATCTAATTCGTCAAGGAGCTTCTCAATTCCTTCTTTTAAACAATGTTCTTCTAAATTTACGGGACGAAGATGCATTATCAACGCTCTTAGCTCTTGCTGCGCCATGGAAACCATTTTTTCAATCATTTTAAAATATTTTTTCGCTTCTTCCGGCCGTTGGTCCATTAATTTCGGTATAGCGGCCACGGTGGTATTTATGGCAAAGAGCTGTTGGCTGATGGCATCGTGAAGTTCCCGGGCGATTTTTCTTCGTTCCTCGGAGGATGCCGCTTCCTCAGCACCGGCCAGCAATTCTTTATTTTCGTTAATCAAGCGTTGCAAGGATTCCACCTGTTTTTCCGTTCGTTGGGCCATGCGGTTAAACTGATTACTGATTTCTTCAAGCTCAATATAACCCCTAATTCTTAGCCGATAATCCAATTTCCCCCGGGAGAGTTTTTCGTTAGCATCCCCAATGATATGCAGCAGTTTTCTAAGGGTTCTTCCAACCGGCAGACCAATTACAATGGTGGCTCCGATGGAAGCGAAAAAACCGATCACGGCGAAAATGAGTAATACCCGGAAATACTCTCTGGATAAAAATGCTACACCCAGACTTTCTTCTAAATAGCTGTTACTCATTCCTTCTGTAAGCAAGAAGCTAAAAATCAGCATTCCCACTATAGAAAACAGGATGGTGGCCAATCCGTTCGTCCAAAACTTTTTCAAAATGTCAAACTGTACGCTTTTTCCTTCCATGGTACGGACAAAAACATTTTTTAGAAACTTCATGTTATCCCACCCTTTTTACGGATACCTCTCCGATATTTACCGATGCATTAATTCGAACTTTTTTAAGGGCCTCATCATAATCCTCGCTGCGGTAACACAATAAATTAGAGGAGACGCCGGAGCGACGATTTTTGTGATGTCTGGAAAACTCCTGCTCTTCTCCAAATATTTCCACACTGCCAATATTGACGTCTGCAGAAACATCGATGGCAAGATCTTCCGGAACGATAATTTGCACACTGCCTACCCAGCCTGAAAGATTTAAATAGGTTACCCCTTCTTCCAACAGCGCAGTTGTAAGGTCCATATAAACTTCTCCGACACCTAAACTATAACTGCTGTTTTCCAATGCCCAGGGGCGATCCCCCAAACGGATTTCTCCCACGAAATGAAATCGTTCTTTTCCGGCTTTTAAATCTTCGAAGGTATAGGTTTTAGCATTTTTTCGTACCCTATCCCTGTCGGATTTATACCCATATTTCTTTGAATCCTTCGCATATTTTTCTTTAATTCTCAATTTTTTTTCCCGTTGCTTTTGCTTAATCCGCTCTTTTATCTCATCTTTTGAATATACTTTGTGCTCAAATCTGCCCTTGTCCCCTTTTTCTTCTTCAACGAATTCCTCCGAGGATTCTTGCTGATTTTCATCATGCTCAGCTTCGCACTCATCCCAGGCTTCCTTTCCGTCAAACTCAAACTCTATGGTATTGGATTTAAAGAATACAATGCTAAGACCCACAAAGATAACAAATAAGGAAAATACGATGCCCCAAAGGCCGATACTTTCTTCGGTAAAATACTGAAGGCGGTTTTCTAACAGTACGCCACCGATGATCATAAATCCCAAAGACCAGTAAATGCGATTGAATTTCCGCTTTTTAGTCATTCTTAATAACAGGCCTTCCACTAATCGATACGCGGCGACTAGAATAATGACCACGGGCCAATAGGTTGTAATTAAATCACGAAGACCTAAAGGGATCACCCCTATATTTGTCAATAGATATAACACTCCGATGGTTATTAATAAAATCCCGGTAAAGGATTTTCCAAAATTCATCTTCATGATCGCCACTCCTTTCTTTAGTTTGTTTGTACGTTTAGTATACGTCATATCTTCTTTTCCTCCAAGAACCTTGAGGCGGTTTTTTTCTCCGTCTTAAGGCGGAGACCTGAGCCCTTGAAAAACCCTACAAAAATTGGACAGAACCGTTTTTTTTTGTTATGCTTACGTAGAATATAAATATAAAGGAGCGTTTAATTTTATGAGCACAGAAAACAAAGTATTAGCCGTAGTGGAAGGTCAAGAAATAACCCAGCAGGACGTGGATGCTTTACTGGGATCCTTAGATCCTCAACGAGCCATGCAGTTTCAATCAGAAGAAGGAAAGAAAACCCTTGTGGAGGAACTGGTAAACCAAGAGCTGTTTTTCTTAAAAGCGAAGGAAAACAACTTGGAAAAAGACCAGGAATTTCAACAGGAACTTGAAAAAATCAAGGATAACTTCCTAAAGCAATATGCCATCAACAAAACCATCAAAGATGCAGAAGTAAAGCCTGAAGAAGCGGAAGTTTTCTATGAAAGCAACAAAGAGCAATTTCAAGAGCCGGAAAAAGTAGCTTGCAAGCACATTTTAATGGATGATGAAGAAGCCTTAGCCAAGGTTAAAAGCGAAATCGATGCAGGAAACATCAGCTTTGAAGATGCGGCGAAGGAACACTCAAAATGCCCATCAAAAGAGCAGGGCGGAGACCTGGGAGCCTTCCCTAAAGGCAAGATGGTACCGGAATTTGAAGAAGCGGCTTTTAACATGGAGGAAGGAACCATCAGTGCTCCGGTTAAAACCCAATTTGGTGTCCACTTAATTAAAGTCGAAGAAAAAACAGAAGCCTCTGTAAAACCTTTCGACGAAGTAAAGGGACAATTAATGCAAAACTTACTAATGCAAAAGCAACAGGCTCTTTACACGGAAAAAGTTAAGGAATACAAAGAACAATTCAATGTAGAGATGAATCTGTAATTTAGCAGCCTCACAATTCAGTAACCAAAAACCCTCCGATCGGAGGGTTTTTTTATGCTTGAAATCTTTCCTTTTCAGTTTTTATCCAGGGGAAGGGTAAAGAAAAAGCAGGCTCCTTCCCTAGTCTCACTTCTTACTCCGATGGTCCCTCCGTGGGCTTCAATTATTTTTTTAGAAATCGCAAGCCCCAAGCCGGTGCTGGCTTTTTCCTGACACTTCGGTTGTACTTCCCCTTTATAAAATTCTTCGAAAATATGTTCCTGCTCTCCCGGTCCAATCCCGGGACCTTGATCTTTCACTTCCGTTACAATTTCTTCCTTCTGTTTATATACCCGAAGCAGTATTTCCTGTTCGGAATCGGAAAATTTTAAGGCATTCCCCAACAAATTGCTGATCACCTGAATAATTTTATTTCGGTCGATCCCTAGGGTATAATCCCCCGCTTGAATATCAAGCCTTAGGTTAACGGCCTTTTCCTTTGCCACAATTTGGTTGTATTTTAAAGCTTCTTGAATGACTTCTTCATAATTCTGTATTTCTTGACACAGTTTATCCTTACCGGTTTCTATTTTATAGATATCCAGAAAATCCTCCACAAGACGCATCATATATTCACTGGTTTTATAGATTTCATCCACATAAGTTTTTTGTTCCTCTTTGAGATTATCCTCTTCCGAAAGAACGTAAGCCAAGGATTGAATGGCTCCGATGGGATTTTTCAAATCGTGGGATACGGTGCCTAAAAATCTATTTTTGATTTCATTTAACTTCTTCAGTTTCTGTTTTTGCTCTTCAAGATCGGTGATGTCATCAATAATTAACAGGGCCATTTCCTCATCCATGTATTCGATGGGCTTTGCGGTGAATTGAAAATGTTTTGTAACCTTTTTACCCTTGCTATGAATATCCCGAGTAGCCTTATTCTTTACCGTCTCTCCCCTTAGGGCTTGCAACATGCTTTGACGAAACACACAAATATCACAGTGGGGGGTACTGCCACAGTCCTTCTTGTATGTAACAGTGTTGCTACAGTTTACTACATTACCGAAATACTCCTCATAAATCTCTTTTTCACTTCGATAAGTAAACATTTGAAAAGCATTATTTATTCGTTTAATTTTCAAGTTTTGATCCACTACAAATATCAGGGAGTTCACATGGTTAATCACGGAACTTAAAAATTCTTTGGATTCTTGTAACTCCTTCATCTGAACATTTTCCATTATGCTACCTCCATGATTTCTATTGCGTCTTTTTATCGCCGGCTTCCTTGGTGTCCGGTAATTGGGAAACCCCTTCAGGCCTCTGATTTTCAAAATAAATACTTCGGGAGGGAAATGCTACCGAAACCCCTTCCTCTTTTAGAATATCCATGGCTTTAAAGTTAATATCCTCTTTAATTCTTAGAAATTCCGCCCACTGGGTAGTTAGGGCAAAACAGTAAATGAAAATATCCAAACTGCTTTGATTAAATTCATTAAACCGTACCACAATAAACTCTTTATCAATTTCTTCATGATTGTTCAGCAGCTCTTCAATCAACCGGGTGCAGCGTTCCAGCTTTTCCCGCGGGGTTGAATACATTACTCCAAGGGTGAACATGATTCGCCTTTTACCCATTCGGCTCCAATTCGTGATCGGCTCTTTCACAATACTGGCATTGGGGACATGAACCAGGGCCTGGGCAAAGGTTCGGACCCGGGTACTTCGAAAGGATATCTCTTCCACCACCCCTTCTACGGAAGGTGTCTCGATCCAGTCTTCCAGGGTAAAGGGTTTATCCAGGGTAATCACCATTCCCCCAAAGAGATTGGCCAGGGTATCCTGGGCTGCTAACGCAAAAGCCAACCCTCCGATTCCAAGTCCCGCCACAAAGCTGTTTACATTGTATCCCCATTCCTGTACCACGATACTCACGGCTAAAGCGATAATGATTACCCGTGTGCCTTTTGCGATAAACTGAATTAAAATGTCATTGACTTCCACGGAAAACCGTTTGGCAAGGCTTTCAAAGATCCCCGAGGTTTGATTAAATAGATTCATAAATCCCCAGGCTATGGCGATAATAAATAGGGATCGAAATAGATTGAGGATTACACCGTCCACATTTTCCGGAAGATTTAACAGTCTAAGGGCGATATAAATTCCCGAAAATCCCACTAATACTCGAAATGGTCCCTCAAAGGACTTAACCATCTTTTTGGGGAAATCGGTTTTAGTTTTTGAGGTTACCGCCAACATAATTTTCATAGTATAGCCGGTAATCGGTTTTCTGAGTCCGCTGATTGCTAAAAAAGCCAACAATGCATAAATCCAGTGAGAGTATTCACCGAGCTTGCTGAAATTTGTATAGATTTCACTAATTCCAAATGACATAAAGTACCTCCCTAAGCAATAGAAATATCTAATATGTTCATAGTATCTTCACTTCCCATAACTTTAATTCGATACTGTATCTTAACGGATATTTTGGGGATCTCCTCCTCAACGGAAACCGATATGCGATGGGTTGTAATATTCATTTCTACAAGCCCATAGGGCGTTTCGTATCCTGTGGAATGAGTCTTTCCTTTTTCAAATATCATATCCGCCTTTGCGCTGCCGAAACGGCGAATATTGACCCGATCCTCCCCATCGATTTTCAGGGTCGTCGTGGATCCTTCCATCCCCGATAGTTCTGATTCTTCATACACCACGTAATACTTATCATTTTTTTTAAAAAAGGAACCTTCCGTCACCAGTTCAATGATGTTTTCTTCCCCTTGAGCGTCTTTTTGAGTTCCAATAATTTTTACCTGTACCTGCTGTTTCATTTCATCTTTCCTTTCTATACTGATTCCTGTTAGAATTTTTCTTCTTGAAAACGCTGAAATCCCAGCTCGATCAATTCAGCTACCAGGGATTCATAGGAAATCCCGGTAACCTCCCACATTTTGGGATACATACTGATCTTCGTAAATCCGGGCATTGTATTAATCTCATTAAAATAAATTACTCCCGTGGTTTTTTCCACAAAAAAATCCACCCGGGCAAGACCCGCACATTCCATGGCTTTATAGATTTTTTTCCCCTGACTTCTAATTTGTTCCGTTTGTTCTTCCGAAAGCACAGCAGGGATCACGTATTGACTTTTCCCGTCAAAATATTTATCCCGATAGTCATAAAACTCATTATGAGGGATGATTTCAGCGGGTAGGGAAGCTTCGGGATGATAATTTCCCAGTATGCCGCATTCGATTTCCCGGGCATTGATAAATTCTTCCACCAACACTTTTCGATCATAACTCAAGGCCAAATCGATGCCCGTTATCAGTTCCTGCCGGTCATGGGCCTTTGTAATTCCCACACTGGAACCAAGGTTCGCAGGCTTAATAAATACCGGATAGTCAAAGCGCTTTTCAATCGCCTCTTGTTGCTTATTTTTTTCTTCGCTGCCTTTTTCGTATCCCTCTTTAAAAATCAGATGGTAATCTGCCTGACGGATCCCCAGGGTACTTACAATCCGTTTCGTCATTACTTTATCCATGGCGACGGAAGAGGCCAGTACCCCCGCTCCTACATAGGGAATGTTAAGCATTTCGCACATTCCCTGAATCGTTCCGTCCTCTCCAAAAGGTCCGTGCAGTACCGGAAAAACCAGGTCAATGGCTTCCTTGCGATGTTGATTCCATAGTACCATTTTTCCCTTGGGTTCTTTATCCGTATTGGTTCGAAGGGAAAGATCCTGCTCCTCTTCTTTTTCCAGATAATCCCTTAGTTCCTGCCAACTTTTCTTTCGTAGCACTTCTAAGGGCTCCTCAAAAAACTTCCAGGTGCCTTCCTTGGAAATCCCCACGGGAGTAATCTTATACTTTTCATCATTGATTGCATTTAGTACAGATAGCCCGGACATTAAAGAAACGTCGTGTTCCCCGGACTGTCCTCCTAAAATTACCAGTATATTCTTCTTCATGGTATTTCCCTTCCTTTCTATTCCCGGATATTATTCTTCCCCTATCTTTGGTCCCTAAACCCTCCCGATTTATGATTTGTTATAGGTAGTAACCACATAGGTTTGATGATGATATTTTTTTAAATTCTGGGCCGCTTTCTTTGCTCGCTCCTGATCTTTGAATATCCCGAATACCGTAGGACCGCTGCCGGTCATCATGGTTCCAATAGCATTATACTGCATCATCTTTTTCTTAATATCTTCGATCACAGCATGCTTTTTCAAGGTTACACTCTCTAATGCATTGTACATGGTTTTGCTGATAACCCGTAAATTTCTATTTTCAATAGCGGCTAAAAACTCTTTGGATAAGGGTTTTTCCTCTAGGACTGACAGATTTAGTTCTTTATAGACCTCCGGGGTCGATACGGATATACTCGGTTTACAAAGTACCATCCAGGTATTTTTCAACCCTGAAATCGGTGTTAATCTTTCTCCGATGCCTTCGGCTATGGCTGCTCCTTCCATCACGGCAAAAGGTACGTCCGCTCCTAGTGAAAGCCCCAGGTCCTGAAGCACCTCTTCACTTAAACCAAGGTCCCAAAGCTCATTGAGCCCCTTTAAAACCCCTGCTGCGTTAGCACTTCCCCCTGCAAGGCCTGCGGCCACGGGGATGTTCTTTTGGATGGTGATCTCTACTCCTTTATCAATATGATACGCCTCTTTTATCAGCTTTGCCGCTTTCACAGCAATATTGCCGTCATCCTTCGGTATATATGGGGAATTGGTATTCAGAAGAATTTCATCCTTCTCGATTTCTCTAACGCTTACCCTATCATATAAGCTGATGCTTTGCATCACCATTTGCAGTTCATGATACCCGTCTTCTCTCTTATTAATTACCTCCAAATACAAATTGATTTTTCCGTAGGTTTTGATCGTAATTTTCTCCATCTTTCAAAGCCCCCATTGTATCTTGAATTTAATGTTTATTATATCTTAAAACCGGGGACTTGTAAAAATAAATTGAAAAAGCCCTCTTCTCCAAAGTGAGAAGAGAGCCTTTCATTTTCAGTCCTTGCATTTCATTTTACCAATGATTCATTACTTCCCTACAATAACGGTTCCGGTTTTTCCTTCAATACCTTCCTTTGCTTTTTCCAGGGAGGTTATCAGGGTTTTTCGACCGGGCTTTGACTCCACAAATTTCAGAGCAGCCTTTACCTTCGGTAACATGGAACCGGGAGCAAAGTGTCCTTCATCCATATAAGCTTTCGCTTCTTCGATGGTGATCTCGGATAATTCCTTCTGTTCTGGGGTTCCAAAGTTTATCGCAACTTTTTCTACAGCGGTTAGGATAATCAGCATATCCGCATCAAGAATTTCTGCGATTTTTTCCGAAGCAAAATCTTTATCAATTACTGCGGGAACTCCTTCTAACACGCCCTTCCCTCGATCGAGTACAGGAACGCCGCCGCCACCAACGGTAATCACCACATGTCCATTATCCACGAGGGTGCGAACCATCGGTGCTTCCACTACGTCTACGGGCTCCGGAGATGCCACGACTCTTCGGTATCCTCTACCGGAATCTTCTTTCATTACAAAGCCCATTTCCGTTTCCATTTTTTTAGCCTCATCTTCATTAAAAAAGGAGCCTACGGGTTTCGTCGGATTTTGAAAACCGGGATCTTTTTCATCCACCACCACTTGGGTTACCACGGTTCCCACTTCCTTTTTTATATCCCGTTTTACCATTTCTTCTCGAATCGCCTGTTGTAGGTGATACCCGATATACCCTTGGGACATGGCGCCGCATTCCGGAAAAGGCATGATCGGCAAGTTTTCATTCATTGCTTTTGCGGCTTCGTAGGTGGCTACCAGTTGCCCCACCTGAGGACCGTTTCCATGGGCAATAATTACTTCATGACCGTCCTGTATCAAATCCACGATGGGTTTTGCCGTTTCCTTCGCCGTGATCATTTGTGCTTTTGCAGTGGTATCCTTCGGATCCGCCTGAAGAGCATTCCCTCCTAAGGCAATTACAATTCTGCTGTTTTGATTAACCATATTTGAACGCTGACAATACTGTCAGCTTCCTCCCTTCTCGATTCAGTGAATCATTTTATTTCATATTTTTTGAGTCTACCCCATGGTTGCTACCATTACCGCTTTAATGGTGTGCATTCGGTTTTCTGCTTCATCAAATACTACGGAGTGCTTTGAACGGAATACCTCGTCGGTTACTTCCATTGCGCTTAGGCCGAATTTCTCATGAATTTCTTTTCCAACTTGTGTTTCCAGATCATGAAAGGCCGGTAAGCAATGCATGAAAACCAAGTTATCATTTCCGGTTTTTCGAACCATGTCCATATTTACCTGATAATCCTTTAGTAATTTAATCCGTTCTTCAAATTGATCTTCTTCACCCATGGAAACCCATACATCGGTATAGATTACATCCGCATCTTTCACGCCTTCTGCAACATCATCGGTGATGGTGATGCTTCCACCGGTTTCTTTGGCAAGAGCCCGCATTTCATTGGTTAAATCCTCTTCCGGGAACAATTCCTTCGGAGCCACGGCTCTAAAGTCCATACCCATCTTTGCCGCACCAATCATTAAAGAATTTCCCATGTTGTTTCTGGCATCTCCGATAAAAGCAAACTTTACTTTATTCAAAGGCTTATCTACATGTTCTGTAATCGTCAGTAAGTCTGCAAGAATTTGCGTTGGATGATATTGGTCAGTTAGGCCGTTCCATACCGGAATCCCTGCATGCTTTGCCAGAATATCCACGGTTTCCTGTTTAAATCCTCGAAACTCCATTCCATCATAAAATCGACCGAGGACTTTCGCTGTATCTTCCAAGGATTCCTTCTTGCCCATTTGCGAGTCGCTGGATCCCAGAAAGGTTACATGGGCTCCCTCATCCAAGGCTGCAACTTCAAAAGCGCACCGGGTTCTTGTAGAAGCTTTTTGAAATAATAACACTACATTTTTCCCATCCAGGGCCTTTTCCTTACTTCCGGTTCGTTTCTTGGATTTCAGATCCTTCGATAGATCCAATAGGTATTGAATTTCTTCCGGGGTAAAGTCCTTTAAGGTTACAAAATTTCTTCCTTTTAAATTTACTGGCATGATTCATTCCTCCTTGTTTTTTTAGGTAATCTTACTTTTTTATTATTTTATTTCAAATCTTCTCTTACCAGGGGCATAGACATGCATCTTGGGCCACCCCGGCCACGAACAAGTTCCGAACCTTCAATCTCTACGACTTCGATGCCGTGGCTTCTAAGGGTTTTATTGGAGGCTTCATTTCGGTTGTAGGTCACCACAACCCCCGGAGCAATGGCTAAGGTGTTGGTGCTGTCGTTCCATTGTTCCCTTGCTGCTGTAATCGGGTCTCCGCCCCCGCTTTGAATAAGGGTTACGGAAGGTAGATTCAGAACATCCTGTAGCGCTTGTTCTAAGCTGGGTTTCTCTTTTACGTTGAGTCCATTTTTCCCAGGAGTGATTTCGTAGGCTTTTAACGCTTTTTCGATTCCTGGATAGATGGTAAACTTATCATGATCCACCATGGTAAACACGGTATCTAAGTGCATATAGGCTCGCGTAAAAGGAATTTGTATAGCAAGTACTTTCTTTATGGGGGCTTTTTCGAAAAGTCTTTCGGCTATGATTTCAACCGCTCTTGCAGAGGTTCTTTCGCTTACTCCTATGGCCACCACTTCATCACTGAGGACTAAAACGTCCCCGCCTTCGATACTGCTTTTTTCTTTATAGTCGTACCAAAGAGGGGTATCTTCTTTTTCTATTAAGGGATGATGTTCATATACATATTGTAAAAACATGGTTTCCCGGTCTCTGGCCGGTGTATTCATCTTGCTGATGCTTAAGCCGTTTCCGATTACCGCTCCCGGATCTCGGGTGAAATATAAGTTCGGGATCGGATTGATATAAAAAGGATAATCCCGCTGAATATAATCCCCGAGGCTGCGTTTTTCCTGCCCTGCATCTATTTCCGATTTTAACAAGCCGGAAATAGCGATTTCCACTAATCTTGCTGCAGTTTTTTCCTGTAAGAACCCTCGGATTTCCTCATTAATCCGGTCGTTGTCTTCTCCGGCAATTTCTATAAGCTCATCAATAAAATCTTTCTTAACCTTTTCATCCTCTAACACTTCTTCTAAGAGTTTTTCATAATAATATACTTTCGTTCCTCTCTCCTCCATGACCTTAGCAAATGCGTCATGTTCTTTTTGCATTTGACGTAACCATGGGATATCATCAAACAATAGTTCTTCTAAATAAGCAGGAGTTAGTCTTTCCAATTCTTTCCCCGGTCGATGAAGCATAACGGCTTTTAACTTTCCAATTTCTGAGGTTACATGTAAAAAACCTTTTGAATTTGTCACAGTAAAGCTCCTTTCTCTTGTAGGATTTGAACTTGGTATAACAAAGCCTTGCTTTTCTTTCTTAGTTACAGTATATATTTCATCGATGTATAAATCAAGTGGCTATTTTTATAGCTTTTCATTGGTTTTATACAACTTATGAATATTTTTGCATCCCCCATACTTCATAGTTCTTTTCTAGGGGGTATACAGGGTTTTTCCCTTTTAGGATTTTAAATATTATGAATAAAGATAATTCAGCGCTCATATTAATAATTTAGAATTATAAATATATTTTACAAAGATTTTTACAAAGAAAAAACCACCTATTATCAAAAATAGGTGGTTTGCATTAATTAACCTCAATGGGGTCGTGTTGAGAGCTGAATGTCAATTCTACCGTGGAAGTCAATACATCCGAATAGCTGTAACAAATTCTTCTGTCTTCGTCAAATTCGCCTTCGATCTTAACGACAAAAATACTCGGATAGGTGTTCTCTAATACGCCTTCTTTTACCATCACTTTCTTTCGGCCTTTGTCCGCTTTTAGCGTAACTTTCTGTCCGATATAACCTGTAATGTTCTTTCTGATTTGATCTAACGTATTACCGTTCGCCAAAGAATCACCCTCTTTCAAATGATTAACGCATATTCACATTCATATCTTACCATATATTCTGGGTTTTGTCAAACAAGCAAACTTAATATTTTACATCGATCTTCTTCATTTGTCAAATAAAACATTTAAAAAAAGACCCACTTTTTTGTGGGTCCCAAAAATTGATCTAAAAATCGGTTTTTACGTTAACAACCGCCACCGGCCGCTGACATATAAACTACAAAACCTTTTCTTAGCATACCGCTCTTATAATCCACGGTAACACCATCGATTTGTCGGTCCAGTTCTTTTTCCACTAGAAAACGGTGTCCTTCCACTTCTTTGATGTTGTCATCTTCTTTTGACTCATCCAGAGTCATCCCAAAAGTTGGGCCGCCTCATCCAACACCCTGTACAAAAATTCTTAAGTCTTTATTGTCAGCGTTTTGGTTTTTAAGTTCATTTTTTGCATTTTCCGTAAGCTGTATATTCATGATAATCCTCCTTTTTCCATCCCCCTTACCAGGGGGTTTTCTTCATTATAAACTGTTCAGAAACAAAAGTCAACCGTAGGGTATTTGTAACTGTATTAAATACTTACCCCTCCTTTGGTTCGCTAAAACATCGGAGACATTACTCCGCTTCCGAGAAACTTTTTATAAAATGAATATTCTTATTATTCTAAGTAGCGTAAATTTATTGAACTATAAGACATTTTATAGTATGATAACATAAAGTGAAAGGTGTTAAATATTTGTCTTTTTGCTTTTAAATCTTATAAAAGGGGGTAAGGATAACTAAGTGTAAGGTTTTTATATAAAAATTTAAAGGAGGTAACTGTATGAAAGAAAAGAAAAAAGCAACCATCGGCCATGCCCTAATACCCATTGTATCATTAATTGTTTTTTTATTGGTCGGTATTGTATTTCTCGGCGCAGATCCCCACATTCCCTTATTACTAGGGGTAATTGTAGCGGCTGCGGTAGCCATTTTTGCTCTGAATTACTCTTGGGAAGAGGTGGAAAGCAGTATAGTGGATGGTATTAAGCTTGCCTTGCAGGCAATTGTCATCCTGATGATCATCGGTACCCTGGTTGGTACTTGGTTGCTTAGCGGAACAGTTCCGACGTTAATCTATTACGGTCTGCAAATCCTGTCTCCGGGAATATTCTTAGTGGCAACACTACTTATTTGTTCGATCGTATCCATTTCTGTAGGAAGTTCCTGGACCACCGCTGCTACCATCGGTATTGCTCTGATAGGGATAGGTCAGGGTCTTGGAATCCCTGTGGGAGTGGTTGCAGGTGCCATCGTATCCGGAGCCTACTTCGGGGATAAAATGTCTCCCCTTTCCGATACCACAAACCTGGCTCCAGCCATGGCCGGAGGAGAATTATTCACACACATCAAGTATATGTTCTGGACCACAGGTCCTGCGTATATTATTACGCTAATTATTTTCGGTATCATGGGTTTGAGTTATGCCGGAGGAGAAATCGATACGGAGCGTATCAGTTCCATCACCAATGCCTTAGCGGATAACTTCAACTTATCACCTTTATTGATGATTCCTCCGTTACTGGTTATTGTTATTGTTATCTTTAAAGTACCGGCGATCCCCGGATTATTGGCCGGAACCTTTCTTGGAGGAATATTTGCCTTTATTTTCCAAGGGGCAGGACTCGCTGAAATCGTCGATGCCGCTCATTACGGATTCGGTATCGACACCGGTGTCGTAATTGTAGATGACTTACTTGACGGTGGCGGTCTGGACGGAATGATGTGGACCGTATCCTTAATTATCATTGCCTTATCCTTAGGTGGTGTTCTTGAAAGCACCGGAATGCTTAGTGCTGTAGGAGATGCCATTTTAACCGTAGCAAAATCTACAGGCTCCTTAGTACTGGCAACAATTCTTTCCTGTATTGCCATTAACCTGTTATCAGGAGATCAATACCTGGCAATTGTAGTACCGGGAAGAATGTTTAAGGATACCTATCGGGAAAAAGGTCTGGCTCCCGAGGTTTTATCCCGAGCCCTTGAAGGTGGCGGTACCGTAACTTCACCATTTATTCCATGGAACACCTGTGGAGCGTTTATGTGGGAAGTGCTGGGCGTTCATCCTTTCACCTATCTACCCTATACGTTCTTTAACTTACTCGTTCCGGTAGTGAATGTGGTCATTGGTTATACCGGATTTAAGATTCACAAAATTGATAATAGAGAAGATAACACTGCGAATGCATAAATTCTAATGTAGATTGATTATCTTATTATCAATACATTGTACCGACAGAAAACCCCCGATGAAATCATCGGGGGTTTCTTAATGTCTTTTTTAAGACCTCATAGGTTGAAATCTCCATAGATGCTCTTACAAGCCATTTAATAAAACAGATACACCATAGAATGCTACAGTGTGACTCTTGCTCTTTTATTGATCCAGAGCATCCTTCACAGCTTCGATCGTACCGTTACTGGATACCGTAGCACCGGATACAACATCCACATCCGCTGACTGTGCTGCCAAAATCGCTTCGATCATTTCATCGATGGCCGTATCTCCCAGTCCACCGGTTTCACTTTGTGATACTACAATAATATCTACAATTTCATCTCCGTCGGTAATTACATCAAGAATAATATCTCCACCATAACCGCTTCCGGTTCCTAAGGTTCCTTCCGGGTCATAATCCAATTCCGCTTCTCGCTCCTCTAAGGTAATTCCCGCTTGATCCAAGGCCGATTCAACGGCTTTCATGGTAGCTCTGGAGGAAACCGTTGCTCCGGTTTGAACATCTACATCGGTACTTTGCTGAGCAATGATTCTTTCAATAATTACTTCCACTGCGGCGTCACCTATGCCCGGGGTTTCATCTTCGGCAAGAATGTTAATTTCCACAATCTCGTCCCCATCCATTATTATATCAAGCACAATTTCACTGCTTTCATAAAATCCTAAAGCCTTTCCTAAGAGTCCCTCAGGGTCATAATTTGCGGCTTCATCAGAATCTTCATAGGTGCCATCGGCTTTGGCTAAGGCCATTTCAACAGCTTCCATGGTAGCTCTGGAAGAAACCGTTGCTCCGGTTTGGACATCTACATCGGTACTTTGATTCTCGATGATCCGTTCAATAATAACGTTGATGGCACTGTCTCCAATGCCGGGAGTTTCATCTTCTTCCATCACTACGATTTCAACAATTTCTCCATCTTCTATGATTACATCGAGTACAATTTCACTGCTTTCATAGAAACCTAAAGCTCTTCCCACATAACCTACCGGTTCATAGGCTTCTGCCTCGGATCCGTCCACGTTTTCCAATGCATCTTCCACGGCTTCAATCGTTCCGTTACTCGATGCGGTAGCACCGGAAACGATGTCCACATCCGTAGATTGAGCCGCTTTGATTTTTTCAATCATTTCCTCGATGGCTTCATCTCCGAATCCCGGAGTTTCACTTTGTTCTACCACGTATATTTCAACAATCTCACCGTCTTCTACCACAACATCCAATACAATGGATCCCCCATAACCGGATCCTGTCCCAAGAACTCCCTGTTGCTCATGGTCTCCGCCACCAAGTTCAATCCCGGCATCTTCTAAGGCTTGGGTTACTCCGGAAATTACAGCTTCACTGGATACTGTAGCACCGGTTACCGTATCTACATCAACGGACTGTGCATCCAGGATTTTGCCGATGATTTCTTCCATCGCTTCGTCTCCTAAACCTTCGGTTTCACTATGCTCTACGATATTAATCGCTACAATTTCTCCATCATTAATAATGACATCTAATACAATATCTCCACCGTATCCTTGGGCAACGACATTGTACACATCACCGGAAACCAATCCGGCTTGGGCTAAGGCATCATTCACTGCGGAAATTACCGCATTTGAAGAAATGGTTGCCCCGGTAAATACATCCACATCCGTGGAATTCGCCTCGATAATCTGCGCAATGACATCATCAATCGCATCATCTCCGAGACCTGCGGTTTCACTTTGCTCCAATACTGTGATCTCTACAATTTCTTCCTCGTTTATAAATACTTCCAATTGAATTTCCCCACCGTATCCCTGGGCCGTTACGACATAACTTTCTGCCCCGGCGGTAACATCATCCCGTAATGCATCGTATCCGAAAAGTGCACCTAAGGCAATGATGACCATTGCTACAGTGGCCATAATTTGCTTTTTATCCATCTGTCTCATTCCTTTCCTTAATTATGTTATTATTAGAACTTTGGATTTTCTTCTCAACATATTATAGCACAGCTTAGTTAATTTTTAAACATAAAACACAACAATTATCGGTTAGTAATATGTATCATTTTTCCTTATGGAACATCAATTTTTCTAATGCTTCCGGTTTAAATAATACTTACCTATTTAATTCTTATCTCCTGCAATCATAAATTATAACAAACTCTCGTCATGGGTTTGAAGTTCCCGCTCTCGAACTCGTAAGAATTCAATCATATTTTCCACATGTTCTTCCAGGGAAATCCCCAGTTCTTCCGCCCCTCTTTTTAAGATTTCACGATCCACCCCTTTTGCAAAGGCTTTATCCTTGATTTTTTTCTTTACGGATTTGTATTTCAAATCCTCAAAACTTTTCGAGGGACGAACCAGGGCACAGGCAACAATAAAACTTGCCAATTCATCACTGGCATAAAGGGCTTTTGCCAATAGGGATTCCCGTGGGGTATTCATATAGTCCGCATGTCCTTTGATGGCTTCAAGTATATCTGTGGGAAAACCTTTCTCCTGTAAAATCTCCACCCCCTTTTTCGGGTGTTCCTCCGGATATTTTTCATAATCCAAATCATGAAGCAGAGCGGTTATCGACCATTTTTCCAAATCTTCACCAAACTTTTTCGCATATCCCCGCATTCCCGCTTCTACAGCCAAGGTATGCTTTAAGAGTTGCTCACTTTCGACGTATTCTTCTAGAATCCTTAATGCTTCTTCCCGTTTCATATCATCTCTCCTTTGTTATTCATTACTTTTTCTTAGGGTTTTTCACACTTCCTTACCATATGTTTAAGATTAACTATTAATTCTATCATAATTTTCTGATTAATAAAGGAGATTTTAGATATAAATGATAATAAGAGAGTTTTTTTTCAGTTGTCCTTTCGTAATTACTAAAGGAGGTTATTCGATGAAAATTCAGTTTTTGGGTCATTCCGCCTTTTATGTAGAAGGAGAAGGCGTAAAAGCATTAATTGATCCCTTTTTAGACCAGGACATCCAGCAGGAGTTTAAGGTTGAAGAGTTAAACTATATTTTTCTCACCCATGGTCATGGAGACCATCTGGGAAGTACGGTAACCCTGGCAAAAGCGTCCGGTGCCACCGTGGTGGCAAACCATGAAATTTGCCTATACCTCTCAAGTTTTGGTGTAAACTGTCATCCCATGCATATCGGAGGGCGTACAACGTTTCCCTTCGGAAAAGTAAAAATGACTCCCGCTCTTCACGGTTCCGGCATCGAAACCGATGAAGGAGTCATAAACGGGGGCAATCCCGGAGGTTTTGTGATTGAAATCGCAGGCAAAAAACTTTATCATGCCGGTGATACCGGGCTTACCTACGATATGAAACTGTTGCAGATTGAAGAAATTGACGTAGCCCTGCTGCCCATCGGCGGAAATTTTACAATGGATGTGGAAGACGCTCTTCGAGCGGTGGATTTTATCAAACCTAAAGTTGCAATCCCTATGCATTACAACACGTTTCCGGTAATCGAGGCCTCGCCAACCACTTTCACCCAGGGCATAGAAAAAGCCCTTGGCAAAGTCTTAGCTCCCGGTGAATCCTTTAGCTTTTAAAGACTTTCGGGCTTGGTATTGTTTTATTTTTCCTTTGTTTGTACCGGGCTTTTTATCCTTCCTTAGCCGGATCATCTATTCGCGGAGGAGCGCTTTCCGCTTCTCCCGCGGTGATCCCCCGTTTTTCCAGTCTTCTTGCAATCAGTCTTTCCAAAAACATGACAATAACCGCAAAGACCGGCACTCCCAGGAACATGCCCAGGATTCCGAAAATCCTTCCCCCCACATAAATTGAAAGAATAATCCAAATCGGGCGAATCCCTACACTGTCCCCTAAAATTTTCGGTCCTAATACTAAGCCGTCAAATTGTTGCAAAGCCAAAATAAACAGCGCTACCCATAGGGCTTCATTTAATGAAGAGAACATGGTAACGATGATTACCGGAATCCCCCCCAAATAGGGTCCGAAATAAGGGATCATATTGGTGACTCCAATGATGATACTGAACAGCAATCGGTAAGGGATTCCTAAAATACTAAGACCGATAAAAGCAATCACCCCGATAATAAAAGAATCGACGGATCTTCCCACAATATATCGCCCGAAAAGATCGTCCGCGTCCCGACCGAAATCGTTGATTTTAAATACGGTTTCCTTGGAAAACAGGGTATAAAGAATTTTATTAATATTTTTCTTAATAATATTTTTATCATAGAGTAAATAAAAAGCCATGATCATACCGATTAAAAAATTCAGGATTCCGGAAGTAATATTTGTGATTTGGAAAAATACCATATCGATAATTTCATCCAGGGACTCTCTTACATATTGAAAGCCGTTTTCAAGCCAGTTTTCGATCTCCTCAATAATTAAAAATTCCTGAAAAAAAGCTTCCAAATTTTGAGCCCTGAGATTGCCCTCTATATTTTCCACAAAGGCGATGGTATTATCCATATACTCCGGGAAATTCCGGATAATATCGGATATGCTTGTAATTACCCGAGGTGTCACCACCACAAAGATCATCACGAAAAATAAGATCACTATTAAAAACATACTGCTGATACTTAACATCCTCTTAATACGGATATTATCTTTAAGAAATCGGATCCGACCGTACACACTATCCTCGAACCTTCGAACTCCGGGATTCAGAATATAGGCTACAAAAATTCCGATGATAAAAGGGCTGAGAATTCTTCGAACCCACTTCCAAAGAACCATTAATTGTTCGGTGAAATACCCCATGTTTTCCAACACCTGATATACCACGATGGCCATACTTATTACCAAAAAAGCATGAAAAGCATACTTTAACAGTCTTCGATCCAGTTTGATTTTCATCGAATTCCCCCCCAACATTATGCTACTTCTTATTATAACCCACCCATCTGTTTGCTTACAGTATTTAAAGAAGGGTGGGTTCGATCTTTGTTATTTTTTTCGGACCAGATAATTCGGTATAGAAAATCCTTCCACAAGACTTCCAATGATGTTTTCTCTTCCCGCCCGATGATATATTCCTTGAAACTGCCCGTTGTAAACATAGAGTCCGGTAATGTAGTTGCATTCTTCAAACTTTACCTGCTCCTTTGAAAAAACCGCCATTTCCATGGATGGAACATTACAAAACTCCTGAATTAAATATTCCTCATCCAGTTCTTCCTCTGCAAATCGACGCCACTGCTCGCTTAGATAATCTCTTCCTACGGAAACCCCAAGGCAGGCATACTTATCCGAGGGCTTAAGAACGTATCGGTCCTTATCTTCCAGAATCATTTCCAGAAGTCTGGGTTCCCTGGAGCTAAAGGGCACGGTATAGGGGATATGGGCTTTGATAAAACCTCGTTCCTCCGGTGTTAAAAAGTCTGTGGCTTCCTCATCATGCAATACGGAAAAAATAATTTTGTTATGAATGATTTGAGAACGAAAGGATCCCACCACACAAACTTTATCCTGAAGATAGGCTGTGATAAAGTCCTGCACTTGTTCTTGATGTTCTTCCACTTCCCAGGTAACCGCCCGTCGATAAATACAGTCAATTCGAAAATCCTTGTAGTATAGGTGCTCTTCTTTAAGTTCTAAATTTCTGGGATCCGCAATGATTGCGGAATATCCTCTTTTTTCAAAGGCCCTTTGAAATTCAATAAACTCACTGGGGGGCTTATCTTCAAAAAAATCTACGATAGCCACCTGGGGCGTTTTGTTTGTTTTACTGAACTGACGATAATTATCCATCAATGCATCGATCCAGGAATCAAATAGTTCGAAGGTATGAAAGTCATAGTCCTCTTTGTATCGGTCCAGGGCCAGGGAGTCATAAATGATTTGGTCCAGTTCTCTGGATTCCACCATGCCCGAAGATCCGTCGGCATTGAGTTCACAAAACTGAAAGGATCCGTCCTTGTGATAGAACACGTCAAACCGTGCCATGGGAAAAGGATGGGAATATCCAGGATCCTTTAGAATCAGTTCTTCTAAAAATCGAGAAAAACCGAAATGCTTTCTAAAGCCGGGCTCCATGATATAGCGTTGAATTACCTTTTCCAGTATACCTCCGAAGGTTGTCACCAACTCTCTGAACCGTTTAATGTCCTGATCCGAGAAAAAAAAGGGCTGGTACAAAAATTTAACCGGCTGTCCTTTATAAATCGCCGGGGAGTGCTTTACCCGTTGTAATACATGATTATACTCACTGATATACCTTTCCGGTTGCTGTAAAATATCCTCTTTATATTGCAAAAACAAATCATGATAAGTCATAGCCAAACCTCCTTTAGCCTTCGTTAACTTCTTTTGTTACCTGAAGATCAAACAGTCCTTTAACTCCATCTTTTTGATACTTTTCTTTAATCTGCTGTCCGTAGGTTTTTCTGTTCAAAATCAAATCATGCAAAGGCTTAATCATGGATCGTTCTTCCTTAATCAGGCCTTCTTCCGCCATTTTTATAACCCTCTCCCCGAACCTTCCCAGGTCTTCCCCTTGAAAAGGAGCCTCAAAACCCTTTTGAATCACGGCTTCTTTTAAGGCTTTGATTTTTTCATCGTTGTATTCCAGAGATATTTTATAAAGTTTATCCAAGTTCTCCCCATGATAGAACAGCCCTTTGATCATGGCCAGATACGCCATACTCAAATCCTTCGGCATGGAATCCGCCATTCGAATTTCAATGTAATTTTTTCCCCGAACGTCGGGAAATACCATGGTATACAGATGCTCCATTTCCTCTTTGGAGAGTTCTTCCTGATCTTTATAGATCTCATATAAGGGGTGATTTCCCGAGGGTTTTAGGATACCGTCTTCCAAAATGCAAATGGGGTTACTATGTAGTAAATACTCCACATAATCTCGGTAACTGAAGTTTTTATCCAGAGAACCCTTTATGATTCCGCTACGGTCAGGATCGGTATTTTCCCAAATCAAGCTTCGAACACTGTATTTCCCATAAATTTCTCCTTCAAAAATCGGTGCATTATCCGTAATCAGGTATAAAAGAGGGGTTAGAAAACTGGCTACCCGAAATTTCTTTATAAAATCCGCTTCCGATACATAATCGATGGCTACCTGAACCGATGCAGTCCCCTTCATCATGTTAAGCGCATATTTCCCTGTTTTCTGAAGGTATCGGGACATGTATTGATACCGCTTCTTCGGATTAAAGGGAATATCTTTGATCTTCGTTTGAGGATGATAGCCCACACAGAGTAGATACTGTTCATGCTCTTCCATAATCGGAAGAACATCCGCCAGAAATTTTTCATACACTTCTTTAATATGGGAAAGATGAATACAGGGCCTAGTGGAAAATTCCAGTTGTCCTCCCGGCTCTAAGGTAATATCCATGGATTCTTTGGATAACCCCACCAGGTAGTCCCCTTCATATTTTCCTTGGTAGCCTTTCATTTCCAGCTTTTTCAGTATGGTTTCAATGCCGAATGTCTCATAATAAGTTACGGAGGTATAGTCTTTTTGCTGTACCACAAGATGTTCGATTTCAATTCCCAGCTTCACATCCTCCAAAGACTTTTCTCCGTTTTTAAGTATACTGATTAATTGCTTACTGATCGCTTCCTTATTCAATGCTTACACCTCAACTTCTATAGTTTCCTTAATATTCTTATTTTGTTTATAATGATACTTCTACCCATTCTATTGTACCTTACACCATGAATTCTTACTAGGGATATTTTCATACTCTAAATATTTTTTATCCCAGGCACCCAGTTTGGGAGAGTTTTTAAAGAATGATTATTATTTTGTAATTTGTGTTAAAGATTCCTTTGCTATTTGCCGAATATATTGTAAGCCATAAAATTTATTTGGCAAAAACTAGAAGGAGGCATTTCATGAAATTATCCATTCGTATGAAAGTCATCATTACATTAATCGTTTTCATTACATTGCCCGCGTTAATTACCGGTTACGTTAATTATCAAAACTCTCAGGATTTATTAGAGACGGAATTTAAAACTTCCACCGGCGACACCATTGAAAACGTGCGGAGTGCTTTTCACTTTTTCTTAACGGCCCAGGAAGAGCTGGTTAACACCTTAAGTGAGGATTATCATCTTCAGCGGATTCTAACCGATCCTGAAGCAAACCCCGGTCTTATTCCACCGGTAACTCCTCCCGCTTTGGAGAACGAGGATGAGGATCCCGAAGATGCAGAAGAACAGCCCGGGTTGGTAGCGGAGCCTGAAAGCAATGACTATCTTGGCCGAGTCATCGATATTTTAAATAATACCGTAGAAAACAATGAAAATGTTTTTCACGCCTATATCGGTACAGAGCTTGGGGATATGTATGTTTCTCCAAATATTGATCTTCCCGAAGATTTTGATCCCAGACAGCGCCCATGGTACATAGAATCCGAAGAAAGCGGTGCCCTAACCTGGACCGATCCCTACGAAGACCAGGGAACCGGAGACCTGGTGGTTTCTCTTGCGAAACCGGTACACAACCCTGATAACAATAACTTTGTCGGAGTAAGTGCAATTGACTTGAATCTGGCGGTATTACAGTCCCTCTTAGCCGATGTTGAACTCGGGGAAAGCGGATATCTGATTCTTACCAACTCCCAAGGAGAAATCATTGCCCATGAAGATGAATCCTTAATTTCTCTGGACATCTCCGAAACCATCCCCGACTTTACTGACACCTTAGTGGAAAATGCTACGGGGGATTATGATTTTAACCGGGAGGAAGAAGACTTTTTCGCAGTTTTCGACACCATTCCCGGTACACAGTGGAAGCTAATTGGAATTATGAATTACGGTGAAATAGATGCAAACACACAAGCGATCTTAACCGGAACTCTAATGAGCACGGGAATTACTTTACTCGTAGCTTTACTAGCGGGAATATTAATTTCCATTAGTATTACCAAACCGTTAAAAGTATTAGTATCCGATATGTCCAAAGTCGGAGAAGGAGACTTTACCACCCAGTCCTCTATATCCACCCACGGAGAGGTCGGGGAAGTAGCCAAAACCCTAAATCAAGTGACCACATCCCTTTGCGGATTAATCCGAAACATCCAAGGTGCTTCGAAAAATGTATTGGATTATGCGGATAATTTAAATCATAGCATAGAGTCCACCAGTAGCTCTTCCCAGGAAGTAACCCGAGCCGTGGAGGAAATCGCCAACGGTGCTACGGAACAAGCCACCGAAGCGGAAAAAGGTTCCGCTATGACGGAAAAACTTTCCGGTAAATTCCAGGAATTAAAGGCCAGCTCCGGAGAAATGCTACAGGCTTCCGAATCGGTGCTTAGTGCCAACAACAAAGGAGTTGCAACCTTAGAAAACCTAAACACCAAGGCCGATGAAAACAAAGGGGCCATTGATAATATTGAAAATGCCGTGGTACAGCTCAATGAAAAGACCACTTCCATCGGTACCATTTTGGACAGCATCAGTGCCATCTCGGAACAGACGAATCTGCTGGCCTTAAATGCCGCTATTGAAGCCGCAAGAGCCGGTGAAGCCGGAAGAGGTTTTGCGGTTGTGGCGGAAGAAATCAGAAAACTTGCAGAGCAGACATCCAAGTCTACGGACCAAATCGGCGGAATCATTTCCGACATTACGGAAGAAAGTAATCAGACCGTAAACATCATGAAGGACGTAAAATCTGCGAATCTGGAGCAATCGGAAGCCATCGGCGGTGTGAATAGCTCTTTTGAGGATATCTCCACAGCAACAAAAACCATTACTACAAAAATACAGGAGATTAACGGAGCCATCGATGCCATGACCGAGGACAGCCATGAAATCGTTTCGGTTATCGCCAATATCTCCGCTGTATCACAGCAAACCGCAGCGTCTTCAGAAGAAGTAACCGCTTCCATGGAGCAAACCGCTGCTACCCTTACGGAAATCGAAAAAACTTCAGAACATCTGATTTCCTTAGCCCATGAGCTAAATGACGAAATCGATCAATTTAAAGTGGATGACGAGGGAAAAACCATGGATTCCTCTTTTAATGAAAACTCAAGTATTGAGGATTCAGAAGAAACAAGCATTCAATAAACTGCTTCAATTCTACTAAATCAAGCAAAAAAGCATTTGTTCTTCGGAGCAAATGCTTTTTTTTATGCAGTTCTTTAGTCCGTTTTTACATGTGGATAACTTTTTCTTTTTTAGTGGCCATCTTAGATTTTTATCCCCATTATACACAAGATGTTGTGTATAAATATTATTTGTCTCTAATTCCAAGTTATTTATTGTATTTTTTTAAAAAAATGCTATAATATATTTAGACTACCGAATTAATTTGATTTAATAAATATTTCATTATTGTCATTTAGGAGCGATGTCCCGTGAATTTTGCCCAAAAAAAAGATATGATTTTAAATGGAAAAATCCATAAAATCATTATAGCCCTAGCGGCTCCAATCATGTTCAATAATTTTATCCAAACCTTATATAATCTTTCTGATACTTACTGGGTCAGTCAATTAGGCTCCGACGAAGTCGCTGCCATGACCTTGGTGTTTCCCGTAATATTTTTAATTCTTTCCGTTGCCATGGGAATGAATATGGCGGGAACCTCCTTAATATCCCAATATATCGGCTCTAATCAGGAACAGCGGGCAGAAAAAGTAGCCTCACAGCTCTTTTCATTTTTACTGGTCATATCCACAATCCTCGGTTTGGCCGGCTACTTCTTAACCCCCACTATTGTTAGCCTAATGGGGGGTCAGGGAGATGTCCTGCTATATGGATCCCAGTATCTTAGCATTATGTTTTTAGAGATGCCGGTTATTTTTATGTTTATCGTCTACAATGCCATCATGCAGGGACAGGGAAATACCTTCACCCCTATGATCTTAAATGTTGGGGGCTCATTATTAAACGTGGTCCTGTCACCGGTATTCATCTTTGGCCTTGGCCCCATTCCTTTTATGGGCATTCAAGGGGCAGCCATTGCAACCTTGCTCTCCAGAGCCATATTTGTAAGCTATGGAATCTATACACTGTTTATCCGAAAAGACGGAATCAATATTCGAAAAAAATATATTCTACCGGATCCGAAGGTATTGAAAAGAATTATTAAAATCGGACTTCCCGCTTCCATTGGCCAGTCCGCCGCAGCTTTCGGTTTTATTATTTTAAACATGTTTGTATTAAGCTATGGAGAATCGGCCTTAGCGGCCTTTGGAATTGGAAACCGTATAAACAGCGTGGTGATGATGCCTGCCATGGGTATCGGAAACGCCATTGCCCCTATTATCGGTCAGAACCTGGGGGCGGACCAAATTCCCCGGGCACGTTCCACTTTTAAAACCAGTATTCTGATGTCCACGGTGTTTATGGCTATCGGCGGTTTTATTGCATTTTGGTTTTCCGAATCCATCATCAGGATTTTTGCCAGTGGGGACCCCGAGGTAATCGCCCTGGGTACGGATTATCTTCGTTTGATCTCTTTATCCATTCCCTTAATGGGAATTTTCCAGATTTTAAATGGTACATTCCAGGGTTCCGGTCATACAATGTATTCTATGTTTATCAACATGTTCCGTTTATGGGGGCTTAGGATTCCCATGATCTATATCCTCGGACGCCTTACGGACCTTGGAGCCGACGCGATCTGGTACTCCATGGTAACAAGTAATTTTCTAATCTGTGTTATTGGCATGGGGATTTATTTGAAAGGAAACTGGGAAGAAAAGATCATTGATGATGAGGAAATAGAGGAGGGGGCTTCGGAAAAAGCCTATGCCTCCTAAAGCAGGTTCCCTTTTTTCTCTCCCTGTGTTATACTCTTTTTATAATTAAATATCATCGCTAGGGGTGCCGTTGGCTGAGAGGATTTTCTCCAACCCTTTAAACCTGTAGGTTAGTACCTGCGTAGGGAAGCTCAATTCTGAGTGAGTGCTTCGATTCACTCTTTTTTGCATCCTAGGGATAAATTGATTAACTAATTTTGAAAGGATGTGTTTTTTTATGTTCGAAAACTTTGATATTCAATGGAATCAAGTCTCTTTAGAGGTATGGGTGATCCTGGGAGTTATGATCCTTCTCCCCGTAATGCTCCTGCTATTTCATC
>Ga0194138_10000086_pt1 | contig 45177 bp, 45 predicted proteins | sample TARM_MetaG_T2_14_FD_134022 | JGI IMG/M metagenome (GOLD analysis project Ga0194138, IMG submission 134022) | Freshwater microbial communities from Pennsylvania, USA, analyzing microbe dynamics in response to fracking - TARM_MetaG_T2_14 (version 2) | ecosystem: Environmental > Aquatic >...
CCCGTCGGGGCAGGCCAGAGCGAAACGGCCGTGACCGCACCCCAGATCCAGGACCCGGCCGCCGGTGAATCCGGCGCCGGCCAGCAGTCGCCAGATCCGGCCGGCGACGTCGTCGCTGGTGTAAAAGGCGTTGTCGACCTGCTCGCTGCCCTTGGACATCGCCCGCTCGCCCAGCAGTTCCTCCAGCTGTTCCCCGATCGAGGACCAGGTGGAGGTCTGTTCGTGCTCGAACACCGGGGACAGTGGTCCCCACCCGGGCCACGCAGCCAGCGCGGAACGCTGCTGATCGGTCAGATGGTGGCGGTTCGGGCGGTCGGCCAGGACGCGTGCCGCGGCGACCGCAGCGTGGCCGAACTTCGGCGATGAGCTCATAGATGAGTCCTTCCGTACGGGGGCCTGCAGTAGCTCCCGCGAAGCGCGAGGGCGGGAGCCAGCAGGCAGGGGTGGGTCTGTGGGGAGGGACTCTATGAGCCGCATTTCGGACTGCAGCACTGCTACGAAACAGCGAGGAACCTGCTGGCAGGCAGCCTTTGCGGGAGCATGAAAACGCCTCGTCAGGGCGAGAACGGGGTCTGCGCGGCAGACGCCCGTGCGCTGTCCGCTCCCGCCGAAACTGGCGCATGCGGAGGAGCCACCCCCTGTGCCCTCTGGAGGCGCCGCCAATGCAGTGCATCGAGGGGCCGGAGGAGACCTTGTCGCCACTGGAAGCTCCCCACTGAGCCTCGAACGGGCGACTGGCCGCCAAGAGGAATGTGGCGCTGCTGCACACCGCGAACCACCCACGAGGATCGGGGCATACAGCAAGGCGCACCCAACCCCCGGAGGGCCTCATGAGCACCTACACGTACGACGACGTGAGCACCGCAGCCAACGGCGCAGCGAACATGCTCGCCGGACTCGACCTGGATGGCGACACGGTGACGTTCATCGACTTCGTCGTCAACGCCACTCTGACTCTGCTCGAGAACAAGGACGCCGGGATCGAAGACGTTCTCGAGGAGAACTGGGGCGACAGCGATGACCTCGACGGCGTCCGCGACATCGTCACCGGCAACTGAGAGAAACGGGGCGGAGAAGGCCTACGGGCTCTCGGCCGCGCCATCCTCAAGGGTTCCCGCCCGCGCAACATGGGACCGATGTGGCTCTAGTTAACGTCTGAGGCTGCCCGGTAACGGCCCCAGCGGCCCAAGCGATTTCGGCATAGCGAGCAGCAAAAAGTCATTGGAACGCGACGGCATGACCGTGACTTACCCTGATCGCAGCACGACCCATCGGAATCACTGCAAGGAGCACCTTCATGGACCCCATCACGCTTGCCATCATTGCGGGCCTCCTCAACGTCGGCCCCGCCGCCGCCGGTTCGGCCGCCGCCGCTGGCCCCGTTGCCGCTGCCGCCGCCCCCGCCATCGCCGGCCTCACCGCCGCCGCGACCGGCGCCGCCGCCACCGCACCCATCTGGGTCCCGGCCGCCGGAACCGGCGCCGCCGTGGCCGCCGGCGCCGGCAGCCTCGGCGCCGGATCCGCAGTCGCCTCCAACCCGATCGCCGCGCAGGGCGCCGAGGCATGGTTCAACGACATGAACAACCAGGCCGTCATCGGCTCGGTCGAGGCCAACAACTTCGTCGCCGACGGCCTCAACCCGCACCTGCCGCCGGAGCACCAGATCCCGAAGCGCACCATCGGATACTGACTGGCCACGAACTCAGCAGCTGATGCGCAACGACCAGGGCTGGCCTCGAACGGCCAGCCCTGGTGAGCATTTGACGCCCCACCAGCATCATCGGGCGGCCAATGCAACCCCGGCCCGACACGACACGCCGGTAACATCCCCACCGCTGGACACCCTGGCTGTCCGCCACCCACGGCAGGCGAGCCCTCACGATCGGAGACACACTATGGGCGCACTCGGCGTCATCCTCACCTCGGCAGCCGCAGTCATGGGCTCAGTTGCAGTCGGCGTCGGCGGCTGGAGCCTAGTCGCCACAGCAGTCAACAACGACGGCATCTGGCACGGCCTACCGATCGAGCTCCAAGCTGCCATCCGTGACGCGGGCATGGCCCCCGGCCGCTAACCCGATGCGCAACGCCGGCCGCCCCTGTCCACCCCACCAGGTAGACCGGGGCGGCCGGACGCATTTCCGCCAGAGCCCCGGCCCCGAAGTGCGAGCCGCCCACCAGGAGGTCCACCAATGAAACCTCTCGACGCGATCGCCGACATCATCAGTGGCCCGTCCCTCGAGGGCGCCGCCTGCACCGGCAAAGCGCCCCTCTTCGATGCTCGAGCCGACGGCGAACCCCGGGACACCTACCTACGCCGCTACCGGCATGCCGCCAGCATCTGCCGGACCTGCCCTGTCCTGGAACGGTGCGACCAGGCCGCCACCGCCGCCCCTCCCGGGCAGTGCACCGGCATCTGGGCCGAACGCCGCTTCGGACGAGGCGCATAGTCAGCGCAGACTGCTGCACTCGCCAGCGGCACTGACAGCATCTGAGTCACCCACCCGCTACTGGCCCCGGGCCAGCCGATCCCAGAAAGGGGCAGTCATGGCGCACTCCAACACTCTCGCCACCCTCAACAAGTGGCTGCCCCGCACGGTCCAGGCCCAGCCGCGAAAGGAGGCGTTTGGTCGATAACGGCACAGCACTCTCAACACGCCCTGACAAGGGCACGCGGCACCCCGCCCCAGTCCAGGGCGGGGTGCCGCACCTATTTCCGAAGCCACCGTCATTCCCCCGGCCTGGCAGCGCCCGGCCATCAACGTCGCCAACCCCGCACGCCCACAGGCAGCCCGCTGCCGGTAGCGGCGGGCGCGGGCCACCACACCGACCGGAGGCGGTGGCACGATCCTGTCCCATGACCGCTTTGATGATCGACGGTGCCGGCAGCCTCGACCGCGACGACGCGGTGACGGTGACGGAACGTGAAGACGGCTGGGATGCCACCGTGTTCGTCGCCGCCGTCGCCGATGCCGTCCCCCTCGGCTCGCCCGCAGATCGGTCAGCGTTGACCCGCGTGCACACTCGGTATCTGCGCACCGAAGTGAAGCCCATGCTCGGACGAGAACTCGAGGACGCCGCCACGCTGTCGGACACCCAACCGCGCCCCGTGGTGGCCATCGGTATGCGGTTCACCAAGGACGCAGACCTGATCTCATCGTCCATCTCCCGCGACCTACTGCCCGCCGGCGCCGCGATCGCCTACACGCACGAGCAGGTGGGTTCCGCCCTTTCTCCGAACTCCAACGATCCGCAGCGTGCCCAACTCAGCGCCGCCTACCGGCTGGCCAAGACCCTGATAGCGGCCCGCCGGGCGGCTGGGGCGTTCGCGATCTTCGACGCAGCCCGCGGCATGGTCACCAGCGAAGAAGGGCAGCTGGTAGCCCTGCAGTCCGGTCAAGCTCCGGCCGCCTACCTCATCGTTCAGGAGCTGATGGTGGCGGCGAACGCGACGCTCGCACGGTGGGCCATCGACCTCGAACTTCCGATCCTGTTCCGCAACCACGTGCGGTCCGCCGTAGCCCCGCCCGCCGACGACCTGCTCGCCGACGTCGCCGCAGAACTGTCCGCCTCCACCGTGATGACACCAGACTCATTGCAGGCACTCACCGCGCGGGTCAATCAGACGCTGCGGCCGGCAACGTACCAAGCGGTGGCCATCGGCCATTTCGGTCTGCAGATTCCCGCCTACGCACACGCCACATCCCCGCTGCGCCGCTACGCCGACCTGGTCACCCAGCGTCAGGTACTGGCCCAGGTCGACGGCCTGGAGCCTCCGTACACCCCGTCGGTGCTCGACGACATCGCCGAGGCGATCAACAACACCCTGCGCAAGCGAACCGAGCAGATAGCAGCGACGGCATCAGCAGCACGCCGCAAGCAAGCCGCCACCACCATCGCCGCGGGCGACTACTCGACCACACACGGCCGCGACTGGCTGCGCGTACTGCGGATCGCCATCGACACCGCCCTTCCTCCCGCGCTCGCCACCGAAGTGCGCCGACGGGCCGACGCCGGCGAACTGGACGGCGGACAGCTTGCCGTGATGATGCGCGCGACGGGGCAAGGGTGGGCAGGCCTGCTCGAGCAGGTGCTCGCCACCGCACGCCAGGTCACTCCGCAGGCCGCGGCGTCGGCTATCTCCGCCTGGCACCACTCCGCGGAGGTCGACCGGCCCGCGCCACAGGCCGAGCACCGGCAGGAAGGGCCGCCGCATGCGCCCACCTTCACCGCTCGGGTGACGTTCGCCGGAGTGACCTCGGCGTGGACGTCCGGGGCGTCGAAGAAACTGGCAGAGAGGGAGGCCCTGTGGGAACTCGTTGAGATCCTGGCCGGGGTGAGGGCCCCGTCGACACCGTCAGCCCAACCCCCCGCAACGCGACTCACCCAGCAGCCGCCAGGCCAGGCAGTCCCAGAGGGCCCGCCGTTGGACCTGGCGACACTGTCCGGCAAGGGGTGGCTCCGCACCGTGCGGGCCTTGATCGCCAACCCTGCAGGCCGAGAAGACGAGCTAGCCCGCGAGCTGCGTAGCCGCGCCACCGACGGCGCCCTCGAAGCCCCTGTGTTGGCAGCCCTGCTGGCAGACGGCTCCGGCCGGTGGCGGCCGCTACTGGGAGAGTTGGTGGCCACGATGCGCCGCACCGCACCGCACGCCGCCAACTCGACACTGTCAGCGTGGCAGCAGATCCAGGGGGCCACAGTCGGCTCCCCGGATCTCGAGGTGCGCCAGTTCGGATCGCCGCATGCCCCGGTGTTCGCCGTCCGCGCCCGACACCGGCAGTGGTTAACCCGCTGGCAGTGCGGCCACGCCAAGAAGGCGGCGACGCAACAGTCGCTGTGGGACCTCGTGGACATAGTCGCAGGCAACGCACTTCCCGGGAACGCTGAGGACGAACCGACGGTGCCGGACCTCGGGCCGGCCGCCGAGACGGCAAGCGTCACGACGATCGACTCTTCCCGCCGCGACGAGGGGACTGGACGAACCGCAGTCCCGCAGCCGGCGGCAGGGCCGCTGATGGCATCGCCCGCAGAGGTCACAGCCAGCGCCCCGCCGCTTCAGCTTGCCGAGGTTCCCGATCATGTGCGCGAGCACCCTGCCCTGGTAGCGGTCCTGGGAGGCACCCCCACCGAGAGGGCGAAGAAGTACCGCAATGCCGTGAAATCGCCGACCGCCTGGATCAACAACCTGGCAGCCGTCCTGCACAGCGACGCCCCGGAGGTGGACACCACCAGCATCGAGGGCGGCTACACAGCCACGATCACGATCAATACCCCGGTAGGCGCACTCGCGGGCAGCGGGACCGGCACCAACCAGAAGACCGCACGCGCAGTCGCTTCGCTGGGGATCGTGCTCCACCTGTTCTCCCTGACCTAAGGGGCACTCACGCAGCCGCGGCCGAGCTGTCCGGCGTCGGCCGCGCTCCGGGCCACGCCGTCACGGCCGCGAGACCACAGTTCAAGAACGCAGGGAGATCCTGACGGCGCTACCCACCCCGTCCTCAGGAGGTCACAGTGACCCTCACCGACCCCGTCCGCCCGACCGCGTCAGTTCGTGACGTCGAGCGCATCGTCTGCCCCACCTACGCCGACGTCGTGCATCTCATGCGCAGCTACCGGCACCATCAGCTGGTCACTGCTGGCGCCCTCGCTGATCGAGACCAGGCCCAGCACCTCATCGACAAGAGGCTCGCCAATGCCGGACGCCCACTCGCCGGCACGGTCGTGGTCACTTCACACCAGCAGCGACTGCTGGCCTTCCACGGAGACATCAGCGCCGTCGACGGGCTGGCGATCGAGTTCACCAACGGCGGTCGACTGCCCATGAATAGGCTGGTCGCGGTCGGTATCTGCTGAACTGCTGCAGTGCCGGACAGCGGGTGGATCGTAGGGGCATCGGAATCAAACCCACCCCCAGGGAGCACGCCATGGACACGATCACCTTCGCCGCCCTCGCAGGAATCGTCGCTGACATCGACCCCACCGCGGTCGTGCAGACCTGCCCGCAGCGATCCGAGGCCGCCGCCCACGACCTGGCCGACCAGATGCCGCACTCGCTGCACATCGCACTCGACGACCAGGACCGCCGGGCCGCGCTTCCCGCCAAGATCACCGACCGCCTCGGCGCGAACTGGGGCTGCGTCCCCGCCGTGGTCATCGCCCGCACCCCGCGCGGTGACAACTTCGCCTTCATCGGCGACATCATCGGAGTCGACACCTTCACCCTGCAGTTCGCCAACGACCGACGCATACCCCTCGGCCGCGTCGTCGCGGTCGGAATGGAGTGAGCCGGCAGTCCCGTCAGCGGGGCCTGCGCGGGGGCACGCACCTCAGCGGGCACAAGGGCCCATGAGGGGCAGGTACCCTTTTAGCCCCACAAGGCCCAGTGGGGTCAACTGCCTAACGCTAGCGACTCGTCACAGATATGTGCCCCCACTAAGAGAAGCGCCCAGGCGGCCACGGCTCACAGGCCAGCCCCAAACTTGCACGCCAGAGACGAGCACAGGCGGCGGAGCGTCGACTACCAATCAGGCCTTCGAGTCAGCGAGCTCGACCAGCATGCGGTGCGCCACCACCGGGTCCCGCGTCGCCTTCCACAGCGACCAGATGCTCCCCGACGGCATCAGTGCATCATCCAGGGACACGTCCGGGGCATGGGCGTGACTATCCCGCCATTCCTGGACCCGGTCCCTCAACAGACGGAAACGGCCAACTCGGCGGCCAACAGCAGCAGACAGCATCAGCAGCAGCCCTAGAACCCCGGACAGGAGTGCGCATGCCAGGGTCGCCAGCGAGATCTTAGGGGCGTGCTCGCTGTACCAGGGCCAGACCTCGAAGTACTCGACCGCGAGATTGATGACCTTGTGCGTCACATACATGAGCCCGAACATGCCCGCCGCGGACATCGAGGCCACCGCGGTCCGGGGAACGCCCGGCCGGAATACCGCGGCAGCTCGCCCAGCGAGCAGCGCCACCGTCCCCGTTGCGGACCCCAGACACGACAGGTAGATCAGCCAGTAGATGGCGAACCAGCCGGTCATGGCGAAGTCCCGACTCATGAACGCGGTCGGGGCGTGAGGCACGGGGGAGAGGGCGAAGGCCACCCCCATGCCCGCCACAGCGGCACCGATCGAGCCGGCCAACAGAGGCTTCGGAATTGGGCGCCCGAGGATGCCGGCGACAGCATGGACCAAGAAGATCGCCCCAACGGCGGCGAGCGTCATCCCCGAGAAATCAGTCACGTTCCACACCCCTGACCAGGAGTGGAACCACCCGTCGACCCACTCGTCAGAGATCACCGGGGTGCGGGCCAGCCGTCCCAGGCCGAAACCGAGCATCGTCGCCGACAGGTAGTGGGCGTACGGGCCCACTGTCCGCATGGTCGCCAACCGGTGCAGAGCCAGAAGCACCGCGAGAAGGCAGATGATGGTGATGATCACCGTGCCGATCACGACTTCCACCCCAAGGCGCCCAAGAAGCGTTCGGCGATCGCGTAAGAGCTTCGGTCGTGCCCATCGAGATAGACATGGCCGCGGACAGTGTCGGCTCGAGCCTGGATCAGCGTAGCCATCCATTCCGCAATCTGTTCCAGCTCCGAGACATAGGAGGCGCGAGCGAAACATACCCGAGCAGGTCCAAGCTGGGACAGGAACGCCTCTGGCAGATCCGGAGCGATCCGCCTCAGCTGTGCGCGGTAGGTCTCAGCATCGAGCTCGTCGGTCCCCTCGTGGGCAAGCACCACGTGCGCGAGCTCGTGACACCGGACGTGCTCCTGATAGGTGGCGTCGCCGCGGGAGGTGATGTAGATCCGGTTGATGGTCGGCGACGGCACCCACAGGCCACTGATCTCGTCCTCTAGGGAGGTCGGCAACGGTGAGACGGTTATCGGCTTGCCGGTGATCAGCCCAATACTGGCGGTGAACTCGTCGATGTCCCACGGGCGCCGGAACGGCAGGGTTTCGACAAGACGTGCAGCGATGCGCTGGGGATCGCGTGCCGGCGGTTTTCTGAGCATCCCTGCGTCAGTCCGTCTTGCGGGACGGGTCGAGCAAGTTGAGCAGGTCCTCCCGGGCCTGAGGGCTCAGCTCGGCCCCCGATCGGAGCTGCACCAGGGCCGGCGAGGTCCGGTTGAGTTCCTCGAGCGCCTGCAGGCTGTTCCACGCGGGCAGGACGATGGCTGGGTCGTCGCCGAGCAGCACCTCCTGGCCGATCTGGACCGAGTCCACGACCGCCGCGACTATCGGCGCGGGGACGGAGTCCACATCGCCGGCGCGGAGCGAGGCGATGTGCGCAGATGTCACCTCGAGGCCGTGTGAGTTGCTCACGCGGCCGGCAACGGAGGCATCAAGGTCGTCTGCCTCTGGGTGCAACAGTGATAGCGCGAGCGAGAACCGCTGTCCGACAGTAGGCATCGTGGACTCGGACCGGGGGCCCACTGGGGAATCGGTCACAAGTCCTCCTTCTGGTCGTGATTCGGATGGTGGCTGCGGGCGCCGGTCAATGGGCCGGTCGAGCGGCTTCAAGCCGCTGGGAGAACGCCGCTCGTTGCGCGGGGCTGATGGGTACGTCGCGGCCGGCGAGCCAGCGTCGGTACAGCTGCTCGTCGGCGTCGGAGCGGTCGTGGATCATCTCGGCATCGAGGTAGGGGCCGAGTGCAAGTTCGAGGATCGGTGGCAGCGAGTGGTCAGCGTGCACGTTGCGTTCGAGCAGGCCCGTGACCCAGTGGCCGACGATTGTCGAGACAACGCTGGTGTGTCGGACGTAGGCGCCATGTAGCTCAGGGTCTGCCAGAACTGCGTTGTTAGCGGACTGGAACTGGCGGTCAAGTTCGCGAAGGCTGGCGACCATCTGGGCGATCTCGTTGTTGGAGACCGTGAACTCACCTTCGTCGAGCGACATGCGCGGCACGTCGTTCTTCGTGGGGGCCGGGGCGGGGACGGGTTCGTCACCGTTAAGGACGGCTCGGGCTGAGCCGGGCGCCCAGCGCAGCGCTAAGTCCAGCTTGTCGAGAGTCGACGAGCGCAGTGCCGGTCCAGTGCCGTTCTCAATGGCTCGGGTGCGTGTATCCGACGGGCCACCCTGCTGGTGGACCTGGGCGTATGAGAGGCCCAGGGCTAGACGGCGGGCGGCGACGTACTCGCCCAGCCGGCGTTGTTCATCGGACATATGGACAGATTAGCGGCCACTGTCGCGTTGACCTATCAACGACCGGGCAGTTTGGCGCAGTCAGTCGTCTTCTGCTGCACCTGCCTCATCGGGTGGGAGCGTGTGAGCAGCGCAGCGACCGCGGCGCCCCACAAACGCAGGAGAGGAACGAACTGTCATGGCCATCACCGCAGCGATGCTGCTCGACAAGGAGCACGCCCGGCATCTCGCAACCGCACTCCCGGGACGATTCACCGGCAGGCTGATCGACATCGGCGACGACCGCGGAGTGCGCGTCTCCCACAAGGACGAAGGTCAGACCACTGGCTTCTGGGAAGCCGTGGCTGTCACTTCCGCCACGACGTGGGTGTGGTGGATGCCCGGCCAGGATGTTCGTCGCGAGCGGGGCGCTGGAACCTTGCTCGCTTCGGTCGATGCACCCTTGCACTACCCGAAGGAGTGGGCGGCGCGGGTCGCCGCAGCGATCCGCGATGCCAGCCACCAGCGGGACGCGCATTGGATGAGCCCTCTGTGAGCTCGGCACGTGGCGCCGCGACACTGGTGGCAGCACCGTCGCCGTCGCTTCTCGGCGGATCCGTTGACCACCGCCAGGAGGGCGCAGTGAGGGACGCAGCTGACAGTACGGGCCAGTTCGTTCCCGGCGTGCCTGACATCGTGCACCCCCTGGGGTCGTTGGAGTTCGTGATGCTCCCTGCCACGGGGCGGTATGTTCCCAGCTCGCAGTGGTGGCCGGAGGTGACGCTCGAGGGACAGGACTACCGATGCGCGATCATGGCCCCGGACGGGCAGATAGCGGCTACTGCCGCCGGTTCTGGGCACGAGCTGCCGTGGGTGGACCTCAATCCCGCCGGTGCGACGTTCGCCGCGGAGTGCGCACGCATGCCAACGATCGGATCGTGTGTGCCAGGGGCAGAGCTGGAGACAGTGATTCAGCACCTGGTGGCCGAAGAGCTGCTGTCGAACTGGTGCCACCGCCGTTCCGCTCGGGCGTTGGTGTGGGCCAGCGTGGAGGGGGCCGAACGGGGACTGTGGCAGGCCGAGTCGGGGTTGTCGTCGATGGTCGCCGGTGATGTCGCCGTGCTGTGCGATAGTCGCGCTGATGCGGCGTGGGTGTGGTCAGGCGGCACGCGGGTCCCTGCGTGGCAGTCAGACGAGAGGCTGCGGCATGTCGAAAGGGTCGATAAGCGAACGTGGCCTACTGGATTGGAGCGACTGAATGACGGCGGGCCGCTCTCGGCTCGGTGGGCATGATGGACGCACCGATTCAATCCGGGGGCCGTATCGTGACAATCACGGGGGACGCAAAGGTGCGAGGTGACTGATGGCAACGCAGAGGGAGACCCTCGGTGCGTTTTTGCGTGACCTCCGAGAGCGAACTGACCGGAGCCATGTGCCGATGCGGATGGCGACGAAGTCGCGCCGCACGAAGGGTATGTCGCGTGACGAGGTGGCGGCGTTGGCGCAGTGCTCGTCGTCGTACATCGAGAAGATCGAGCGCGACGTCGCCACCAATGTTTCCACGGAGATCGTGCTGGCCTTAGCTCACGCCGTCGGGGCGTCGGAGCAGCACGTCTCGCATGCGTTGATCCTGGCGGGAGAAGAACCGCGAGGGCTAGCTGGCGCGCTCGAGGACCCCGCCATCACTGCGGACCAGCGCATATATGTCGACTCATTGACACCGCACTTGGCGGGATATGTCGATCTGGCCTGGAATATCCTCTATGCGAATAGTGAGTATTTCCGGGTGTTCCGGGGGATTAAAGATTACGGGAATGTCCTCTTTTGGCTCCTGGAAAGTCCTGACGCGAAGAACATCATGTTGGACTGGTACGAAGAAACTCATTTGACAGTCACGTGGGCACGGTCTCTCGCTGCCTTGCAGTCAGTTCGCGAGGAATATGATCGGGTATTCGGCCGTCTTGATCATATTCCCGAGTTCCGTGAGATGTATTACGGCGCCGATCCGACTCTGGGGCGGGAGGATCCGGCAATGCGGATCTGCGATCCTGACGACGGATCGAAGTTCCGGCTCAGCGTTAACCTGTGGAGCCCCCCGCCCGCCACCGCTGGCTGGCAGATGTACCTCGGGGTGCGGGTGCCGAACTAGCCGGCGCTGCAGGAGTCGAGAAACGCGGAGATCGCTGTGTTGACGACTCGCGGGTGAGTCAAGTGCGGAGTGTGCGCCGCACCAGGCACTGTGACCGCGGCTGCTAGCCCCGGCAGATGGTCGATCAGGGACTGGGAACGCTCGGCGCTGACCGCCTGGTCGGCGGAGCCACGCACCAGTAGCGCCGGGCAGGTGATCTCTCCCAGCCGGGCGGTGATGTCGTCGCGGCCGAGTAGGCAGTCACCTGCCGGGGTGACTGGGATGCCGCGGCGTTGCTGCCACACCGCGGACCAAGATGCTGCGACCTGCGGATCTCCGATGATCTGCTCCGCGAGGGGGCCGGTTAGTTCAGCGGTGGGCCCCTGGGCGTCCCATGCTGCGAACAGTTCCCGGTAGGACTGCTGCTCGAGCTCAGGGGAGGGGCCGGCCTCGCTGGCGATCAGGATGAGCCCGGAAACCCGGTCGGGGTGGTTCAGCGCCATGCGCAGGCCGATGAACCCGCCCTGGGAGTGCCCGACGATGGTCGCGGCGTCGATCCCCTCGGCATCCATCACGGCAATCACGTCGTCGGCCTGGTCCCAGAAGCTGTAGGGGGTTGCGCCGTGAGGGGTGGCGCCGTGGCCGCGGGAGTCGATCCGCACAACGGTGTGGGTCTTGGAAAAGAGCTTGGCCTGACCGTCGAATAGGGCGGTCGACATGAAGAATCCGTGGAGCATGACCAGGGCCGGACCTTGCCCTTCGACGACGTAATTCACATTGGTTGACGAATCCATAAAAACGCCTTTCTTGATAAGCGGGTAGCGAGGGAACCTAAAACACGCACTGCCAGTGCGTGCAATGGAATTGCGGGTAGTGCGCAATTCAAGCTACAGATGTAATCTAATCGGGCGGTACTCGGACGCTTATTCGCTGCGAAGATCGCACCGGCTCACACTGACTTACGAGCCCATCGGATACTAACTGCATTGGGGAAGTTGGCCCTCACCTCCGCCCGGGTGAGGGCCAACCCAATTCTTGGGGACACCACAGGCGGCAGGCCTCGGCGCTACGGTGCCTGAGCTACCCACCCAGAGGACCCCCATGACAGATCCGCGCCTGGCGCACGCCACCAACTGGGGCCGCATGTACGCGCGGTCCACCAGCACCGAACCCCTGGTCCCCTCCATCACCACGGTGATCGGCATGCACCCAGACCTCCCCGCTCCCGGCCCCGAACCCAAAGTCGGAACGAGCCCAGACTGCGGTCGCCTAACCAGATGGCGGATGAAGCACGTGCAAGATGCCACCGCTGCATGGCTCAGGCAGGACGCCAGAACCCTGTCGACCCAGTACCCGCACATCGGCCGCGCAGTCTCCGATGCCAAAGCCAAAGGCCGCAACCGTGAGGCCCAGGCCCGCGCGGCCCGCAACGCCATCGCAGCAACGCCAGACGTGATCGCCTCTCAAGCAGCCGCCCGCGGTGACCGCGTGCACGAGTTCGCCGAAGCAATCGGCATGTGGCAGATCGGAGCAATCTCCGCCGGCGCCGTCGACGACAAGCGCGACGTCCTCGACGCACACGGCGAGAGCTCCTACGCGCAGGTCCTGATGGACTTCTGGCAGCGCTGGGACGTGCAGGCAATCGCCAACGAAGTCACAGTGTGGAACCACGACCTCCAAGTCGCCGGCACCCTGGACATCGTCTTCAAATCAGCAGGCCGCACCTACGTGGGCGACTTCAAGACCAAGGACGCCCTCGAGGGCCGAACCAAGGCCCTCTCGCCGAGCGTCGGCATGCAGCTGCTGAACGCCCTGCATGCCGACGAACAGGTCACCGACCCCGAAGCCGGACTGTGGGAACAGTGGCCGTACCGCGAACCGGACGATCTTCTCGCGATCGCGGTCTCGCCGAGCGCAGTGGTGCCGCAACTGATCAACCGGGACTGCTACCAGCAGCAATGGCGCACTTTCACACACCTGCGGGGCCTGTGGCAGGACTACCGCGACGAAGGGCCGTCACGGGTCCTGCGTCCCGCCCAACCGCCTGCCACCGCGTCCCGCTGGCCAGACACCGAACTAGCGGAACTGCCCGACGGTGTGGGTGCCGGCAGCCACTGAAACGGGCCCGAGGGTCGTCTACACTCGGCCACACGGCTCATCGAGCCTTCCCGCAGGGGTTCCCAGGGGTGGGTACCGTACGCGGGAGTAGAGCGCCCCACCGCACAGGTTGGGGCGCTCTACATTTTGGCCGGAGCGACACGAGGCCCCCTTACCCTCAACGTCAGACACACACGACGGAGGAGCCTTGTGACCACGACAGCCCCACCTCGCAGAACACTCGACGACGCTGTCGACCGGGGCCTCCTGTTCGCGCACGAACACCAGCTGCACTTCGTATCACTGGTCGGCGCCACACCCCAGTGGCGACTCAACCCCACACTTGGCACCTCCCACTTCGAGGGACGCCGCAGCCTGGACTGCGACACCCAGATCATCGGAGTGCTCAAAACCGGCACCTGGGAATGGGCGTGGGCCTCACCGAACGTCACACGCGGTCGCCAAATCCAGGCCCAGGCCGCGTACCGGTTCGGCCACGCCCGCAACATGCCGGTGTTCACCACCCCACGCCTAGAGCTCGAGGCCGGAGACGCCCGACGGCTGGTCATCGGCGCATCGTCGATCCACCGGTGGTGGACGTCGTTCGCGTTCGGAATCGACGGCATGGTCATGTACGGCGCGGTACGTCACCCCGCCCTCGAACTGCCCGCCCCAACCCCAGCGACCGTGCGGCAAACCCTCGACCCGAACTACTGGCCCACGGCGCCTCGCGACACGCGACGCGCAGTCCGTTCATACGCCACATTGCGGCAACTGACCCGCCAGGAGCGGCGCGACCGCACCGCAATGCGATTGAGCTGGGGAAACCAGTGGCAGATCACCGCGCATTTCACCGCAGAAGGCGCACTGGACAGCGTCACCGGCGACTAGGCGTTATCGCTTCGCAGCCCTAGCCACACCTACGGTGAACAGGCATGATGGAGTGCAGACCGGCGCTCCCCGGTGAAGCCACGCGGGGACGCGCACCCGGCCAGCGCCCCGGAGGGCCTTCATGCCAATCCGTATCTCCCCCGCCGACAACTCCCTCGTCGGCGGCAGCGACGACCACTTCATCGCCACCGGGCACATCCGAACCGCTCTGCGCCACCCCGACGGCGCGGTGGTGGTGTTCCAGGACGGCACCGTCACAGCTGGCCCCTGGCCTGCAGTGTGCCGCGCATACCCGCAGCCCATGCGCCGTGTCTTCGCACGTCAGGAGCTTGACCTTCTCGTTGGCGCGGGAGGTGTCACGGCGACCGCCAAGCTGGCGAGTACACAGCTCGTCGACTGGGTAATCGTCTAGAACGCGTGCACTGCTGTCACCTCGACGCCCGTGGTGTTCGCCCCCAGCAGGACCGTGTCGCCGCCGGTGGCGTACATCTCGACCAAGTCGGCTCTGAACTTCTCGATGAGCTCGTCAGAGAGCGTTCCGGAGAACGGCACCACCACATCACGGCCGACCCTGCAGACTCGGCCGATGTCAGGCACGGGAGCGTCACAACGGCGGGCCCACACATAAGCGGCCGTGGCCACGCGTCTCGACTCGGCAAACCCACCGGGCCCAGAAACCGTCACCAGCATCGTCGTTGCGCCCTCGGCGCGGGCCGGGCGCGCCCATCGGGGAATCCTGTTCACTGCAGCTCCTGCTGAACCAGCGGCCCGACGGTCGGCCCAAACACCTCGATCAGCACGTCAAGCACCTCGGGCTGGTGCTGCGGTTCCGGGCACGCAGCAAGCAGCATCGACGCCGCGACCTGCACACCCATCCCCATGTCGAGGGCCGTCTGCGCCTTGAGCAGATGATCGGTTTGGGGTGCCCATCCCGCCCGACGCCCGATCTGGCCGGCCGCCTCGGCCCGTGCGGCCAACAGCCGACCCACTCGGACCAAGCGGGAATCGACACCCAGTTCGGCCACGAGGCCGTAGTCGGTCGTTGCTTCGAGCTGCAGGGGGAATCGGCGCAAGATCGCCGCGTCGAGGGGCCGCACCCCAACACCGGTCTGGTTGTAGGTGACGACGATGTGGAATCCGTCGGCGGCGTGCAGCACCGGCTCGTCGGGCAGCGCGTCAATGACCAGCAGCCGACGGTCGTCTGCAGGGCCCATGAGCACGTTGATCGTGTCGGACGGCGCTCGAGTCAGATCGTCAATCAGCAGCACCTTGCCGTGGCGCATGGCTTCGGCCAGTGGGCCGTAGGCGAACCGGTACCCGGGACCGTCTTCTCGGGGAATCCACTTACCGACCAGGTCATCTACGGCCAGGTCGCCGTGACCTTCGACCACGATCAGATCCTCACCGAACGCCGCCTCGGCGAGCATGGTCTTGCCGTTGCCCGAAGCGCCCACGATGCGGGTGAACAGGGAGCCACGCGCCTGGCGAAGGAGCTGCACATCGGTGGTGTCACAGACCGGCCGAGGACGGTAAACGCGACCGTCTGGAAGTGGAACCGACTCCCGGGCCGCGTCAGAGATAACGGGAGGGGACGTGGGGGAGGACCGGACCGGTTCGGGTCCCAGTGCTGCAGCCGGCACTGGCACCTCGAGGGCCGACTGAGCACTGCCCTCCAGATCGCCGAGCATCGACGCGGCCGGGGGAGCGCCCTCCAGCAGCTGCACCAACTGCTCATAGGTGGGCCCGCCCTCGTCTACCTGCAGATATGCCACGTCCGAGTAGGACCGCGCGGGCGCCGACTCAGTGAACACCTCACCGGCTTCCTTGCTGAGCAGAGAAGCATCCGCCGACAGCATCAGTCCCGACCTGCCTCGGTGGGCAGCCACCAGCTGCGGGCCGGCCTCCGGGTCACGCCACAACAGCATCGCTTCGGGCTGGTCGGCGCCGCGGGGAGCCTTGCCCTTGCGTCGCCACCACGCGACGGGCAGCGCGGCGGTCGAGGCAGTCACAGTCGAGCTCATGGGTGGGGTTCCTTCATCGTGTCGGAGTGCGCGGCTATCGTGTGGCGCCCAGTATGCGCGGCCGCTGTGGCGGTGTGGCACCACAGCGGCAAGGGGCCAAGGCACCATCACTGGCACCGCAAACCGCCTACCCCTGGAGCAGTTTCCCGTGATCTCCCCGCGCACTTCCGTGACCTACCCACTGCGGGAGGCGTCTGTCATCGAACAGGATGCCGCCTCCGCGGTCGCCGAGCGTTTGGACCGGGCCGCCGACCGCGGGATGGACGAAGCCACCGTCGCCTACCCGGTCCCACCTGGGCGCGTGGACATGGGTCAGGCGATGCAGGCTGATGCGCAGGCGTATCTCGGGTTGCCACACACCGCGACACCATTCCGGAGAAAGAAGAGACGCATCCTGCGGCGCCCCGCCCAGCGGGTCGGCATCGCCATCGACCATTCACCTTCGATGCACGGCGTGCTGGATGCTGCCGTCGCGGCGGCGTGGGTAGTGGAGGTGGCTGCATCCCGCGCCCGGCAGGCACGCAGCACCGTTTCACTGTCGACGTTCGACACCACAGCCCATCTGATCGACTCGGGCTCGACCACTCACGTGCCGGTGTTGTCGACCGCAGCTCCCGGCGCAGTGAACCACTCCTCGGCGCTGCCGGAGTCGCTCGAGCTCCTGCGGGGACAGTTGGAGCTGGATCACTTCCCCGACGATTCCCGTCTGGTCGTGGTGATTTCCGACAGCGTGCTGGCAGAGCCGCAGCGGGTCGCCAAGGCGATCGACGGCCTGCACGCCAGCGGGGTGCGGATGCTGTGGATCTCGATCGACGAAGACGTCCCCGCCTACCTCCCGGCCACGACTGCCACCCTCACCGCGACCAAGGAAACGCTGATGGAGGCACTGCCCGACGCGGTCACTCAAGCCCTGAGCGACACCGAGAACCCGACGGGATACCAATGAGCGCTTGGCAGGAGAGCCTTTCTCGCGGCGACAGCATGGTGGCCTGGTCACCAGGCCGCGCAGCCCGACAGGCCGTGGCCTGGCGGTACGCGTTCGCGCACTGGCTGACCTCCGATCAGGCCGCGCTGATGCGGTACCCGCCAGAACAGCAGCAGGCCCTGGGTTGGTGGGCGGCGACACGTGGTGATGGGCGCGCCGACATCTCCGAAGTGATGCCGGCCTGGCTGTCGACCTTCTACGGGGTGGACACCACCGATCTGAACGTCGACGCCGATGATTCGCTTTCGCTCACGGCCCGCCGCATCGGCAGACTATGCGAACTGCGATCGCGCCAGATCCGCAGCGCTGCCCCAGTCGTCGTCGATCCCACCTCCCAGTCCGCGCTCCTGGCGATGGTCGACACCGACCGGTACCGAGGGCCCGACGCCAAGGCCCTTTCCGCACTGCCTGCCACGGGGTTGCTGGTGTTCCCTCACCCCATCCTGCGAACCGGGAAGGTGGAAGGCCCGACCCTTCTGGCCGAGCCCGCCTCCCCATCTCCTCTACGAGCCATCTGCTGGGTGAGGGAGGACACCGCGCAGGGGCCCGCCATCCGAGTACTGGATCTGGCCGACATGAGTGGACAGTGGGGGCGCACTGGGGACGCGGCGTTCGATGCGCAGGTGCGGCAGCAACTGGCGGCGGCGGACCAGCAACTGCCGCCGTTGATGTTCCACGGGGAGGTGGCCGTTGTTGCCGCCGTCGCTGACGGCCCGCAGCAAGCCCAGAGGGCCCTGGTGAGTGCGAGCAAGGAGCGGCGGGGCCGGCAAGCCTCAGCATGGTCACCCGAAGCTGCTCTGGTCGACGAGGACGGGCTCCTGGCGTCACGGGCGCTTAGTGTCTTCGCCCATGCGGTCACTGCGCCCCTGTTGGAAGGCAGCGAGAAGACGGTGCCCACGCCCGGTTCCTCGGACCATTCGGGGGCTGACGGCGCGACCGAAGTGAAGGTCTACTGCCGACCTCGGGGATCCGTTTCGTAGTTGCCCGGCCTGTGGCAGCCTGAGGGGGCAGTTATTCGATGGGCAGGTGTGGGGAGGGGCCGGATACTCGGCTCCTCCCCACACCCCGTTCTGACGACGATGGCGCCCCTGATCTGAGGGGCGCCAACGTCGTCGAACCACTTACCGAATCTGCAGCCTCGGAACATCCGGCACCTGCACTGGCGCCAGCCGCACATCCGGTGCCGGAGCGGGGGCTGGCGCAGGAGCGGGGGCCGGCGCAGGGGCCGGAGCGGGCGCAGGAGCCGGCGCGGGAGCGGCCTGCCGGACCGGCGGCTGGTACTGCTGTACCGGCGGTTGGTACTGCTGAACAGGGGGCTGATACCTCGGAGCAGGCGCGGGGGCCGGCGCTGCCTGCCTCGCCGGCGGCGGGGAAGACGCGGCCCTTGCGGCAGCCTCCCGCTCCTCGATCTTCTTCCGCTCCTCTTCCTTGCGCTTGTCGGCTTCCTTCTTCCGCTCTTCTGCCTCGCGTTTCTCCGCTTCGGCTTCACGCTCAGCAATGAGCTCCGACATCGCATCAGAGTCGAACCCCGACTGAGGCCCCGCGATCGGCTTCCGGTCCACAATCGGCGCAGTATCCACCTCCGGGGCGGCACTTTCCTCTGCAGCCACCGCTTGGACATTGCCGCCATCAGCACTGGGGTTGGCCAACACCATCCACCCTCCAGCGCCAATGATCGCCGCCAGGGCAACTCCCGAAACGAGCTTCACAACCGGCGCCTTTGACGGCCGCTCGACTGACGAAGACGGGGCGGGGAGAGGGCTGGTCTCGACGCGCTCACCAGTTCGCGAGTCGGCTTCGAGGACTGCCTGATCCTCAGCGTCGGCCATCTGGGCGCGCTTAGCCTGAGCGGCGCGAATCGCTTCCGCTCGCGACATCGACTGCGTCATATCTGGCCCCTCCCTGTCGTATCCCGATACCTCATCCTATGCCCGATACGTGCTGCCCCCAATGGCCTTACACACCGACACGCCCCGCCGATACGGTCTGTTCACATCCATCGCCCGCCACCGCCTACCCCGGAGTGACCCATGACCTGCCAGCGCACTGTTGACCTGGCCGGCCAGTGCGGCCTCTGGGGACACTCACGCATCGAGGGACTATGGGCGCAGGTGCACACCCCACACGGGATCGTCAGCGTCGGTGACAGTGAACCCCAGCTGCACACGCTCGGAGCGCTGGCCGCGGCACTTGATTCCGACGACACCTGCAGCAGCATGGGCATCACCCTCGACGATGTCCTCGACGAACTGGCCCGAACATGGGAACCGGCCCCCGGGGGGCCAACCTGGACCACTGCGCGTATCGCCCGCCGGGATGCAGCCCGGCACCTCGTGGCCCACCACGGCATGAACGTCGCCGCCGCGGCCAACTACTGCGGCGCCTGGGCGGAAGATCTTCCACGGCTACCCGAGCGAGACCGTTTGGACGACCCGACCGGCCGCTGGTGGATCACCGAGGAGGGCAACCTGGCCCGCAGCTACGGCCACACCGAGCTGTCCGACCTCTGCGTCGTCGCGCACCAGTCAGTGCAGGCGACCTATTGCCTGTACGTGCTTCCCGATATGCCCCACGTGGGCAAGGAAACGCAGATGCGAGAGATGCAGTGGTGGACCCCGATAGATGCCGCCACCGCCAGCGAAGTAGCGCAACGGTGGGGAAACGCCCCAGGTCTAGTGGCCTTCATCGACGACAACATCCACAGCGTCCGCTAACGCTCACTGCCCCCTTCGCCAGACACCACAGCGGCAAGAGCGGCTGGGACGATCTATGCCGACAACCCGCCTGGACCTGGTACGGCTCGCTCGCCGAGCCGCTGAAGAGGAACCCCCCACATGACTGCCACGACCGTGCTCTGCAGCCACGACGACTGTGACCGACTCCCCGTTGCGCGGGGCCGATGCAAGCGCCACTACGTGGCGTTCCGCAAGCGCATGAGCCTCTACGGCAAGTGGGAGGTCGGCTACGTCGATGCCAACGCTGCTCGCGACCGCGTTCTCACGCTCATCGACGCAGGGATGCCCCTCGCCCAGATCGCGGCCCGCATCTTCACCGACCCGTGCGTAGTGCAGCGACTCAAGAACCATCCCGGCGGCGAGGGGCTCCAGGCATCCCGGCGGGTTGTGGACGCGATCCTGGAGTTGGACCCGAGCATCGTCTACACCGCCTACCTCGACGCTGCCGATGAGGCGCACGTTGATGGGACTGGCAGCCGCCGGCGACTGCGCAGCCTTGTCGCCGTCGGATGGACACAGCGTGAGCTCTCCGAACGCTGCGACTGGGTCTACGAGAACTTGAACCAGTTCATTAACCACGAGGACCGTGGTTTGACTGCTGCCGCGGCCCGGCGGATTGCCGCCGTCTTTAACGAGCTGCAGCTTCATCCTGAGGGTGGGCCGTCGACGAAGTCGCGCCGCCTGGCTCGCGCTAAGGGGTGGGTTCCGCCGCTGGCGTGGGATGAGGACACGATCGACGATCCCAACGCGCGCCCCGCTGAGCGTCCCGACGAAGACCGGGAGCACATCGTGGACGAAATCCTGGTTGAGCGTTGTGTCGCGGCGTGGCGGTCTAAGACCCCGACGCCGTTCATCCCTCGCGCTGACCGGCCGGCGGTCGCTGCCGCTCTCCTGAGGGCAGGGGCGACCCGCACCTGCGCCAGTGAGCTTGTCGGGTGGTCGCTGCCGACGTTGGCCAAGCGTCTGAGCGCGTGAACGCGGGCCTGTCATGTCGGATCGCGGAGATAGGGTCCTGACCATCGGAATCGAACTGCAAGATGAACAGCGAGGCAGGCCGCTATGAGCGAGAAGGCGTCCCCAATCATCACGCCCCGGACCGTCCGCAGGCCGGAGCCTGGCAGGCCCGGGGCCCTGACCCGCGCCCCGTTTGTCGCTATAGACGTAGAGACGACGGGGACCGCTGACGTATGCCGCGTGATCGAAATAGCCGCCGCCCGGTACAGCCCCGACGGGACCTTGATCGACAGTTACTCGTCGTTGGCCAACCCCGGCATGAACGTGCCCCTCAACCCGGCTGCGCAGAAGGTGCACGGCATCACCCCGGCCCAGGTGTGGGCGGCGCCGCCGATCGAGACGGTTCTCGCTGAGTTCCGCGACTTCGTGGCGGGCCACGGACTCGTGGCCCACAACCTGAGTTTCGAGAATCGCTTTCTGAGCAGCGAATACCACCGGCTCGAGCAGGCCCCGCCCCAGTGGCAGGGCGTGTGCACCCTGGCCGCCGCGCGCCGCCACTTCAAGTCCCCATCCAACAAGCTCGCCGCCCTGATTGAGCTGTTCGACTTACCCGCGATCAACTCGCACCGCGCCTTGGACGATGCGAAGGCATGTGGCCTGCTGCTGTCAGCGATGATGACGGCCCGAAATCTCACCGACCTCGATCCCCTCACCGCGCCGGTCGTCGACGACGACCCCGGGCCGCGGGAACACATCACGGTCTCGGCTGCCGCACCCACACCCACTGCGGACCCGGCTCTGACCCGCGCCGCCTTCGGAGGGCACGCGCCCACCGATGAGCAGTCCGCCATCGTAGACAGCTTCCAGCAGGGACAGCAGTTGACCGTCTCAGCATGCGCCGGGTCAGGCAAGACCTCTACCGTGCTCGGTCTGGCCCGCCTGGAGGCAGCCCGCAACCCCGGCAGACGGGGACTGTACATCGCGTTCAACGCCTCCGTCGCCCGTGAAGCCAAGGGCCAGTTCCCGCAGCAGGTACGCGCCTCAACGGCGCACTCATTGGCGTTCAGCCACCTCAAGAACGGGCCGCACGCTGACCTGCTGGGCAAGCTCAACGCACCCCGACCGCGGTGGCGCGACACCATCGACGCGCTCGCAGCGACCAAGGTGTGGCTGCCGCAGGATCACGGTGGCCCGCGCGTGCTGTCGGAGTACGTGATGGCACGTCTCGCCTTACGCACCCTCGAGCAGTTCTGCCGCACCACCGACGAGGGAATCGGCCCTCACCATGTTCCGGAGCAGACGGGAGTGGAAGGGCCTGCGCGAGACCTGATGGTCGACCAGGTGCTGCCACTGGCACGCAGGGCGTGGCGGCTGGCGCTGAACCCGCAGCGGTTCGAGGTCCAGTTCCAGCACGACCACTACCTCAAGATGTGGGCCGACACCGGCCCGAAGGTCGGCCGCGCCGATGACTACATCGTGATTGATGAGGCCCAGGACCTGAACCCCATCCTGCGCGAGATTGTGCTCTCTCAGACTCATCTGCAGAGAGTCATGGTGGGAGATAGTGCCCAGGCGATCTACTGCCAACCGGTCGGAACGATGGTTACCGTGCCATCTGCAGGGTTGCCCCCCGCACCGGCCTCCAAACAGTGCTCCGTTGCAGGTTGTAGGCGCGTGCGCAATCACAAGGCATCTGGCCGATGTGATGGGCACGAGCGCCAGTGGCGCGCTAGTGGTGCTGTTACCGACATAGCTGATGTTCCGTTCCGCGCTAACCCTCGACAGGTTCCGATTGAATCGTTGGCGCCAGGAGACCGTGTTTGCACCTACAGCAATGCGCACGTCTACACGCGTGGTCGGCAGGTCAAAGCGGTACGTCGGTTCGCTTACGATGGCCCCCTCGTCTCTGTTCGCGCGCCGTCGGCAGGTTTGGAATCGAGCTACACCCCACGACACCAGTGCATCGTTCGGTTCGACATGCCGTCCGGCCTCGGAAAGCACGCTGTGTACCTCATGCGCAAAGGTGACCAGTTCAGAATTGGGCGCGCCCCTCTTGTCTCTGAATCGCAGGGAGGGAGATTCGGCCCGCGGCTGCGACTAATCCAAGAACGAGCCGATGCGGCTTGGGTCCTCAGCGTCCATGATTCGGTCGCCGACGCCTCCCTCCACGAGGCGATCACGCAGTGTCGGTTCAACTTGCCGGGTATCTGTTTCGTCGGCACTTCACATGCGATGGACGTAGACGCGTTCTGGCAGTCGATTGGGCCCAACGTCGATGCAGCGACGCAGTGCCTTAGCCACTTCGGCCTCCTCGTCGATTTCCCCCTCTTCACCAGCCGAGGGCTCCACGGCGTCAAAAGGGAGTTTGTAACGGCAGCAGCAAACTTAATTCCGGGAATGGCGATGTTGCCGTTCGAGGCCAGACGACAGCACAAAGGGAAGCGCGACTACGTGACCGCGCGCAACGACTGGGTCCCCATCGAGGTCGAGAAGCGAACCTACAGTGGCGATATTGTGTCGCTCGAAGTGGAGGGCCACCACACCTACTTTGCCGACGGACTGCTCACACATAACTCGTTTACTGGCGCCGTGGACGCCCTGCACGATGTGCCTGACGCGGTGGAGCGGTCACTTACCCAGTCCTGGAGGTTCGGCGACACTGTCGCCGAGGCCGCGAACCTGTTCCTGCAGCAACTCGGTGTGGAGATGAGGGTGCGCGGCAACCCGGGCAAGCACTCACGGTTGATCAACCCTGACCGTCCGGTGGACGCGGTGCTGTGCCGCACGAACGCGGATGCGATCGGCGAGGTGATCGCTGCGCAGAAAGCTGGCACGCGCACAGCCCTGGAAGGGGACCGGGCGGAGGCACTGCGGTTCTGCGACTCCGCCGAGCAGCTGCAGGCTGGCATCTCCCCGAAGGACCCGTCGTTGGCAGCGTTCTCCACGTGGCTGGATCTGGTGGAGTACGTCGAGAACGCTCCCGGCGTCTCCGAGATCAAGACCCTGGTGGGGCTGGTCGACGATCACGGCCTGGACGTGGTGCGCGAGGCGATGGAAAACTTGGTGCCCCGATCCCGGGCCCAGATGATCGCAAGTACGGCACACCGATCGAAGGGCCTCGAGTTTTCGCGCGTGCGGATCAACGGCAACTGGGTGATCGACGAACCCCTGCCCGGCGCAGGAGAAGAAGAGCACGCCGCGGAGTTGATGCTCGCCTACGTCGGTCTTACCCGCGCCATGGACGAACTCGACCCTGGCCAACTGCTCACTGACGTCGAACGGTCCCGCATCCAACCCGACCTGCCCGGCACGCCCACCGCCACCGACGGCGGCCTGTTCACTCTGCCCCTCACTGGCTGAGCGGCGAGCTCACCTTGGCCACGATGCGGGCGTGAACCCCGGGGGATGCGGTCCTGGCCGGCCCGACCCTGGGTTGGCGTGCTGCAGCGGCGCTACGGCCTTCGACACTGGTGGGACCGCGAAGCCCAACTGGAAGGAGGTGGCAGGCGATGTCGATCGTGACTACACGCGCAGCCACGGCCGCCGAACTGGCGTCTCGTCGTGCTCAGGCGGCGGCCGCCACGGCACGCCCCAGCGGGGACCGCCGGGGCCGTAAGGGCGGCCGCGCCCAGCAGCGGCGCCGCGCCATCGCCCGGGACCTGGCTTAGCCAGCCGGGGGGCCTCCGACAGGCAGTGGCGACGGCACGGAACCGCGGTGGGTTCTGCCCACCGCCGCTGCCTGACGGCCGGATACGGTCGGCGGCCCCGGACCATGCTGGTCCGGGGCCGCTCTGTGTTCCGCAGGGGCAGGGGTGGGGTCTGGTCAGGCAGCCTTCGTGACGATCTGGTTCTGCCAGTCCAGCAAGCGGGACTTGTCGTAGGAACCGCAGTGGTCCAGGACGGTGGCGGTCGCAATGTCGTCGCCATCGAGGAGGACGAAGGCGGGCGCCTGCAGGCGGCCGAGCTGGTTGACCATCAGGTCGCGCATTGCCGCGTCGACGGTGACGTCGATGGCTTCGTAGGTGATGCCACGCTTGTCGAGCTGCTTCATCACATGCGGGCAGATCGAGCATGTGGCGGTGGTTGCCATGATGATTCGCATCGCGTTTCTCCTTGCCATTCCGGGACAGTTCCCATTCCGATACAGGGGACGCTATCCCACTCTTTGCCCTGCGTATAGCGCATTTTTGCCGCCCAAGGGTTGGGCGTAACCCGTCGCGGTAACCCTTACCGTCAAGGGGTCTGGCGGGTGGTGTCTGCGCTGGTCGCGGCGCGGATTATCTGCTGGCGATGCCGGTATCCGCGGTGCCACATTTCGGCCAGAAATATTTCTCGCTCGTTGGTGCCGCGGTGGGGGCACACCACCGGCGGCAGGTTGTCGTTGACCGCTTGGGCTCCCGCGTTCTGGGCCTCCAGGATCTCCCGCAGGGTTGCCGGATGGTGGCGTGACTGGAAGGTGCGACCTTCGGGCTTAGGCGACGACATCTCGGTCCTGGAATCGGCGATGGCTGCTGGGGGAGTTCGCGGACTGCTTGTGCTCGGACATCCACCGCGAATAGGACATCGCTCCGCCCTGTCCGGCGAGGAAGGACCGGAGCTCGGGCGAGGCGAAATTTCGCAACAGGATCACGTTGCCGCGCAGGATGTCGTTGGGGTCAACGCCCCGCGCTTCGCCCTTGCGATTGAGCAGTTTGCCGCGGCAGGCGTTCTCAGCCTGGACGTGCAGATCATCCAGGAACTCGCTGTACTCCTGGCGGAGTTCGACCTCGAGGTTGTTGACGGTCCCGCGGGCTTTGATCTCATCGAGGCTGGTCCGGTAGGCCGGGTTGGTGATCAGGCTTTCCTCCAGTGCCGCGTACTTGCGCCACGACAGGGTCTGCCAGCCTTCGGCCAACCGTTGCTGGTCGGTGGCGGACAGCTCAGGGGTGTCGTCGGCGCCGGCGGCGGTGACGTCGGCGTTTGCGGCGAAGGGATCGGCGCCAGTCATGGCTGCCGGGTTGGCGCCCTCGCGACGCCACTGGTCCTCGATGCGGGCTCGCAGCTCCGGGTGGTTCTCGGTGCGCACCCAGGCGGTGTAGCGGTCGAAGTCGTCCATGGCAGCGATCGCATCGACGCTGAGGGCGGTGTGGAGCTGCTGATCCTCGTCATCGCGGCGCAGCATCTCGGCCACGACCCTGTCCGCCGCGACGGGATCGTCGTTGAGACCTGCGAGCTCGTCACCGAGTTGGTCGGTGCTCATCTCGCGGAGTCGGTCAGCGGTGTACTCGTCAGCGCGGGTAGGTGGGATTGCGGCGCGGAGCGCGTCGGCGATGCGGCCTTCCCTTTCGCCGAGGGAATCTATGGCCGCCACGAACCGGTTCAGCGCCTTATCTGCGGCCTCCTGGTCGCCGGCCGCGAGCGCGGCCTGATGACGCTTGTCCCAGCGTGCGACCAGTTGGGACGCTACGGCGATCGCTCTGCGGGCGGGATCTAGTTGGCTTGGGCATCTGCGCCCGCCGGCGTCGTGACATCGACACATCGCGCTGTCCTCTCCTGCAGTTTGCTCCGATAGCGGCAGAGGTTACCCCCGACATTTGCCGGGGCCAGTTGTCGTGGATGTGCGGGTAGATGTCGGTGACTGCCCTGCTAGGGCCGGTGCGGAGGCCCGCTGCGGTTGGTCACATCACGGCGGCATGACCCGCTGCCACAATGACGCCACTGCGGTGACCAGCACCGCCAGATTTGATGGAGGATCCCGATGCCGCTTCCCACTCTCACTCCAGAGCAGCGCACCCAGGCACTCGAGAAGGCCGCACAGGCGCGTCAACTGCGCGCGAAGCTCAAGGCGGACATCGCTGCCGGCAAGGTTTCCCTGCCCTCGCTGATGGAAGACGAGTTCGGCCCCTACGCCGACACCCCGGAGATCGTGAACAAGACGAAGGTGTTGCAGTTGCTGCAGGCAGTGAAGGGCATCGGGACGGTCAAGGCCGAGACGCTCATGGCCCAGTGCAACATCGCCGAGAATCGCCGCCTGGGTGGCCTGGGCCAGGACCAGCGGCGTCGCCTCAAGCAGGCTCTGGAGGAACTGCACGGGTGAACCCGACCTGTTGAGGCCTCGCTGGCCAGACCACTCTCCCCGCAGCCGGGCCGTCCCGGCGGTGGGGAGAGCTGCTGTCGGGGCAGGGGCTGCGCAGGGGGCTGCTGCACCTGGGGGGAGGTGCCGAATTGTTGGCGGTGCCCACACGCCCCCTGGAAGGACCCGCCATGACTGCATCCCCCGCACACACCGACCGTCGTCTCACCGTCTATGTGGTGACGTTTCCCCCGGCCGACGACCAGGGAGGACTCGGTGGGTTCTTCTGGGGCCGGAGCCTGACCGCCATGCAGGCCGTGTACGAGGATGAGTTCCAGCGTTCCGCCGCCGCTCCCAACCCGCGTCTCGTGCGGCTCGTGCCGATCACCGTAAACGCCGGGGACCCGGACCAGGTCACCGAGGAACTCGATGACCGCACCGATGAGCTCGAGTCGCAGGCCCCCGCCCTGCGCCAGTTCGTGCCGCGGAACACGATCCGCGCCCACGTGCCCACCGGAGGGCTGGTGCGACGCGACCCCCACCTGGCGGCACGGACCGCGGCGATCGACTACGCAGTGATCGACGAGCAGGACGGGGTGATCAAGCGTGGCTGGTTCCCGAATCTGGCTGGTCTGCTCGAGAACGTGAAGCAGGTCGGAAACTGGGAGTCACTGAAAGGGATGCTCGCGACGGTCGCCGAGCATCGAGACCGGCTGCACGACTCCCCGGCAGATCTGGGCGACTTCGACGCTGCCTGCGTCGACTGCGGCGATTTGCCCGGCCGGCCGTTGAGTGATGACCTGCTGGTGGGGTGGGACGTGGACAGCGGCACCGTCATTGGCGACCCGGCGTTACTGGCGGCCGAGCTGGTGAACGCTCTTGAGCCGCAGTTCGACGGTCTCTCTCTGACGATCGGCGGCGTCGGTTACGTGTTCTAGGTGCTGCGGCGCTCGCCCCCCTCGCGCCCCCTTCCGGCGGGAGGGGGCGCTTCTTTTTTCTCGGGGTTCGCTGACGCCGGAATGTGCGTCTCCACTGGCCAGGGCGGGGACCGGACGCAACGTGTGCGGCGGGCCGCACACATGCAGAGGTCATGGGGCCGCTACTGTGACGGCAGCGTGACGCACTCGTGAGCCAGGGGAAGGGAGGGGGCGAAATGTCGGCCATGCCTGCCTCAAACGCAGACACTCCCTGGAAGGAACCCCTGCACGATCCGGGGCCCGCGGTGGTGTTCGACATAGACGGCGTCTTGGCCGATATGCGGCCCTTCAAGTACCTGATCGAAGCAGAGACCAGTCGCCAGAAGCAGTGGAAGGAGTTCCACCGCAAGTTCGAGAAGGCTGCCCCCATCAAGGCGGGGCTGATCACCGCCAAGCGCATCTACAACGAGCTCGAGATCGACGTGGCCTACTCGACAACGCGTCCTGAGCAGCATGCGCGGCGAACACTTCGCTGGTTTGAGAACCATGACCTGCCCATGGGGCCAATCCAATTCCGCCACTTCGTGCGGGATGGGCCCCGCTCGGCGATCGACGTGAAACTGCGGCACTGGTGGTTCTGGCAGGACCGTTGGGCTGCGCAGAACCCGGTGTTGGCGTGGATCGAGGACGACCCGGCCTCCATGCACGCCCTGCGCGCGCACGGCTGTCCAGCGTGGGGCCCGAACGAGCTCAGGTCCGCCACCCGCAAGCAGGGATCGCTGAAAGCTGCGCTGGAGGCAGGCCCCGTCGACTGGGATGTCCTGGAGAAGGCGAAGAAGAGCAGCTACAAGAAGTGGCGTATCGCCGAAGACGAGTGGCAAGCCGTCCGCAAGCAGTGGTGGCAGGAAGAGCGGCAACGACAGCGGCAGCGGCGCATTCGGGGCGACACACGCGGCCAGGGCGGGCGCTAGGCTCCAGCCCGTACCCTGCAAACCCACCCCTGCCAGTTGGGAGCCCACCTTCCCGTGACCGACACCTTCACGGGGCGGCCACGTGCAGCACGTCTACCAGAGGCGTTCTTGGCCGCTCTTCGCGAGCGGATTGATCTGGCGGAAGTCGCGTCCGACTACGTCGATCTCAAGCCGGCTGGTGCAGCCCGGCTCAAAGGCTTGTGTCCGGTTCACGCCGAGAAGACCCCATCGTTCGTGGTGTCGACGGACTCTCACCGCTACCACTGCTTCGGATGCGGCGCCGACGGTGACGCGATCGGCTTACTCACCGATGTCGGGGGCCTGACCTTCCGAGAGGCGGTCGAAACGCTGGCGGGCCGTGTCGGGATGGCGATGCCCGAGGCGGGAGAACGGGCAGACGCACCGGACCCGAAGCTGGCGTTGCGGGACGTGCTCGCCCGCTGTCAGCCACTGCTGCACTCCTGGTTGCTGGACTCTCCGGGCGGCGTAGCTGCACGACGTTTCCTGGCCGACCGGGGTTTCGGTGCCGAGCATGCCTCCCTGTGGGGGCTGGGTTTCAACCCAGGTGGCGGGATGCTGCACCGTGCGCTGGGCGAGGCGGACCAGCAGGGCCTGGCTGATGCCGGCATGTCCGCGCGCAGTGACCGGGGCCGGGTCTACGACGTGTTCCACGACCGTCTGCTCTGGCCCCTACGAGATGCGCAAGGCCGCATCGTCGGCTACGCCGGCCGAGACCTGGACGGTTCCTCAAGGGCGAAGTACCTCAACACTCGCGACACGGCCCTCTACACCAAGCACGAGGTGCTGTTCGGGCTGCACTCAGCGCGACGGCACATGCTGCAGCGCAAGCAAGTGATCCTGGTGGAGGGCTACACCGACGTGATGGCCATGGTCGATGCGGGCCTGGACAACACGTGCGCCCCCTGCGGCACCGCGGTGACCGACGCGCACGCAGATCTGATCGCGGCCCGCATCGGCGACGGTGGGGAAGTGGTGACCGGGTTCGACAACGACGACGCCGGGCGGGCCGCCGCCTGGCGCACCTTCTTGGCGGTGCAGCGGTTCACCAGCTCCATCACCTGCCTGGACCTGAGCGCACTACCCGGCAAGGCGGATCCGTGCGACGTGCGCACCGAGAGCGGAAACGAGGCGTTGGTCCAGCTGGTGGAGGGCAGGCAGCCCTTGCTGGGGACATTGCTGCGCAGCGACGTCGCCCGCCACGACCTGGACGAGCCCGAGCAGAAGGCCGCGGCCCGCGACACGGTCGCCAAACGCCTGGCCGAAGTCACCGACCCGGTGCTGGTGCGTGAATACACCAGGCTGGCTGCCCGATGGATCGGTATCGAGGTGTCCGATCTGCCATCACGCGACCGCCACACCGTCGCGCCGCGGCCCGTGGTGCCGGCGGCACCGGCCGCACCGCTGGCCGGACCCAGCGAGGCGGAGCTTGCGGTGGCGGCGTTCCTCATCGCCAACCCCGATCAGATCGACGACGCTTGTTGGTACGGGAACGGCTCGCTAGCAGGACTGCTGGGGGCGCAGATGGCTGAGCTGGTCGAGGCATCGGCGGCGATGTTCCCGACCGGCCGACCGGCCGCTGGTAGTGAGGAGGCGCCGGTGTGGGACGACGCGATGCGTGAGGTGCTGGACGAGACGGCGCACCCGCTGATCACTCCGGTGTGGCTGACTTACCCGCCTCAGCCTGCGGATATGTCGGGATTGCTTCGGCGCACCGCTAAAGCTCGCTGCTGGGCGAGGCTGCAATCGGTGCAGGAGCGTATCGACAACTCGGTCGGGCAGGACTGGAAGTCGTTGATGGACGAATACGAGGCACTGCGTGTGCAATGGCGGGAGCTTCAAGCGCTGTAAACGCTGGTCGCACGGGACGCCACAGTGTCGGACCCGGCTCCTACGGTGAGTCCACACTCGCCAGCTGTCTAGGAGGACCCCATGGCCGAAAGCGTATTCGTCCGCCAGCCCAAGCCGCGGATGCGGCAGCAGCGCAACAATTCGGTGGCGTCAGCCCCGGACATGCCTGCCGACGACGCCACCGACGAGGCGCAGCTCTCGATCGTCCCCGATGCCGGGGAGCCGACCTTCGATGATGTCGTCGACATCGCCGGACCCGACGCCGTTCCCGAGCAGGAGGCCGCACCGCAGGACGCTCCCGCCGCGAACGTCGAGCCCTCCGACAGCCCGCCCGGTCCCGCGGGGTCCGCCTCGAGCTCCGGCACTGCTGAGGCATCGGCAGCGAAGGCCGCAGCGGCGGCGCAGGATCCGGCCGAGGCCAACGGCGACGAGGACGACACCGCAGACGCCACGACCAGCCCTGAGACAGCTGAACCCACCCCGGATGATGGCCCGGAAGCAACCGCCGACACCGAACCCCCACAGCAGGCCCCGCAGCCTGCACCGTCGTCGACACCGACCAAGAAGAACGGTAAGGCCCCTGCCGGCAAGGCCCGCACCGCCAACCGCGCGCCCGCGCCCGCCGCGCCGGCCAGCAGTGGCACCGCGCTGGCCGTGATCAACCCCGACGGGTCTGTCACCGTCGATGCCGGCACCCACCTGGTCGACCTGCGTGATGTAGCCGCCCAGGACGATCCGCACGCACTGGTCGACATGCTCGGCGCACTGCGGTCCGTCGCCGACAGCGAACTGCGACAGCACGTCACCACCGAGATCAGCGCAGCAATCACCGCTGCGGCACTGCGCACCTGACGGCCGGTACGAAATAGCAGCGGCGGGGCCTAAACTCGAGGCCCCGCCGCTGTCGTGTTGCCGCTACCGGCTATGCACGGGCTGAGAGTTCCTCTCCGAGGGTCGTCAGCCACCGCTGGTGCCACTGGATGGCGTTGGTGTCGCCAGCGACCTTGAGGGTGTCGAACGCATCATGCTTCTCGCCCGAGGTGTAGTACATCGGGTTCGTCGCCAGTTCGATCAGCCCGGTGTTGTCCTGGACGAGCGCCTGGACCAGGCCGGGGAGCATCGCCGGCAGGTTCGACAGGTCCGTCGGGTTGCCCAGTCCGGCGGTGTCGAACGCTTCGCCCACCCGGTCAGTGACCAGGCCCAGGTTCTCCGCGGCTCGTTCACCTGCCTGGGGCAGGCCCTCGATGATCGCCGGGATGTCCTGCAGCTGCTCGATCACCTCAGGGATCGCGGTCGGCAGTTGCGTGATCGTCGTGGCGATCAGCGCGGTGCCGGCCGGCACATCACCGATGTGGATCAGCCCCACGCCAGCAACCAGGTTGATGATCGCAATGATGGTCTCCGGGCTCAGCTTGAGGTCGGGAAGACCTGTCACCTGCAGCACCGTGTCCACTGCCTGAACCGCGAGCATGCCGCCCATACGGGTGGGGCCGTCTGCGTTGGCCAGGTCGTTGACGTTGAGCGCCACATTCCGGCCCAGTTGGACCAGGGACCGGGCCAGCTGCGAGTCCTCCGGAAGGGAACACACGATGTCGCCCGGGACACACGGGGAGGCGACACGGCCAGTCAGCTCACCGAAGTCGGCCTCACGGGGGCCGGACAGTCCACCACCGGACACCGCCTGCATCGTGACTGCTTCGACGTCGACCCGCTCGCCCTCGCGCGACCGCTCGCTCGAAGGTGCAGAGGTCGTTGCCGTCGCCGCGGGAGCGCTGGCGGAGGCTTCGGGTGCCTCACCGGCCGCCCGGCGCTCCGAGGTGGTCGGCTCGGCACCAGCCGCCCGCCGCTCCGAGGTGGTCGGCTCGGCACCAGCTTCACGCTCAGTGGTCGAGATGGCGTCGTTGTCCTCTGCGGGCCGCGCCGTGGGGCTGGTCTGCTCCTGCTCTTGACCGGTTGCCGGGTCCTGGCCCCGAGTAGCGCTGCTGACGCTGTCCTGCCCGGAGTCGGTGCTGTCCTGGTCCACGTCGCGATCCGTGGTGGTCGCCTGACTGTCGCTCACCGTCGTCTGCGCGGTAGCCGTCGCGGGGCCCGCCGGCGCGGGAACCTCGGCTGCCACATCGGTGACCGGGGGAAGCGAGGGCACGCCTCGTGACGCGGCACCGCTGGCACAGTCCTCGAAAGACTTGGTCAGGCACTCTTCGGCGAACGCTGCGGGGAGCTGGTCCCGGCTGGGGGCGCCCTCCGCGGTCTGGGCCTCTGCTCGAGCAGTGGTCGCCACCAAGGAGGCGGTGGTGACTGCAGATTCGGCCTCACCTGAGCCATTCGCGTGAGCGCTGATGCAGTCCTGCAGCGTCATGGCATCGCACCCGCCGATGGCGTACAGAGACTCCACGGCGCGGGGCCGTGACCGCTCGTCACTGCCAGTTCGTCCCAGCTGCCAGCCCTGGGTCAGCAAGGTCCGCGCCTCGTCGGCGCCAGCAGCGCCGTCGGAGCCCTCCTGCTGCACAACGACCATGCCCGATTCTTCGGTGTCGGCCAGGGACAGGGGCTTGGTCTGTGCAGTTGCCGGGTCGAGCAGATACGAGATCCCTGACGGCACCGACAGGTCCTCGCCGGTGAAGGCACTCTGCGCGGCTGCCACCTGTGCGGCCAGGCCATTGCCGTAGGCCTGCATCACCTTGAGCTCGGTGGCGTTGGCCGGGGTCTCCCAGTAGGAGCGCACGTCGTCCCTGGCGGGCACGGACGCGACCGAGTTGATCTCGGTGCGGGTAACGCCGTGGGTGCAATCGTCTGCGCGGGGGCTGCTCTCGCACCCTGCGGTGGCGTCGCCGGCGATGGTGACCAGTGCGGTCGCGCTCTCTGGGCGATTCTCGCCGGTGGCCTCTTCCAGATCCGCCGGCGGATGCGAGCCACCGCAAGCCTCTGCCGAACCGCGGCCCAGGCACATCTCGGCGAGGGTCTCGAGGTCGGCGGGGTCGCCGTCGACGGTCACCAGGTTCTTCGCGTGCGGGTTGCTGCTGGTCTCGGCGTCGTCGCCCGCTGCGACAGGAACGTCCCCCTGGGCCGTCTCGTCGTCAGTGTCTAGCGTGTTGCCGTTGTCGATGTAGCTGTTCAGGCAGGAGATGAGGCTGGCGTTGCCGCAGTCTCCGTCACGGAACGCTGCGGCGAACTCGTCCGCCTGCTCGTCCGTCAGGTCGGCGCCCACGCTGTCCAGGATCTGCTGGCCGCTGACCGGTGTGCCTTCGGCGGGGGACTCATTGTTGGCGAGGACGATGGCGGGCCCGCCGCCGGCGGGGTGGCTGTAATCGCCTTGGACGGTCGAGGGGCCGGACGCACCGTAGGGCAGCATGTAGAGCCCGTTGTTGATGTTGAGCGTGCCGTCAGCTTCGTAGCTGGCGCCGCCGATCTCCGGCAGGCCCCCGCCGGTCTGGGGCAGGCCCCCGCCGGTGCTTGGCAGACCTCCGCCGGTCTGGGGCAGTCCGCCGCCTGCTCCGCCGTTGATCTCTGGCAGCCCTCCGCCGGTATCGGATAAGCCGCCACCTCCGGTGCCTGCGCCGCCGCTGGTCCCGCCACCGCCTGCAGCGTCAGAACCAGCTCCACCGTTGTCTGTTCGCGGCTGCAGCATCTCGGCCGCCGACGACGGGATGTTGGGCAGCAGATCCTGGCCACTGAAGATGCGGGACAGGTCGTTGACCGGGTCGATGGCGCTGCGCAGCTGCGCCAAGCTCGGGTCCTTGAGCGCCTCGTCGATCGCGCCGGTGATGATCTCGGGGAGCATCGGCTGCTGCTGGGCCGTGCCCACGATCAGGTTGGAGTTCTCATCACGGCGAGGGTCGGAGAACAGCACCACGCCGCCGATTCGGCCAGGGTCGACCGCGGTGCGCTTCTGTCCGATCTCCATCGCCGCGTTGCCGGCGATCTCGGCGCCCTGGGAGAACCCGGCCAGGAAGATCTGCGACCCTTCACATCGCTCGGCCACGTCGACCACTGTCGCCAGCGTCTTCTTCTGGCCGCTGTCGACCGAGCGCTGGTAGGCGGTGCCGTTGACGCCGGCGTCACCGTCGTAGTTGATGAACGTCGCCGACAGCTGACCGCCAAGGGCCTGCTTCAACGGGGCCACGAAGTTGCCGAGGAGCCCGACCGGCTGATTCGGGTCGTCGTCGCGGTTGATCTCGAAGGTGCCGGGCACACCGATGAACACATTCGGTGCACAGTCGGGCCTGGTCGATGCCTCCCGCCCACCGGATGGAGCAGAGGTCTGCTGCTCACGGAAGCCGCCCTCCGGGACGAACGGGTCGGCGGCCGCCCTGATGCCGTTGGCAATGTCCACGTCGCCGCCCCCGGCCTGACCGAGCCCCGGAATGTCCGGCAGATCCGGGGAGCCGGGGATGGACGGCAGGGCAACCCCGGCGCCGGAGTTGAGGATGGATTGCAGGTCCTCCAGCTGTGGTATCCCAGCGCCCTGGGCCTGCGCAGGAGCTGCCAGCCCGGCGGTCAAGACAACGGCAGCGGAAACTGCACCCACAGATTGAAGGGCCACTCTCATCCGAGACGGCCTGAATTTGGGTGGATGAACCATGACGGTCCCCTTTTTAACTTGAGCAGATTGATTCCGATGTGCCGCCAACGGTAACAGAGGGGCATGCCGGATTCTTCGCCAAAAATGGCCCCAACCCTGCACTGATGCACCACAGGCGGCGGCAGTGACACGCCCCGCACCAGCGGCTCTATCCTGGCCGCATGACCGACGAATCGGTAGCGGACATCGCCGCCACCATCGCCGCTGCTGAGACGCTGATCGGCGCGACCAGCAGTGCCGACGCCTACGCGGACCTGGCGGACTACCTGCGAGATGAGCAGTTAGCTCTACCGCTTCCCGCACTCGATGCCGATCGCGCCGCCATGGTGTGTGTCGATGGCGCAGTGGCCTGCGAGCAAACCGACACCCTGGCCTGGATCGCCGCTGTCGCCACGGACAGCACGTCGCGGGTGATGCGACGCAAGACCATGGTCGTTCCGGTGTCGTCGTCGATGGACCAAGTGCGGTCGGCCGTGATGGCTCTGTGCGAAATGTCGGTGGCGGTTGAGCTGTACGACAGCGGGATTGACGCATGGATGGACGGAGGCCTGGTCACCCCACTTCTATCTGTCGCCACCGCTATGCAGTCCGCGGACCCTCAAACGGCCACCGCCTTGTGTGACCTGATGGATGAGGTCGACGCCGCCGCGATCATCGACGGCTACATCGACCACGCCACACAGGGGTCCATGTCCGCACTGCCCAAGCAGGACACGGCGAACTCGTTCTGCATGGCGTGGTCACAGGCCGACGCCCTGGACGAGCAGACCCGGCTATGGCTGCCCCGCCGACGAGACCGCACGGTCGCTGCGGCGGCCCTCGGCGAGGGGCAGTTCCTCTCGCCACGCCAGGGAGTGGAGGCGCTGAGAGTCGCGGCGAAGGCCCCGCGGTCTGGGCATCGTCGCGCGACCGCGTGGGCCCGCGTTCTGGAGGACTTGTTGGCGGACTGGCGGGAGCTGGTTCACCCCTGGGTCACCTACGCGGTCCCCGCTGGATCGACGATCGGTCGGGCCGTGAAGGTCGAGCTGACAGCCCCGTCGACGGCCAGCGACAGCGACGTTGCCGAACTGGCCGGGCTCCGCGCGGGGCAGGCTTGCGCTGGGCTGACGGGTTCGCGGGTAATCGAGCCGTACCAGCAGTATGTCGTTGACCACCTCGCCAAGACCGAGGTGCGGGGGCTACTTTCCCGCCTGGTCGGGCAGGCCCAGTCCGCACTGATGCGCAATCACCCTGGCGCTGTGACGCACTTTCGCAGCTGAGCAGGGCTACCCGTTGATGATGCCGACGATCGAGTACTTGCCGTCGACCTCTTCGACGTAGATTGTCTGCTCGTCCTCGGTGCGGACGAGCTCCTGGCCGTCACTGCGGAACACGATCAAGTCGACAAGGAAGACGCCCTCCTCGCCCTCCTGTGGGCGCATCTTGAGGCAGTGGGCGGTCTCCTCCGGCAGTTCGTCGATGGCCTCCTGCAGCGACTCGGCAGTCGTACCGGTGATCTCCTCCGACATGAACCCTCGCGCCGCGGTGCCGTTGCGGTCCACGTAGTAGGCGTGATCGAACGCGAGGATCACGTCGGTGCCACTGTCACGCGAACCTGGACCGTTGCCGGCCACTGTGCCTCGAGGACTGTCCGAGCACTCTTCGTCTGCGGCGGCTTGGGCGCTCTGGATGGCGGGCGCCTGTGAGGTTGGCGTCGCCGGGGACGTCGCTGTCGTCTGCTGCGGCTCGGGAACCCGCAACGGTTCACCGTCGTCGTCTCCGTCGCCCATCAGTCCGGACAGTGGGCCCATGGTGATCAACGCCCAGGCCATGGCCGCCAGGATCGCCACGACCAGGGCGACCACGATCGTGACGCCGAGGCAGCCAGACTTGCGACTGGGCGCAGGCTCTGGCTCTGTCTCTGGCCTGGGCATGGGGTCGATCTCGGTGCCGCCACTTTGGGTGACCGCACGGGCTCGAGTGCGGCAGCTACGGGATCGTGCCACGGCTGGCTGGTCGGCGAACTCTTCGATCGGGGGAGGGGCGAGCATGCCGTCGTCGTCGTGGCCGGCTTCGGTGTCGTAGGACGGGATCGCCGGCGATACGGCCGGGATCTCGACCGTGGGGCCAGGCTCGGCAGGGGGCGGAGTCGCATGAGGGCCGGTGTCAGCTACATAGGGTTCGACGTCCTGGTCGTCGTCGTCCCAGTCGTCGTCCCAGTCATCGTCATGGTCAGCCATAGTTGGTAGACGGGCCGATAGGCGGCGTCGTCGTTCCCCTTTCCTCGCGGATTTCTCCTCGCTACCTGCCCTGGCGGAAGAGGTGCTCGCTGATGGTGGCTTCACCCTAAGGGCGGGTCATGCCGCCACTGCCCGCTGAAATGACGACGGCCCCCGAGGCATGCTCGGGGGCCGCGGACTAGCCAAGTCAGAACGTGAAAGCCATGTCTCCAATCGGGGTGCTGATCTCGATCGAGCCCGATGCGTCGTGGATGCCGTAGTTCTGCAGGGTGGCCCCACCTGTCACCGACACCGTGCTCGCACCGTCGGGGGAGGACCACTGTCCGTCGACGGCGGCGGTGCCGACGTTCGGGGCGGTCTGCTCGTTGGTCGCTGAGAATCCGCCCGTGCCGGACACGCCGCCGGTGGTGGCCCAGGTTGCGTTGTAGTTGCCGTTGGAGGCGTCCCAGGTCTGTGCGGCGGTGGCCTGCTCGCCGCCGCCGGTGGTCGTGTTGGAGACGTAGGAGGTCGTGTCGCTGGCCTCTACGGCAGTGCCGGTGGCGACGTCGCCGGCGGCGATGCCGACCTCGGCGCCGTTCTCGCGTGGAGCGGAGTACGTCGAGACCTGCCCGGCGGGCTCCACGGGGTCGGCCGGGGTGAAGGTCCCGGAGGTGGGCGTCTGGCTGGCAGCCTCAACTCGCTCGCTGTAGTCGGCGCTGGACTCGGTGGATGGCGCTTCCACGGTGGCGTCGGCGGCTGGTGCCGGGTCGGGGTCAGGCAATTCGGTAGCCACACCGCCCTGCCCCTTGGGCTCGTCTGCAGCATCGGTGCCGGAGACAGCGGAGACGTCGGCGTAGCCCGCAGTCTCCTGCTGGGCTGCTGGAGCCGTCACCTGCTGCGTTGCGGCCTGCGGGGAGGTGGTCTGCGCAGGTGTTACGCGCGATGCCTGCTGCACGGTGGCCGTGGGGGCCGCCTGCGTCACGGCCGCGGGGGAGGCGGTGGTCGCCGCGCGCGTGGTGGTGTCGGCCTGCGCCCGGGCGGGGGCACTGGCCTGCTGCGTCGGCGTGGAGTTCGCCGCGGGCTTAGCTTCCGTCTTGGTTTCGGCCTTGCGCTCGGCGGGCAGCTCGGTGCTGACTCCGCCCTGTCCGCCGCCGCTCGTGGCGCGGGCCTGCGACTTCTCGGCCTGCTTGATGGTCGGTGCAGGGGCCGAGGTCTGCGTTGCCGCGGAGTTCTGCTTCTTGGTGGAGGTGGGTTTCGCCGTGTCGGACTTGCCGCTCTGCGGCTGCGCCGTGACGGTCGTGGTCCCGCTCGGCGCCTCGGTGGCGACGCCTCCCTGCGCGGCGTACGCCGTTCCTGTGGCTCCGGCGATGCCGCCGAGTGTCAACGCACTGACGGCGAAGACCTTCTTCTTGGCGCTCATCAGAGGCCCCTTCCCTTGCAGCAGTTTGGCCCGATACAGCGACCCTAACGCACTGACGTGCTATGGCCCTCCGAAGTCGGGGTCCGCATGACGCCACAGCTGTCAGTACGCACCGATAGTGTCGCGCCGACGCTTAGTGAATGGAGGCCCCCTGTGAGCCAGTTTGGCGCTGATCGCATCGCCGTCGTCGGATCGCCATCGGACTGCACCTCGGTGGTGCTGAACCTGCAGCGCAGCGCCTACGGCAAACCTCTGCTCGGGACGATGGTGATGCTGCGCAACGAGTACACCGACGGGTCCTGCGAGCTCGGGCTTGGCACGGTCACCGGAATCCAGACGGTCAACCCCCATTTGGCGCCGACCTCACCGCTGGCTCCGCATGTGGCTTCGGGGCAGTCCCTGGAGTGCGCAGGCGACGACAACGACACCCGGTCGGTGACGGTCAAGATCGAGGCGGTGTTCCGCGACGACGGCGGTGGCCATTGGGCCCGGTACGGCACCACCTTGTCGACCTCCCCGGCCACCGGGACCGCGGTGCAGGTGTTGACGCAGGATGCTGCGGACGAAATCCTGGCCAGTGACCGGGTGCCGGCCTACATCGGGCCGCTGCGTGGCTCAGACGTGCTGGTGCCGTTCACGCTGCCGGACTTCTCCGGACCGAGCGGGTCCACGCACGGTTGCACTTTGGGCAGCACCGGTTCGGGCAAGTCGAACTTCCACGCATATGTGCTGGCCAATGACCTGCGGTGGGTCAGCAAGGGGCACATTCTGTTGGATCCGCAGGGGCAATTCAGCTCGAGTCTTGGCCTGCCCTTTTCCATTCCGGGTCTCGCCGCCGCGTGCGGACGAACCGTCCACGTGGCGCGGCTTTCCCAGTCGCTGCGCCTGCGCAAAGACGCCCCCTTGTTCCTGCTGCTGCTCTCCGAGTCCGGCTGGTTCCGCAACCTGGCGTTCGGGTCCGGCGCCGACGACCAGGTCGCCGCCGCCAGGTCAGCACTCGAGTCAGCGCTACGCGACACCGCCGCCCTGGAAAAGGCGTGCCAGACCGGGGACTGGACGCTCGCCGCGCCAGATGCGCTGATGCGGTATCTGCTGGGCTACCTCGACGACATCCTGCCCGCCGGCACGATCTACGCCGGCCGTGAGCAGCAAGACCGCGTCCGGCGAACCATCCGCCTGCGCCGCACCAACTCGGAAGGCATCCCCGTCGGCCCGGACGGCGAGCCCATCGACCCAACGCTGCTGGACAAGTTGCCTGCCGGGGCTCTCGACGACGACGGCGAGAGGACGTTCGCGCGGCTGTTGGCCCCGTTCTCGGCGCTGCACTCACTGTGGTCGCCGTACTCGCCCTCCGGTGCGGCCAAGATCGCCGCCGGCGCCAAAGACACCGACCTTGATCCCGAGGATCGGCGTCGTGACGCCTGGGGTCTGATGCGGGAAGTGATGTCACCCAAGCCCGGGGAGCCAGCACCGTGGTTGATCCTGGACCTGAGCGCCGACTTGTCGCGGATGCAGATCAGCAGCACCGGGGACGGAGACGACGATGCCGTCGGCGACGCGATCCGGCTCCTGGACTCCGACGACGTCAAGGCCCGCATCATCCGCCAGTTGCTGACCACACTCGAGCTGGTCGGCCAGCAGGAGTTCGCCCGCGGCACCCCACTGAACGTGCAGGTCGACATCGACGAGGCGCACCGCTGGGGTGGTCCGATCGACCCCCGCAACTCCTCGGAAGCGCGGATCGCATTGTCGAACCAGCTGGCGCGCATGCACCGGGAAGTGCGCAAGTACGGCATCGGATTCTGGTCGATCCTGCAGACCGCCACCGGCCTCCAAGACGAAATCTGGAAGCAGCTCACCCGTCTGTTCGTGGGGTACGGATTGCTCGACGCTGCGGAACTGTCACGCCTGGGCAACCGCATCCCCGACGCCCACCTGCAGCTGTACCGGTCGTCCCCGCCGCCGGCGGCTACCGGCCGCTACCCGTGGATGCTGGTCGGAGGTGGCATCACGGGATTGTCTCTGGGCTCAAACCCAGTGTCGGTTGAGGCGTTCAACGACCCCGACCAGTGGCTGCTGGCGAACCAGGAATGGATCACCGACCTGCGCCGACAGTTCTCCCACCGCCTTCCAGAAGGCGATACCGGCGGGAAACTGCGCGGCCTGCCGGGAAGGCCCGTCCTGTCAGATGCGTCGATGGCGCAGCATGTCGAGCGGCAGCGCCGGGTCGATGCCCGGGGCAATGCTGACGCGGTGCGCAGTGTGGCCGCTAGGCGCGTCCCGTCTGCCGGGGCGGCAGTTGCACCAAAGTCAACGTCCGCCTGGGCGTCATCGGACTTCGGGACGGACGATCAGCCACCGTTCTGACGAGGGCTCAGCCCCTTAGTCGTTGGCCAGGCTGGCTGCGACAACGGCGCAGGCGAACTCGTCCGAGACGCGGTAGTGCACCGCCCGGCCGATCATCTCGTGCTCGACGATGCGCGCGCGGCGAAGTGACCCCAGGAGCGAGGAGACGCGGTTCTGGGACAGTCCGATGTCCTCAGCGAGCTGGGTGACGGTGCTGTAGGGGCTCAAGTACATGGCGGTGACGAGTCGAAGCCGTGCGGGATTCGCCAGCAGCGTCAGAACGGCTGCCCGCTCGCCGGCGGCGGACTCGCTCAGCGGGAAGGTGCTCTCAGTCTCGGTCATGATCGTCACGAGTTCGATCGTATCCCGACTTCATGCCATTGCCCGGCCACCTGGCGGGGTGGCCGAGAATCCTCCTCTTGAACTGGCCAAAGGCGGCTCTGCGGGCGGCGGCATGACCCGCCTTTATGGTGTGTGAACCAAGCAGGGACCGCCCCCTTGTGGCGGTCCACCGACCAGGGAGGACTCACCCCATGCCCAAGTTCGACATCGTCCTGCAGCTCGACGAGCACGAGAAGGCGCAGATCCAGGGGGCCTGTGATGTGAAGACGTTCTCCGCCGCGATCAAGGCGCACGAGGCCCTGGCCAAGGACGAGATTAAGGGCCTGTCCGCGCTGCTGCGCGACAAGGTGAGCACGGACCAGCTCGAGGCCGCGCAGCTCGCACTGCCCGCCCTGCGCAAGCTGATGGAGTCGCTGGCCGACTCCGAGGCGAAAGACCAGGCCCTCCAGGAGCTCTCACAGGCGGAAGGGACGCTGGAGGCGCTCTCCACGGCCCAGGAGTCGCTGAAGGAGCTGCAGCAGACCACCGGTGGCCACGGTTCCAACTCCTGATCGGCTTATGACTGATGAGCAATGCTCGTCGAGAGCCGGGCCTGGACCGGGAGAAGGCAGCGAAGTTGGCCGAGATGGTCACGGCCGTCGTAGGCCTGGACGGTGACCGGCTGCACGCGTTCCAGGATGCGTGCGAGGCAACCCGACCGGCCCGATCGGCAGCCGCGGCAGTGCTGTCGGACGCAATCGCGGTCACCGAGGACTGGACGTTGCATGAGGTGTCAGCGCGGTTTCCCAGGTCAATGCAGGCCCTGAATGAGGTCACCCGTGGGGATTCGGCTGCGCATCTGCAGACCGAGCAGCAGACGGCCCTGTCAGATGCGATGGTGGCGGTGATCTGGAGGGAGTGCGCCGACCGCCTCGGCGATCGTTTGGTGGCGACCCTCACCAGCCCGTTCCGCGGCATCGGACTGTCCGCGTAGCGGTGCAACAGCAACGGCCCCGCCCGATATGGGCGGGGCCGTTGCCGTTGTCGGGTCAGGCCGCGGTCTCGGATCCCTTGTGGGTTGGAGTGATCTCGAGAAGGCCGCACATCCGGTCGACGCGATGCCAGGTGGTGCGGAGGTTGGCGGCGATCCTGTGTAGCGGCATCCCGCGTTCAACGCCCAGCCGCACTACCTCGAACTCGTCGTGGGGCTCCAGGATTTCCCTGGTGCCCGGGTCGAACGGGCGTCGTGTCTGCTTGAGGCGGTGCCGGGTGACTGTGGCGGCCAACGCCTCCGGGCCGAGAGCGAAGTAGACGCCCCGCTTGTTGATGCGGGGCGGGCTCAAGTCGATGTCAGGTACCCATGCGGCTTCGGGACCGTTGACTTGATGGATGGCCGCTGACAGTTCGTCGGCGAAGTCGAACATGCCTTGCTCTACGGCTGTCTTGGCGGACGACTTCTTGGTGCGCGATCCCTTCATGGGTGCGGTCTCGGCTCGGGTGTGCTTCGCCGCCGGGACAGGGGCCGGGGCGTTCCCGTAGGGCTTGCTGTTCTCGTCGAACAAGATCCCTGCCTGAACGACGCCCACCGGCGGGACCCCTCGGCTGGCGGTCCCGTCGAGCACTGCGGCGGTCTCGGCGCGGCACTGCATCAGCAGGGGGCAGGAGTGGCAGGCGGCGATGGCGGTGCGGGCCCGCCGCACCTCCTCGTCACATAGGACCCCGCCGCGGAAGTTGAACGGGTCGAACAGGTCAATGTTGACCTGGCAGGAGCGCCGCGGGGCGACTGGTCGCTGCTGTCGAAGCGGGGAGCGGGGGGACTGGACGGCGATTGTCGCACTCATCGCGTAGACCTTCCTGGGGGCCGCCCTCCGCCGCCGTCAACCGCCTGTATGTAGTGGCCGACACCAGCAGAAAGCGAGTGGCAGTTTGATTCCGATGGTGTTGACCCTAACAGCCCAGTGCGCGTTATTGCATCAACTACACGAACATTTGCCGAATAAACGCACAGCCTGAGGCTGATGCCTGTCGGGTGCCACAGATGTCGCACCCGCCTGAGACGATGCGCCCATCGGAATCAAACAGCGGGACCGGCATCGCGCCGGAAAGGAGCCATCGTGGCCTACAAGATCGGCGTTCTGGGATGCCAGCACCTCGGCTACCGCATGCGCGCCATGCGGATGCACCCCTCGGGACTGAACCTGCGGGAAGTCGACGGCTACGTCGCCCACCGCCTGACCTACGAGTCCATGCTCGCCGCCGGCGTGAACGGCATCGTCGACGGTGGCGACCTGTTCCATGTGGCAGAGCCCAGCCCCGAGTCAGTCAACGCGGCCCTGCGTGTCGACGACCTGCGGGTAGACGCCTCCCCCGATGACCGGTTCATCTGGCGCGTCGGCAACGGCGGCAACCACGACAACGGATCAGGCCGTCACCGGGCCGCGGTGTCGGCGCTCCACCGGCCGCACCTGGCCAGCCATGCCGTGTTCCCTGATCCCACGCGGCCCGAGCGGGAGGCGGTCACCCCGTACCCCGGCTACTACGAGATCCACCAGCCCGATCCGGACGTGCCGCTGTACTTGCACGTGATCTCCCATAACGGCCTGGACCCCGCCCTGGCGGACAGGGGAATCACCATCGACCCCCAGCCGCTTCCTGGCGGGGTGAACCTGCTGTTCGCGCACGGGATCTTCGCCGCAGATGGGCGCCTGTTCGGCGCCGACGAGAGGCACGGGGCAGAGCGGGTTATCCCCGCCGAATGGGCCGACCGCGGGTTCGATCATTACCTGCTGTCGGACTATCACACGCTGGGACCGATCCCCGGCTTTGGACCCGACGACGGCTACCAGCGCGGCCAGGTATGGATGACAGGAAGCCTGCTCACAAGGGGTTTCTCAGATGAGATCGCCGGCCGCGGCTGGCTGGAAGTGGAGCTGCGCGACGACGGCAAGGTCACGGTCACTCCACGCTACATATGGCAGCGCCCGCAGGTTGATTTCCCAGTTCTGGACGCTTCCCAGATGTCAGTCGAGCAGCTCGACCAGCAGGTCCGCGCTCGACTGCACGCCCAGGACATGACCGACAACGAGTCAGCTGAACTGACCGGTGATGGGGGAGCGTTGCTGCGGCAACGGATCAGCGGGGCGTCGCCGTCGCAGAAGCCTGCACTGCGGGCCGCGGCGATCGAGTGGGCGCATCTGGCCGCCGAGGCCGCGTTCTTCGGGGTCAGCTTCATCAATTCCACGACCCTGACCGCCAAGCCCGGTGAGCGTGGCGAGACCGGCGAGGCCGGGCCCGCACGGGTGACCGACTATGTCGGCGAGTTCACCGCTCGCGCCGACGGCGACGGTGCTGTCGCCCGCGCCCTCAACGCCCTGCCCGACGAGGTTCGCGCCCGCGTCGCCGACCGCACCCGACGAGTCCTGGCCGACGTTGCCGTCGACGCCGACTGACCAGACCTGGAGGAGACATCATGCGCATCACCCACCTGCACGGAACGAACTTCCGCTCCCTGGACGACGTCGCGATCGACCTGACCGACGACGGCATGATCGCCCTGATCGGCGCCCCCGGCAGCGG
>Ga0194138_10000087_pt1 | contig 44994 bp, 41 predicted proteins | sample TARM_MetaG_T2_14_FD_134022 | JGI IMG/M metagenome (GOLD analysis project Ga0194138, IMG submission 134022) | Freshwater microbial communities from Pennsylvania, USA, analyzing microbe dynamics in response to fracking - TARM_MetaG_T2_14 (version 2) | ecosystem: Environmental > Aquatic >...
CGTACCCTAGTATCTGATGACCTTTATAAACTCTTTGAAAAAGAAGGCCTGATTACAATTAAGGAGCAGTACCTTTCAATAAAAGAGTTTCATGTAGTTCTTACAAAAGATCAAGAGAATATTAAAGCTTTAATATTAGACAAAATCAATCAAGATCCTTTTAATCCTCCGAAGAGAAAGGAAGTTGAAGCGAGTCTTCTCAAAGATTATGATGAACTTTCCATGCAACAGGTATTTCAACTATTAATTACTCATGAACTTATAAAAATTCAAGAGGATATTTATGTTACCCATGAAAATTTTGAAAAGGCTAAAGCCATTCTGATTGAACATTTACAAAACCATGGAACCATTTCAATTGCTGAGTTTCGGGATATGCTTTCAAGTAACCGGAAGATCGCAGTATCATTACTGGAAAAATACGACGCGGAGGGTATAACCCGTCGAGAAGGGGACCAACGGGTTATATACAAGTAGTCATCTAAAAACCATTGCTGGTATATAAGATTTATGTTATACTGTTTTAGTGTTTTAAAATTCGGGAGTAGATGGGTACTGGTGTGCCCTCTGGTCTTCAAAACCAGTACGAGGGGTTAGTAGCCTCTTGGGTAGGTTCGATTCCTATGTACTCCCGCCAATAAATATAACTACGAAGCTATAGACTATCTATAGCTTTTTTTTATTTAAAACTTCAACGGATCTTGATTTTATTAGGATTTATCATATTTCTTTGACGACAGGATTTTCAATGTTTATAATAAAAGTAATACTAAATAATATGAAATAGGGGATAATAATGAAGAATACTAAAGTCACAGTCATAGTGATCACGGTTTTTATAATGATTTTGCTAGGTGTTTTTTATTTTGCATTGTATAGTAGTTTTACAGAAACAACCTTATCCTTTGTTGAAATTGAGCATATAGAAGATATAGAGGATTTAGACCGACGGAAAAATGAGACGCATTCAGAAGAATATCAATTATCCAAAGAAGAGAAAACCCTCTTATTTCAAAGCTTACAATTTAAAACAGAAAACATGGTAGAAAATCATAATATAGTCTCCGTGGATGAGACAAATATTTCAGAACAGCAAAAAATAGTCACATTTTCTATGAGATTAGTCAATCGGTTTAACCAAGAAAAGAAATACAATATCTATCTAAAGGATCAAGATACTGTATATATTGAAGCGGAGGACACTCTTTATAAAATAGATGATTATGAGTTCTATTATACTTATCAAGGATTTGATCCTTACTATATAGTTAAGTATTTACCCAGAATAGAAATAGAAAATGAAGCACTAAATGATAAAACATACGCTTCCTATAATTGGCGGATGCAACGGTATGATGGTAGTTGGATTGAGAGGGATCACAATGAAACTAAAGATCAGTCTATTGCAATAGGAAAAAATTCTCCGCTTCTTGAAAGTGAAAAAGATCATCTGGAATTGTTCTACAGCCAAGTCCCTGATGAAATATCATACAGCATATTTAATTCCGATACAAAGGAGGAAGTGCATGAGGGAGTGCTGGATAAAGTTCAATCCACTATTCTACCTACACCGGAGATAAATGGGGAGTACAACTATCAACTGTCAGCCCGATGGGGTAATGAAACATCCAGAAATATAATGATTTCATTTGATATTGAAATCTTACGTCCAATCATCTTTACTGTCGAAAAAACTACAATGTTTCAAGATGAAATTATAGAAATCACAGCGAGGGGAGTGGCTACTTCGGAGGATATTGAAATGGTAGGATCCTTAGCAGAAGATGTTCAGTGGTACAAAGAGGATCAACAACTAAGAACCGTCATAGCAACAAACTATCATACAGATCCGGGGACCTATACTATAGGTTTAAAAGATTTGAACAAAGATATGACACATTCCTATGATATTGAAGTTTTACCCAGGGATTATAAAACCCAGTACCTTTCTATAGATTCTTCCATAGAAGAGCGCACAAGAAATGAAGAAGCCTATGCAGAAAGAGATCGGTACTTTACGCCGGTTCGTAAAACAAGCAGTGAAGAAAAGCATTATGATAATGAATTTATTTTACCGACTGAAGGGAGGCTTACCACTGAATTCGGTGAACGCAGATATGTAAATAATGAGCTTACTTCTTATCGCCATAATGGAATTGATATTGCCGCTCCTTTAGGCACTGAGGTTCTTGCAACAAATCATGGGGAAGTTGTTTTTGAAAGAGAAATGATTTTAATGGGGAATACCATTGTAATAGATCACGGTCAGGGGCTTTTCAGTTCTTATTTGCACTTAAATGAAATTGATATAGCTCAGGGGGATTGGGTTGAAAAGGGAGACGTAATAGGATCTGTTGGGACTACGGGATTTTCAACAGGTTCCCACTTACACTTTTCACTATCTTATTATGAAACTCCCTTAGAACCTGGCTACTTCATTATTGGAAACCCTTATACAAAAGAAGAGCATTATCAGATAAGAAGATAATATTACCTCTAGGAATAGTAATAAATTGTAAACTACAAATTGAAATGTTATAATTAAATAAGAAGAGTAAGATCTGTATTATTTGATTGTAGAGTGATTAGAAAAAAAGTAAATTATGGTTATTATGTTAATTCACAAAGGGGGTTTTTATGATGGAGCTTACGTATTATAAATGTCCGGAATGTGGATTTATGCATCAGGTGCCGGGATATTGGAGTGGATTTTCACCGGAAGAAGTATTAGTGATGCAACATGTGAATTTAGCTACTAATGATATTTGTAAAGAAGATAAACTGGAGCTGGTGGAGGACCATGATATTTTATAATTGAAACTTTTCTGAATAGGTTAAGCTTAGATTTTCGTGCAATCCATTTCCGGTAGAGAAGTAAACAAAAAACCCTACAAATATATTTGTAGGGTTTTACTATGCTAATTATAAGTTGCGATGGCTCACCGATCTAATTTGCTAAAGGCTTCTTCTAGGGCGTCCATAATTCCATGGTACGTTGCAGTAGCTCCCGTAATTACATCTATTTCATCGAGAGATTTTCCCGATAGAAGGTCCTTTTCAATGCTTTTTAATACATCATTAAAGACCTGGGATGTATCATGAAACTCTACAGCTTTTAACCCTTTTAACTCTCCATCTTCCATCACCAGTTGAATGATAATTTCACCTTTATATCCTTCGCCGGAACCAAGGATTTTATCTTCGTAGGCATCCTCTTCATTACCTAAGCCTTGGGTAAATTGATTGGCGCTTAGAATAATTATAGCTAAAATGGCTAGTATAATAAAACCTGTAACGACTTCTTTTCGATGATTTGTTCCACTCATGAAATCTCCCCCCTTGGTATGCACTTATATTGTATAGTGAATGGTAAGAAATATCAATATGTTAATAAAAAAACTATCAAGAAATCAGATACAATTCAAGATAAATAAATACTAGTGAGCTATTATTTACCTACTTTTACTATTAAATTTTATTGTATCTGGATGTGGATGGTTTTTTTAGATTATGCTATACTGACAATACGTAAAGGAAAGGAGACTTATATGAAAAACTCAACGATAGCTCCCTCAAATAAGAATGTAAGTTATGTACCGACACTGTTGATTATGTCCACGGCATATATAGCGGTAGGTATCAATGTACAGGGCTTTAAAGCGATGCTCCCATTAGTAAGTGCTGACTTTCAAATTAGCGGAACCCAAGCAGGTTTGTACGCTACTTTTTTCTTCTTAAGTGGAACCCTGCTTGCTATAGCCAGTGGAAGAGTGGTTGATCGGATAGGACCAAAGAAATCTTTAGTTGGCGCAACCGTAATTATAGCAAGCCTGATGTTTTTACATATTTTAATGCCGGCTTTTAGCCTGCTTCTTTTGTTAGCCTTTTTAACCGGAATCGGATTTAGTATTATTACCCCCGCCATTAACAAAGGAGTTATGAATCTTGTACCTCCGGAAAAAAGAGCAACGTCCATAGGATTAGCTCAAGCTGGAGGAGGGATCGGAGGAATTTTAGGAGCCAGTTTATTACCTCTTTTAGGTGATATTTTTGGATGGAGAACAGCTTTACTGGTTGCAGCAATAGTAGCTTTTTTAATGGCTTTGGTATTAGGCAAATTTTATCATCAAAAAATGAACGTAAACAATAGTGCAGATCAAGATTCGAAAGATTCTAAGAGCACTTTAAAAGAAGACTTTAAGCAGTTGATAGGAAATCCAGTATTATTATTTCTTTGTCTTATGGGCTCGGTTTTTGGGTTTACCATGGGGAATATGACCATTCATTACACCTTATTTCTTACAGGAGACATAGGGTTAACGCCTGCTTTTGCAGGATTTTCTTTAAGTGCTTTTATGTTCGGAGGGATCATTGGACAACCGACTATGGGTTATGTGAATGATCGATTTTTTAACAGTAATCGACGGTTCGGGTTGTTTTTATTGGGGTTAATCTCATCGATAATGCTATTTATTGTAGGGTTCGTAGTTTTTTTAGGTAACATCGGGTTTATTTCAATTCTTGCAATATCCTTTATTTTCGGGATATTTGCCTTGGCAATACCCGGTTTGGTATTTACAACAATCGGTGATGTGGTTAAAGATGAGCTTGTGGGCACGGCTACCGGGATCGCATTAGTTTTTATTCGTACCGGAGTGGTTGTTGGGCCGCCCCTTATCGGTTTCATAGCTGATATCAGAGGGAACTACCAGACAGGTTGGATATTACTTGCTATTACGATTCTTATGATTTCATTTATATTTTTTATAGGTACAAAAAAGTATAAAAATCAATTGTACGGAGGTTAGAAGCGGATTTCCAGACCCTGATTTTTAAGTCTTTTTCGCTCTTCAAGTTCTTTTAATGGGTAAGATTCTCCTTCTTCGTGTTCAGTAGTAGGTAGGGAGATATGTTTTGCCACAAGCTTCACTCCTTCCGCTTCTTGGTGGAAAACCAGGGTTAAGCGTAAATGAGGGAAGGAAAAATATTCCCCGAGTATTGTGGTTTCTGTCTTTAACTCTCCTTGGAAAACTGCGGTATGGTCATTTAATGGAAGAAAAACCTTATTTAAAAAGGTATAGTTCATTGGGTTGGGAGCGGTTTCAAGGTCTCGTTTAAATAGTCTTAATGCTTCGTTTTTTGTGTATACATGCTCATCTCGACCGGTACCATAGGCGGAAAAACTATCGGATAACAGCGCATCCAAGCGATCGTAATTGCGTTCTGTAAAGTAAAGTAGAAAATATTCGGCAAGAGCCTTCTGGAATTTCATGGGGATTTCACTGTGTTTTTTCATTCTATTATTCACTCCTATCGTAATTTATAATATTTGATTTATCTAAAAAAAAGGCATGAGGTGGTTGAATAAAATGCTTTAAAATTATATTATAAATATATCATATTGATAAATTAGATGCGAGATTAATTCGTAAAATAATTGAATTGTCTGACTGTAAAGTGGGAGAAATTTCTAGAAAGGGGAGATATAATGAACTACGAAATCATAGTAAAAGGCGTATTTTTAGAAGAGATTTCTTTGAAAAAAGAGATATACGCTTCTAAAAAATCAGAGGTTCCCGAGGGAGATGGGAAAAAAAAGTTGCAGCAAACCATCCGTATAAGCAGTAATATTTTGCGAAATAAAAATAAGGCATCGGAGATAAAGTATATTACCCAAATCAGTTTTATTGTGCAGGGGCATTTTGAGATTACGGCACTTTTAAACTCTTTTCTTTATTTTAAAGGTTTGGAAGAACTGGAACTTTCCGATAGCGAATTAAGGGATCAATTAAATTTTCACATCTGGCCTTATGTTACAGAGCAAATACAAAATTTAACCGGAAGAATGAAAAACTACAAAGGGATGATCGTACCTCCCTATGAGATCGTACGAAAACAAATGCAGGGCAGCAAAGAATAAGGAAAGACCGGTAACAAACCCCCGGTTTCTGCTCAAAACAGAAACCGGGGGTTTGATATTAAAAGAACTTCTCTGGAGGACGAATGTCCTTTTCTTCATGCTTTGCAAAACGACCGACATCGATGGGAGTTACGTGATAATTAACATCCCAAGGCCACCCACCGAACTGTGACTTTTGATAATCCCGATAAGCTTGTTGTATTTCTTCGAAGGTATTCATTACAAAGGGCCCGTGATTTACGACGGGTTCGTTAATCGGTTCTCCCTCTAACACTAATAAATAGCTCTCTTTATCTCCGTTGGTGATGGTAATGGATTCATCTCCAACAAGCTTTATGCTACTTTCTGCAGCAATCCTTTGGTCATCGATATCAATACTTTCTCCACGATAGAAGTATAAATTACGATTTAAGGTAGAGGTTAACTTAGGAAGCGAAAAACTTGAACCGGGTTCCATTGTAACTGTGTAGATTCCTACATGGTTTTCTTCTTTATTAGCCCATGAATCGGGATTCGGCTCTAAACTTTTCGTGCCCTTCATACATCCTGCGATGACATTAACCGTTGCTTTTTGCTTCTGTTCATTTTCAATAACTACTTTGGGAATTTCCTCATTCCAAAGCATCTTATAGCTCGGTTCTACAAACTTGTCTTTTGCAGGAAGGTTAAGCCAAACTTGGAATAATTCCATAGTATTGTCTTTATCTTCGTGAACTAAAGGAAACATTTCCGAGTGCTGCATTCCTTTTCCTGCAGTCATCCACTGTACATCACCTGCACCATATTTTCCTGATTGTCCTGCAGAGTCGGCATGATCAACAAATCCCTGAAGTACAATGGTTACGGTCTCGAATCCGCGATGGGGATGAGCCGGGAATCCTGGTACTTCTTTTCCATAATACATTTTCCAGTCTTTGCTGAAGTCAAAATCCTCTCCTAGATTTCGATCTTTAAGAAGCTCCTTCGGAACACCCATTTTTCCATTTCCCTTAGGATAAAAATCTAAATGGTGCATCCTTGCTAAATAAGGATCTTCAGGATTTTCCCGGAAATTAAATTTTGATATTTTGATAATTTTGCTAGACATATTCCACACCCCTTTATCGTATTGTAATAAATAATAATCACTCTTTTAATTTATACCATGTCCCGATGTTTCTAAACTAAAGAAAAATTCCATTGTTTGGTTTTCTATTATTAGGATATATAATAAATAAAGTAAGTTAGATTAAATAAAATTATAGGAGGATTTGAAAAATGGCTAAAAATATTACTATCACCTATTGCGGATCGTGAGGTTATTTAGAGAAAGCCTCTAGTTTAGAGGCTAAAATCAAAACAGAAGTTGAGGGCGCTATTGTAGAGCTCGAAGAAAGCAGTGGTGGTATTTTTATCGTTTCTGTAAATGGGGATGACGTTTTCAATAATAAAAAGGAAAATGTAAAATTTCCCGTTGAAGAAGAAGTAATACGAAGAATTCAAGTGCATCCATAAACTTAATAGGAAAATCATATAGAGATTCTGCAGACCTTTGGTCTGCAGGTTTTTATTTTTTTGTTAAGTAGTTTTTAACTGAGAATAGAATTTTCAGAAAAAAGTTGTAAGTATGTCTAATACATAATAAAATAATAAATAATAGAACGATTAATATACACTTACATATAAAAGTCATTAAAATGATGAAAGGTGGATATCTATGGATCCTTTAAAAATGAATCACAGTGTTACTAATATTAAGCATTTGTTTTCTACACAGGATGTAGAAATAGTTGATGTAAAAATGGACAATCTTTTGAATAACCATAATTTTTCGATCCCGGAGTACTGTATTGAGAAATTTATTAAAACTGAAATGGATCACCAAAGTCCCGGTCTTCGAGGTGTGGGACGAGTCACCGATGAAACACCTCGTTTTGGAGGGTATTATCGAAGCAATGTTAACAATCTATATAAGGATGAAATAGTAGAACTGGAAATGCTCTTCAGAGAAATTATTTACAACGGGTATTTTATTCATGCCATCTTATATGAAGAAGTATTGAAACCTGCAAAATTTGAAGACAAATATAAACTTTATCAGATGTGGATCATGTATATTTTAGGATTTGACAACAATTCTATTTTTCAAATCATGGAGAAATTGGGAAAAGCATCCCAAACTGCTATAGTTACTTTAAAAGAAAAATTAGGGGAATTTGGATTTCCTATGACCGATACTGAAGCAGATGTTCTCGATCGTATTATACGATTCTATGGGATTGCCGGTTATACCCTTAGGAGGAGAGAAATGGGGATAAAACTCTAAAATCACATAACTTGACAGATAAGAATGGGTGTTTTATTATTGTATAGATATCATTAAATAAGGTGATGAATGTATATGAGAGAGTATATTTATTGTTTAGGATAATGTACATCGAGATAAGACCAAGTGAGGAGATAGAGCTATGCAAGTTTCTATTGAAAATAAGCTTAAAGCAAAAGGTTACAAAATTACGGCACAGCGAAAAACCATTATTAAAGCTTTTCTGGAGGCTAAAAATCATCTATTGTCAGCAGAAAAAGTTTATGAGTGGATTAATGAGCATGAGAAAAGCATTGATTTATCAACAATTTATCGTAATATTGAGCTGATGATGAAAATTGGTGTTTTGAAAAAAATATCATTAGATAATCATGTAGACCAATACAAATTAAGTGTAACAAATGAACATCATCATCATATTGTTTGTGTTTCCTGTGGGAAAAGTGAGATATTCAAAGATTGCCCCGTGCCTCATATAGAAAAAACACTTATGGACAAAATGGGCTTTACACCGATCGAACACAAACTTGAAATTTTAGGATATTGCCAGGAGTGTACACGTAAGAAGTAGGGATTTAAAACCCTGCTTTGTTTATTTACGGAGCTTATGTATGGTTAATAGAAATGTACAAGCCGCAATTATAGATACTAAATCATTATATAAGAAATAAATCATTATATAAGAAATAAATCATTATATAAGAAATAAATCATTATATAAGAAATAAATCATTATATAAGAAGTAAATCATTATAAAAGAAGGTAGGAATGGAAATGTTTGAGTTTATTGACGGTAAAATTTATAGTAAAGGTTTGGGCATTATCGTTTTAATAGTGAACGGTATCGGTTATAAAGTAAATACCACTGAAAACACGATAAATCAAGTACAGGTGGGGGATCAAACCACAATTTATACTCATATGGCTCTTCGGGAAGATGAAGTGGTTCTATTTGGATTTAGCTCTAAAGAAGAATTGAGTATGTTTCATCAACTTCGTTCGGTTTCAAAGATCGGATCAAAAGTTGCCTGCGGAATTCTATCTTATTTTACACCAAAAGAACTGGCGATAAACATCTATGAAGGATCTATTGCAAATATATCCAAAGCCCCCGGTGTAGGAAAAAAAACAGCTGAGCGAATGATTGTAGAGCTAAAAGATAAACTGTCAACGTTGGATTTATCATCGGAATATACAGAACCCCTGGTTGATAAGGAAGAAGTTGTGCATCAGGAAACCGTTGATGCATTAATATCTTTGGGATATACTAAACAAGAAGGTCAAAAAGCGGTGAAATCTTTAGTAAATAAAGATTTATCCGTGGATGAGATGATAAAAGAATCCCTAAAGCTTCTTATGAAATCGTAAAGGAGTCAATACTATGGAATTTAACAATGATTTGGATTTTGAGTTAGAGGATCGTCTGGTTTCAACACTAAAAAAGGAAGAAGATCAGGAAATGGACCAGGGACTACGTCCTAAGTTTCTAAAAGACTATATTGGCCAAACAAAGGCTAAAGAGAAATTGGAAATTTTTCTTAAGGCTTCTCAGCTTCGAAGGGAGTCTCTGGATCATGTGCTTCTATATGGACCGCCGGGATTGGGCAAAACTACGTTGGCGAGCATTATTGCAACAGAAATGTCCGCAAATATTCGGATCACTTCCGGACCGGCTATTGAACGACCCGGAGACTTAGCCGCCATCCTAACAAATTTAAAAGATGGAGACGTACTTTTCATCGATGAAATTCATCGATTAAATCGGGCGGTGGAAGAAATACTATATCCTGCGATGGAGGACTATGCTATAGATATAATTGTTGGAAAAGGTCCTAGCGCCAGAAGTATTCGGTTAGACTTGACGAAGTTTACTTTGATCGGAGCCACTACTCGAGCCGGACTGCTAACCTCGCCTCTTCGAGATCGATTTGGGATTATTAATAAACTTGAACATTATTCCAGGGAAGAACTAAAGCTGATTGTGCTTCGTTCCGCCGGTATATTGGACATACCAATTGATGACCAGGGAGCGGAAGAGATTGCCCTCCGCTCTAGAGGTACACCTAGAATTGCCAATCGCTTATTAAAGCGAATTAGGGACTTCGCAGAGGTAAAGGGAGATGGAGAAATTACGTTGGAAATTGCCCATCAAGCACTGGAACTATTGGAAATCGACAAATTAGGTCTGGATAAAGTGGATCAAAAAATCATAGAAGTCATTATTAAAAACTTTGGAGGTGGCCCCGTAGGAATTGATACCCTGGCGGCTTCCACCGGAGAAGAAAAGAACACGATAGAAGATGTATACGAGCCTTTTTTACTACAAAAAGGTTTTCTAAGCCGTACTCCTAGAGGAAGAATTGCTTCTGTTAAGGCGTATGATCATTTTGGCTTTTCTAAAAGCTAATAAAGATCAAATCAAAAGAAGTAAAGCAGTATTCAAACAAGGGAAAAATGAATTAAAACTCAAATAATATGATCATTACTGTTATCGATATATAAATAGACAAAGGTGGAACAAAATAAATGAAAATAGATGAATTCAACTTTAATCTCCCGGAAGGCTTAATTGCCCAACATCCAATAGAAAAACGGGATGATTCAAAAATGCTAATAATGAACCGAAGTAACGGAGAAATCGAACATAGAAGGTTTTATCAAATCACTGAGAATTTAGAGCCAGGAGATACTTTGGTTTTAAACGATACAAAGGTTATTCCTGCACGATTGTATGGTAAGAAAAAAGAAACCGGAGGGAAGGTAGAAGTGCTTTTGGTTGGTGAAGAACAGGAAAAAACCTGGTTGGTTATGGCTCGGCCTGCAAAGAAATTAAAAGTGGGGACAAAAATCCTCTTTAAAGAAGAATTATTAGAAGGGATTGTCACGGAAGAACGGGAAGAAGGTCTTAGGGTAGTAAAATTTCAATATACCGGAGATTTTTATGAAGTTTTGGATCAATTAGGAGAAATGCCCTTGCCCCCATATATTGGGGAAACCTTACAGAACCCAGATCGATACCAGACAATATATTCTAAAAATCGTGGGTCTGTGGCAGCCCCCACCGCCGGCCTGCACTTTACAGAGGATGTTATGGAGGCTCTCAAAGAAAAAGGTATTAATATCGTATATGTTACTTTACATGTGGGTCTTGGAACATTTAAACCTGTAGAGGCGGATAATATTCTGGATCATAAAATGCATTCGGAATTTTACCACATTAGTGGTGAAGTGGCTGCCATCATAAATGAAACAAAATACAAGGGGAAACGAGTCATAGCTGTAGGAACTACGAGCTGTAGAACCTTAGAATCCATAGCCGATGCAGATGGGAAAATAGAAGCGGGAAGTGGTTGGACCGATATATTTATTTATCCCGGATATAAGTTTAAAGGAATTGACGGTTTAATTACTAATTTTCATTTGCCAAAGTCAACGTTAATTATGTTGGTCAGCGCATTTGCCGGACGGGATAATACTATGAAAGCCTATCAGGAAGCAATTGAAAAAGAATATCGATTTTACAGTTTTGGTGATGCAATGTTTATAAAATAAGCACTTTTAGGAGGCAAATATGTTAGTTAAATATGAATTATTAAAGGAATGCAGCGATACTAAAGCTCGTTTAGGGAAGCTTCATACCAATCGAGGGGTAATCAATACTCCGATTTTTATGCCCGTAGGCACACAGGCTACAGTTAAGACCATGACACCGGAAGAGCTAAAGGAGATTAATGCGGAAATTATTTTAAGTAACACCTATCACTTGTTTTTACGACCGGGACACGGGCTGATTGAAAAGGCCGGTGGTCTTCATAAGTTTATGAATTGGGATCGCCCGATCTTAACCGATAGTGGAGGATTCCAAGTTTTCAGTTTAGGCAAACTTCGTAAACTCTCAGAGGAAGGTGCAACATTTAATTCTCATATTGATGGTAGTAAGCAGGAACTTACACCGGAGAAAGCAATCGAAATTCAAAACGCCCTCGATTCGGATATTGCAATGGTATTAGATGAATGTCCTCCATATCCTGCTTCCCGGGAATATGTACGAAACTCTCTTCAACGTACAACCCGCTGGGCAAAACGATGCATTGAAGCCAATAAAAATCCAAATCAGAGTTTGTTCGGAATTGTACAGGGAGGGATGTACCGGGATCTTCGAGAAGAAAGCGCAAAGGAACTTCTGGAACTGAATTTCCCCGGATATGCTATCGGAGGACTCAGCGTAGGAGAACCAAAAGAGCTGATGTATGAGGTATTAGAATATACAACCCCCTTACTACCGAAGGATAAACCCCGGTATTTAATGGGAGTGGGTAGCCCTGATGCACTATTTGAAGGGGTAGAAAAGGGTATTGATATGTTTGATTGTGTTCATCCTACAAGAATTGGACGAAATGGTACTGCCATGACGACTTTCGGAACGGTAAATATAAAAAACGCAAAGTATAAAGAGGATTTCGAGCCACTGGATCCGGAGTGTACTTGCTATACATGCAAAAAGTATACGAGGGCATACTTACGGCACTTGTTTAAAGCTAACGAAATATTAGGGCTTCGACTGATGACTTATCATAATGTGCATTTCTTGATTAATACGATGAAAAACATACGGGCTTCCTTAGCCGAGGATCGTTTTGTAGCTTATAAAAAAGAATTTCTTGAAAAATACGATGGATCTAGAACCTCTAAATCTTAATTGTTTTTATATTGTCTTTTATATGATATAATTGATAAGAAATTATAAGGAAAGGAGTAAGACAATGACTTTTATTACAACACTTGTACGAGGAACCACAACAAAGGAAGATAGCATCACCGGATGTGGAGAATGTCAAACATCTTGCCAATCCGCATGCAAAACTTCATGTACCGTGGGAAACCAGGATTGTGAAAATCCCAATCGGTAAAACATCATCATAATAAACAGCAGTCGATTCTTACTGCTGTTTTTTAATGAAAGAATCAGAAAGAAGGGTGAAATTATGATTTATCAGTTTAAAAAGGATAATATCCCAGTGGTATTAGATGTGAACAGCGGAGCCGTTCATATTGTTGATAAAATGATTTATGATATTTTAGAGTACTACCCTAAAAAGGGTCCGGAACCCAAGGTTGAAAAAGAGAAAGTCCTAGAAGCATTACAGGGAAAATATGGTGTAGAAGACTTAAATGCAGCTATGGCTGAACTCGATCAGTTGATTCAAGAAGAACAGCTGTTTTCAAGGAATAGTACTCGGGGGAATAATTTTAAGCATGTAATCAAAGCACTTTGTCTTCACATAGCTCACGATTGTAATATACGGTGTAAATATTGCTTTGCGTCTCAGGGAAACTTTAAAGGAGAAAATCTTTTAATGGATTTTGAAACCGGAGCGAAAGCATTGGATTTTCTAATTGAGAATTCAGGAAATAGACGGAATTTGGAAGTGGATTTTTTTGGTGGGGAGCCCCTTATGAATTTTCAAGTGGTCAAGGATTTGGTGGATTATGGTAAGGAAAAAGCCGTAGAGCGGAATAAAAATATGCGGTTTACCATAACGACCAACGGAACTTTGTTAAATGAAGAAAATATGGACTATATCAATGCAAATATGGAGAATATTGTGCTTAGCATAGATGGCAATAAAGAGACCAATGATCGAATGCGATATACCGTAAATAATAAGGGAACCTACGACCTAATTCTTCCAAAAATCAAACGTATGGTTGAAAAAAGAGGTAATAAGCCGTATTATGTACGGGGGACCTTTACAAAATTCAATAAAGATTTTGCTAAAGATGTTCTTCATCTTGCAGAGCAGGGATTTCGAAATGTTTCAGTGGAACCGGTGGTAGCTCCCAGTGAAGAAGATTATGCGCTCAGTGTGGAAGATTTGCCGGAGATTAATGAACAATACGATATTCTTGAAAAAGCTTACTTTGATAAAAAAGGGACCACGGAAGAGTTTGAGTTTTTTCACTTTAAAATGAATTTACAAAAAAATCCCTGTCAAGAGAAAAGAGCTTTAGGCTGTGGTGCAGGTGTAGAATATGTTTCGATAACCCCTGAAGGGGAGATTTATCCTTGTCACCAATTTGCAGGGAATAGGGATTTTAAGATGGGAAGTATATGGGATCAAAAGGACCTTGATACTGAAATTACGAGTTCGTTTAAGAATGCCAGCGTAGATAATAAAGAAGCCTGCAGGGAATGTTGGGCTAAGTATTATTGTAGTGGTGGTTGTCATGCCAATGCTTACCATGAAAATGACAATTTATTAAAACCTTATGAACTCGGCTGTGAAATGGAAAAGAAAAGAATTCAAAACTCCATTATTATTGAAGCGAAAAAAAGATTGGAGAGTGAACAATCATGATTTTAAAACATCAAGGAGAAGCGCCAAAGATTCATGATGAATCATACATTGCACCGAATGCCACAATTATCGGAAGAGTAACGATAAAAGAGAAAGCTAGTATTTGGTATAATGTAGTCCTTCGCGGGGACTATAACAGCATTGAAATCGGAAAATTCACCAATATTCAAGATAACAGTGTATTGCACATCAGTCATAAATACCCAACCATATTAGGAGATTATATTACTGTAGGACACAATGCAATAGTCCACGCCTGTACAGTAGGAGATAATTGTTTAATCGGTATGGGATCCATTATTCTTGACGGTGCCCAAATTGGTGCGAATACGATAATTGGTGCAGGCGCTATGGTAACTTCAGAAAAAGAAATACCTTCAGGAGTATTGGTGCTTGGCTCCCCTGGAAAAGTCGTTCGAAATCTTACCGATGAAGAAATTCAGGGGATCAAAGACTCCGCCCTTAAATATGGGGACTATGGCCAAGAACATCAAAGTAATAAGGAGGTCCATCGATGAATACAAAAAGTTTAGTAGCCTTTATTTTTATTGCTCTATTGGTAATAGCAGGAGCTTATACCGCTTTTCTAGGTTTGAATGTCGGTGGGTTATCGATTCCCCCATTAACAGAATCCGTTAGTCAGGGTCTTGATCTACAAGGTGGAGTATATTTGGTATATGAAGCCGATACTGATTCTACAGGAGCAGAGCTGGACCGTGAAATGGAACAGGTTATTGAAATCTTTCGTCTTCGGGTAGATAGCATGGGCCTTACGGAACCGGTTATCGTTCGAGAAGGAGATGACCGCGTGCGAGTGGAACTTCCCGGTGTAGAAGCAGCTGAAGAAGCTATTGCAATGATTGGAACCACTGCGCGATTGGAATTTCTAGATCCTGATGGAAATTTGGTAATTTCCGGTAATGACATCGATGACGCTCGTGTAATGATGGATGCCAATAATCGTCCATACGTGGCCTTAGAATTAGATGCCGGTGCTCGAGAGGCTTTTGCAGAGGCTACTGGAAGACTAGCTCAGCTTCCTTCAGATCCAGTGGATGACAGGGTCATTGAAATCATTCTCGATGGAGAGGTGATTTCCGCACCGGAGGTTAGTGAACGAATTGATACCGGAAGACCCACAATTACGAGTCAGACTTTTACCATCGAGACAGCATCGGAGCTTGCGGCACTAATTCGAGCGGGTGCTTTACCGGTGGAACTCGAAGAAATTCGAACGTCAACGATCACCGCAACCTTAGGAGAATACGCATTGGATAGAAGTATTCAAGCGGCAATTATTGGGATTTCACTATTGATGCTCTTTATGATCGTGATCTATAAAATTCCAGGCTTAGTGGCAGATATTGCACTAACCGTGTACATCCTGTTGGTATTTGGAGTTATTGTCTTACTAAATGCTACCGTAACCCTCCCGGGGATTGCTGCGTTAATACTCTCGATTGGTATGGCTGTAGATGCAAATGTAATCATATTTGAACGGATAAAAGAGGATATCGGCACAGGAAAAACTGTTCGGGTAGCTATTGAGTCAGGGTTTAAACGGGCTTTTCGAACCATACTCGATGCGAATGTAACTACACTAATCGCCGGGGTTGTATTGTATCAGTTTGGTACAGGACCGATACGAGGATTTGCAATTCTTCTTATCATCGGAATTCTATGCAGCATGTTTACAGCGATTATTATTACCCGGCTCTTACTACGGCTGGTCGTTAAAATCAATACTCGAAAAAGCAAAACCCTATTTGGGTTAAAGTAAGGAGGCTAATTATGAAAATTGTTGAAAATAAAAAATACTTTTTTATTATTTCTGCCTTGATTATTTTAACCGGTGGGATTTTTACCTTAATACAAGGAGTGGAATTGGGTATTGATTTTACCGGAGGTACAGAAATAGAAATTGATATGGAGCAATACATTGAAGCATCGGAGATTCGAGAGGTGCTGGATGATTACGATCCTGCAGCAAGCATCAATCATATTGGAGGAGATCAGAATAACATTGTGATTAGAACTTCAGAAGACCTTAGCAGTGAACAGCGACGAGATCTTTTTAATGATTTACAAGCTGAGTATAATTTATCCACGGACCAACCTCTTCGGGTTGATCAATTTGGTCCTTCAATTGGGCAGGAGATACAACAAAGGGCGCTACTTTCTATTTTAATTTCCGCTATCGGAATGCTTATTTATATCACCTTTCGTTTTGAGCTTTCCTATGGCATCGCTTCCTTAACAGCTTTATTGCATGATATTTTAATCGTTCTATCGGTTTATGCGGTTTTGAATATTCCTATTAATAATCCCTTTATTGCAGCGGTGCTGACAATTCTTGGGTATTCTATTAATGATAGCATTGTGGTTTTTGATCGTGTCAGGGAAAACATTCCCTTCTTAAAGAAAAACAACTTTGCTGAACTTGGAAATACCAGCATTGCACAAACTCTTAAGAGATCTATTATCACTTCGGTAACCACACTTCTTACAATTGTTGCTTTATACATTTTAGGGGTTGAACAGATAAAAACCTTTGCGCTTCCACTAATTGCCGGTATAATAAGTGGTACTTATTCATCCATTTTCATTGCTACCCCGGTATGGGTAATGATTAAAGAACGACAGGCGGCAAAAAAATCCTATCAAGGGGCTAAATCCTCTTAGTTATTGAAGTTTAAGGTTAAATAAGGATAGAAAGGGTAATAATACACAATAAGTATTATTGCCTTTTTTTATCCAAGGAATTTTTGTAATTGGGGGTGGGAAGTTTGATTATTAATCGAAAGTATGGAACCCTTCGTAGATATAAAAAAATTGGTGAAGTACTGGTTAAATATGGATTTAACTTTTTAGCTGAAAACATGCGAAAAAAGGGATATATCCCAAAAAAAGTTCTGAAAACCCGAAAAAACGCCTCGGAAGATAACTGGGGAGTAAGAATACGAAAAGCCTGTGAAGAATTAGGACCGACCTTTGTTAAACTTGGTCAGATTATGGGAACCCGAAGGGATATTCTATCTCCAGAAATCATAGAAGAACTGGAAAGACTTCAGGATCAAGTGGAAGAATTCTCTTTTGATGAAGCGAAAGAAGTTTTTGAACGAAATTCAGAACAATCGATTGATGGTACTTTTCATTCTTTTAATAAAACCCCTATCGCTTCCGGCTCCATCGGTCAAGTATATGAAGCCGTATTAACTTCAGGGGAAGAAGTGGTAGTTAAAATTCAACGACCAAATATCGAAAGCCTTATAAAAGATGATTTAGAAATACTAAACACCTTGGCAAAAATTACCGATGAGCATTTTTATAAAAACAAAGCCTATAGCTTTCAAGATATCGTAGAGGAGTTTCGTTTTCGAATTCAACGAGAGCTGGATTATACCCTGGAAGGGAAAAACGCGGAACGTTTTGGGAATAATTTTGAACAAGATAATGAGTTGTATATTCCGAAAATTTATTGGGAACTAAGCAATAAAAGAGTATTAACGATGGAAAAAATTAAAGGGCATAAACTCATACATAAAGAAACTTTAGAAAATCCTAAACTGGATCATCACCAGTTAGCCTTAGATAACACAAATCTTTTCTTGGAACAGGTATTTATTTATGGTCTATTTCATGGTGATCCCCATCCCGGAAATATTTTTATTACCCCTGAAGGGAAGATTGCCTATATTGATTTTGGAGTGGTGGGCTTTTTAGATCAGGATAGTATTAGTTTTATAACCAATTTATTTATCGCTGTTGGCAAAAAGGATGTAGATCGAATTTTTAACATTATTCGAGAAATTGATGCTGTAAGTTATGAAACCAATACCCGACGATTAAAAGAGGATATTTCTTTTTTCATTACTGAGTATTATGACAAGCCACTGAAGGAGTTAAAGTTAGGAACAGCGCTACGAGAATTTATGGATATTGCTTATAACAATGGAGTGAAGTTTCCAAGTCAATATATTTTATTACTGAAAGCCTTAATTTCTTTAGAATCCACCGTTAACCAATTATCACCGAGGTTCAGTATTGCGATGGTCATTAAGGAATTTATGAAGGAGATTTATAAACGAAAGTACCATCCGGAAAATCTTGCAAAGGAATACCTAAGCTACTCACAGGATGTAATATTTAGTCTGAAATATATGCCTCGACAATTGAAAAGCATTTTGCAAAAAATGGAAGATGAAAAGTTTACCGTTCACATAAGGAATGAGGAAGCTAAGGAAATTTCGAAGGAAATTCAGAAACAAACGAAAAGAGTGGGGAATAGTATTGTAGTGGGGGCAATAATTATCGCCTCAACAATGATTTTAGTTATGGACTATGGAAGAACCCTATTTTCAATTCCCATGCTCAGCTGGCTTGGGTTTATATTGATTGGTATATATGTATTTAAACAAATTTTTATGAATGATTAGCTTGATGTTGATAAAAACTAATAGAGGAGATATAATAGTACTATTCTATTATAGATGAAATTCATTTAAAGGAGCGATTATGTTGGATATTAAGAGTAAAATTAGAGAAATTCAAGACTTTCCCAAGGAAGGAATTAATTTTAAAGATATTACTACATTGCTTAAAGATAAAGATGCTTTTAAATATGTAGTGGATGAAATGGCCAAGCAATTACAGGATTTGAATATTGATATCATTGTGGGACCGGAAGCACGAGGATTTATTATGGGGACCCCGATTGCATATAAAATCGGAGCCGGATTTGTACCGGTTCGAAAACCTAATAAATTACCGGCAGATACGCTATCCTATGTATACGATCTGGAGTACGGAACTGACAGCATCGAAATACATAAGGACGCCATTCAAAAAGGACAACGTGTTGCAATCGTAGACGATTTACTAGCCACAGGCGGTACGGTTCTTGCTACCACAAAATTGATTGAAGAACTCGGTGGAGAAGTTGTATCAATTAATTTTTTGATGGTACTATCGTTCTTAGACGGCAAGGAACTGCTGAAGAACTATCGAGTCGAGAGTTTATTAGAGTATTAAATAGTAACTGAAATGAATTTTGCTACTTAAAGGGTGATTACAATGTTAGAGAATCTTATTTCGATAATTGAAGAATCTAATCCTCAATGTGATGTTGAACTAATCATTGAGGCTTATAATTTTGCAGAAAGTGCTCACGAGGGTCAGTACCGAAAATCCGGAGAAAAGTACTTTATTCATCCTGTTGAAGTGGCAAAAATTTTAATTGAACTTAAGATGGACAGCAGTACCATTGCCGCAGGCCTTTTACATGATGTTATTGAAGATACGGAATATACGTACGAGTACATTAGTGAAAAATTCGGTGAAGAAGTTGCTATGCTTGTTGAAGGGGTTACGAAACTAACCCGTTTTTCTTTTAATTCTCGGGAAGAGCGTCAGGCAGAAAACTTACGGAAAATGTTTATAGCCATGGCAAAGGATATCCGGGTTATTCTAATTAAACTTGCAGACCGGCTTCATAATATGAGAACACTGAAATATCAAAGTGAGAATAAAAAGACGGAAAAAGCTATGGAGACCTTAGAGATCTATGCTCCAATAGCCCATCGATTGGGGATCTCCAGAATCAAATGGGAGCTTGAAGATATTTGTCTTCGCTATATTGATGAAGAAGGTTATTACGATTTAGTTGAAAAGGTTTCAATTAAACGAAAGGACCGGGAAGTTTTAATCAATAATGTTATTAAAAGCATTGACGAAAAGTTGGAGGACTTTGATATCAACAGTGAGATCAATGGTCGTCCAAAGCATTTTTATAGCATTTATAAAAAAATGATAAATCAAAATAAAAGTTTTGAAGAAATTTTCGATTTTCTTGCAGTACGGGTAATTGTGGATAATGTTAAGGATTGTTATGGAGTTCTCGGAGTGATTCATACGATGTGGAAACCGATTCCCGGCCGCTTTAAAGATTATATTGCCATGCCTAAACCGAATATGTACCAGTCGCTCCATACTACGGTGATATGTGATACCGGTGAACCTTTGGAAATACAAATTCGAACATGGGATATGCACCGAATTGCAGAATATGGGATTGCTGCTCATTGGAAATATAAAGAATCAAAAGAAACCAGTGAAGACATTGAGAATAAGCTTACTTGGCTTGGACAAATGCTGGAATGGGAAAAGGAAACGAAGGATCCCCAAGAGTTTATGGAAGCCTTAAAAGTAGATTTATTTACCAATGAGGTATATACCTTCACACCCAAGGGCCGGGTAATTAATTTACCTATCGGGTCCACACCCATTGATTTTGCCTATAAGATTCACTCGGATGTGGGTAATAATTGTGTCGGTGCAAAAGTCGATAGCAGAATAGTTCCGATAGACTATAAACTCAAGAACGGAAACATTGTTGAGATATTGACATCATCTAATAGTAACGGTCCTAGTCGAGACTGGTTAAATATCGTCAAAAGTTCTCAGGCAAAAACGAAGATTAAACAATGGTTTAAAAAAGAGCGGAAAGAAGAAAACATTGAAAAAGGAAAAGCCAGTCTGGAAAAAGCCTTGAAACGGGGAACCATTAATGCGGATAAAGTGTTGAAAAACAAAATACTGGATCCAATCATCGATAAACTTGGTTATAAGTATATGGAAGATTTATATGCAGCCATCGGTTACGGTGGTGTGACCATCAATCAGGTACTATCAAGAATCAAAGAGCAAATCGAAAACGATAAGGAAGATTACACGCTCAATCATGCGGAAACCGACATAATTCCTGCTAATTATGTAAAACCGAAAAAACCTCATGTAAAAAGTAAACTGTCACAGGGAGTTATGGTGAAAGGTGTAGACAACATATTAATTCGATTTGCGAAGTGCTGCAATCCTGTGCCTGGTGATGAAATTATCGGTTATATTACAAGAGGAAGAGGGGTTTCCATTCACCGTGCGGACTGTTCCACCATTACTGAGACTCAAGAGACAAAAGACCGATTTGTAGAAGTAGAGTGGGATGCTAATAAGTCTCAGGATTTCCAAGTGGAAATTGAAGTAGAAGCTACAGACAGAAAAGGGCTTTTAACAGAGATTACCTTATTATTATCCGAATCAAAAATCACAGTTAATTCATTAAATGCTCGAACAAATAAAGAAAAAATTGCTTTTATTAATTTAACTTTAGAAGTGGGCAGTACGGAACATCTTACAAAACTCATCGAGAAATTGAAACATATTCAAGGGGTTTTTGATGCATATCGTGTGAAAAATTAGTAGAGGAGGATTTATGTGAGAGCGGTTGTACAAAGAGTAACTTCGGCCTCTGTAAAAGTAGACGAGAAGGTTGAAGGTCAAATCGGAAAAGGTCTTTTGGTTTATCTAGGAGTTGAAGAGGGAGACGAACTGAAAGACGTAACCTATATAGCAGAAAAAATATGTAATTTACGAATTTTTGAAGATGAAAATGAAAAAATGAATCGATCCCTCCTTGATGAACAGGGATCCATTTTGGCCATATCCCAGTTTACTTTACTTGGAGACTGTCGAAAGGGAAGACGGCCCAGTTTTTCTAGAGCGGGAAAACCGGAAGAAGCAAATGATTTATATGAAAAGTTTGTTAAAGCCTGTATTGATTTGGGTGTTTCGATGGAAACCGGGGTCTTTCAGGCCCATATGATGGTTTCTTCGATTAATGATGGGCCGGTGACTATGATGATTGATAGCAACAAAGTTTTCTAAATGAGACGATAAGGAGGTTTTTCAGTGATATTTCATAAAATGGAAGTTGGGATATATGGTGTAAATGCTTATATCCTTGGAGATGAAGAAAGCAAAGAAGCTGTGGTTATTGATCCCGGCGGCAGCAGTGATGAGATCAGCTCATTGCTTAGAAAAGAAAAACTGACTTTACGGGCTATATTGCTAACACACGCCCATGGAGATCATATTGGTGGAATTGCAGGCCTTGTTAAAGATTGGAAAGCACCGGTATTTGTCCATAAAAAGGACCTTTATATACTACAAGACGCCGATTTGAATTATTCTTCAAAACTACCGATGAACGCAGTGAATATTGGTGATGCGAAGGTACTAAAACATGGAGATATACTGAAATACGGCAAACTTGAAATTAAAGTGATTCACACTCCGGGACATAGTCCGGGAGGAACCACTTTTCAGGTGGAAGATCGACTATTTACTGGAGACACCCTTTTTAAAGGGTCTATTGGAAGAACCGACCTTGAGGGAGGTAGTCACAAACAGCTTATCAACTCGATCAAAGAAAAGCTGTTAGTACTGAATAATGACTATAAAGTGTATCCCGGGCATGGTCCTGAAACTTCATTAGAAGAAGAACGAAGAAGTAACCCTTTTTTATTAAATGAATGATAGAATAAGCAATGCAAAAGAGTACCATAATAATATTATGTAAACATACCTCGAAAGGGAGATGTAAAAAAGGAGTGCTGAATACATGGAAAAACTAAAACGAAGTCATATGGCAGGCGTATTAAGAAAGGAACTCATTGGTCAAGAGGTAACCCTCGCCGGTTGGGTTCAAAAAAGAAGGGACCTTGGAGGATTAATTTTTGTGGATCTTCGAGATAAAACTGGAATCAGTCAGGTAGTGTTCGATCAAGATGTTTCTAAGGATGCCTTTGCCATTGGAGAAACCTTAGGGTCAGAATATGTAATAACCGTAAAAGGTAAGGTCCTTGAGAGACATTCAAAAAACTTAGAGATGCCCACAGGAGAAGTAGAGGTATTTGTCAAAGAAGTAGAAGTATTGAATGAAGCCAAAACCCCACCGATCTACATAAAGGATGATGATCAGGTTTCTGAAAACCTTCGACTGAAATACCGTTACTTAGATCTACGAAAACAAAATATGCAGCAAAACCTTAAATTGCGCCACGATGTTACAAAATTAGTTCGGGAGTTCTTAGATAATGAAACCTTTGTAGAAGTTGAAACTCCCATTCTTACGAAGCCCACTCCGGAAGGGGCTCGAGATTATATTGTTCCCAGTCGGGTAAATGAAGGGAAGTTCTATGCCCTGCCCCAATCACCTCAACTATTCAAACAATTGTTAATGGTATCGGGGACGGATCGATATTTTCAAATTGTGAAATGTTTTAGAGATGAGGATTTAAGAGCCGACCGCCAACCGGAATTCACTCAGATTGACTGCGAAATGTCTTTTGTAGACGAAGAGGATATTATGGAGATTAATGAACGTATGATGGCTCATGTATTAAAAAATATCAAAGGGATAGAGCTATCTCTACCAATCCCTCGGATAACCTATGAAGAGGCCATGGACCGATATGGTAACGATAAACCGGATACCCGATTTGGTCTAGAGCTGGTCGATGTTACAGAGAGCTTAAAAAAATCAGAATTTAAGGTTTTTTCCAGTACCATTGAAAAGGGTGGGATTATTAAGGCGATTAATGTTTCTGGTGAAGCGGAAAACTTTAGTCGTAAGGATATAACAAACCTTGAAAAGTTTACGAAGGACTATGGTGCAAAGGGGCTTGCTTGGATAAAAGTTACGGAAGATGGGGTTAATTCTCCTATTGCTAAATTTTTATCGGAAGCTGAAACTCAAAGTATATTAGATAAAACCGAAGGCAAAACCGGTGATTTACTTCTCTTTGTTGCTGATGAACCTCAGGTGGTTCATGGTGCCCTTAGTAATCTACGAAACAATTTAGGAAAAATCTTAAATCTTTATAAAAAAGATCAGTACAATTTTCTTTGGGTAACGGAGTTTCCTTTATTTGAACGAGATAAGGAAACGAATCGATTAACAGCAAGTCATCATCCCTTTACTGCACCCGTTGATGAAGATTTGTTAATACTGGACATAAAACCGGAAGATGCCCGAGCAAGAGCTTACGACTTAGTATTAAACGGCTATGAAATAGGAGGCGGAAGCATTCGAATTCATACTTCGGACATACAGGAGAAAATGTTTAAAGCTCTCGGATTCTCAAAAGAGGAAGCTTATAAAAAATTCGGATTTTTATTAGAGGCCTTTCAATACGGAACACCACCTCATGGGGGAATTGCCTATGGTTTGGATCGCTTGGTAATGATCTTGGCCCATGAAGAAAATATTCGACAGGTAATCGCTTTTCCAAAAACCCAAAACGCCACCTGTCTATTGACCGATGCCCCTACTACCATTGATGATGAACAATTAGCAGAGTTACACATCAATGTAAATTCCTCTGAAGAATCTTCTTAAGAAGAGCTTTAATAGTTTTCTTGAGGATTGAAAATACGAGGATTTTATGGTATTATTAGATATAGCAATAAAGCCTGCTGTGTTCGTCAAATCGAATATGTTTTGAGCCAACACTATTACATTGGGAACCCGGAGTTTACCCGCGGAGCACATGCCAGTTTCTGGACTTGCAAAACGGGTAGCAGGGTACCCACCTGCGAGCGCAGGTTTCAAAACACTCGATAAAGACGGCACGGCGGGTTTTTCTATGTAAACTTATTTGCAAAAGTATAGTCCTTATTTTATAATCAAAGGGTGGAGACATGAAAAATCAATTTGAACGAACCGAACTACTGGCGAATGGCACTTCATTGAAAAGTTTTACCCATAAGCACGTAGCAATTTTCGGAGTTGGCGGCGTGGGATCCTATGCTGCAGAAGCATTGGTAAGAGCCGGAGTTGAAGAAATTACTATTCTGGACTCGGATGTGGTATGTATTACCAATATTAATCGACAAATTCAAGCCAGTCATAGAACCGTCGGACAGGAGAAAGTAATGGTGATGAGAGAACGTTTGTTGGATATCAATCCCAATTTAATTATCCATAGTTTAAAAGATCACTTATCTAAGGAAAATATCGAAGTACTGGTACGAAAAGAATTTGATTATATCATTGATGCAATCGACACAATTTCCGCTAAACTCTTATTAATCGAACAGGCAAAAAAACTGGAAATTCCTGTGATCAGTAGCATGGGAGCAGGGAATAAAATCGATCCTACAAAATTTATGGTTGCAGATATCCATGAAACAAATACTTGTCCGCTGGCAAGAATTATGCGAAAAGAATTACGTAGACGTAAACTTAACGATATTAAAGTAGTTTTTTCTGTGGAAAAACCCTTAGAGGTTGAAAAAATTTCAACAGATCCGAATTATGAACGAAAAAAAACACCGGGAAGCATATCTTTTGTTCCCTCAGCAGCGGGACTCATTATCGCTTCGGAAGTTTTTAAAGATCTTTGGAAAGGAGCTTGATTATGAAACAATATGGAAAAGTAGTGGAAGTTTCAGAACATAAAGCTTTTGTCATTATGGAGAAGCATTCTAGTTGCAGCGGTTGCAATGCTTGTAAACTAGGGAGTGACAGTCATGAGCTTCGAATTGAAGCGATTAATACAGCAGGTGCAAAAAATGACGAAATCGTAGAAGTGGATATGGAAGGACAGCATGTTTTAACAGCGGCTTTTATTTTATATATGATCCCTTTATTCGCTTTGTTTGCAGGAGTTATAATTGGTAATGTAATGTTTCCTGCCCAAGAAATCTACGCAGCCTTTGTAGGTTTCGGATTAATGGCTCTATCTTTTTTAGGAATTAAGATGAAAAATGAATCCTTTAGGAATAATAAAAAATATGTACCAGTGATCACAAAGATCCATGAAGAAAAGCCATTGTAAGGCTTTTTTTTCTATGTTTTAACTCGAAGGCCTTGTCAAAAATCTTTAGAAAACTTATAATATATTTGTAAGTTAAATATAAGAGAGGAGCAATTCTATGAACTTTAAAAATCTAGAAATTCAAGATCCTGAAATCTATGAGGTTATTAAAAAAGAAAAAGCTCGACAAGAGGGAAATATTGAATTAATTGCTTCAGAGAATTTTGTTACAGAATCTGTAATGGAAACCATGGGTAGCTATTTAACGAACAAATATGCGGAGGGTTATCCCGGGAAGCGATATTATGGTGGTTGCGAAGAAGTAGATGTGGCAGAAAATCTCGCTATTGATCGTTTAAAAACGCTATTTAATGCGGATCATGCTAATGTTCAACCCCATTCCGGTTCCAATGCAAATCTCGGGGTTTATTTTGCAGTGCTTAAACCAGGAGATACGGTTCTTGGAATGAATTTATCTCATGGAGGGCATTTAACCCATGGAAGTCCGGTAAACTTTTCCGGATCCTATTATAACTTTGTAGACTACGAAGTAGATCCGGATACGCAGCAAATTGATTATGAAGTTGTTCGAGAGATAGCCAAAGAAGCAAAACCGAAGTTGATTGTAGCCGGTGGTAGCGCCTATTCTCGAGAAATTGATTTTAAGAAATTCAAAGAAATCGCTGATGAAGTAGGCGCATACTTAATGGTTGATATGGCCCACATTGCAGGGCTGATTGCAGCGGGGCTTCATATGAATCCCTGCGAGTATGCAGATTTTGTTACCACTACTACCCATAAAACCTTACGAGGTCCTAGGGGTGGAGCTATCCTATGCAAGGCAGAGCATAAGAAGATTATTGACAAAGCTATTTTCCCTGGAATGCAAGGGGGACCCTTAATGCATGTTATTGCAGCAAAGGCTGTAGCTTTTAAAGAAGCTTTGAGTGAAGAGTTTAAATCGTATCAACAACAGGTTATCGACAATGCCAAGGCTTTAGGAGAAGAACTGAAAAAGCGAGGATTTACCTTGGTTTCTGGTGGTACGGACACCCACTTACTTCTAGTGGATTTAAGAAATAAAAATATTACAGGTAAAAAAGCAGAGAACCTACTGGATGAAGTAAAAGTTACCGTAAATAAAAATACCATTCCTTTTGATCCTGAGAGTCCATTTGTAACCAGTGGGATTAGAATAGGAACTCCTGCAGTAACTACAAGAGGGATGAAGGAAGAAGATATGGCAGTGATTGCGGAGATTATAGACCTGATTATTTCGAACCCTGATAAAAAGTCGGAAGCTATTAAAATGGTAGACGACCTTTGCAGTAAATATGAACTATATGCTTAAGTAAAACCGGAAGTGGTTCATTTAAGTATTTAATACCAATACTCTGGCATATGAAAGCATTAAAGGTAGAGACAAAAGTGCTCTACCTTTTTTATCCTAAAGGGGAGATTCTTTTGATTTCAAAAAGCGAATTAAATGTGATCCTGGAAAAAATTCTTTATTCCATAGAAGAAGGGGTTCATGTCATTGATACACAAGGGAAAACCCTTTTGTATAATGACGAAATGGCCACATTGGAAGAGATGAAGACCAAAGATGTTATCGGTAGCAACCTTTTATCTTTATTCCCCAGTTTAACCGAAGAAAGCAGTACGCTGCTTAGGGTATTAAAGACGGAAAAACCGATTATTAATAAAAGTCAAACTTATTTAAATCATGAAGGAAAGGAAATAACCACCATAAACTCTACTTTTCCACTCTATTATAAAAATGAAAAAATCGGAGCACTGGAAATTGCGAAAAACATTACAAAAATTAAAAAACTGTCGGATCAGATTCAACAATTGCAGGATCAATTAATTGAACCGGGTGGAAGTACGCAGAAAAAAAGAAATCAATATAGCTTTGATTATTTGATTGGAAAGAGTTCTGAGTTTTTTAGAGCGATCAATATTGCCAGAAAAGCAAGTAAAACTTCATCTAGCGTTTTGATATATGGTGAAACCGGAACAGGGAAAGAAATATTTGCCCAAAGCATCCATAACGAAAGTCTACGAAAAAACAAACCCTTCATCGGGCAAAATTGTGCGGCTTTCCCGGAGAATCTATTGGAAGGAATTTTATTTGGAACCAAAAAAGGAAGTTTTACCGGAGCGGTGGATCGTCCGGGAATATTTGAGCAAGCCAATGGAGGAACCATTCTATTAGATGAAATTGATTCCATGGATCAAAATCTACAAGCAAAACTTCTACGGGTGCTTCAAGAAAATTATATTCGTCGTATCGGTGGAACCAAAGATATATCCATAGATGTAAGGATTATTGCCACTACGAACCAAGACCCCAAAATTTTATTGGAGAAAAGTTTAATTCGTAAGGATCTATACTATAGATTAAGCGTTTTAAATATTATCATTCCTCCTCTTCGAGATAGAGAGCAGGATTTAGATTTGCTGAGTGATTATTTTATTGATAAATTCAATCGAAAATTTAACAAAGAAGTATGGATGCTTTCTGATGGGGTTAAAGATATTTTTCATAGTTATCATTGGCCGGGGAACGTCCGGGAACTGGAAAATATCATCGAAGGAGCCATGAATCTTATTCACCAGGAACATGTCATTAGAGAAGAGCATCTATCCAATTATATTGTTGATTATTATTATAATTTTCATGGAAAAAACGACGGTATGAAAGGAAAAGATGGTACTGAAAACAATGTTACAACCTATTCCAATAGTAAGCAATTAGACTTAAACAAAGCACTGGAGAATTATGAGAAGCATTTAATAGTAAATGCTATGGGGTCCAATCAACAAAATATCAGCCAGGCAGCAAGAATGTTAAATATTAAAAGACAAACGCTACAATATAAAATAAAAAAACATAAACTGGAAACATAAGCGCAAAATTATTGGCACTAAGTGCAAAATAACTTGCGCTTATTTCTGATTTGTGAAAGAATCTGTAAAAAATGAGTAGACAATGAATAAAAAGTACTGAGATTTATAGTTATACAATAACAATATGCCGTCTAATTATTGAATGATATATATTTCAAAAATGAGGGCAGTAAACTGATTATTAGAGTTAACTTCAGCATGTAAAAGCTCATTTATTTCAAAAAAGAAGTATTTTGGTACTAATTTAGCTTTTATATTCAATTATGGCATAGTAATTGCAATATATTATGGTTAGTAAGATAACATGCAGTTAGTGTTTTGTTGAAGAAATTAAAAATAATAAGGAGGGTTTATGATGAAGGAAAACGTGAAAGTTGTTATTTGGGGGTTTGGAGCCATGGGCAGTGGAATGGCGGAAATGCTTCTAAAAAAGCAGGGTGTTGAAATTGTTGGGGTTTGTGATCGAAATGAGAATCGAGTCGGAAAAGATATGTATGAAGTGCTTGAAATCGATCGGGGAGATCGTAACCCTGTAATAATTACTAATGACATCAATGATCTGGCAAAGAAAAAATTTGCAGATGTAGCCCTACTTGCTACGGATTCTTTTACCAAAGGAGCCTTTGATAAAATTAAGTTGATGTTGGAAAATGAAATGAATGTAATTTCCACAGCGGAAGAAATGGCATATCCAAAAGCACAAGAACAGGAACTTGCCAAAGAATTAAATAGAATTGCGAAAGAAAACAACGTTACGGTTCTCGGAACAGGAATCAATCCTGGTTTTGTGTTGGATTATTTAGTACTTGCCTTAACCGGTACCTGCGAAAGTGTGGAACACATAAGCGCTTCAAGGGTTAATGATTTATCTCCATTCGGCCATGCGGTTATGGAAGAACAAGGTGTTGGACTAAGTAAACAAGATTTTGAAGATGGAGTTAAAAATGGCAAAGTAGCCGGACATGTAGGTTTTCCGGAATCCATTCATATGGTTGCCGACGGAATTGGCTGGAAGGTGGAAAAAATCGACCAAACAAGAGAGCCTATCATGAGTAATACTGATCGAAAGACGAAATATACAGAGGTAAAAGCCGGGAATGTAGCCGGTTGCAAGCAGTGCGGATATGGTTATGTAGATGGCTCCGTTAAAATTGATATGGAGCATCCTCAGCAGATACTTCCGGAAACAGAAGGCATCGATACCGGGGATTATATCAATATTAAAGGCGTACCGAATATTAATATGTCCATTAAACCGGAAATACCTGGGGGCATTGGAACGATTGCCATGTGCATTAATATGATCCCTCACGTGTTAAATGCCGGTGCAGGACTAAAAACCATGTTAGATCTTCCGGTACCAAGAGCCATCATGGGTGATATGAGAGATATGCTGGATTAATTAGGAGGTGTAGGGCTTGGAAACCATTAAAAAAGGAAGTTGGGTTCGAGTTTATGCCGTGGTACTGAAATCCACGGAACGATCTCCAAATCTGCCGGAGGATACGAAAAATGTACCCTTGGAAATGTGGAATAAAGGTTTTCTACAAGAAGATGCAAAAATTGGGGATCAGGTTACAATCAAAACCTTAACAGAAAGGATTGTAGAAGGAAAACTTCTTGAAGAAAATCCGACTTATACTCATAGTTTCGGGAAATTTATTCCGGAGATTTTACCGATCGGTAGAGAGTTAAAAGAAATCCTCCGAGGAGGTGACGAAAATGCATAAAGATACAAGCTATGAAGCGGTGATGAATCGTCGCGGAGAAATCATGAAAAAAGCTGTAGGCATTGATTATGAAAGCTTTGAACTTGGCGGAGTGGCTTTTGATTATGAGCAGATGATGCGAAAAACCGGCTACTCTTTAGAAGAGGTGCAAAAAATTCAGCGGTCTACCGGAGTGGGTAATACACCCTTGCTGGAACTGAAAAATCTTACCGCTTTGGCTCGAAAATTTGCACCGGAAGGGAAGGGGGCTCGAATTTTTATTAAAGACGAGGCCTCGAATCCATCAGGAAGTTACAAGGCGAGAAGAGCTTCCACATCGGTTTATCATGCAAAGAAAAACGGTTATAAAGGGGTTGTTGCGGCAACCAGCGGCAATTATGGTGCAGCAGTAGCTTCACAGGCATCAATGCATGGTCTTGAGACCATCGTTATCCAGGAGTGTTATGATTCTCGAGGAATAGGCCAACCGGAGATTATTGAAAAAGCCAGAAAGTGTGAAGCTTATGGAGCGGAAGTGGTCCAGCTAACCGTGGGACCGGAGCTATTTTATACATTTTTAACCACATTGGAAGATACGGGATATTTTAATGCGTCCTTATATACCCCCTTTGGCATTGCCGGAGTTGAAACCCTGGGATACGAAATTTCCATGGATTTTCGAGAGCTCGAGGGAAAAGACCCGGATGCGGTTATATGTACAAATGCCGGTGGAGGCAACTTAACCGGTACGGCTCGAGGGTTATTGAAAGCCGGTGCGGAAAATACCCGAATTATTGGTGCAAGTGTTGACCTTTCCGGGCTTCATATGGCCAGTGATAAGGAATTCAATCGGAAATCCTTTACAACGGGACATACCGGCTTTGGTATGCCTTATGCTACTTGGCCGGATCGAACCGATGTACCAAGGTCCGCCGCCAGACCCTTGCGATATATGGATGAGTATTATCTTGTAAGTCAAGGGGAGGTTTTCTTTATGACTGAAGCGTTAGCCCAAATTGAAGGGCTGGAAAGAGGTCCTGCGGGGAATACATCTTTAGCTGTCGCTTTCAGCTTGGCTCAAAATATGGATAAGGATCAAACCATTGTAGTACAGGAAACGGAATACACCGGTGCAGGAAAACATCTTCAGCCTCAATTATCCTTTGCCCGTGAAAATGGCGTTGAAATCCTTCGAGGTAACCCTGAAGAGGAGGTTCCGGGTAAAAACATAATTTTACCTTCTGACCCTAAACAAATCAAAGCAAGACCAGTGGATTTAGATAAAATGAAAACCTCTTATATAAAAAACACGGTAAAGAAAAATAATATTAAAGAATTTACTCAGGATGAAATCAACTTTTTACAAGAGGATAGTAAGCTTGAAAAAGTCCGCCTAGAGGCTATATTAAGAGAACTTAATGTAAAATATTAATGAAAAAATTCGGAGGTGTAAAACTTGAAAAGAGAAGACAATTTTCAAGAACGAAGAGAACATTTAAAAAATCTTAGTGATGAAGAACTAAAGACGAAGTTTTGGGAACTAGCGGAAAAAGTTGTAGATCCTATGATCGATCTTGCAAGAAAAAACACTTCTCCTTCCATTGAACGTTCCATTTTGCTTCGTATGGGTTTTTCCAGTATTGAAGCAAAAGCGATTGTAGAAGGAGTAATAGACCGAGGGCTTATGGGAAAAGGTGCAGGTCATGTGGTCTATAAAGTAGCTAAAGAGAAAAAACTGGATATTCGAGACGCCGGTCTAAAATTGATGGACGGCGAATTATGGGATGATGCAGTAAAAATGTTTCAAGGAGGTCAGAAATAATGGAACTAAAGCCGAATGAAAAGTTAAATGTAGAAAATATATTAAAAGATCTGGAAAACTATCGTCCTAAGCGAAAAGGCTGGGAATGGAGAAAACGAATAGAAAACCAACAAATCGGACCCTTTATATTCAATGACTGCTCCGCACCCATGAAAAATAGCGTGCCGTTACCTTCTGCAAAGTACTTTGGAAATATTGATCCGCAACCGGAAAATATTATTACTACGGAAGTGGCTTCCGGGCGTTTTGAAGATGATATACGTCGAATGCGTATGGCGGCTTGGCATGGTGCAGATCACATCATGGTAATTAGAACCGCAGGACAAAGCCATTTTGACGGTTTGATTGAAGGAACCCCTCAAGGGATCGGCGGTATTCCGATTACTCGAAAACAGGTTCGTGCACAGCGAAAAGCATTGGATCTGATTGAAGAAGAGGTCGGAAGACCGCTGAATTATCATTCCTATATCAGTGGTGTAGCAGGACCGGAAATCGCCGTTATGTTTACGGAAGAAGGAGTAAACGGGGCTCATCAAGATCCTCAGTACAACGTACTTTATCGAAATGTAAACATGATTCGATCCTTCGTTGATGCAGCGGAAGCAAAAAAATCCATGATCCATGGAGGGATTATGCAAATCGATGGTGCCCATAATGCCAACGCTACTGCAAGAGAAGCATGGAAGGTTATGCCTGAGCTGATGGTTCAACATGCAATCAACTCCATGTTCTCCGTAAAAGTGGGAATGGATAAAAAAGACATTGCACTTTCTACCGTACCTCCTACAGCACCTCCGGCGCCATCTATGAAACTGGATTTACCCTATGCCCTTGCTCTTAGAGAATTTTTCTCGGAGTATAAAATGCGTGCTCAGATGAATACAAAATACATTGAATCCTCTACACGGGAAGCTACGGTAACCCATGTTTTGAACCTATTGATCTCCAAGCTGACCAGAGCGGAAATTCAGTCCACTATTACACCCGATGAAGGAAGAAATGTGCCATGGCATAAATATAATATTGAAGCGGTAGATACAGCAAAACAAGCCCTTGTCGGTATGGATGGTTTAATGGAAATGATCGATTTAAAAGAGGACGGCTATTTAATAGAAAAATCCAGAGAATTAAAGGAACGGGCTGTACTCTTTATGGAAGAAGTCCTGGAAGAAGGCGGATATTTTGAAGCTGTGCATAAAGGATTTTTCGTAGATTCAGGAGAGTATCCTGAGCGAAATGGTGACGGAATTGCCCGAGATATTGAAAAAGGCGTTGGATCCGGAACGGTATACGAAAGAGATGAGGATTATTTTGCCCCGGTTACCGCTCACTTTGGAAACAATAATGTGGAACAATACGATTCTACTGCAAAAGACACGCCATCTAAGTTAATTGATGGTTGCACCTTTGAAAAACCGGAAAAAATAGTCTATATTGATGAGCTGGATCCGAATGATAATGTAAATAAACGGATGGAAGAGAACAAGAGTTACCGCGAGACTAGCAATGTAAGACCGGAAGTAGAATGGTCCGGTGACGGAACGGTAATGGTAAACTTATTCCTTCCTTCGGAAAAACGGGTGGCAGAATATGCAGCAATTGAAATCGGTAAGAAAATGGGTCTTCGAGATGTGGAAGTCATTCACCGAGAAGTGATGCAACCGGCAGAAGGAACACGGGTAGAACTAAAAGGGAAAGTGGATTTTGATATTGATACCGCTACCTTAGAAATACCACCGGAACCGGAAGTAATGTCCTATGATGAATTACGGGAGATTATTGATAATAATCCGATGAAGATCGTTGCAGGAACCGTCGGTGAAGATGAACACTCCGTAGGTCTTCGAGAGATCATCGACATTAAACATGGTGGTATTGAAAAATATGGAATTGAGGTAAATTACCTTGGAACTTCAGTACCCATCGAAAAGTTAGTGGATGCGGCGATTGAAATGAATGCCGATGCGATTCTTGCCTCAACCATTATCAGCCACGATGAAACCCACTATAAAAACATGAAAAAAATTCATGATTTAGCCATCGAAAAAGGAATTAGAGACAAAGTTACGATCATTGCCGGTGGAACTCAAGTTACGCCAGAGATTGCTGTGAAGCAAGGGGTGGATGCAGGATTTGGTAGAGGTACCAACGGTATGCAGGTTGCTACTTTCCTTGTGAAACATCGAGATGAGCGATTGGAAAGAGAAAATGAAAATTAATGTATTAGTTGCTGAAATTGGAAGTACAACGACGGTAGTCAATGCATTCCAAGGAGTAGACAGTTCCTGCCCGGTGTTTTTAGGGCAGGGACAACACCCCACCACCGTGAATGAAGGAGACGTTAACATTGGATTAGAAGGAGCCATAAAGGCTCTTAAAACGTCCCTGAACATTGAAGAAATTGAATACGATGAAATGTTAGCTACCTCCAGCGCCGCAGGAGGGCTAAAAATGACTGTCCATGGATTGGTGTATGACATGACCGTTCGAGCTGCTAAAGAAGCGGCCTTAGGTGCCGGTGCAAATATTCATATAATCACCGCAGGAAAGCTTATGCGAGGAGACTTAAAAAAGATTCAGGAAATCAAGCCAAACATTATTCTGATTGCCGGCGGTGTGGATTATGGAGAAAGAGCTACTGCCATTGAAAATGCAGAGAAAATTGCGGAGCTGGATCTTAATATTCCCATCATTTATGCCGGTAACGTAGAAAACCAGGAAGAAATTCTTGAAATTTTCAATGAAAAAAATCATTTTAACGTTTTTTGTGTAGAAAATGTTTATCCTAAAATAGATGAACTCAACGTGGAACCTACACGAGGAGTTATTCAGGATGTATTCGAAGAACATATTATCCACGCCCCTGGAATGCAGCGGGTAAAGGAAATGATTAATGGTCCGATTATTCCGACTCCGGGAGCAGTCATGCAGGCTTCTAAGCTCTTAAAAGAAGACCTGGGTGATTTAGTCACCTTTGATGTAGGTGGTGCCACAACTGACCTTCACTCTGTTACAGAGGGCAGCGAAGAAATCAATCGGATACTGATCAGTCCGGAACCCGTGGCGAAAAGAACTGTAGAGGGAGACCTTGGGGTTTATGTTAATATGCAAAACATTGTAAATCTTATCGGCTCGGAAACCTTAACGAAGGAACTCAGTTTTGACATTTCTTCTATTATGGAGAAGTATCAGCCAATTCCTAAGTCAGAGAATGAAAAGATTTTTGTTGAAAGACTGGCTCTAGAAGCGGTCAAAGTTTCTCTCAATCGTCACGCGGGAAAACTCAGAAATTTATATGGAGCCAGTGGTAAAACCACAGTAGCGGAAGGGAAAGATCTATCAAATATTCGCTATATAATTGGAACTGGTGGTGCGCTAACTCGCCTGCCGAATAGAGAGAAGATTATTCGAAAAGCCATTGACCAACAAGAATCAAATTTATTAGGACCCACCAAGGAAGTTCAAATATTAATCGACAATCATTACATTATGGCGTCTTTAGGTGTGCTATCCAAAAAACATCCCAAAGCGGCCTTGGCTTTACTAAAAGAAAGCTTAGGACTGAAGGAGGCTTGTGATGAATCCAAGAATTGAAATTAACTATCCGAAACTCGTGCATAATACGGAAGTTTTACAGGAAAAAGCAAAAGGACATGGAATTGAGCTTGCTGCAGTTACCAAGTGCTTTTGTGGAATTCCTGAAATCGCTCAAGGGTTTGTGGACGGTGGTGTAAAATACCTGGCAGACTCTCGAGTCTCAAACTTAAAAAAACTAAAAAACTTACCAAATCCTAAAATACTACTACGAATTCCCATGCTAAGTGAAGTTGAAGACGTTGTAGCTTATGCGGATATCAGTCTAAACTCAGAATTGGAAACCATTCGAGCATTAAACAAGGAAGCTCTTCGATTAGGAGTTACTCATAAAATTGTTTTAATGACGGATTTGGGGGATCTTAGAGAAGGGATCTTTGAAGAAGAAGAAGTCATCAGGGTAGCCAAGGAAGTGGAGAGGCTCTCTAATATAACCCTTCATGGAATCGGTGTTAATTTAACCTGCTATGGTGGGGTAATACCCAGTACAAAGAATCTATCCAAATTGGAAGTTTTGGGAAAAACCATAGAAAAAGAAATCGGTAGAACCTTAGAACTTTACAGCGGCGGAAATTCCAGCAGTATTTACCTACTGGACAAGGGAGGTTTGCCAAAGCGGATAAATCACCTTAGATTAGGTGAAGCAATTGTTCTTGGTACGGAAAGTGCTTATGGAGAAAATATTAAAAACACCCATCATGATATTTTTCAGCTGGTAGCAGAGGTCATTGAATTAAAAGACAAACCCTCGATGCCCATTGGTGAAATTGGTATGGATGCCTTCGGAAACACTCCTTCTTTTAAGGATGAAGGGATTCGTCGAAGAGCGATTCTTGCCGTTGGCCGTCAAGATATTGGAAGTTACGATATTTTTCCTGTGGACCACGGGATGAAAATACTTGGGTCCAGCAGCGACCATTTAATTATGGATATAACGGATACAAAGGAAGATTACAAAGTCGGTGATGAAATCCGATTCAATCTTCGTTATGGAGCGCTTCTTTCCCTAATGACCAGTGAATACGTTACAAAAAAAATTATTTATTAATATCGATAGATATTAGAAATATATTGTACAATAGAATGCTCCCTTTGTTGGTGTCAGCAGTAAAGTAAAACTGCCCTACAAGGAGGAGCATTTTCTTGTTTTGATCCTTTTGTTTAACTGGATTAATTTTGATTAATTCAGGACTTTAACTTATAATAAGGGGTAAGGTAAATAATTATTACATATCAGAATACATGTATATGAAAGGATGAGATTAATGAAAACAATCGATCTAAGAAGCGACACGGTAACCACACCCACAAAAGATATGTACCAAGAAATGCAATTGGCTCCTATAGGGGATGATGTTTATGGTGATGATCCAACGGTCAATAAATTAGAAGCCTTAGCCGCTGAGACATTAAGTAAAGAAAAAGCACTGTTTGTACCAACAGGAACTATGGGGAATCTCATTGCGGTAATGGCCCATACTCGGCCCGGGGAGGAAATAATATTAGAAAGGTACAGCCATATTTTTCTGTATGAGGCTGCTGGTGCTTCCAGACTTGCCGGGGTACAACCTATGGCTATTTCAGGAAGAGATGGGGTTATGGATCCCGAGGAAGTAGAAGAGAGTATTCGGGCAGAAAATATCCATTTTCCATCTACGGGACTGATCTGTGTGGAAAACACCCATAATATGGCTGGTGGAATGGTGCAGCCTATGGAAAATCTACAACAACTTCGATCCATTGCAAACCGTCATCAACTCCCTATGCATTTAGACGGTGCCAGAGTATTTAATGCAGCAGCTTCTTTGAATTGTGACGTAAAAGAAATTGCAGCATATTTTGACTCGATTATGTTCTGTCTGTCAAAGGGACTGAGTTCCCCTATCGGAAGTATGCTCGTAGGGGATGAAGAATTTATAGGGCGTGCTCGGAAACTTCGAAAAATGCTTGGTGGTGGGATGCGACAAGCTGGAATTATGGCTTCCTGTGGCATTCTATCAATTGAACAGATGACCTCCCAGCTAAGGGTAGATCATGAACATGCCCGTGTACTTTCAGAAGGACTGACTAAGTTATCGGGTTTTTCGGTTGACCTTGATAAAGTGCATACGAATATTGTCAACGTATCCATAAGAGACAAAAATATCTCTTCCGAAGATTTAGTGAATAAAATGAAAGCGAAAGGAATCTTGGCAAATCCAAGGGGGAAGGATTACATCCGTTTGGTAACCCATAAAGACGTAACCTTAGAGGATATTAATTCTGCGATAAGAATTATGGAAACTCTATGAGACGATACTGTACTAAAAATTGATTTAAAGGAATGATAATATGGATTTATTTGACATGGCTCAAGAAAAAAACTTAAAATCTTTGGCCCCCTTAGCAGACCGGATTCGCCCAAGGACTTTGGAAGAGGTTGTGGGGCAGGACCATTTATTGAAGCCTGGAAAGTTTATCTACCGCTGCATTGCTGCAAAAAGGATACCATCGATGATTTTCTATGGTCCTTCCGGAACAGGGAAGACTACTTTGGCAAAAGTAATTGCCAATGAAGTGGATATGAACTTTTATCAGTTAAACGCGGTAACCTCGGGAGTAAAGGATATTCGTGAAGTGGTAGAAGTTGCTAAAAAAGCGATGACCTATGAAAATAAACCTAATTTACTTTTTATTGATGAGATCCATCGCTTCTCTAAAAATCAACAGGACGCTTTGCTCCCTTATGTTGAAGAAGGTGTTTTAACCCTAATCGGGGCCACAACGGAAAATCCTTATTTTGAAGTGAACAAAGCTCTCTTATCCCGAAGTTCCGTGTTAAAGTTGGAATCTCTTACTCATGGAGATATCAAGCTTTTATTGGAAAGAACCCTAAGGGATAAAACCAATGGACTTGGAAGGTACAATGTAAAGCTTACCGAAGAGGCCATGGATCATTTAATCACATCCTCTATGGGAGATGGAAGAAGAGCCTTGAATGCGTTGGAAATTGCAGTGCTCAGTACGAAACCCAATTCGGAGGGTGTAATTGAAATGACACTATCCATTGTTGAAGAGTCTACCCAGCAAAATGTAATTCAATACGACAAAGGGGGAGACCAGCATTATGATGTCATTTCCGCTTTTATCAAAAGTATTCGGGGAAGCGATGCAGATGCTGCGCTGCATTATTTAGCAAAAATGCTCGTAGCAGGAGAGGCTATCGAGTTTATTGGTAGACGACTGATCATCCTCGCTTCTGAAGATATAGGGAATGCGGATCCTGGTGCTCTACGTATGGCGGTAGATACCTATAAAGGTGTTACCATTACCGGTATGCCCGAGGCAAAACTGATTCTTGCACAGTGTGTGACATATCTGGCAACCGCACCAAAAAGCAATGCCTCTTACATGGCTATTAACAAAGCCTTTGAAGATATCAAAAATATTCATACGGAAGTACCCAAGCACCTTAGAGACAGTCATTACGAATCAGCCAGTTCCCTAGGACATGGTATAGAGTATAAGTATCCTCACAACTATGAAAAGAACTATGTGGAACAAGAATATTTACCGGAAACTTTAAAAAATCAATCCTATTACCACCCTTCGGAGAATGGATACGAAGCTAGAATACGAGCTTATTTATCCAGTATCCAAAAAGATTTAGAAAAGAGGAGAAAATGAAGAAATTAATCGATATGCACGTTCATACCAATGCTTCTGACGGAGTATTGTCTCCGGAGAAAGCAATTCAAAGAGGAATTGAAAATGGCCTTTCAGGGATTGCCATCACTGACCATGATACGGTAACAGGCGCCCTTGCGATAGACCATCTTACAATTCCTGAGCATTTTACCGTGATTAAAGGAATTGAGTTTAGTACTATGCAAAACAATAAAGAAGTCCATATCCTCGGATATAATCTTGATGTCTACAATGAAGATTTACAAGTGCTTTTGGAAAAAATCCAAAAATTTCGTAGTAACCGAGTACTTAAAATTCTTGAAAAGTTAAAACGATTTAATATTATATTAGATTATAAAGAGGTACAGGGAGAAGAACCACCGGAGTCCATTGGACGACCCCACGTAGCTAAAGCACTGATCAAGAGAGGATTTGTGCAGGATGTTTCACAAGCTTTCGATCGTTATTTAGCGAAGGGACGTCTGGCTTATGTAGAACGCTATAAACTTGAAACGAAGGAAGCCATTGATTTAATAAAAGATCTTGGTGGGTTTTCTGTTCTGGCTCATCCCGGGCTTCTGAGTGAACAGGATATTTATTCTGTACTGGAAAAAGGGATTGAGGGAATCGAAGTCTATCATCCTAAACACAGCCAATTTGCTACAGACATACTATACGATCTAGCAAAAAAACAAAAGCTGATTGTCACAGGAGGTTCTGATTTTCACAGTTTATCTTCAACCAACAACAACGATATCGGTTCTTACACAGTATTGATCGATCCATTTTTAGAGTCTCCACTCGCTTCTAGTATTTAAAGATTTCTATAGATTATAAAACAGAAATTTGTTAAAATGAATACTGTGAGATAGATACTGAACAATACAACTTATAGGAGGGGTTTTAATGAGTATAGAATTATCGAAAAAACATTTAAACTTATCACCGTCAATGACCTTATCCATTGCAGCAAAGGCTGCAGAAATGAAGGCTCAAGGAAATGATGTGATTGGATTTGGCGTTGGAGAACCGGATTTTAATACGCCACAACATATTATTGATAAAGCTATCGAGGCGATGGATAAAGGCTTAACCGGTTATACTGCAGCCTCCGGTACTCCGGAACTGAAAAAAGCAATCTGTAATAAACTTCAAAAGGATAACGGATTAGAATACAGCCCGAATCAAATCATTGTATCAAACGGCGCTAAGCATTCAATTTATAATGCCCTACAAGCGATTTGTAATCCCGGGGACGAAGTTATTATTGGCATTCCTTATTGGGTTAGTTATCCGGAACTTGTAAAAATGGCTGACGGGGAGCCAGTTTATATCGAAGGGAAAGAAGAAAATGAATTTAAAATGACCCCGGAAAGTATTAAGAAAAAAATCACTCCGAAAACCAAAGCAATTTTACTTAACAGTCCGGGGAATCCTACGGGCACGGTTTATACGAAAGAAGAGTTACGAGCCATTGCAGAACTAATGGCTGAACATAATATCATAATTATATCCGATGAGATTTATGAGAAATTGATTTATGGAGAAGAACCTCATGTAAGTGTTGCCAGCTTTAACGAAAAGATCAAAGACTTAACGATCGTAGTAAACGGTCTTTCCAAAGGTTATGCCATGACGGGTTGGAGAATTGGATATACGGCATCAAACAAAGAAATTGCTAAAGTCATGGGAAATATTCAAAGCCATGCTACTTCCAATCCCAATACTATGGCACAATATGCCAGTGTGGAAGCTTTGGAAGGAGACCAAAGCTCTATTGAGGAAATGAAGGTGGAGTTTAATAAACGGAGACAATTCATGGTTAAGCGAATTAATGAAATAAAAGGGGTATCCTGCATTGAACCCCAAGGGGCCTTTTATGTAATGATGAATATTAAGGAACTGAAGGGACGTACACTGGCAGGAAAAAAGGTGAATAACTCTATTGAAATTGCGGAAATGATTTTAGAAAAAACCCAAGTAGCTCTTGTGCCGGGAATCGCTTTTGGTTCCGATGATTACTTGCGATTGTCCTATGCCAACTCCTTGGAAAACATTAAAACCGGTCTAAACCGAATCGATGACTTTTTATCGAAGGAATTAGAATAGGGCTGAAAAACCAATATCATAAAATAAAGGATTCAGCAGATATCAAAAAGCTTTATAGGATTAGAAGAAATTAAAGATGAAGGATGTGTCGATTTGGAGTATAACACTTATCAAAATCCTCTTATAGAACGATATACCAGTGAAGAGATGCTTTACACCTTCTCGCCCGACAACAAATTTAAAAATTGGCGAAAATTATGGATTGCTCTAGCAGAAACGGAAAAAGAGCTGGGTCTTAATATTTCCGAGGAACAAATTAATGAATTGAAAACCTACCAAGAGGATATTAACTATGACGTTGCAAAAGAACGGGAAAAGGAAACGAGACATGATGTTATGAGTCATGTATATGCTTATGGAGTGCAATGCCCTGCCGCAAAGCCGATTATCCATCTAGGGGCTACCAGTGCCTTTGTAGGAGATAATACAGATATTATTGTTTACCGTGAAGCACTTCAACAGATTCTCAAAAAACTGGTTAATTTAATGGAAAAACTCGGTGATTTTGCAGAGGAATATAAAGCTGTACCTACATTAGGTTATACTCACTACCAGCCTGCTCAAATCACCACAGTAGGAAAACGAGCGAGTTTATGGCTCTACGAACTGTATATGGACTATGAAAAGCTCACTTTTATTCTTAATCAAATGAAATTTCGAGGAGTCAAGGGGACCACGGGAACCCAGGCCAGCTTTTTAGCTCTTTTCAACAATGATGGAGAAAAAGTGAAAGCATTGGATGAAAAATTATCAAAAAAATTGGGTTTTGAAGAAAGCTTTCCCGTAACCGGACAAACCTACTCCAGGAAGCAGGATTTTGACCTTTTGTATGTGTTAAGCTCCATTGCTCAAAGCATGCATAAAATGACGAATGATATCCGTCTTCTTCAACATCTTAAAGAAATAGAAGAGCCTTTTGAGAAAAATCAGATCGGTTCCTCAGCTATGGCTTATAAACGAAATCCTATGCGAAGTGAACGTATATCTTCATTATCTAAATTCGTAATGAGTGCTTTGCAGAATTTGTCTTTTGTCAGTGCTACTCAGTGGTTTGAGCGAACCCTCGACGATTCGGCGAATCGACGGATTACCATTCCTGAAACCTTTATGGCCACGGATGCCATATTGGACATTGGGATTAATATTGCTTCGGGACTAGTGGTTAATGAAAAAGTAATTGAAGAAAACGTTAAAAAAGAACTTCCCTTTATGGCCACAGAAAATATCATGATGGAGGCCGTAAAAAAAGGAAAGGATCGACAAGAGCTACATGAGAAAATACGGCAGCATTCTTTAACAGCTGGACATAATATCAAAAAGCTGGGATTGGAAAATAATCTCCTACAATTAATTGCAGATGATTCCTATTTTGAACTTAGCATAGAGGAGTTGCTGCAAATTGTAGATCCTCATAAATATATCGGACGTTCTTCTGAACAAGTAGAGGATCTGCTAAAGAGTTACTTGGAGCCGGTTTTAGAGAAACACCAAGATTTACTGGGTGCTGAGGTGCACCTAAAGGTATAAACTAATGATATAAATGTGGAGGTACAAATTATGTATAAAGATATGACAATTGCAAAAGTGCAGGACTTTGAAGGTGAACAGGTGCGGATTAAAGGCTGGCTCTATAATAAACGATCCAGTGGAAAAATTCAATTTTTACAAATCCGTGACGGTTCCGGTTTTATTCAAGGAGTTATGATGAAAAAGCACGTATCCGAAGAAATTTTTGAGCTATGCAAAACCCTATCACAGGAATCTTCTATTGAAGTTTTGGGAACGCTTCAAAAGGATGACCGTTCCACCCTGGGGTTTGAAATCTTTGTGGATGAGGTAAAACTTATTCATTTAGCTGATGAGGACTACCCAATTTCGCTTAAAGAACACGGTACGGATTTTTTAATGGAAAATCGTCATCTTTGGATGCGAACCCCGAAACAGAATGCTATTCTCCGTATTCGGGACGAAATTAACTTTACCATTAGAGAGTTCTTTAGAAATGAAGGGTTTATCTTAACTGAGCCTCCAATAATAACACCGGCTTCCTGTGAAGGTACTACGGATTTGTTTGAAATTGATTATTTTGGAGAAAAAGTTTATTTGTCACAGACGGGACAATTATATGCTGAAGCCACGGCTATGGCTTTTAATAAGGTTTATACCTTTGGCCCGACCTTTCGAGCTGAAAAGTCTAAAACCCGTAAACACATGAATGAATTTTGGATGGTAGAGCCGGAAATGGCTTTTGTGGACTTTGAAGAAAATATGAAGGTGCAAGAAAACTTTGTAGAATATGTGGTTCAGAAAGTAATTAAGACCATGAAGCGGGAACTGGAGGTACTAGAACGGGACACAACAGCTTTAGAGCGTGTAAAAGCACCATTCCCAAGGATTACTTATACCGATGCGATAAAAATGCTTCAGGAGGCTGGTTATGAAATAAAATGGGGAGACGATTTCGGTGCCCCTCACGAAACTTACATTGCCGATCGGTACGAGAAGCCTGTGTTTATCACGCACTTCCCGGCATCGATGAAAGCTTTTTATATGCAACCGGATCCTGAGGATTCAAATGTAATTCTTGGTTCAGACCTTATCGCACCGGAAGGTTATGGTGAGATTATTGGTGGTTCCGAGAGAATCCATGATAAAGATCTTTTGTTGGAAAAAATGGAAAAAGAAGGACTTCCTACTGAAGTATATCAATGGTATATTGACCTTCGGAAGTATGGTTCTGTACCTCATTCAGGATTTGGCCTAGGATTGGAGCGAACCGTAAGTTGGGTTTGCGGTATTGATCATATACGACAATCTATTCCCTTTGCTAGAACTCTGAACCGAGTCTATCCTTAGATAGTACTCTTCTACTCACAACATAAAGCACTGCCTATGGGTGGTGCTTTTTTCTAAATAGGAATGACTGAATTTTTAGTATATAA
>Ga0194138_10000092_pt1 | contig 43743 bp, 47 predicted proteins | sample TARM_MetaG_T2_14_FD_134022 | JGI IMG/M metagenome (GOLD analysis project Ga0194138, IMG submission 134022) | Freshwater microbial communities from Pennsylvania, USA, analyzing microbe dynamics in response to fracking - TARM_MetaG_T2_14 (version 2) | ecosystem: Environmental > Aquatic >...
GCATTCAGCTCTAGGTATGGGTTTGATCTAATCAATGCTTTAGGGATAACCAAAATCGAACCCAATGACATTGTTTTAAGACCAACCCTACTTAAATAAACCAACTATTTATCCGGGTATTTTATACGTTATCCAGGGGTCTAATTTAGTCTTGCAAAAGAAAAAGACCATAGTAGACCTCTAATAAAGTTGCCCGAATTTAACTCGTATGACTCTATTATACTATAAAAACGAGCATTAGAATACTCGTTTTTAAAGAAATAAATGATATGAAACCCTGTATTTTTTAAGATTATTAGACAGGTCTTATTTAACTTTACAAAGTCTCATTTAGTTCTACAATTGACCGATATTTTTATTAAAACTGAAAAAAAAAGCGGAGCAAAAATTCTACTCCACTCCTCGGTACAAATGTCCTTTGGTAACAGGACTTTTTTTGATTTCTTGAAGAAGTTCTTCTGATTCCTTTGTAATTCCTTCTTTTAACACCTTTCGGTGTAAGAAAACCAACCGTTCCACTTCTTTCGGCGATTCCTTAACAAAGTTTAATCGAAAATATCCTATCCCCGCTTCTTTTATTGCTTTTATATCCTCAATCAACAGATGTTTTTTAGAGTAATAGACCTCCATCCCACAGTCACTCCGCCGAAGTAAAGGAAAATACTCACCCATACGATCTACCATACTGAAGTGACTTTTTTCACAGGCTCCGCAGTCCTTATTATTATCCATTACCGTACTTATGGGACAGTGCTTTAGACGCATTACCGGAAGATGACCGTAGCCAAATATTTCCGTTGCGGAAGGCTCAAGGTTCATTTGATTAATTTGATGCAGGTTCAGCTCCGGCGAAAGGGTCAATCGTAGAAAGCCTTGATTTCGGTAAAACTGATAGGAGCAGTCGTTTACAATATTTAACGATAAATCCCCCACCAAAGACTTCCCTTCAAACTCCAGCAGCTGACCCAATGCTTGAACCAGCACGGTTGATGCTTCTCCTTCAGAAATGATCTCTTGGTATTGTTTTAATGTCTCCCCCGTTGCAGAAGAATATATTTCCGGAATCAAATCTCCGGAAAATCCATATGTCTTCGCCATTTCAAAAGCCTTATGAAGGGTTTTAAGATCTTTATAGTAAATGATTTCTGCTCCTAGTTCCATCAACTTTTCCAATTGCTCCAGGGTCTCTGTGCTGTAGGTGAACTGTATACTTCCCGAGGTTTCCTTATCCACAACCGCTTGGTTGGTATTGGGGAGCATTGAATAATCCCGACGATGTCGCTGAATTCGCTCTTCTCCCAATCTATCCACCAAACGTCTTCGAAGCTCATTGATTTCCTTAGCAGGAACAAAGAGCTCTCCCTGAAGATCAATATCAATACGGTCCATTTTATAAGGTGTGCCTCCCAATTTAGACAACTGTTTTTGAAGGCCTGAAATTGCAAGACTTTTCCCGGTAGCCCTTTGGGGAGTTACCGAGGTTTCCATCAATACTTTTATTTTTCCGTCAGTAAGCATCCCCCGAATCGGAATTCCTTCTTTAAAAACAAATTCTCCACGAATCGGAATTTCCAAGAACTCCTTATGGTAGGTTTGTCGAGCTTTTTTCATCAAGGCTTCATCGAAGGTTTTATACACCGACTCGCCGATTTTTACCCGGTGTTTAAAGTTTACCTGACAGGTTTTTCCCTTAGAACAATGTTTTACCACATTCCCCCGGTCTTCCAAGCGCTCTACCCGAGCTCCCAGGGTTCCTTCCCGTCGCTGTAACTGAATTTCATCATTATGGGATAAATCTTTTTCCAGTGCAATGGTGATCTTTTCTTTGGAGAGATCCTGTTTTATTACTTTTCCAATGTATATCCCCTGATTTCCCGGGGTTTTCATACTCATGAATTTCCGCCCGGTTTCACCGAACAAATGCCCCTTCGTAAATCCCCGGTTAAAAATTGTCAAGTCTTCCAAAGTCTTTTCTATATTTTTTTTACTCATATTTTTACCGCCGGAGGCTTCGATCATCTCTCGATAAACCTGAACCACGGTAGCTACGTATTCCGGTTTTTTCATCCGCCCTTCAATTTTTAATGAAAAAGCGCCGGCTTCAATGACTTCAGTAATTCCCTCCGCTGTGGCAAGATCCTTCGGACTCAATAAATAATCTCCCACATCCGAGGCAATCTCTTTTTCTAAGTTCTCGTTGTATAAAGAATATTTTTGTCGACAGGGTTGGGCACAACTTCCCCGGTTGCCGCTTCTTCCTCCGATCATGCTACTGATTAAACACTGTCCCGATAGGGATATGCATAGGGCGCCATGAATAAATACCTCCAGTTCCACGGTAGTTTCCCTCTTCGCCCTGCGAATCTCTCCTAAGGACATTTCCCGACCAAGAACCACTCGCTTTACCCCTAGGGACTCCAGATAACGAATATCCTCTACGGTTTGTACTGACATCTGGGTTGAACAGTGAACATCAAGGTCCGGATAGGTACTACGAATAAACTGTAATACCCCCATATCCTGAACAATTACCGCATCCACCCCAATGGTATAGTAGTAAGCGATGGTCTCGCTCAGTTTTTCAAACTGCTGATTAAAAAGCAGGGTGTTTACGGTAACGTACACCGAAACTCCACGTTCATGACAGTAATCCAGAGCCGCCAATAACTCTTCATTAGAAAAATTGGCAGCAAACTTCCGAGCACCGAAATCTTTTCCCGATAAATAAACGGCGTCGGCTCCATTTTGCACCGCCGCCTCTAAGGCCTCGCGACTTCCCGCAGGGGCTAAGATTTCATAGGTCCCGGGTTGTTCCAGGGATTTTTTATCTCTATTTAATAAATCTTTCATAGATGGTATGCTTTGAGAGCTTCCTCAAAGCGCCTCCTCTCATGATCAAAAAACACTACTCCCACTGCTATTAATGATGTTCGTATCAGCAAGAATAATTTTTGTGATGCAACGTTTTTATGCCTATGGAACTATAAGGGATATTCATAGAGAAACACATTTGGCGGCAACTCCACTTCCGTTTCCCCTTTCATATGAAAACCCAGCTCCTGAAATATCGGATTGTATTTTGACATTGGCAAGGTCATGGTTTTAAAAAGTTTTCCCGGTTCTTTTTCTCCCAGAGCTAAAATCAGCTGCTTAACCATTTCCTTTCGTCCTGCATAAAATAGCAGTCGTAAATCCTCGCCATCATAATCATAAATTAAAAGATCTTTACCCTCTTTCGTTTGAAGGATTTTCCCTTCCCCCTGGAGTTTTACCAGCAACTCTTTTTCCATGGGAACAAACTTCCATCTGCTGCCAAATAAAAACCCGTAATTCTTATAGTACTCCGGAAAGCCCTGTGCTTTTTCATAAGGATCTTGATCTTGGGAGAGTTCCTGTACCGCTATGGTGGATTTTTCCGGTTTTAAACGTTCACAGAGAATAAAGCTAAACTCCGCTTTTCTTTTGAATCCATGATTTTCTCCCGAATGAATACTGCCTACAGCTTTACGATGACAAGCAAAACGCAGGGATCCGGGGTTGTATTTTTTCGCCTCTTGGATTAACTACCGAGTAAGTAAATTGGCATACCCCATTCCTCGGTACTTTTCCTTTACCCGAAGTCCCTATAGCCAGTAATCTTTTTCGGTGAGATAGCTCATTTTCGCAAAAGCACGAATTTCTCCTTCTTTTTCTACGACCAAAATTTTCCCGCTTTCAGGATCCAACCAGGTATCAATGGTACGAAGGATAAAATCATTTCCTTCCCACACAGTTTTTGAAATTTCCAGTATCTGCTCCTTGTCCCCATAGGTTCCTTGTCGAAGGGTTTCTTCCATCATGTATGTCTCCTTTATAAATATCAGTATTGTAAATGGGGCTTTTTTCTACTCCGAAATCAGTCCCCAAAGTTCCTGTAACTCAGCAAATTCTTTCCCGTTGATTACATCTTCTTTTTCGATCCAACCCTTTCGGGCGATCCCGACTCCGTATTCCACGTCTTGAAAACCCGATAGTTTATGGGCATCGGGATCAATGGTGATGGAAATTCCCATATTTTTGGCCATTTTGCATTTTCGCCAGTCTAAATCCAGTCGATGGGGATTGCTGTTAATTTCCACGGCTACGTTGTTATCTTTTAGTGCTTTAAAGACTCTTTCCTCGTCAAAGTCGCAGCCTTCCCGGGAAAGTAGTAACCGTCCCGTCATATGTCCGAGAATTTTGGTATAGGGGTTTTCAATAGCACCCACCAGACGCTTGGTCATTAATTCCCGTTCCATTTTGAGATTGGAGTGAAGGGATGCAATAATGTAGTCAAAGGTTTCTAACACCTCTTCTTCATAATCCAAACTACCGTCATTTAATATATCGGATTCGATGCCCTTGAGAATTTTAATATCCGGATATTTTTCCCGAAGTTTATCAATTTCCTTATGCTGCTTTTTAACGTCCTCGGGGTTTTGCCCATTGGCATAAAATGCGCTCTGGCTGTGATCGGAAATACCAATGTACTGCAACCCCCGGTCCATAGCTTCCTGAACGAGTTCTTCCATAGAGTTTACTCCGTCGCTATAATGACTGTGGATATGAAACAGACCTTTTAAATCCTCTTTTTCCACCAGCCGAGGGAGTGCATCCTCTTCCGCCGCTTCAATTTCTCCCTGATCCTCCCGAAGTTCCGGTGGGATCATCGCCAGGTCTAAAATACTAAATACATCGGATTCAGTCTTTGCAGGAACTCGTTCATCTCCGTTGAAAATACCGTACTCATTCATTTTTAGCCCTTTTTTCTTAGCAATTTGCCGCATTTTGGTATTATGGTCTTTGCTTCCGGTAAAGTGATGAAGGGCATAGGGAAATTCTTTTTCCGTGACCAAGCGAAGGTCTACGTTCATACCCATATCCAATCGAACACTTACCTTGGTTTCTCCCTTAGCAATAATTTCCTCCACTCTTTCAAAATCAACAAAATGGTTTCCAACCGCCTCCCGATCTTCTTCCTTGACAGCCACTAAAATATCCACATCCTTAATTACTTCTTTTCGTCTCCGAAGACTTCCCGCTTCACTAAAGCGAAGGACTCTATCTTCTTTCTCAAAATAATCTTCAAGCTCTTTTAAAACCATAAGCCCCGTGGATACCAAGTATTTTCCCTGATATTTTTTTAAGTTTTCAATGCCCCTGAGAATTTTATCCTGGGTCGTTTTGCCGAAGCCCTTTAAGTCCATTAAACGATTTTCCACACAGGCATATTCCAATTCCCCCAAGGTTTCAATTTCCAACTCTTCATAAAGGACCTTTACTTTTTTCGGTCCCAGACCCGGCACTTTAAACAGATCAAAAATACTTTCGGGAAATGCTTCTTTCAATTCTTTATAATATGTCATCTCTCCGGTCTCAATCAGTTCCGTTACTTTTTCACTGATGGCCTGACCGATGCCCGGTACTTTTTTTAACTCATTTTTTTCAACCAGTTTCAAAAGACTGGTCTCCAAGGTTTCGATACTACGGGCACCATTTTGATAGGCCCGGATTTTAAAGGTGTTTTCCCCTTTCAACTCCAGCATTAGCGCGATTTCTTCTAAAATTTTCGCTACATCCTTCTTGTCCATGGGTCACACCTCTATTCTTCCATGATTTTGATCGGGTCTCCAATTTTAACGGTACCACCCTTCAGTACCGCAGTAAAAATCCCTTCCCTGGGCATAACACAGTCCCCTGTTTTAAAAAAAATCTCACACTTGCTATGACACTTCTTTCCGATTTGAGTAACTTCCTGTAGGGTCTCTCCAATTTGGATTTTCGTTCCTATGGGAAGCTCGTATAGGGTAACCCCTTCCGTCGTAAGGTTTTCGGCAAACATTCCCGGTTTCAGATCCAATCCGTCTTTTTTAATCGCATAGTCGATACTTTCCTGCCCCAGTAGACTTATCTGCCGATGCCATTTCCCTCCATGGGCATCTCCTTCAATTCCGTGATCCGCTATAAAAGTTCCCTGATCTACAGGAGTCTTTACTACCCCTTTTTTATCACTTACGTTGATGGATACCACTTTTGCCATGTTATTGCCTCCTCTGTTTTCTCGGATATATACACCTGTCCTATCTCGTCGGTTTGATAACCGCCCAAGTCTCCAATGCTCTTTTTAAAGGCTTCCTCTTTTATCAGATCAAGCATTTCAAGAATTCTGGGATCCTTCAAATATACTCGCGGTACAACAAGATCGTAATCCTCCCATTCGATGGGAATGAAATCCACGCCTAAGGCTTTTGCGGCGGAGTACACTCCAAGTCCTGCATCAGCGGTGTTATTGGCAACTGCTGCAGCCACGGCGGTATGGGTGGTTAGGACCCGTTCATAGCCTTCAATGTCTGCTGGAGATATCTCCAGTTTTCTTAAATAGAAATCCAGCAATATTCGGGTTCCTGCCCCCCTTTGACGGTTCACAAACTGCAGCCCCTTCATTGTCAGATCTTTCATTCCGGTTATCTCTTTGGGGTTTCCTTTTTGAACCATTAATCCCTGGCTTCGTTTTACCAGTTTTACAATGGCCATTTCTTCTGGTGAAAAATGAGATTGGATTATTTCTTTATTATAACTGCCCTTTGCTTCATCTAAAATATGCATCGGGGCCATATGACACTCTCGGTTTTTCAGAGCAAGTATCCCTCCGAAGCTTCCCACATGGGCGGAGGAAAGTCCGGCCTCGGGACGGTTCGTCTGCAACCAATCACTGAGAAGATCCATCACTACATCATGACTCCCTACGGATACCAAAGTATTTTCAACTGCTTCCGGTTCCTTCGTCAGGTGAATATCTACAACAGATCCCTTATCATAACCCTCTAGCCCTTTGGGAATTTGAAGAATTCCCTCTGCCTTAACCAAAGAGGTGCTGACGCCTGCTCCCCGACTTAAGGGAGTCGCCACATAGCGTTCCCCTACTTTTCCCACTTTCATTCGAACAAATTCTTCATGTTTCAAGGAAGAGACGATCCTTCGAGCCAACGTAGACTTCAGGGTCTTCTCTGTCTTCGGTTTTCTTCCCGATAATTTCTCGATGATGGGTTGAACAAAATATTTAAAATCTATAAAGGCAGAAACAGGGTATCCTGGAATGCCGATGACCGGCTTGTTCTCAATAAATCCTAAAATAATCGGTTTCCCCGGTTTTATTGCCACTCCATGAATGAGCACTTCCCCTAAATCTTTAATAACATCAGCAGTGAAATCTTTACTACCTGCAGAGGACCCGGCATTAATGACAAATAGATCATTTTCCTTTGTCCCTTGTAGAATCCGCTCTTTCAGCAAATCATAATCATCCCTTGTAACCGGATAATGCTTCGGGATGCCCCCGGATTCTTCCACCATACCTTCAAACATATAGGAATTGGAGTCAATAATTTTTCCCGCCTCTTTGCTATCTGCTACATCAATGATTTCCGAACCCGTAGGAAGAATTCCAACCCGGGGCTTATGATACACTTCCAGGTTTTCCACCTTCCCTGCTAACAGTGCTCCGATATCCATAGGCCGAAGCACATGGTTAGAAGGTAGAATCAATTCTCCTTTTACCACATCTTCTCCGATCTCACGAATGTGTTGACGCGCCGACGCGCTGCTTCGAATTTCCACTTTATCCTGTTCGATTTCTACCAGGTCTTCAATCATAATTACCGTATCAAAAGGTTCTTTCACTACGCCTCCCGTATTAATATAGACAAAATCCCGGTGTTTATCCAATACAACCGGTCGGGTTTCGGAAGCGCCTCTAGTTTTTTCTGATATTGTTGCAATACCGTCCATAGCCGCAGCACTATAGTTTGGAGAAGAATCCCGGGCAAAAACCGGGGCTGCGGTAATTCGGTTCAAAGCGGATTTGGTATCAACCACTTCAATCTTTTCCCGAATGTTCTTTTCATCCATGGCCTCCCGGTAACGTCTTATCGCCTCATAAAATTCCACGCTTTTCAAGTAAATGTTTCGACTTTTATGTTCCACTGTCAAACCCCCTTGAGCTTATTAATAGTTTATTTACGTAAGCAAATAGACCTTTACCTGGTCTCCTTTATTTAAGCCCTCTTCGTTATGCCCAATGGCAACGTAGCCCATGGCTCTGCTCATCATGGACAAGGTTCCGGACTTCCCGTACACAGGAGTAACAAAACTTTTTTCCTCTTTTTCGTATAAGGAAACCATAAAATAATGAGCCCGTCCCGGTGCCGAAGGAAAGTTTCGATCCATTTCTCCTATAATATAAGGCACTTCGGTTTTGGGTTTTTCATAAAGTCCCGTTAAGGTTCTTACCAACACTTCGTAAACCATCAATGCGGATACCGGCTGTCCCGGAAGCCCAAATACCGCTTTTTTCCCGATCTTTCCGATAATTGTGGGTTTTCCCGGTTTCATAGAAACCCCGTGGACAAAAACTCCGGGTTCTCCTAAGTTGTTGATCACTTCTTTTGTATAGTCCTTCTCTCCCATGGAGCTTCCTCCGGAGATCAGAACCAGATCACAGCTTTTCAAAAAATCTTCCAACGTCTCTTCTAATAGATCTCGCTGATCTTTTACCACAGCGGTTTTCTCCAAAGAAAATCCGTCCCTCTCCAGGGCAGCTCCCAGACTGTACCGGTTCATATCCCGGATCTCACCAAGACTTGGTCGCTTATGAATATCCACTATCTCATCTCCTGTAGATATGAGACCTACAGAAATTTTTTGATATACCCGGACCTCAGAAACCCCTAAGCCTGCCATCAGTCCAATGTCTTCCGTTCGAAGTCGGTCTCCCTTTGTAAAAACCACATCTCCTACTTGGATGTCCTCTCCTTTTTGTAAGATGTTCTCTAAATCCGAAACGGATTTTAATACGCCTACGGTTTTCTCGTCAAACTCTTCGGTTTGTTCGATCATCACCACGGCGTTGACTCCCCGAGGTACCATACCGCCCGTAGGAATGTACGCGCATTCACCGGGTTCAATTTTACCCGGAGCCTCTTTTCCCATTTCCACGGAAAATTTATTTTGCAAATAAGTGGGCAAACCTTCACTTGCTCCAAGGGTGTCCTGATACATCACCCCGTACCCGTCCACAGTGGAACGGTGAAACTCCGGAATATTCTCATAGGAAATGATTTCTTGGGCCAAGACTCTGTCCCTTGCCTCGGTGATCGGAATTCTTTCGGTTTTTAAGGGGAAATCCTGAAACACTTCCATTATTTTTTCCTGAACCTGTTCTACGGTATATGTGCTAAGTAACTCCATGTAGACCTCCTTCTATTACCATTTATTTGTATTACTTGGAATTCTATCATTAGACTTTAACTATCTTGATATAAGTTTTTCATATCTTTCGGCATAGAAGCCTCAACTTGAAGTTTGGTTCGGTATCTAGGCTGAAAAAACTCCAGTTCATAAGCATGCAGGGCCTGTCTTGGAAAGTATTCCTCTTCAATAACTTGATTTTTCGAATCACAGTACAAGGTATCTCCAATAATTGGATGACCTAAAGAACTTAAATGAACCCGAATTTGATGCGTCCTTCCTGTATACAGACGGACTTTTAATAACGTCCGATTCTTCTTCCGCTCCAACACTTTATACCCGGTTTTAGAGTCCTGTCCTCTGGGATCAATGATCCTACGCCCTTGGCTGCCTTCAGGATTAAATATTCGCCCTTCAATTACCCCTTGATCTTTTTCCACGACGCCATGAACCCAGGTTAAATAATGCTTTATAACTAAGTCCTCTTGCATCTGTTTCATTAAATCGAAATGAGCGAAGGGGTTTTTTGCAACGATTAAAAGTCCTGATGTATTCATATCCAAGCGGTTGACAAAACGGATTTTCATATTCAGACCGATTTGCTGGAAATAATCCACTACTCCGTTGGTTAATGTGTCTTCATGATGCCCTCGTGTAGGATGGGTCACAACTCCCGGTTGTTTATTCAAAATTAACAGATCTAAATCCTCATAGGCAATTTCCAGATCCATGGGAACCCTGGGATAAGCGTTAGGGTCCTCTTCAAAATTCATTTTAATCTCATCTCCTCGATATACCTGGGTATGATAAGGAGCGTATTGGCCGTTCATTTTAATTTGGCGACCTTTTTTCATTTTGCTGAGGAGTCTACTGGAAATCCCATAATGGTCTCTTAAAAAGTCCTTTAGGGAACAACCTTCTTCACTAATTTCTATGATATGGGTTATGGTTGTGGAACTTTGTTTGTTCGGATCCAGCATAAAAATCCTCCTAAATAATTATTTTCTAACAATACTACTTGTTTATTATAATATGAATCCTTTGGATTAACAACCGAATTTGCCTCCTTGATAGATTCTATATTAGGATTTTCCCACGATTTTTTTTCGATATCCCCGGACTTTATATTGTTAAACTTTCTTAAAAAGGGTATACTTTTAGGTAATAACCATCTATGAAACAAAAGGGGTGATTCATTATCAGCAACAAAAAAGTGGTCAATATCGTTTACAATGAACTTCAGTTTTCTCAGGAAACTGCAAAATATTTGCGTAAAAAATTACAGGATATGGATTTTAAAGTGGCGGAATCCTTTGATGAACAGGCGGATCTAATTATATGTGTGGGTGGTGACGGTTCTTTCCTAAAAGCCCTTCATGATTATAATTTCCCTCAAATCCCTATTGTGGGTATTAATACGGGACATTTAGGCTTTTTAGCGGAAGTGGACCCCGACGGAATCGATTATTTCCTTGAAAGCTACCAGCATGGGAATTATACCACGGAGGTTTCCCATCCCGTAGAAGCTTCCATTTGTACAAGAAACAGCTGTATTAAAAAAATGGGAGTTAATGAAATCGTTATTAAAGGAGATAAATCCCGGACCATTCATCTGGATATTTCCGTGGATGATCAACTGCTCCAAAGATTTAGCGGCGACGGAATTTTGATTTCCTCAGCCCTTGGAAGTACAGCTTATAACTACTCCATCGGAGGCAGTATTGTGGACCCTCGGCTAAGCGTATTACAGATCACTCCTTTAGCCCCGATTAATACCAACGCATATCGGTCCTTTACCTCCAGTGTGATCCTTCCGCCCGATGCAAGGATTAAAATCAGCCCCGAATACCGATTTGAAGACAATATTGTTTTGGTCTGTGACGGAGTGGAACACCGTTACAGTAAGATTACAGAAGTGGACATCCGTATTGCCGATGTAACCATTGAAATGATCCGCATGGAAAAAGGAAACTTTTGGAACAAGGTCATCAACAAGTTTTTATAAGCTTCGCTGGTGTCATCCACCCAAGGAGGTAATGTAAATGCCAAATTCTAAGGTTCATGCTATCGCACTTTGTGAAAATAAATGCAATGGTTGCACCAACTGTATCCGAGTTTGTCCTACGGAAGCCCTGCGCGTGAAAAATCAGAAGGCGAAAATTATAGAAAAACGCTGCATTAATTGTGGGCAGTGTATTTCCGTATGTACCCATAATGCCTTAACCGGAGTCAGTGACCGGATCGAAGATATTCAGAAATTTCCTTATAGAATTGCTTTAGTTGATCCTGTACTATACGCACAGTTTCATGAAAGCACCTTGGATCCCCAGGTAATTCTTCAAAAAATTCAAGCCTTGGGATTCCACATGGTTTATGAGGTTTCCCGAAGCGCTCCGATCATCACGGATTTTACCAATAGCTACATCAAAAATGCCAAGGCTTTACCGGTAATTTCCTCCTCCTGCCCGGCGATTTTAAGAACCATTCAAATCCGTTTTCCCGATTTGATCGACAATATCCTTCCTATGGATTCTCCTGCGGAAATTGCGGCAGAAATCGCCAAAGAAGAGCTGGCAACGAAGAAAAACGTTTCAAGGGAGGAAATCGGTGCTTTTTATATCTCCACCTGCCCTGCCCGCTCCTTTAGCTTTAAGAAGCCGGTGGGTCGGGATTATTCCAATGTGGACGGTACCTTATCCATTAAGGATATTTTCCTACAAATCAGTGCTATGAAAGAGGATACACCCTATTCAAAAGAAGAACACTATGAACCGCCGGAATTCTTTCCCCACGGAAAAGCCATGGGTTGGTCAAGATTGGGTGGTCAAAGCCAAGCTCTGTCCATTAAAGAGTTCCTCTCAGTGGATGGTATCGACAACGTGATTGCCATTTTAGCAGAGGTGGAGGATGATAAATTACAGCATCTGTCATTTTTGGAATGTCAGGCTTGTACCAACGGTTGCGTAAGAGGAAACTTTTGTGTTGAGAATTCCTTTGTCGCCAGAAACCGGATTCGTATACTAGCGGAGAAGCACCAAGACTACGAAATAAGCAGCTCTCCAGAAGACCATAAAAGATTTATGATCCAAAAAGAAATAGAACCTTTTGACGTTTCCTCCCTGGACGAGGATCTTTCAGAAGCATTAAAAAAATTAGAGAAAATCACCAGTGTTTTAGAAACGCTACCCAATATCGACTGTGGCGCTTGCGGTTCTCCTTCCTGTAGGTCATTGGCCGAAGACATTGTACTTGGATACGCTGCCCTGGAAGACTGTATAGTTTTGTTAAAAGAAAAACAATAACCCCCGGTGCGGGGCCAGTACTAAAAAAGACTTGTTTTTAAGAGTCTTTTTTTGTTTTTACTATAGACTTTTGGGTACAAAATGATTAGTATGTAAATTTGTAACATGTTATTTTATTGCCTGTAATTTTACTGATATTTTACTTACATTAGGAGGGAAGGTTTATGGCAAAACAGAAATCATTTTTTATGAAACAGGCCATGATGAGGAAAGTTCTTTATGCTACCATACCGATTCTCATCGGTGCCACCTATTTTTTCGGATTAAGAACCTTAATCTTAACCGCAGTGGTTACAATAACCGCAATTATTACGGAGTATTTATTTAAAAGAAAAGATGGAAAACCGGTCAGTGAAGCGGTGATTGTATCCGCCGTGCTATTCACTTTGACGCTTCCGGTTGCCACTCCTTATTGGGTCGCTATGGTGGGGATCATTTTCGGAATTGTTTTCGCTAAAGAAGTTTTTGGCGGATTCGGCCGAAATGTATTTAATCCTGCCATAGCCGGTCGAACCTTTATCTATGTTTCTTTTCCAGGATTTTTAACCAATCAGTGGAACTTAGCTTCCCAATCTTTCCCCGGTGGATTTACCAAGTATATGACCGATTCCATCGAAACCGTATCCGGTGCTACGCCCCTTGTTTATGCTGCCGTTGAGGAAGGACCGAGCTTATCCGAGTTAATCATCGGAAATGTTTCCGGATCCCTTGGAGAGACCAGTGTAATTTTAATATTGGTTGCGGCAGTTTACTTACTGGCAACGAAAACCGCGGATTGGAAATTAATGGCGGCTCCATTGGTAGGATTCATCGCTCTAAACAGCATTTTTTACTTTGTAGGCTTCGACGGGGTACCGGATCCGGTTTTCGGTCTTACATCCGGTAGTATGCTGTTTCTTTCGGTTTTCTTTGTGACAGAGCCTATCACCGCACCTAAAACCACCGAAGCCAAATGGATTTATGGAATTCTGGTAGGATGTGTTGCAGTAATTATTCGTACCTTTGGAATTTTTATTGCCGGTGGAATGTTTGCCTTACTCATTATGAACACCTTCTCGCCGATTCTCGATGTAGCAGTAAAGGAATTAAAAGCACCGAAGTCTGAAAAAGGGGGGAATCCTGCATGAAAAAAATGAGTGTAAAACCCATTTTATTTATGATTGCCATTACCGTGGTTTTTACCGGAGTCTTGGCAACGATCAACGAAATAACTGCAGAACAGGTCGCCCTTAACGAACGGGCAGCAGAACAACGATCCTTTCTTAATGTTATCGACTTGGAATATGAAGGACTTACCGCAGAAGAGGTTAATAGCCTTTACGAAGAGACCTTTACAGAGATCACTGCCGGAGGCCACGATCTATACGAAGCTCATGTGGACGGTGACCTGGTCGGTTATGTTTACCCCATGGCAGACAGCGCTGTTTGGGGAGAACTGCGAGGAATCATGGGAATTCACCGAGATTTTGAATATCTACTCGGTGTGGAATTTTTATCCCATAATGAGACGCCGGGCCTTGGAGGCCGAATCGAAGAAGATGAGTTTAAAGAGCAGTTCCGGGAATATGATATTTCCGATGTGGCGGATGATAATTTTGTAGATTATGAAGGTGATCTCGATGCGATCTCCGGAGCCACCGGTACTTCCAATGCCGTAAGAAGAATCATGAATTCCCATCTCCAAGAATTCTTCAATGAAGTAAGGGAGGAGTTATAATGATTAAAGGTGTACGTAATATATTCAAAAACGGAGTATTTCAAGATAACCCGGTTTTCCGTCAAATCTTAGGGATCTGTTCCGCATTAGCGGTAACCAATTTACTGATCAACTCCTTCGCTATGAGTCTCGGGTTGATTTTTGTAACATCCTTTTCCAGTCTGACGGTATCCCTGCTTCGAAATTATACGCCGGGACATATTCGAATGATGGTTCAAACCCTGATTATCTCAGCTTATGTAATTATTGTAGATATTGTACTAAAAGCTTATTTCCCCGCCATGAGTTCCGCTTTAGGACCTTATGTAGGACTAATTATTACCAACTGTATTATCATGGGCCGCTGTGAAGCTTTTGCCCAAAACAACAAACCCTTGGCTTCTTTCTTAGACGGTGTTGCCTCTGGGATCGGATATATGTTTGTCTTAATGGCCATTGCCCTTTTTCGAGAATTCCTGGGCTTCGGTACCTTTTTCGGATTCGCTGTGGTTGGAGACTGGTGGACCAACTGGATCTTTATGATCATGCCTCCGGGAGCCTTCTTTATGCTTGGAATTTTAATTTGGGTGGCAAATACTTACGTCCCCGCTAAGGAAGAAAATACGGGAGGTGCTCAATAATGGATATTAATCCGATGACGATTCTTATTGCTTCGATTTTTACTAACAATATGATTTTAGCTAATTTTTTAGGGATGTGCTCTTTTATTGCGGTATCCAAGGAGATTAAGACCTCTTTAGGACTCGGTCAGGCAGTAACTTTTGTTTTAACCGGGACGTCCATTATCAATTATTTAATCTATACTTATTTATTAGAGCCCTACGGCCTGGAATACCTGCGATTTATCGTTTTCATCATCACCATTGCGGCCTTTGTACAATTGGTGGAAATGATCATTGAACGGTATGTACCCACACTTTATTATTCTCTTGGGATCTTTCTTCCTTTGATTACGGTAAACTGTGCAATTCTAGGGGTTTCTTTATTCCTGGTTATTCGTGAGTATACATTGTTGCAATCTCTAGCATTCGGTATCGGTTCGGGACTTGGTTGGACTTTAGCCATCGTGGCCCTGGCAGCTATTCGTCAAAAAATCAAAAATGCTCCGGTTCCTAAAGGACTGCAAGGAGCCGGTGTAACCTTAATTATCACGGGACTGATGGCCTTAGCCTTTATCGGCCTTTCCGGTGTCGTCACAATACAATAATGGAGGTGACTAAATGACGACTATTCTTACCACAATACTGATTATTACGGGAATTACCACTACCTTAGCCATACTGATTACCTTCGCCAATGCCTTTATTGCGGATTACGGAGAACAAAAAATCGTCATAAACAATGATAAGGAGTTAATTGTAGAGGGAGGACAAAGCATTTTATCCGCCTTGGTAAGCAATGAAATCTACATTCCCTCAGCCTGTGGAGGAAAGGGAAGCTGCGGTTACTGTAAAGCGAAAGTAACCGAAGGAGGCGGACCGGTCCTTGCTACGGAGCTGTCTTATCTTACGGAAGAGGATCAAAAAAACGATATCCGTCTTACTTGTCAGGTTAAGGTTAAAGAAAGTATGAAGATGGAAATTCCAGAAGAACTGTTTAACGTTAAGCAATTCCAGGGGGAAGTATTATTTTCTAAAGATTTAACAGACAAGATCAAACATTTACGGATTAAAATTACCGATGGACAGGAGATTGAGTTCAAACCGGGACAGTATGTCCAACTTCTAGCCCCTCCTTATCCGGGGAATGCGGAAGAGGTTTTCAGAGCCTACTCCATTGCCTCCTCTCCCAGCCAAAAAGATCAAATTGATCTGATTATCGGTCTGGTAGAAGAAGGCTTGGTTACTACCTATGTCCATGAACACTTGTCCGAGGGTGATGAGGTAACTTTCAACGGACCTTTCGGAGATTTTTACTTAAATGAAGACTCTGACAGTGATATGTACCTGGTTGCCATTGGAACGGGTATGGCACCTCTTCGAAGCATACTTCACTATATGAATGAAAACAACATCGAACGACGGGTTCGTTACTACTTCGGCGCCCGTAAGCCGGAAGACTTGTTTATGGTGGAGGAAATGAAAAAACTGGAAGAAGAAATGTACGATTATGAATTTATCCCCGTCCTCTCCCGAGCGGAAGAAGGAGAATGGGATGGAGAAACCGGAAGAGTAACAGACCTTGTAGACAAGTACTTGGAAGATAAAGCTGAAAGAGAGTGCGAGGCCTACCTTTGCGGTAGCGCTCCGATGATAGATTCTACGGAAAAGGCCTTAGTGGAGAAAGGCTTAAAAGAAGAAAAAGTCTTCTACGATAAGTTTGATTAATCAGCAATCCGGAGTTTCTTCTTCAAATTAACATATAGCAAAAACGGTTGCCTAATTCTTTGGCAACCGTTTTTATAATTCTATGACCTTTTGATTGTTAAGACGTTCTCAAAAGTCTGTAAAAACTCCTGAATTTCTGATTCCGTAATGATTAGAGGCGGCAGAAGTCTTAGAACATTTTTTGCCGTGATATTGATAAGTACCTGGTGCTTTAAAAAATGGTCTTTCAGCTTTGAGGGTTCTTCCTTGATATCGATTCCAATCATCAGACCTTCCCCGCGAATATCCCCCAGTCTTTCAGGAAACTTTTCCCGCAAGATCTCAATACCCTTTCGTAGCAGCTGTCCTTTTTCCCGAACGGCCATCAGAAAGTTTTCATCTATAATCTCCAAGGTTTTACGGCCCATAGCAGCACTTAGAGGATTTGGGCCAAAAGTGGTGCCATGATCTCCCGGCTGGAAGTATCCGTCGATCCTTTCGTGTACAACTAGGCCTCCTAAGGGACTTCCTCCACCGACAGCCTTAGCAAAAATCACTAGGTCCGGTTTCAAATCGTAAAGTTGGTAGGCGAAAAACTTTCCTGTTCTGCCAATACCGGTTTGGATTTCATCAATACAAAGAACCACATCATATTTTTCGCACAGGTCAGAAATCATTTTCATATCTTCTTGCGGGATGACTTCTATACCACCACTTCCGCTTACCAACTCTAGGATAATCCCCACGGGACGTTCTTTAGCAAAGAGGACCTCCAGGTCCTTCAAAACTCCTCTGGATACTTCATGGACCGGATAATTTACTTGAGGAAAGTTTTGAGATACGGAAGGAATTTTCGTAAGTCCCAAGGCTCCTAAGGTTCTGCCGTGAAAACTACCCGATAGGGCAACAATTCCCCGCTTTCCCTTTTTCTCACCAATTTTAAAGAGGTATTTTATTGCGGCTTCCACCCCTTCCGTACCGGAATTCGTAAAGAAAACCTTTCCCGGAAAACTTCGCTTTATCAAAGCTTCTCCAAGTTCGATACCCTGTTTGCAGTAAAAGAAATTGGAAATATGCAAGTGCCTTTCCAGTTGTTCTTTACCTTCCCTAACCAGTTCCGGATGACAGTGGCCCAGTGCGTTTACCGCAAGTCCCGAAAACATATCCAAGTATTCCTTTCCCGTATCATCATACAAGTAACAGCCCTTTCCATAGCTTACGACTAAAGGCATACGGTTGTAGGTATTCAACAGGGTCTTTTCTTCTCTATTGATCCAGTTTTCCATTGTCCTCCTCCAAACTAAAGACTTCTCCGATTCGTTGGATGGCCTCTTTTTCGTATCGGGCTTCCACTACCCAACTGATACTGATTTCCGAAGTGGTGACCATTTTAATCGGAATATGATTTTCCGCCATGGTCTGAAAAACCTTTGCGGCAACACCGGAATGACTGCGCATTCCAAGTCCCACCACAGAAATTTTCGCAATATCTTCATTAAAATCCATTTTGGTTTGGGCATTGACCCCTTCCCACTGTTCAATCAGTTTTCTTCCCTTCTCTTTATCGGCTTTAGGAAGGGTAAAGCTGACGTTCATTAAATCCTCATTCACTACCGTTTGAGAGATCATATCCACATTGATGTTTTCCTCTCCAAGGTGAGAAAAGAGATTATATAGATGATCCATTGTTGGATCCAGATGATGAATGGTAATTTGTACATCCTCCAAGCTTGAGGTAATGCCGGTGATTACTGCTTCTTCCATTTCTTCCTCCTTATCTTCGATCATGGTACCGGGATTTTTGGAAAAAGTGGATGCCACATAAACCGGGATTCCATATTTCCCCGCCAACTCCACTGCTCTGGGGTGAATAACTCCTGCCCCTAAGCTGGATAGTTCCATCATTTCCTGATAACCGATTCGATTGATTTTTCTTGCCTTCGGAAGCTTTCTGGGATCCCCGGTGAAAATCCCTTCCACATCGGTATAAATCTCGCACCTTGCCTGCAGTATACAGGCTAAAGCTACGGCGGAGGTATCGGATCCTCCTCTTCCCAAGGTGGTGTAGTCCCGCTGCTCATTGATTCCCTGGAATCCTGCCACCACAATCACCTCATGATCCTCAAAGGCGGTAAAAATCTTTTGTTGGTCAATTTTTTTTATTTTCGCATTTTGATGTAGGGCCGTGGTTTCTATCCCGAGCTGATATCCGGTATAGGAAATCGCCCGGCAGTTCCGATCAATTAAGGCCATGGTCAATAATGAAATGGAGGTTTGTTCTCCCGTAGCTAACAACATATCCATTTCTCTGGGTGAGGGCTTCTCAGAAATTTCCATAGCCATGTTGATCAGATCGTTCGTAGCGGATCCCATGGCGGATAATACCACCAGGATTTTATAACCCTCTTCGGTTTTTTTCTTGATCTTGTCTCCGATGGCTTTTATTTTCTCCAGACTTCCCACGGAGGTCCCTCCGTATTTTTGTACCAGTATATTCATCAGAATTACTCCTCAGATAGTGATCTAAGGGCGGCTACGATTTCGGTCTTCCCCTTAGTCTTATCATCCAAGGTTTTAATAGCCTTCGCCGGCATACCTGCCACTACGGTGTTTGGTGCCACGTCTTTCGTTACAACTGCACCGGCGGCAACCACAGAACCTTCCCCTATTCGAACCCCTTCTAATACTACGGCATTCGCTCCTATTACCACACCGTCTTCAATCACCACGGGATCCGCTGATGGAGGTTCAATCACCCCTGCTATTACGGCTCCGGCTCCGATATGACAGTCTTCTCCGATGGTACCTCGACCACCAATAACCACATTCATATCCACCATGGTTCGCTTTCCGATTACGGCTCCGATATTAATGATCGCACCCATCATGATCACTGCATTTTCTCCAATATCCACTTTTTCCCGAATCACAGCTCCCGGCTCAATCCGCGCCTTTTGGGAAGGGTAATCGAGAAGAGGTACTCCTGAAAAGCACCGGTCACTCTCCACACGATATTTTGTAATTCGGGTTTTTTCACTTTCTAAAAATTTCTTAACCTCTTTCCAGTCTCCGAACACTACCCCGGTGCTTTCCTCGAAATAAGGTTCAATGTCGTAATTCTCCGTCGAAATATTTTCCAAGTCTCCGGCAAGATATACCTTTACCGGAGTTTTTTTCTCACTTGTAGCAATATAATCAATAATTTCCTGTGCATTCATTGGTTCCATTATAAGGTCTCCTTTTCGATTTTTGTTAACTATTCTATTTATGGATTGATAATATCCTCATTTTTTGGGTGCCCAACTCGGACCCTAAATAGATGGGACATGCTTACTTTCTAACCCTCTGTCAGATTCAGTACATCTTCCATTCCATATTTACCTGGGGGCTGATTTATCAGAAACTTCCCGGCTTTTAATGCTCCGCTGGCGAAAACTTTCCGGTCCATGGCTTCATGGGACAGGGTGATTTGCTCCATATCATCTATAAAATGCACATGATGTACCCCTTTTATGTCTCCGCCTCTTATGGCATGAACACCGATTTCCCCGGTTTCCCGAGGGCTTTCCCCTTCCCGTCCGTAGACAATTTTTCGTTTTTCATTAAGACCTTGTTCTACGGATTGTACCAGGGATTTCGCGCTACCCGACGGGGCGTCCTTTTTTCTTCGATGATGGGACTCCACAATTTCAATATCCACACCTTCACCCAGTGCTTTAGCACTTTGTTTTACCAGGGAAAACAGCAAATTCATTCCAATGGAGGTGTTTGAGGCCTGTAGTAGCGGAATTTCTTCTGCTGCCCGGTTAATCTCCGCCTGTTGTTCTTCATCGAATCCCGTAGTGGCGATTACCACCGGGGTCCTGGTTTTTAATGCGAATTCCAGAAGCTTATTAAGACTTGAAGGATGGGAAAAATCAATGATCACGTCAAAATCTTCTACCAATTTGTCTATATCGGTTTTTGAATCCACACCCTGAATTTCTGTCCAGAACTCATCCTTCTCTCCGAGGGCTTCGATGTTTTTTCCCATGGTTCCGCTAATACCCCAAATCAATAGTTTCACAAGCTTCACCTCTTCTTCTCTTGAGTTGTAGTTAGCGTCAATCCGTAGCTTTCCATCTCCCGGATTAAATTCTCCTCAGCACCTTCACTGAGAGGTGTTAAGGGGAGCCGCAGTTCATTATTCGCCATGCCCAACAGAGATATTGCCGCTTTAATCGGTATCGGATTTACTTCAGCGAACACCTGTTGAATCAGCGGTAACATTTCCGTCTGCTTTTTTATCGCCGCTTTTAAATCTTCCTTTTCCACCGCTTCACAAAGGTCCTGTACTTGATCAGGAATAATATTAGCCACCACAGAAATCACACCGTGACCTCCGGAGGCACAAATCGGTAAGATTTGATCATCATTACCCGAGTAGATTTTAAAGTTGTCAGAAACTCTTCGCTTGATTTCCAATATCTGACCTAAATCTCCTCCCGCTTCCTTTATCCCTACAATATTCGATATCTTGCTGAGGTTTTCCACGGTTTCCGGTTCGATATTCACGTTGGTTCTTGAAGGAACATTATAGAGGATAATAGGCAAATCCACGTGCTGGGCAATCCCTCCGTAGTACGCTTCGAGCCCCTGCTGTGTTGCTTTATTATAATAGGGGGTCACCAGCAACAGTCCGTCGGCTCCCAGTTCTTTTGCCTGCTTACTGAAATTCACTGCCTTTTTATAGTCGTTGGAACCGGCTCCCACAATCACCGGGATTTTTCCCTGTACTTTATTCAAGGTTTTTCGAATTAACGCTTCCCGTTCCTGCCCCGATAGGGTACTGGCTTCTCCTGTAGTACCTAAAACCACGATGGCTTGGATTTTGGATTGTAGTTGAAAGTCCAACAATTTTTCAAAGCTTTCCATATCCACCTCTCCACCCTTGAACGGGGTGGCAATGGCAACTGCTGATCCTGTAAACATAGTTGTAGCCTCCTTGTCTTGTAAGTTGTTTACACTTTATTTCTAAGGTGTGTTTAACACTTTTTTTAATGTTTGTTACATTTTGTTCTATCTGACACATAACACATTGCTTTTGAGAATATCTAAAACTTCCCTTTTTATGCTTTAAATCCCTCCATATGCATTAATATTCCTACAGCATTGGTAGCTGCTCCTTTTCGAAGATTGTCCGCCACCACCCATAGGGCTAAGCTCTTAGGATCAAATAGATCCTTTCGGATTCTTCCGATAAAAACTTCATCCCGGTCATGGGCATCAAATACGGTGGGATATACTAAGTCCTGGGGATCATCCATTAAGACCAGCCCCTCCGTTTTCCGGAAAATATCTCGAACCTCCTGAAGATCGGGAGACTTTTCAAATTCTGCATAAACGGCCTCACTATGGCCGTTGACCACCGGAACCCGTACAGTGGTTACCTGTACCGGCAACTGGGGTTTATTTAAAATCTTCTGGGTTTCATAAACCATTTTGAGTTCCTCTTTGGTATAGCCATTATCGTAAAATACGTCAATATGAGGAATGCAGTTCCCTGCAATGGTTCTCGGATAGGTACTGGGCTCTCGGGCAGGATCTGCGATTTGTTCCTCCAACTCCTGAATCCCCGCCATACCGCTTCCGGAAACCGCTTGATAAGTAGCAACGTTGATTTTGGTTAATCCATAGACTTTATCCAGTGGACTTAGGGCTGCCACCATCTGTATTGTAGAGCAGTTGGGATTTGCCACAATCCCTTTATATCCCTTTAAGATATCTCCGTTGATTTCCGGAACCACCAGGGGAATATCCGCGGTCATCCGCCACTGGGAAGAGTTATCAATCACTATATTTCCTGCTTTTGCTGCTATGGGAGCATACTGTTTTGATACTTCTCCTCCTGCGGAAAACAGTAGGTAATCAAAATCCTCTTTCATGGCCTCTTCCGTTAAGAGTTCCACTGTAATCTCCCGGTTTTGAAAGGGAATTTTCTCTCCCTGGGATTTTTTCGATGCAAATATGCGGATGGACTTAATATCCACCGACTGTTCCGTTAAAACCTGTAATATTTTTCGTCCTACATTTCCTGTGCCTCCGACAATACCAATTGTTAAACTCATTTTGCGTCCTCCTTTTACTTTACAGAATTAATTATTCTGCTTTGACATTTTTTCTTTAACCCTTTCTTGCGAAAAATCTAAGATGATCAAACCGGGGAGGTTGTGATTTAATGGGATTAAAAAAACTCCCGGAAACCGGGAGTTCTGTATACGCTCACAAATGATCCGCAAAGAACACAAAAAATCTTTGCAAGTATTTCTAAAGCAATAATAGCCCCCCATGGAATTCCATGACAGTAATAAGATTATTCATCTTACTCCCAGCCTTTAAGGTTCAGCCTCCCTTAAAAACTTCGGCACCGTCACCTTTTTTCGAAACCTGAGTTGCTTAACCCTTAATTTTCGAATACTTATTTTCAGTGCGCCTCTATTTGATATTCAATTATAATGTTTAGTAGTATATCACATTTTTCTCGTTTGTCCAAATTTATTTTGAAATTATTTTCGTATCGTCTGATACAAGTCCTTCCGACGGTTTTTCCGGGTAGGCAGTTCCCTTCGGACCTGCTGTTGATAATCAAAGTCCAGCTCCCGGTAGATAAAATCCTCTTTTTCACTCAGCTCCTCTAATATTCTCCCCCAGGTATCCACAATCATACTGTGACCATAGGCATGATAGGAAGCCTCGAGATTTCTTGCAGGAGATATGGCAGCTATATACAGCTGATTATCCAGGGCTCTGGAGCGCATAAGAAGCTCCCAGTGAGCGGGACCTGTGGTCATATTAAAAGCTCCGGGTACAACGACGAATTTTGCTCCTTCTTCCTCCATGATCTGAAATATTTCCGGAAATCGGACATCATAACAGATTCCAATACCGATTTTCCCGAATTTCGTATCCACAATTGTAACCTCTTCTCCTCGGGAAAGCACATCCGACTCTTTAAAAGTGATTTTCCCTGGAATATCAATATCGAACAAGTGGATTTTTCGATGTTTTCCCAAAAGCTCGCCTTGCTGATCAAATACATAGGTGGTATTATAGATCTCTTTTTCCCCTTCTCCCTGCTCCGGAATAGAACCTGCGATAATGATCACTTCATGCTTTTTTGCCAAGGTCTGAATTCTCGACGTGCTCTTTCCCGGATAGGGTTCGCTGAATTCCGGGAAATAACGATTATCATAGGGAGTGTTAAACATCTCCGGCAGGATGATAATATCCGGTTTATATTTCTTAACGCCCCGGCTGATCATTTCTTCCGCTTTTTGCAAGTTTTTTTCCTTATTCTCTCCTACCATCATCTGACAACCCAGTACTTTTACGGTTTTCATTTTCTCCCCAACTTTCTTTTTTTCTATTTATTACTCGATTCTATTAAGATCTTTCCTGTGATCTTATTACCAGCAATCCTCCGATTTATTGACGGTTTTATTATGGAAATCCCAATAGCTTTATGGTATGATTAAACATGTCTTTATCCATTAGTACATAACTGTTAGGAGGTATCATCCATGACTCATATTATATTTGTTATTTTCTTTGTATCCTATATGCTTTTTATTGCTTTGACCTTTCCCATCCACTATTATTATGAAAAAAAAGGCCCTAAGGACAAAAAGCGTAATCTGGTTTATAAAATCAATAGAAGCTTATCTAGAAATATTGTTCGCTTTAGCGGTTGTGATTTGGAAATTATCGGTGAGGAAAACATCCCTAAGGACCAGGCGGCCCTTTATGTCAGCAACCACCAAAGTTATTTGGACATTCCGATTCTGGTCTATGTGCTAAATCAACCGATCGGATTTGTGGCGAAAAAAGAATTGGCCAAGGTGCCTATTATCGGTAAATGGATTCACTTTACGGAAAGTGTGTTTATCGATCGTAAGGATATCCGGCAATCCCTTCGGGCCATTAATGAGGCTTCTAAAAAAATCAAAGACCATCATTCCATGGTGATCTTCCCCGAGGGCACGAGAAGTAAATCCTCGGAAATGAATCCCTTTAAACCGGGAAGTTTGAAAATAGCTGAGAAAGCCAAATCCTTAGTCGTTCCTGTTACTGTTATCGACACCTACAGACTTTACGAAGCCAACAACAGCCGTATTCGTCCCGGGAAAGTTCGCGTGATTATCTCCAAACCTCTGCCTCCTCAAGAAAAAGGTCAGGAAAAATCTTCGGATAATACCCTAGAGGTGCTCCATACCATACAGGAAAATCTGGAAAAGTATCAAATATCATAATCCTTTACCTACTATAAATTATAAAAAACTTTTAGTAAAAATCTTCACTCTAAAGCTTTTCTGCTTTTAAATCAAGCCACCCGATCGTAAATACCCACAGGGTAGCCATCGGGAGGCTTTTTTACTTTAATACCCTTTATCCAAATTCACCACGTTTTTCAAAGCTTCCCCTTGCATAAATTTCTCCGCATTTTCATAAATGGTATCAAAACGCCGCTGATTTCGCATTTCCGATACCCAGGAATTATGAGGAGTAATAATCACATTTTCAAAATTCCATAGAGGGCTGTTTTCATCTAAGGGTTCCTGATCAAATACGTCCAACGCCGCCCCCTGAATAGATTCATCTTCCAGGTGTTGAATCAGTGCCTTTTCATCCACAATGGTCCCCCGGGACACATTCACTAAATAGGCCTTGGAATTCATAGCAGCTAGGGCTTCATCATCAATTAAATGATGGGTCTCATCAGTATAGGGAATGGATAGGATAACCACGTCACTATGCTTTAATACCTCTTTTAAATCCTTTATGGGATAACATTTATGAAAGTATTCCACATCTCTTCCCTGGGTATTGACTCCGGTAATTTCCACACCGAATCCCTGTAGACGTTTTGCCCCTTCCACAGCAATGCTTCCGGTCCCGATAAAGCTTACCCGTTTATTATACAGTTCGGTAATGGATGTATCGATTTTCCACTGCTTTTGTTGCTGTTGACGATAAAAGGTTTTACTGTTTTTAAAGAGCTCCAGAATTTTAAGTACAATGAACTCCCCCATTGGGACACTGTATCCCCCTTTGTTGTTGGTGAGTATAACCCCTTGCTCTTTTACCTTCTCTAGAGGCACTTGATCAATCCCAATACTCGATAGTTGAATCCATTTCAATTTTTTCATTCTTGCAATATCCAGGGTGGAAAAAGGGTCGTAGCAAAATAAAGCTTCTACGTCTTTTAACGTTTCATCATATACCAGATCTTTCTCCTTTCTAAGAATGATCTCGTAGCCTAAATTCCTTATGCTTTGCATTTTCTTTTCACCGTAATCATAAGTAAACAGTACTTTCATCATATCCCTCCTGTCAATTCTCTTCAGTATATACCCACTTAGTTTTTTTCTAAAAGGAGAATCACGCAACCATAATTATCTTCCCCGTGTACCTTCACCCTCATTTCATTTTATATTCTTTCAATTTTTCCCTGCCATACCATGGAAATCTGTGCTAAAATCAAAGAAAGTCTTCAATCTTAGGAGGAAATCCATGATTTATCGAATAAAACAGTTTTACCGTGGCTTATTTGCAAAGGTAACCCCTGAGGACCAGAAGTTTCTTAAGATGTATTTAAATGATCAGGAAATCCCTCTGTTTCTTCATCTACGTATGGGGAAACAGCGACACTGCCTGAATATCGCTTATGATTGTCTCTCCTCTGAAATGAGCGATCCATTTTTAATAAAAGCAGCACTGCTGCATGATGTGGGGAAAATACATAGCAATTTAACCTTGATCAACAAAGCACTTGTGGTGCTGGTCCTAAAACTTCATATTCCGGAAAAGATACTTCCGAAATTTCTAAAAAAAGCCCTGTATTATAAAATGCATCATCCCACCCTAGGGGCTAAAATCATCGAAGAATCGGGTACAGAGCCCCCGGTGATTTTTCTAACCCGATATCATCACCATGACCTCATGAAAAATCCAGTCTCTTCAGAAGAATGTTTGATAGAAAATGGGTCTATGATTGAAAATCTAAAAATTCTACAAAAAATTGACGAAAAAAATTAAGGGAAGCTCGCTCCCCTTAATTTTATTTTGCTATATTAATATTTCTTTTCAAATCATTCAAGCTTTAATTCTTATCTTTAATCCAAATCTTTCTTATACAGGTCCTTCAGAATCACACCGGCATTCCGGTCTTCAATCTTACCAATAGACCATTCATTTTGTAATATAATCGCAGGATTTCCATCATGGTCTTCCACAAGCATACTGTCCATAGTCGTATTAAAATTATCCGCATCGTACTTATCCATTTCAATCCAGCGAATAAAGCGATGAGGCATATTTTCCATGATAATATCCACACTATACTCATTTTTCAAACGATATTCCAACACCTGAAACTGCAGTACACCTACTACTCCCACAATATATTCCTCAATACCGATATTTGGTCTTTTAAAGACCTGGATCGCTCCTTCTTCCGCTAACTGCTGGATTCCTTTTAAAAACTGCTTTCGTTTCATGGAATTTTTCGGAATAATTTTGGAAAAGTGCTCCGGAGGGAATACTGGGATCCGTTCATATTTTAAGGATGCATCCGCTTCCGACAGGGTATCACTGATCTTAAAGAGCCCCGGGTCGTGAACGCCGATAATATCTCCGGGATAGGCCGTATCCACAATCTCACGGTCTTGAGCTAAAAATTGTTGAGGCTGGGCCAGACGTATCTTCTTTCCCGTTCGGGAATTATATACGGACATGCCCTTTTCAAATTTCCCGGAACAGATCCGGATAAAGGCCAGTCGATCCCGATGGGCAGGATTCATATTTGCCTGGATCTTAAAAATAAAACCGGAAAAGTTTGGATCCTCCGGGGGAATCAATCCTTGATTACTATTTCTCGCCTCCGGTTTATAGGTCAGCTTTAAAAAAGATTCCAAAAAAGGTTCCACCCCAAAGTTGGTCATGGCACTTCCAAAGAACAGGGGCGTAAGCTCTCCGCTTTGTACCTTATCATGATCGAAGTCGTCTCCTGCCATATCCAACAGTTCCACTTCGTCCCGCAGACGCTTATAGTAATGCTCTCCGATAATGTCCGCCAGTTCTTCGTCATCCAGGTCCTTACTGACAATTTTTGCGATGTTTTGCCCGTGGTCACCGTCTTGGAACAGTTCAATTTGCTTTTTCTCCCGATTATACACTCCTTTAAAGTCACCATCAGTACCAATGGGCCAGTTCATCGGGTAAGATTGAATACCTAGAACAGATTCGATTTCTTCCATCAATTCCAAGGGATCTTTTCCCGCCCGGTCCAGTTTATTGATAAAGGTGAAAATCGGGATGTTCCGGTCCTTACAAACCCGAAACAGCTTCTTTGTTTGAGGCTCCACTCCTTTAGCACAGTCGATGACCATTACAGCACTGTCTGCAGCCGTTAAGGTTCGGTAAGTATCCTCTGAGAAATCCTGGTGTCCCGGTGTATCCAAAATATTGATGCAGGCACCGTCATAATTAAACTGCATCACACTGGAGGTCACCGATATTCCCCTTTGCTTTTCAATTTCCATCCAGTCAGAAACCGCATGTTTCTGAGCTTTTCTGGATTTTACAGACCCGGCTAAACGGATGGCCCCTCCATAAAGAAGAAACTTTTCCGTTAAAGTGGTTTTTCCCGCATCGGGGTGAGAAATAATTGCAAAGGTCCTACGTTTATTTATTTCATTGATAAAATTTTTATCCATAATAACATCTCCAATAGTTAATTACATCCTGGTTTACAACTGATAAACGGTATTCAAATAGGTACGGCAATGCACTAACAGGTACACCTACTCCCGTATTTCAATGCCTTATTGGGCATTCTAACGAGCCAACATCTCAATGGCGGTCTTAAAGATCTTATCATGGGTTAGACCGTATTTTTCCAATAGTTCAGCCGGTTTACCCGATTCACCGAAGGTGTCCTCTACGCCAATACGTTTTAAGGGTACCGGCATATTTTCCGACAGTACTTCTGCTACAGCAGAGCCCAATCCACCAATGATGTTATGCTCTTCTGCAGTAATTACGGAGCCGGTTTCCTCTGCAGCTTTAATAATCAAGTCTCGATCAATAGGTTTGATCGTATGAAGATTTAACACTCTTGCCTCTACCCCTTTTTCTTCCAGGCTTTCAGCAGCTTTTAAAGCTTCATGTACCATCAGACCCGTGGCAATAATCGTAATATCTCCACCCTCTTTTAAGGTGATTCCTTTACCAATTTCAAAGTTATAACTTTCATGATCATTGATCACCGGTACAGCCAATCGTCCCAGTCGTAAGTACACCGGTCCTTGATATTCAGCGATTTTTTTCACTGCATTCATGGCTTCCACTCCGTCGGCGGGAACAATAACGGTCATATTTGGAATCGTACGCATGCAGGCGATATCTTCTAAAGCCTGATGGGACGCACCGTCTTCTCCTACAGTAATACCCGCATGAGTGGCACAAACCTTTACATTTAACTGGGGATAACCGATGGAGTTACGAATAATCTCAAAGGCTCTTCCCGTAGCAAACATAGCAAAGGAGCTGGCAAAGGGAATTTTCCCTGTAGTAGACAGTCCTGCTGCAAGACCGATTAGGTTTTGCTCTGCCACTCCCGCATTAAAAAACCGTTCGGGATAGGCTTCCCCAAAACCTGCAGTTTTTGTGGATTTTGAAAGATCTGCATCCAGGACAACGACATTCTCATTTTCTTTACCCAGTTCAACTAAGGCTTTTCCGTATCCGTCTCTTGTGGCCATCATTTTACTCATGATCCAATCCTCCCAACTCATTCATTGCTTGATCCCGTTCTTCTTTGTTCGGCGCTTTTCCATGCCATCCTGCTTGATCTTCCATAAAGGAAACACCTTTACCCTTTACGGTTTTAGCAACAATCACCGTGGGCTTTTCCTTGGTTTCTTTTGCTTTTTCCAGGGCCTGTAAAATTTCTGCAAAATTATGACCATCGGCAGTCAATACATTCCAACCGAAGGCTTTAAATTTATCGGTGATGGGATTAACCCCCATAACTTCTTCATTGGGTCCGTCAATTTGCAGTCCGTTATAGTCTACAAAAGCTGTCAAGTTATCCAAGTTATAATGAGCCGCAGCCATGGCTGCTTCCCAGATAATCCCCTCCTGTAATTCTCCGTCGCCAAGCAGGGTGAATACCCGACTCTCACTCTTATCAGTCTTCAGCCCCAAGGCCATACCAACTGCCGTAGAAAACCCTTGCCCAAGAGATCCCGTAGACATATCCACACCGGGTATGTTTTTCATTTCCGGGTGTCCTTGCAGTAGATTTCCGATTTTTCGAAGTTTCCACAATTCACTTTTCGGGAAGAACCCTTTTTCTCCAAGTGCTGCATATAGTACCGGTGCTGCGTGTCCCTTTGATAAAACAAATCGATCCCGTTCTTTCCATGTGGGGTTTTTCTCATCCACATTCATTTCTTTAAAATACAAAGCACTGAGGATCTCCACTGCGGATAAGGACCCGCCTGGATGACCGGAACCGGCTTTATATAGCATTTCCACGATATCCTTACGAAGGATGGTAGCCTTTTGTTCGAGTATTTCCAACTTCATGTTTTTCATAACCTCCCAGTAATTTTTCTAGCTGTGTTCCAGCTTTTATCTTTTCTTACATGATCAACACTTAATAGAATAATCGATTGATTTCGTTCTGCATAAAACTTATTCATATACTTCCGAGTGAAAGTTTCTATTTGGCTTCCTTAAAACCTTCTCCCAGCACTTCATGGATGGTACTGACCATCATAAAGGCTTTCGGATCCACCTCATGGACAATACGCTTCAGCTTTGCCACTTGGGCACGATTCACCACGCACATAAGTACATCCCGGTTAGAACCTGTATACACCCCTTTTCCTGATAGAGCTGTGACTCCCCGGTTCATTTCCTGAGTAATTTTTTTCCCCATGGCTTCAGGATCGCTGGAGATGATATAAAAGGCTTTGGCATAACTAAGGCCTTCTACAATAAAGTCGATTAGTTTCACCAAAATATATAGCGCAATGATGGAATAAAGAGAAGTCTCAATTCTTCTTTCTACCAATCCGGCTGCTCCTACAACAATTAAGTCTAAAAGCATCATCATTTTAGCTGTACTGAGATTCGGGAAAAATTTGTTTAGAATGGCTCCCCCAAGATCTGTTCCTCCTGTGGTTCCTCCATAGCGAAAGACAATTCCAAGTCCTACTCCGGAGATGACACCACCATAAATAGCCGCCAGTAAGAGATCATCGGTTACGGAAATCTCCCCGAAAAACATATAAAAAAACCGAATAAATACCGACAGCATGATCGTAGCATAAGCGGTTTTTGCTCCGAAGGCTTTGCCCAGTATCATAATCCCCGCAATAAACAAAGGAACGTTTACCGCTAAGTTGGTAAAGTCGATGGGGATTCCGAAGATTTTTTGAATCAGTATCGCGAATCCTGTTACCCCTCCAGGGGCAATGGTATTGGGCTCTAAGAAAAACACCAAAGAAAAAGCCAGTAGTCCCGAGCCTAGGGCTATGGCAAGATATTCCACAAGTACACGATATTTCTTATTTTCTATCATATTCATGCTCCTTTCCAAAAATTAAGACCTCATTCCCTATGCTGCTCGAAAGAATGAAAGGTCTTATTTACAATTCATAGTTTTATTGGTTATGTGGTACTGATAAAGTGCCAGTAAGTATATTTTTTATGTAATGAAAAATTCTTATTCATAGATATTTCTGTTTAGTAATTAACTAAATCTTAATAATCGGATAATATCCCTAAACTAATGGAAAGTGCCCGATTTACTTTTACCATGGTTCGTTCATCCAAGGTTCCGATTTTTTCTTCCAACCGTTTTTTATCGATGGTTCGGATCTGTTCCAGCAAAATCACGGAATTCTTTGGAATTTTGTAATGGGTGGTATCCAGCTCCACGTGAGTGGGTAGCTTCCCTTTGTTAATTTTCGATGTTATGGCCGCAACAATAACCGTGGGGCTGTATTTGTTCCCGATGTTGTTTTGAATAATCAGCACCGGTCTTACCCCGCCTTGTTCCGATCCCACAACGGGACTTAGATCTGCGTAGAACATATCTCCTCTTTTAATTGCCACGATTTAATCACTCTCCGATATATTGTTTTCATAGTCTTCCAAGGAAAACAAATCTAAACTCATACCCAGCTCTGCAAGGGCAGCATTAATATTAGCCATTTCCTCGTATCCTTCTTTCATTCTACAAAGCTTCTCACCAAAGCATTTTTCTTGAATATAGGTTCGAATGACTTTTGTTAAAAATTCACTTCGATCCAAATTCTCGATTTTTGCCAGATTATCCGCTTCTTTTAAAAGGGACGGAGGCAAATGTACGATGATTTTCTCTGAATTGGCCATACTGCACCTCCCAGTCATAAGTATTAGGCTAACTTATATTATATATCACTTAAGAATGCCGTGTCAACAAGTGATCAGTAATTGACGTTACTTCCCCCTTTTTTAGATATACACGAGGCACTCTTCTGCTGATCATGCACACAATTTCATAGTTAATGGTACCCAGTAATTCAGCGAAATCATCCACAGTATTCGGGTCATTATCATTGCTGCTGATAATGGTAACCGTATCTCCGATACTCGCTTCTTCCCCGGTAATATCCACCATAGACTGATCCATACAAATTCTACCCACAATAGGGTAGGCTCTTCCACGAAGAGTTACTTTGGCTTTTTCCGTCAGAAGTCTTGTAAATCCATCAGCATAGCCCACAGGAAGTGTTGCAATGCGTCGGGTTTCCGTTGTCTCATATATTAAGCCGTAACTCACTCCCCGTCCTTTTTCCAGGTCCTTTACCAAGGATATTCCCGTTTTTAACTCCATAACCTTTTTGAGCTTTATGTTCTGATGATCCACTGCTTCAGAGGGGTAAAGACCGTAAAGCATGAGCCCGGCACGAACCATATTGAGATTCATTTCCGGAAGATCAATGATTGCTGCAGAATTGGATACGTGCTTGATCGGAATTTGATATCCCCCCTCCTCCAGTTTTTTTACCAAAGTTTGAAACTTTTCAAACTGGGAATAGGTAAAATCCTTATTTTCATCATCGGCTATGGCAAAATGGGTGAAAATTCCCTCAATCATCAGTCCTTCCATTGCCAGAATATTTTTCATTTTTTCCTGATCCTGCTCATGGGTTTGAAAACCCAGTCGAGACATACCCGTATCCACTTTAATGTGGACAGTCATTTTTTTTCCCGCCTCAAGGGCTTTTTCACTGAAAAATCTGCCCTGTTCATATGTGTAAATGGTTTGGATGATATCATACCGTAAAATCGTCTCAAATTGAAAATCCGGAGTATATCCCAGTACCATAATCGGAAGGGCTATACCTGATTGTCTAAGTTCAACAGCTTCTGTTAAGGTAGCCACCGCAAAACGATCTGCACCGGATTTATCTAGGGTTTCAGCGATTTCCACGGCCCCATGGCCATACCCATCGGCCTTGATTACAGCGCAGGCTATAGTGTCCTTTTTTATGCTCCGCTTTACTTCTCTCATATTATGTGACAAGTTGTCCAAATTAATTTCCGCCCATAGGGGACGTAATTCATTTTTATTAATCATAAGCGCCTCCTTTACTGATTACCGCTTGTGCTACGGCATCTTTTTTACTGTGGGAAATGCTAATCCAAACTTCGGAGCCTTCCATAATTTTCAGCTGTTCCTTTGCTTTATTGTGAAGGACCACAAAGGGTCGATTGTTCTCGTCTTTATGTATTTCGATATCCTGCCAGGTAAAGCTCCGAAAACCAGTGCCCAGAGCCTTGCTCACCGCTTCCTTTGCAGCAAAATAACCGGCGATTGTAGCATCGGGTTTCTGATTCTCCCGGATATAAGCGACTTCTTTTTTCGTCAGAATACGATCAATGAACTTCGCATTTTTCTTAATAGCCTTCTCAATTCGGTGAATTTCAATAATATCAATCCCCACACCTTTAATCATAATTTTTCTCCTTATTTTCTTCTCCATTAAATTCCTTTAAAAATGTGAGATCCATCTGCTCCATCTGCTGATGTCCCATAACACCATGAAGCATTTGATACAACTCGTTCAACTTCCCTTCAATTTCTTCTTTTTCCTCCCGAAGTCCATCCAGTTTTTTTCGAAGGCCCCCTATGGTTTTTTGTACCTTTGAGAGTTTTTGCTGCTCGTGTAAAAAACGGGTATAGGAAATTTCCGCCATCATTTTAAAGAGTTTCTTTTGGGTTTCCTTAAGTTGTAAGTATTTATTTTCCAAAGCTTCTTTTAATTCTTCAATCTCCTTTTTTACTTTTTCAATATCTATTTTTGCAGTTTCCAATTCCTTAGTTAAGGATTCATTTTCCTTGGAGTTGATTTCATAAGACAAAGCGATAATTTGATTGATCAATTGATCTTTTTCCTCATACTTCTTTTGAATTTTTGTCTCCAGCTCCCGAATTTCTTTCCCGTATTTATCCAGTTCTCCCTGAAGCTTTTTCGTCTTATGGTTTCCATACATTTTAATGGTTTGATGGTACTTCGGCTCATTAAAAAACTGTTTGACGTTTTTGGGATCCAATATTTTCTCATCGATCTCAATTTTATGGGTTTTTTCAAAGGCTTTACTTTTTATGAATTTTAGCATGGCTTTTCCCCTTATGACTGTTGCTTTTTGTTTTCCCTTTAACGGTCCTTATTTAAGTATTCGCCGTCTTCCCCCAAAATCCTGCTAGATTCCGAAAACAATTAACATTCCTAAAATCACGGTTAGTAGTACCGCATAGATCACCACATCGCCGAAAATAATCCGTTTTTCAAATCGTTGCACACAATAATCAGGGAACTTTTCGCAGGCTGCAGTCACAGGTTTATAAATAAAACGTTCCGCATTGATCCATTTCGGTAGAGGCAAACTGAATAAATGAAATTTCACACCCACGACAAACATCCCGAAACCGAGAATATATACACCGACAAAATCAATAATTTCACTTATACCAAAAAACTCCAGTCCCACCAAATAACTTTGGATAAATTCAGGGCTGTAAGTAAAACTGTTAGCAGCAGGAATCAAATAGCCTTCAAAAAACAAGGAAGGGTTGAGTCCGATGACAATAACGAAGAAGGCTAAGATACCCATGGCAGCGTTCATACGGTAATGGTCCCCGTCAATTTTTTCATGTTCCGGTGAAAGATCCCCGAGGAAGATATAACCAAAGAATTTCAAAAATGAACAAACCGTTCCCGCACTCACGATGACAAAGAGAAGTTCTGCGTAACGATAGGCCTCATGACCGTAAATATAGGCCTCGTCAATGGCGTGATGCAATACGGATTTACTGGCGAAACCATTAAAACCGGGCATACCTGTAATTCCAAATACGGCAATTAGACATAGTAGAGCGGTTATAGGCATCTTCTTCCAAAGTCCTCCCAGTTTATACATATTCCATTCTCGAGTACGAAGGAATACCAGGCCCGCCACCATGAATAAAATAACTTTAAAGAAAGCGTGATTGATCATGTGGAACATCGCACCGGTAAAACCCATGGCTCCTTCAAAACCTAAATATCCCGCAACGCCAATCCCCATAATAATGTAACCCATTTGACTTACACTGTGGTATGCCAGCATCCGCTTCATATTTCCTTGTTGCAGCGCCATAAAGACCCCTACCACCATAGTTATGATTCCGATCCAAATAACCACAGCGCCAATGTTTCTTGAGACCTGCCACAACAGTTCCACAGCACTAAGTCGTGCGCTGTCGGTTACAGAAAATACTACGGATACTACTCGAATGATTCCGTAGGCACCGATCTTAATTAGGATACCGGAAGAAAGAGCCACCACCGAGGTCGGTCCTCCTTCATAAACCTTAGGCATCCAAAAATGAAAAGGCACCATCCCCGCTTTAATCCCAAATCCGCCGATCAGAAAGGCGGCAATTAAATATTTAATCGAACCCATCTCACTAAATTGAACCGCTAAGGGACTCCATTCAAAACTCCCTGTATAGGCGGAAAGCATTAATATTCCGCTAAGAATCGACAATCCTCCGATGATTCCCATGTAAATATAAACCTTTCCCGCTTCTAACTGATCCTCCCCCCGGTGATACACCATCAAGGCATAGGAAATAAAGGTCATAGCCTCAAAAAACAGGAAGAAACTCAAAAGATCTCCCGCCATTAGAGTGCCGATAATGGCAAAATAAGTTAAGGTATAGAAAACATAGTTGATGTCTTCCAAACTGTAAATTCCAAGTGCCAACCAAACAATCCCCGTTAGAATAATAAATACATAATTAAGCATATCAATACGAAAAATTGCACCCATACCGAAAATATTCCCTATTTCATAGACCACAGGGGCTCGTTGTACCTCATTGAAAATCAGAATCATAAAAATCGTTGTAAGGAGCACAAAGGCCTTTACCACATTTCGCCGAATTTTCCGTTCTTTATCTCCAATTGACGGAATTATCAGTAATTCAAGAACAATAAAAAGGATTACCGACGCAGGCATCCATATTTGAATGATTCCTCTTGAAATAATATCCAATGCTATTCATCCTTTCCTATGATAAAAGCTCCTGCTTCCTTAAGCAGAAGGATCAGCAAGAGCTTTCATTTTATATAATTCGGGTCAAAATAATTAACGCAACGGTTAAAATCACCGTATATATTATAACATCTTCCTTAATAATTGTCATTTCATAGCAATCGGTGATTTTGATCGCATTTTTGTAAACCAAATTATACATTGGTCGGTATAAAGTCGCCTCAACATTCATCCAAGCCGGCATACTTAAGTGGAATAGATGATATCGGCTTCCTACGAAGAATATTCCGAATCCAAATAAATAAATCCAAAACATAATAGAGATATCTGCATAGTTAAAAAAGTTCATGTCCACTAAATAATTACTGATAAAATATGGGTCGTACACAAACTGTTGAGCTGAAGGAATTAAAAAGCTGTTTAAAAAATAATTAGGCGCTTGCCCGATGGCGACAATTAAAATCGCAAGTCCTGCCATTGCCATATCCATCATGCCGTTGTCCCCTTCAATCTTCTCATATTTTTCAGGTAGTTTCCCGAGGAAAACATATCCGAAAAGCTTAATGAAGGAACATACAGTGCCGGCACTAACAATGGTAAATATCACTTCCGCATATCTAAAGGAGTAATGACCGTATTCATAGGCTTCAATAATGGCGTGATGAAGCATGGATTTACTGGCAAAACCGTTAAAACCGGGCATCCCGGTAATACCTAAGGCAGCAATCAAACACACCAAAGCAGTAAAGGGCATTTTTCGCCACAGGCCACCAAGCTTATACATATCCTGTTCTTTGGTTCTAAGATATACCAGGCCGGCTACCATAAACAGCAGACCTTTAAAAAGAGCATGATTTACAATATGGTATACCGCCCCGGTAAAACCCATGGCACCATAGTCTCCGAGGTAAGCCGCAACTCCGATTCCCATAACGATATAACCCATCTGAGAAATAGAGTGGTAAGCCAACATTTTTTTCATATGAGACTGTTGTAGAGCCATAAAAACCCCAACGGTCATAGTAGCGATCCCCACCCAGATAATTACAGCACCCAGGTTTTCTGAAACTGACCACAAAGTGGGATCCAGTTCTCCTAAACTATCCACATTCGGGATAAAGAAACTGGTGATGATTCGAAGGAGACCGAAAGCTCCGACTTTAATCAAAATTCCCGATAGCAATGCACTAGCCGGAGTCGGTGCCACCGGATGAGCTTTGGGTAACCAGATATGCAGCGGAAGCATCCCTGCCTTTACCCCAAAACCTAGAACAAAGAATAGCGTGATCAAATATTTCATCCACCCTAGTTCATTCAGTTCCGCAGCTAGAGGTACGAATTGTAGAGTTCCGGTATACACATATAAAAGAATAATTCCTAGAAGAATACTCAGCCCACCAGCCACACCCATATAGATGTAGTTGTTACCCGCCAACATGGATTCTTTGGACTGGTTATGGGCCACCAGCATGTAAGATGTTAAGGTCATCATCTCAAAAAATAAGAACATCGTTAGAATGTCTCCCGCGAAAATGGTTCCGAGAATTCCACCGAAGGTTACGGCCATCCAAAGAGAAAAACGATTACGGTGCCGTTCAACTCTCATATAATCCCGAGTATAAATCGTTACCATTAACCATAGAATTCCTGCGGTCATAGCCATAATAAAACCTAGCATATCCACCTTAAAATGCAGTCCCACGCCAAATACTCCGGGGATAAAGTAGTCAATGCTTCCCTCTGCAACCTGAGGATACATCGCAAGGATTATTAAAAACGTAAAAAAAGTAGAGTTTACCACTGTGGAATCTCGAAGGGTTTCAGATTTTCTTCCGATATATGCCTCTAAGGGGCCTCCAATTAAGGGAATTAATATGGCAATAAAAGGCAAGTAAGGAATACTATTAATCATATTTACAAAGGTTTCAGCAATGGAAAACTTCGCGCTGAATATTAAATTTCCCTCAGGTCCAATGGCAGCACCCGATGTGATAAAAATAAATATTCCCACGAGAAATACGGTCAATATAAAAACTAATATACAATTCACACAAAAAGAATCCAGATTACCAAGGATCCTTTGCAGGAAATTATCTTTTGGCTTCCTATTCAAATCCTTCATGTTTCTCCTCCTCTATATTACAAGAACGTGGGAACCGCTCGTTCAATAATATTCATTACGACCTGCGGAAAAATTCCCAGTAGCAATGTCAACCCGGCGATGATCAGCATCGGCATCGTCATGCTTCTTGGAATCCCGTCTCGTGTCATTTCTTCACTACCATCTTCTCTGGGCTTTAAAAATGCGGATACAATAATCGGAAGATAATAAATAGCATTTAGAAAACTACTTAGCAGGATCACCACTAAGAACAATGGTCTTCCCGCTTCAAGAACCGCTAAAGCAAGATACCATTTCGTCATAAAACCACTGATTCCAGGTATCCCGATCATTCCTAATGCTGCAATCGAAAAAACGATTAAGGTTATGGGCATTTCATATCCTATACCGGCTAAATCTTTTATTTTTCGTTTTTCAGTTTTATAGATTATAGCACCGGCACTTAAAAACAGAGCGGATTTCATTAGCGCATGGGAGATCACGTGAAAAAAAGCTGCGCTGAGTCCTTCTGTCGTGGCTAATCCAACGCCCAGAAAAATGTACCCGAGTTGCGCCACACTGGAGTATGCCAACATGCGTTTGATATCCTTCTGGCCGATGGCAAATACGGACCCCATAATCATTCCCACCGCTGCAAAGTATAAAAGATATTCATTTAATCCGATAGCATCGATAATAATATTTTCGTTCATGGTTCTAAAAAGCACTTTTATTATTGCGAAGATATAAACCTTAACAACCAGACCTGACAGAAGCGCACTGGAAGGTGAGGGCGCATTGGAATGTGCATCCGGCAACCAGCTATGTAGCGGAAATATTGCAGCTTTTATACCAAATCCGACAATAATAAAACCTAACGATAGCAACAGGTTTCTCGGATACAGTTCCCATGCGACATCAATCGAATAAAAAATCTCCGTCATGTTTAGTTGACCGGTTACCATATAAATTAGGGCGATACCTAATAACACTGAAATGGAACCGATCGTTCCCAGCATGAGGTATCGAAAACTGGCCAAGAGGTTTTCTTTATTTCGTTTAATCGATATGATTCCGCAGGAAGTTAAGGATAAAATCTCCATAAATACGTACAAATTAAATAAATCATTGGTTAAGGTAATTCCAATCATGGAAAATACAAGTAAAAATACAAGACAGTAATAACCCAGTAATTGTTTGGGATGAATCTCATGTTCAACATCTCTTATGGAGTAAATAATAATTAACAAAGATAGCAGAACAATCACGAAGGTCATCAAAGCGGAAAAATCGTCGATAACAAACTGGATGCCTACATTCGATGCCCAACTCCCGAAGTTATAAACAAAGGACCCATGTAAGTAGACCTGGATCAAGGTAATCACAGCCAAAAGAAGGGCTATTCCCATGGCGCCAACAATCATTCCCCTTGCATTGCGATTGTATCGTTTATTCACTAAAGGAATGATTACCGCACTAATTAATAGTACCAATAATAGATATATTGGAAAATGCGTATAATCAATCATTTTCTCCACCTCGCATTTTCATAATTTCGTCTAATTCCAGGGTTCCGTAAGCTTCATGGATTTTCACGATTATGCTCAAAGCATAGGCTGTAATACTTACAGCCACCACAATTCCAGTCAAAATCATTGCCGAGGGCAGTGGATTTACGTAAGAGCCTATAGCCAAGCCTTCAGTAATAATCGGTGCCCGCCCTCCTGCAATATAACCGATTGACACAAAAAAAAGGAAAACGGAAGTTTCCATAATATTGATTCCGATAATTTTTTTAATTAAATTCGGATGGGTTAGCACTGTATATAATCCGATTGCAAAAAGGATTATGGCTCCTATAAAATTAATATTTTCGATTACAAAATTCATCATCCTTCACTCCTCGATCATTGTATGGAATAAAGTAGCTATGGTACTTGCTACTTTCATACCAATGGCAATGGTAATCAAAGGGATTATTCCCCCACTTAAAACATTGCCCAAGGTACCCATTGGCATACCCATCTCTTTATTTGTCAATAAATTATAACCAAAAAAAGTGGCTATGAGTCCGATGGTTACAAAAAACAAAATCCCACCGGCTTCCAGTTTTGAAGACACTTTATGGGGCATTTTTTCATTTCCTTTTTCCAATCCAAAGGCTAAAGTGTATAAAACGATACTTGCACCTAGAATAGCTCCTCCGGCGAATCCCCCTCCCGGGGATAGATGACCATTAATCACAATAAACACTCCATATAATTGAATAAAAGGAACGAGTAGTCTTGTAATGGTTTGTACTATTAAATCGTTCATCAGTGCCCACCTTCTTTTGATTTATTGCTTTGCAGCACGGTTATCACAGCCGCTATAGATGTAAAAAGCACAGTTGCTTCTCCAAGGGTATCAAAAGCTCGAAAATCCGTGATAATAGCGGAAACTGCATTAGGAGAATTTGCTTCTTCCGTAGCTTTTTCCAAATAAAAAACTGTGTTTTCATTATAAGATGGTACATCTGAACTACCATAATGCGGCATTTCATCCACTGAAACAATCATTATTACTGTTAGGGCTATTAACACCACTATTAAAAATCCTTTTTTCATTTTTCCATCCTCCCGGCCCTACTCACTACGGCAATAAATAAGATGGTGGTTACTCCAGCTCCAATAGCAGCTTCGGTCATAGCAATGTCGGGAGCCATAAGCATCAACCATAAAACAGACATAATCAGGCTATAGGACGCGAAGATGATCACTGCACTTAGCAAGTCTTTTGTTCTTTCCACAGCTACGGCACATACAATTAAAAACAATACCAACAGCGTGTTTACAATCTCCATAAATTTCACTCCTTATAATCAAATCCTCAAGCCTTTTTCTGATCACTGTTATATTTTGCCTTTGCAATAATGTGGGCCGCAGTAGGGTTTGTAATCCATATAAAAGCAATTATTAAAATAGCTTTAACACTAATGACGCTAATTCCTGCATATACCGCCACTCCCAGCAAAGCAAGCCCTGCCCCTAGGGTATCGCATTTCGTGCTTGCATGCATTCTGGTAAACACATCGGGCATTCTAAGCAATCCCAACGTTCCTACAGCAAAAAAGAATCCGCTGCTAAGGACCAATAGTAATAGGATAATTTCTCTAAGCATGTCAACCTCTCCTTAATAGAGCTTTCCTTTTTCTAAATATTTTGAAACGGCTATTGTTGTGATAAATCCGATCATGGCATAAATTAGGGCAACATCCATAAAACTCTGCTGTTCTGTCAGAATCGCTATCAGCACAATAAGCACCGCAACTTTTGTAGAAATTACATCAATAGCTACAACCCGGTCTGCAGCTGTGGGCCCTGCATAGGCTCGATAAAGACAAACAAAAATTAAAAGGCTTAATACCACAGCTAACCCTAGTAATGAGTATTCCATCATGATTATTCATCCTCCAATTCCCTGATGGATTTTTCGATAATATTATCTTTTAGCCCTTCCGCTGCTTCCTTGGTTAATGCGTGCACAAGAAATCCTTCCTCGTCGATATCTACTGTTAAGGTCCCGGGAGTTAGAGTTACAGAATTCCCGAAGATCACTTTGTCGAAATCCTTTTTAAAGGTTTTTTGCACCTTTACAAAGGACGGAGAAATCGGTAAGGAAGGGGAAAGAACAATTTTCGCCACCTGCCAGTTGGATTTTAAAATTTCTATTAACATAATAAAAATAAACTTCATAAATAATAAAATCTTAACCGGACTGAACAAGGTGGTTTCCTTCGGAACCGGACTGAACAAGGTGGTTTCCTTCGGAGAAAACAGTAAACTTCTCGAATACAGTAAAATCAAACCCGTAGCTCCCGCACCAATCAGTGCAATTTCCAATGTGAAGCCCTGAGATAAGATAATCCAAAATAAAAACAGCAGAATAAAGTAATAGCCATAAGATTTTAACTGATTTTTCAATGTACACACCTCTTAATCCTATTCTATGTGATAATAAAAAAAACCTTCTCTTTAAAGAAATTCAAGGGTTTCGATTTATGTCATATTCTATTGTACTCCTAATGGTTTTAGATTTCAACATTAAAAACCGGAAATTTCGGGAAAAGTTCTGTATCCTTCTTTTCATTTAGAATTCAGATTAGGGCAAACCCCTTCATAATAAACCTTCTGCACTTAGAAAGTTTCTACAAAGGGGTCCTTTAACCTAAACACCATATTAGGATCTGTTGGTATATAATGATTATTCTATAAATCTTCACGGATTACTGTTTATCGGAATTGGTATATATTCTATCTCATATAGCTTACGGATGCTTCTTCCTGATGCTTTTCTTTTTTGCTAAAAATCACTCGATAGGCTTTCTTCAATCCAATCCAGCTTAAACAGGATATAGCTGCCATTGTTCCTAGCTTTCCTCCAACACCGGCGTAAGCAGGTGCCGCTAAGATAAAAACCATTCCGACAATCGCACCTACCACTGCCATTTCTAATAGATTGGGTACGTTTTTTCCAGCAACCATTCCCGCATAGGAAGAGGTTGTGGCCACTACTGCTAGGGTCGTACCGTTTTCAAAAAAATGAGGTAAAAAAAGACCGGATAATAATACCACTATTGCAGAGCCGAAAACCGCTCCTTTTTCCAATTTCACACTAATTCCATAAGCGATAACCCCTGCCAAAACTGCTGTTATAATGATTGCAAGATTTTCCATAGTTTTTTTCCTCCTATCCAAAGATGCTCATTATAAATCGACTTACTTGTACAGAAAATGCGGCAGTGGTACCGCCCTTACCACCGATTCCTGCGTATATTTCCCCTGTCAGGATAATTACTATCCCCACCACCGCTCCAGCTATGGCCGCAGCCCCTAAAGAGGGTAGCACACTGGTTGCCGACATTCCCACAAAGGATGCGGTATAAGTTGCACCAGCAAAGGCTGGGGCCAGTAAGATTCCTGCTAGTACGCCTACAATCCCGTTGGCGATAATTGCGGAATAACCCATTTCATGTTGTATATACCAAGTGATGACTGCACCTAGAAAGGCACATAGAAACGTAATTGCCTTTTTTTTATCAAACATATCAGCGCCTCCTTATTTTTTCAAATCTTTGTAGTGGTCCGTTAAACCTACCGAAAAAAGTATTCCAACAACTGAAAACAAACCAATATAAACCGGATCTGAAGCCTCGGAAATCGAAAGGAAAATCAATGCAGCACCGGTTAGAATAAACAAAATAAAGCCGATGATTTTTCTTGTCATGAATAGCCCTCCCAAACTGTAATATGTATTAGCTCGTTGCAGAACTCTACAACTCGCAATTTTACTACATTTTCTTCTATTGAAATGGCTGGATCCTCCCATTTTTGGGTATACATCTAGTATGAACATGTGTATAACTCAAAATGAAAA